>WNFV01001336.1_pt1 | contig 33748 bp, 34 predicted proteins | sample 5400101 | NCBI WGS metagenome assembly WNFV01 (sample SAMN13153361, study PRJNA577476) | soil metagenome | isolation source: 115 cm soil or saprolite under grassland replicate 1 | place: USA:California | collected 2016-06-15 | reverse complement strand
TGGGCAGTGCCGATTGCGACATGAGTTGTAAGCGATCTGGACCTGCTCACAAGCTTCGCAACGCAGAACATGGCCGCCCAGCGCCGCGCTGCGGCACTGTTCGATGGCGGACATCACCTTGAGCTGTCCAAGACTCAGGTGACCCTGTTGCGTTTGCCGCCAAGCCGACCCGTGGGCGCGGAAGATGTCCGCGACCTCCAGGGCGGGACGCCCCATCGGCGTACGCTACGCCGTCGACAATCGCTCCAGCGGACTGATCACTTCACGCAGCACGTCGGTAGCTACCTGGGTATAGAGAGCGGTGGTCTCGAGCTTCTTATGCCCAAGCAGCACCTGAATGACTCGGATGTCGACCTTCTGCTCCAGGAGATGGGTGGCGAAGCTGTGTCGCAGCGTGATCCGGGCGAACCACGACAGCCGGATCGAAGCTCAACAACTACCGCGCGAGCGGTTTAGTCCGTTGGCCGAACTCGGTCATTTCCTGTTCCGCGGACGAGTTAGTCGCTGGCTCAGCCGGCACTCGTGGGTCGGACTTCCTATCCGTTGTCGAGGACCGTTGCAAATACAGCCTGTAAACACTCAACAGATCATTGGGGCTGGCAACGCGCCAGCCTTTGCGAGTGAATTCGGCCCATTCGTTGGCGGTAGGATAAGTGTAGTAAGCGCCGCCGGAGTCGGGCTGTGGAGCGTGAGGAATAGGCTCGCCGCGCGCCAAGGCATTTATGGTTCGGGTGATTAGAGCGATGCCGGGCGGGTACAACGCGAGGATGTGGGCGAGCAGAGATTGACTCGGGTTCACGGCCACTCGCTTGATCCCGATGATGTCTCCGGTGTCGATGGTGCCATCCGAGATGTAGTGCAATGTGCAGGCGATCTCCGAGTCACCGTGCATCAGCGCGCGGAACGTGGCGAGCACTCCGCGATACTCGGGCAGCGCCCCCGAATGCAGATTCAACACGCCCAAGCGCGGAACGCGGATGACGGGCGCTTTGAGAATGGCGCCATAACGAATCGTCACGATAAGGTCCGGCGCGAATGCCTCGACGAGCTCGAGGCCCGGCGGCGCGTTTGGATTCAGCAGCGTCTGCACCGGAATGCCGCGATGCCGCTCGATTTCACCAAAGGTTAAGTAGCGCCGGCCGTCATCCAGCAACGCCGCGAGTTCGACCAAGGGAAACAGCACGTCATTCGGTAACGTTTGCTCGGCTGTTCTAAGCTCGGCGCGGCCGGGAGGCTCATCCACCACGACCGATGTGCCGACGCGCTCCGTCAGCCCTACTTTCACTTCGTGCCCCGCTAGCGCCGGCAGCAGCAGATTCAAAGCGACATTGCTCGCGAGATCGCGATTGAGACAAACCAATATGCGCATCGGGGTAACAAACACGAGGGGGACAGCGCCCAAGGTTACAATTGAACACGACCCGTCGGAATACTTAATAAGCGACGTCGGCTGCGAAAATCTCCGCCGGGCTGGCGGGGCGCCGGGGCGTCCCGCTTGCTCTACGAGCACCAAGCCCGGTCCGGGAGGGACGGCCCGCTGCTCCTCACGCCGCTGGAACTGCTCGACCGCCTCGCCGCGCTGGTGCCGCCGGCGCGCGTCCACCGCCACCACTGGTTCAGTGTGCTGGCGCGAACGGCCGCTCAGCGGAAACTTCCGTGGCGATCGCGAACGGCGGCTCATGGCCGGTCTGCGACCGTCGGGTTCGGCGGTCGCGACCAGCCCAACGAGATTACACCTCAGTTTGCTCCGCGATCTCCAGCGCGTCGTCGACCTCGATCCCGAGGTATCTGACGGTACTCTCAAGTTTGCTATGGCCGAGCAGAAGCTGGACGGCCCGGAGATTCCTGGTCCGCCGGTAGATCAGCGTCGGCTTCGTGCGGCGCAACGAATGAGTGCCATAGGTCGCTGGATGGAGTCCAATCGACCCCACCCAGGACCCTACGATGCGGGAATACTGCCGCGTCGAAAGATGGGGCGACTCCGTAACGCGGCTCGGAAAGAGGAACTGCTCCGGCTTCAGATGGGCCGCAGTGATCCAGGCGGCGACCGCGTCCCGCGATTGCTCGGTGATCTCAAATTGCACCGGCCGCTGGGTCTTCTTCTGCATGACAATCGCGCGGGCGGCAACGTGACTGCCCTGGACCACATCGTAGACGCGAAGCCCGACCAGATCGCACCCGCGCAACTTGCTGTCAATGGCGAGATTGAACAATGCGAGTTCCCGCGTTCGATGATCCATTTGCAGCCGAATTCGGATAGCCCAGATCTCCTTCAGTTTCAGCGGAGGTTTCTGGCCGAGCAGCTTACCTTTGTTCCACGGCGTAACGCGCCCAGTAGTTTTCGTCGACGCATCCATGAGTCGCTCCTTTGTTGAGTGAAAGGAGCGTCATGTTGACCTCGACCGACGGGCGCTTGTCGACCCGAACCAGCCGGTGGGACTTCCCCGAAGCAGACGATCAACAGATCAAATTGACAAGCGGTTGCGGCGAGTAGTGCGAACGCCGCGGACAACGTGTGACCTTGCATCACTGGATCACTCGATCCGCGCGAACGAGGAAGGTCTGCGGCAGCGTCAATCCCAGCGTGCGCGCCACCTTGGCATTGACGACCAGCTCGTAGTGCGTCGGCTGAAAAATGGGAAGATCGCCGGGCTTCGCGCCTTTGAGGATCTTGTCGACATAGCCGGCAGCGCGCCGGTAGTTGTCCAGAATGTCCGCTTGGTAGCTAAGTAGCGCCCCCTGCTCGGCGCTGCCCGGCCAGAAGTGGACAACCGGCACGCGGAGCATCGTTGCTCGGTTGATCAGTTCCGACGCGTACTCCACCGCCAGCGCATCGGTGGCGAGCAGTGCGTCGGGAGGGGACTTTTCGAGAGAATCAAGCGCCGTCTCAAGAGAGGCGCGATCCTTGGCGTACAACAGTCTTATGTTCAAACCGAGCGACGGAGTGGCAGCCTGCACGCGCGCCTCGATCTTGGGCGTGGCTGGAAACTCCGGGTTGACAAGCACCGCCACGCGTGATGCGTTCGGCAACGCGACCTTGAGCAACTGCAGACGCTTGACAGTGGCTTCGTCGGTGAGGTCGGATACGCCGGTGATGTTGCCTCCGGGGCGAGCGAGGCTTTGCACGATTCCGGCATTCACGAGATCGCTGGACGTGGCGATAACGACCGGCACTGTCGTCGTGGCGTCACGGGCGTGACGCGCGGCGGTGAGCCCGGCGACAACGAGCACGGCCGGCGTTTCCGCGACACTTTCATGGATCAGCGCACGCACGCGGGCGGGATCGCGGTCACCGAAGCGGACTTCTATTTGAACCGTTCGCCCCTGGACCTGTCCTGCCTCGCGCATGCCGTCGAGGAAGCTTTCCGTGAAAGGGCGTGCATTTGCCTCGTTGCCACCGAGGATCATCACGACGCGAGGTGGCCGCGTCACGGTCTGAGCCATAGCCGAATATCCGGCCGCTGGAAGCAAGCCCGCGACCGCGCAAAGCAGGAGAGTTCGCCGGTCCATCACTCGATCATCTGTCGATGAATGGGGTCCGGCCAATGCTACGCCTTCCGGCGTCGCTTCATCCGCGGCCAATGATCGCTTCGGCCGCATTCGGCCTGTTCAATGACGGTCGCAGTTCGACCCACTGCAGACATGATGGCCCGCCCGAAGCGGACGCAATGGACAGCATCAAGTCGGTTAGGGATCCATGGTTGTCGCTCTTGTGAGGTGGCGACAATGGTTGTCGTCGCGTGTACCGGTGAGGCCGATCCAAGGTAGGAAAAACCCTGACCCATGGGGCCTACGACCTGATCCGCCCTCGCACACGCGCTTGCAACTCCGCCGCAGGCATTTGCCCATGGGGCCATGGGCACAACGATTAAGCGGTCGCTGGTGTCTTGCGCAACCCGACCAACGCCATCAGGGCTCCGACCACAAATATCAAGGTTCCCAGATATATGGCCCCAAGATGGCCTACCCAATCGAGCTCGAAGGTTCCCATGTAGTGCCCCGGGAGGGCAACCGCCAAGCCCACGACCGGGGAAATCACTGCGGTTATCAACGCCCACCATGCGCCGGCGCGCACTCCATACCATGCTAATCCGATCACCGCGATGGCGGTCGCCGCGATGAATCCAGCAACGGCCAGATGGAGGTGCGTAATGTAGCCCATGATGGCCGGGTTCAGTTGATCGAGCTGCGCCCGGGTTACGCCATTTAGGGTTGCGACCCCTAGCTCGAACCCGGCGCCCGAAAGGGCCCGGAAGAAAAACACGATCGCGTAGCCAAGGAAAATTGCGGCTCCTACGACCATCGTCACGGCGCCACGGTGCACCAGAGAGTTTTGCGCTTGCATGGCAATTCCCCCTTCTCTCAGAGTGCTCGTTTAACGAAGATTTATTCTACTCTTTTGGACGCCGGCAATGACATGCTTCCGGGAAACAGATCCAGCTCAAGGAGAAACGCGGCGAGAGTTGGAACGCGGGACCGACAAGATGTTTATCGAGATAGATGTTCAATATAGCCCGACGCCGGAGTCTCGTTGAACTCGGCGCTGGGCCACGCCAGTTGCGAAGTTCGCCAAGAACGTCTGCTTTCGCCGCGAATCAAGCTGCAGGGTGGGATGGCAGGTGCTGCCCGATGAGGGACCGTCGCGCTCGGCGCTCGCTAACCCGTGTGACAGTACTCTGCCTCAGCCTGCGCCGCGACCCCCAGAGTATCGTCCACCTCGCATGTACCAACGGACCACTTGTCGAAGCAGCATTTCGCCAGGCTATCCCTTGCTCGGATAGTCAATGCCGAGTCTCTTGGCGATGCGCTCGAAGCCGGCGTCGTCCTTATATGGCGACATATCCAGGCCGATGGTGTAGACCTTGGCCCACGACGCGCGTCCGTCGTGATGCTGTTTCACAAACTCGGGGGTTACGGTGTAGAACTCCGGGACTCTGGCGCCCTTACGGGCAGGGTGGCGTTTCGCCATTTGCATGTAGTAGCCGACGTTCAACCGAACGATAACCAAGAAGTCGAAAGCGTCGATTGAGCTCGCCCTCATAGGAAAGCCTTGGTCAGCATCGGTGGCCATCCGGCTCTTAACCTGCACGCGGACCTGACGCTTCACCCTGCGGGGATCTGGATGGATGCAGATCAGATCGTAGCCTTCATTCCCGGGTGGCGCCTTGTACGTAAGTATGTTCCGACGCAGAAGGTGACCCATCACCAAGTGCTCGGCGGCGAGGGAGACGACTGGGAAGCGAGCGTACTTCGGGCGCGACTCCTCGTCAGCAACGAGAGGAATTGTCGATTTCGTTTTCATGGTCGATTCTTATCTCAGTCGAGTCCCCCAACCGGATCGCGGACCGCGATTTATGCCAGTTCGCTTCCAGAAGCGCGACCAATGCGATTAGCGGAGCAATCTACGATGGCATTCTACGCAGACGGGATCCTAGCTCTCCACCGATTCGCGCGATGGTCTTCCGAATGGCTGTTATGGAGCGAATCGTAAGGTGCCGACGACGGTCCGGTTGTGGCCCGCCACCGGACGTTCAAACCTACCGCTCAATGGTACCCACGCCGAGCAAGCCACTCAACATCTTCGCAGCTCGCTGTCCCTGGTCCTGGTAGTTGGTGTTGAACAGCACGTGGACGGACTTCACCTTGCGCGAGAGCGTCGTCACGTTTGCCGCGACTTCCCGAAGCTCGTTTTCGTCGTAATCGTAGTTGAACCTTTGCGACGACGCCGTCAACCCTTTCCGGTTCCAGGTTTCGCGATTGCGCCCGTGCAACCGCACCAAGGCGAGCGCCGGATCCGTCATCTCCCACACCGCGGGTATCGTATTGGAGATCCCCTGCGGCTCGTCGACGACGACGTTGGCGAGTCCGTTTTCTCGCTCGAACGCGAGCGTGCGAGCGGTGTGCTTGTCGCCATCGAACCACGTTCGATTGCGAAACTCGATCGCGAGCGGAAAGCCGGCAAGCATCGCGCGGCAGTGCTCGATGTAGTCGAAGCTCTTCGGGTGGAACGCGACCCAAGGGGCGAACTGAAAATGCACGGCGCCGAGCTTGCCGGAGGCGCGCACGATCTCGAGCACGGCGCGAAACGCTCGCCAGAGCTCGAGCGCGATCTCAGCCGGCACGTCCTCTTCGTAGATGTTGGCCTTGCCGAGCGGGACGAGCGCGGCGCGGATGTCCTTCGCGAGGCTCGCGACCGGCGTCTGATGCCGGGTGAACAGCCGATACGCCTTGATGTTGAACACGAAGCCGGGCGGCGTGCGCTCGATCCATAGCCGTGCGTTCGCCTCGACCGGGATGCCGTAATAGCTGCTGTCGATCTCGACAATCGGGAACTGCGCCGAGTAGTAGCGCAGCCGCGCTTCGGGCGTTGTGACGCTCGGCGGATAGAAGCGGCCGGACTCGATCAGCGACTTGTCGGTCCAGGACGACGTTCCGACCAGGACGTTCGTCACGGCGACGGCGTGGCACTCGGCGGATTTCGCACCAGGATCCAGGCGCTCGCCGCGCCCGCGAGCGCGAATACGGCCGAGACGAGCATGATCCAGCGGAACCCGGTGACGAACGCTTGCGCGATTGCATGCTCGGCCGCTTCCCTGTTACGGGCATCGATACCTGCAGGTATTTCGATTGCAGCGAGCTTGTTTCGTTGTCCCTCGACCGCCTCCATCACGGCGGGCGCGATTGCGACGCCGCTCAGTTGATGATGCAAACCGCGATTGAAGATCGGGACCATGATGATGCCGAACAAGGCGACCGCGAGCAGCCCGGCGATTCTCGATGCCGCGTTGTTGATTCCCGAGGCGGCGCCAGCGTTGGCGGTGTCAACCGAATTCATCACCGTCGTCGTCAACGGCGCAACGGTGATCGCGAGTCCCATTCCCAGCACGACGATCGCCGGAAAAAACGTGAGCCAATAGCGACTTCCGACGCCGGGCACGGCAAAAAGCGCAAAGCCGCACGCGGCCACGATCGGACCGACGGCGAGCGGCACGCGGGCGCCATACCGATCGACCAGACCGCCCGTCCAGCGAGAGAGCCCGCCGAGCAACAGGACCAGCGGCAGCAACGCGGCGCCGGCCGCGGTCGTCGAGTAATGCTGCACCTGGATGAGATTCAGCGGAACGAAGAACAGGCTGCCGCCGAGCGCGGCATAAAGCAGAAGCGTGAGCAGATTCGCGCCGGTAAATGCGCGCGAGCGAAACAGTTGCAGCGGAAGCATCGGCGCCGAATGGCGCATTTCCACGAAGACGAAGCCTGTCAGCGCCAATACGCCCAGTCCGATAGGCGTCACGACGGGCGCAATCGCCCAGCCCTTGGCGGACGATTCGATGAGACCGTAAACGACCGCGCCAAGTCCCAGCGTGACGAGCAGCGCGCCCGGCCAATCGAGGCGCCCCTGCGCCTGCGCGTTGCGGCTTTCCGGCACGTGACGCCGCGTCAGCACGAGAACGATCGCCGCCAGCGGAACATTGACGAAGAACGCGGCACGCCACGAACCGTGGTCGATCAGCCAGCCGCCGACCACCGGTCCGAACGCCATCATCAGCGACGTTGCGGCCGACCACGTCCCAATGGCCTTGCCGCGCTCGCGCTCTTCGAACGACGCACTGATGATCGCCAGACTGCCGGGAACGAGCATTGCGCCACCGACGCCCTGAATCGCGCGGGCGACGATCAGCTCGCCAACATTCGCGGCGAGCCCGCATCCGATCGACGCGGCCGTGAACAGCATTACGCCCAGCGAGAACACGCGACGGCGCCCGAACCGATCGCCCGCCGCGCCGCCGACGAGCAGCAATGCGGCGAGGAACAGCGCATAGGATTCGACGACCCATTGGACGTCGGCGAGGCTCGCGCCGAGCTCTCGTTGCAACGCCGGCAGCGCGACGTTCACCAGCGTTCCGTCGATGAAGACCATGCTCGACGCAAGAATGGTTGCGGCGAGCACCCATCGGGCCTCGGAGGCCGCGCACGGCGCAATGCATGGCGCCGCGCGGATGGACGCCGTATCGGAAGGAGATGACGCAAACGCCGTCATCGGCTGCCGAAGTCAGGCGATGCGCACACCCACGGCGATTCACGACACATAGCGCAGTCCTTCGGGGACCACCCACCGCTCGCCGACGCGGAACGCGCCCTCGATCAGCAACGCCAGCACGGCTGCAGGCAGGGCGCCGGCAAGCAGCATCGCGTGGTCGTTCAGCGCAAGTCCCGTCACGATGCGCTCGCCGTACCCGCCCGCCCCGATGAACGCGGCGATCGTCGCCGTTCCGACGTTGATCACCGCCGACGTCTTGATCCCCGCCATGATCGTAGTGGCCGCGAGCGGCAGCTCGATCTTGCGCAGGATCGTTCCCTCCCGCATGCCGAGCGATCGCGCCGCGTCTTTCATTCCGCGAGTAATCTGCGTCAGTGCCGCATGCGTGTTGCGCACGATCGGCAGCAATGCGTACAAGGCGAGCGCGATGAACGCCGGCACGATGCCGATGCGCCCGGTCAGCGGAATGAGGACAGCCAGCAGCGCGAGCGAAGGAACGGTCTGCACAACGCCGGTTGCACCGAGGATCAACCCTTCGGTCGCGGGACGCTTGGCGGCGAGAATGCCCAGCGGAATGCCCACGACGATGCTCGCGGCAAGCGACAGGAACACGAGACCGAGATGCTCGAGCGTCAAGCGACCGAAGTCGGGACCGAAAAGCTTCTGCCAGAAGCTGCCTGCGGGTGCCTTGGTCACGCCTGCCGTGGCACCTTTGGCCGAGGCCGCGAATCGTTGCGCAACGAAGGCTGCGGCGATCGACGCGAAGTCCTTGCCTTCGAGCTCGGCCGCCGCGTTCATGCGCCGCATCGACGCGTCGTCGATGCTGCCCTCGAGCCGAACGAGCGCCTGCCACGTTTTCGGCAGTCGTTGCGGCAGATCCGCTCGATAAAGGAGCACGGCGTCGTAGCGCGGAAAGTATTGCTTGTCGTCGGTGAGCACGGTCAAGCCGTACTTGTCGATCTTGGCGTCGGTCGAGTAGATGTCGATGACGTCGACCTGCTTCTGCGCGATCGCTTCGTACGCGAGCCCGTGGTCGAGACCTCTGGGTGTCGCGAACGGCAGATCGTAAGTCTGCTTCAGCCCCGGCCAGCCGTCGGCGCGGCCGATGAACTCCTGAGACAGTCCCAGCCGCAGCTCCGGGTGCGCCTTGAGATCGGAAAGACGCGTGATGCCCTTCGCGCGCGCATCGTCGCCGCGCAGCGCGAGCGCGTAGGTGTTGTTGAAGCCCAGCGGCACCGCGACGGCGAGACCTTTCGGCGCGAGCGCGGCGTTGAGCTCGGCGAGCGTCGGAACGGCATCGAGCTTGAGGATTTCCTTGGCGATCGTCCCGGTATATTCAGGATAAATGTCGATGTTGCCGGACGTGAGCGCGCCAAGAACGATCGCCGTATTCCCGAGTCCTTGCTGATGCACGGCGCTCGTTTCGCCGGCGGTCTGTGCCACCTGCTTGATGATTTCTCCGAGGATGTACGACTCGGTAAAGCGCTTCGAGCCGACATTGAGCGGCGCAGCGAGCGCGGCGCCCGCGCACACCACGAGCAGCGTGACACCGATCGAGAGCCGGAACCCCAATGCCATGCGCACCGGAAGTCTCCATCGGCAGCCAACAGAACAAGCCGCCGAACAGTTGCGTACGAAGGTCTCGCCCGCCTGCCGGTCATATTACAACGAGCGCAGGACGTCGACGATTGCCTGCTGATCCCTATCGGAGAGTGCGGGACTTTTGCACCGTGCGCGCTCGACCCGACCGATCACTCGGATCTTTTCAACCGCGCTTTCAAATCCGCGAACGGGTGGTAAGTCGCCGGCGCTGTGTTCGGCGCCTGCGGATCTCGACCATGCTCCGTCATGAAGCGCTGATGCTCGTTCTCGTGGCAGTAGGTGCACAACAGCTCCCAGTTGCTGCCGTCTTCCGGATTGTTGTCGTGATTGTGGTCCCTGTGGTGCACCTCGAGCAGGCGCAGATTGGCATGTGTGAATTCCCGGCCACAGCGTCCGCAAATCCACGGATACATCTTCAGTGCGCGGTCGCGGTAGCCTTGAGCACGCTCTTCGCGCGCTCGTCGTGCTTCCGCGACGACGCGATCGAGGCGCGCATTGTCGGGTCCGGACTTTCGCGTGGGCATCTGTCACTTCTCCTGCGTTTGGAACTCGGTCAACATATTAGCGCTGCGAGGATGACTCGGGCGAACGGCGGAAGCGCGATACGTTTCGCACCAGGACCACCCCATATTCCAGGTCAGGTAAAGTGGTGGCCTCGAACCACCCCTATCGGCATCGCGTGCTGGACGAAAGTCCCCCCGAACGCTGATCCGTGCGTCATGAGCAGCTCCCGTCACCTGATCCGACAGCGCGTTCTCGATGAACTGCGCGCGATGCTCCGCGATGGACGGCTCCAGCAGGGAGAACGGCTGCTCGAGGCCGACATCGTGCGTGCGTACGGCGTGAGCCGCTCTCCGGTGCAGTTCGCGCTCGAGTCGCTGTCAAAGGAGGGTTATCTGGCGCGTGCATCGGGGCGCGGATATGTTGTCGGTCGATCGAAGCGGACGGCCACCCTGGCGCCGCGGGCGAAGGTCACGACCGAGGCGATCGTTTCCGAGCCGGGCTGGCAGCGAATCTACGCGCAGGTCGAGCACGAAGTCGCAACGCGCATCCTGTTCCGCTCCTTCCGGATTCACGAGGAACGCCTCGCCGATCACTTCGGCGTGAGCCGCACGGTCGCCCGAGACGTGCTGAGTCGAATGCATGCGACCGGCCTGATCACCAAGGACCGGACCGGCCATTGGCGCGCGGAGCGGATCACGGCCGCCCGCATTCGCGATCTTTACGAGATACGCTGTCTGCTCGAACCGACCGCGCTTCTGGACGTAGCGCCGCGCGTACCGTCCGCGACGTGGTCGGAGATGCTGGCTCATCTGGATGCCATCGCACGCGCGTTTCCGAACGTCCGCGGCGCTGATGTCGATCTGGCGGAGCAGCAGCTGCACGTTTCGCTTCTCGCAGGATGTCGAAACCACGAACTGGTGCGCGTGCTGCGACAAACGCAGCTGCTGCTGATCTCCAACCGTTACATGGTCGACGACTACCTCGGCGCGCCACTGGGCATATCCGAGGCTGCGCTGCGCGAGCATCGACGCGTCGTCTCGCTCGCCCGGTCCGGCCGTCACGAGGCCTCCGCACATGCGCTGTACGAACATCTCGAGCGGTCGATCGAGCCGTTGGTCGCGCGGCTCGAGCGTCTCGCCGATCGGCGCGAACCGAGACGACCGGCGTACGTGCGTCCCTGCTGAACGAGGCTCGCCCTTGACGGCCGGCGAGGAGCAGCGTAGCATTTTTTTGCACTTCGCATACCAAGTGCAAAAAGGCCCGCGCGAAGATTCCCAGCGTCCGTGAATGTCTGCAAAGACGTGCGGCGCGCCCACCCAGGAGCAACCGACGATGAAAACCCTGTACCGCCTTGCGTTGGCGGTGTGCGCCGCTGCAATGATCGGCGCGGCACCCGCTCATGCGGCCACGATGCTTCGTTTCGGCCACGCCAACAGTCCGGGCGAGATCGCCCACGACCTGTTTGCCGAATTGGCCGATCGCGTGAGCAAGCGCACCGGAGGCGATCTCGTCATCCGCGTGTTCCCGTCGGAGCAGCTCGGCAAGGAAGCCGATCTCGTGCAGCAGGTCAAATCGGGAGCGCTCGACATGTCGGCGCCGTCGATGCCGGTGCTCTCGTCGCTGGTGCCCGGCCTCGAGATCGCGAGCGGACCCTTCATGTGGAACGACTGGAACGAAGCCGAAGCGATCATTCGCGGACCGGCGTTCGAGCCGCTGTTCCAGGAGCTCGCCGACAAGCACAACATCGCGATGGTGAGCAAGATCTGGTATTGGGGCTGGCGCGATTTCACTTTTTCGACGAAGGAAGTCGTGAAGCCCGATGACATGGCGGGTCTCAAGATCCGGGTTCCGGAATCGCCCGTCTGGGTGGAAATGATCAAGGCGCTGGGCGCAGCACCGACACCCATTCCTTTCGGCGAGGTCTACACCGCTTTGCAACAGAAAACGGTCGACGGCCAGGAAAATCCGGTGCCGACGATCTTCTCGCGCAAGTTCTACGAAGTGCAGGCTTATCTGACGGTGAGCCGGCACATGCTGCAGAACAACACGATCGTCATCAACAAACGCTCGCTCGACAAGCTCACGCCCGAGCAGCGCAAGGTGCTGCTGGAAGAAGCGGCCGCCCTGTCGACGAAAAACTCGCAAATGCAGCAGGCGCGCGAGCAGTCGATGCTCGAGGACATCCGCAAGAGCGGCAAGACCAAGATCATCGACAACCCGGATCGCGCGGCATTCGCGGCGCGCATGGCGCCGGTTTACAAGAACCTCGAAGCACGCTGGGGCGCTGACAACCTGAAGCGCGTCCGCGCGGCCATCGATTCAGGTCGCAAACGCTGAGGGCGCGTCGTGGCCACGCTGCGGCTCGCGCTGATCCGGCTGGACGACGCGACCGCCAGGCTCGAGGACCTGTTCCTGATCTTCGCGCACGCGGCGATCGCGGGCCTCGTCGTCGCCGCGGTCGTCTTGCGCTACGTCTTCCACGATCCGCTCGTCTGGGGCCAGGAGTTCATCGTCGGACTTTTCACCTGGCTCATCTTCATCGGTGCGGCCGGCGCTTTGCGGCATCGTATGCACATCCGTATCGACGCCATCGGCGCATTGTTCCTGCGCCCGCGACTGTCCTTCATGAACACGGTCAGCGTTGTAGTGGGCACGATCGTCGTCGTTGCGCTGCTTTGGGCCGCGCTCGTCAACACGAGCGACATCGCGGGGGTGAAAACGCCGATGCTCGACATCGCGCAGGCGTGGTTCGACTCGGCGCTGCCCGCCGCGCTCGCGCTGCTGCTGCTGCACGTCGCGCGCATCGTCATCGAGCGCGGGCCCGCGGCGGTATTCGCCGGCCAGCTCGAGAAGCTCGACTGAGGTAGCGCGATGATCGTGCTCTTCGTGGCCTTCGTTGCGCTGCTCGTACTCGGGCTGCCGATCTTTCTCGCGATGGCGGGCTCGGCGCTCGCAGCGGTGGCCTCCGAAGGCATCCCGCTCGGGGTCGTCGCGCAGCGCATCATCACCGGCGTCCAGTCGTTCCCGCTGCTCGCCGTGCTCCTGTTCACGCTCGCCGGCGCGTTGATGAACGAATCGGGCATCAGCGATCGGCTGTTCGCGTTCACCCGTGCGTTCGTCGGACATATCCGCGGGGGCCTCGCGCAGACGGCGGTCGTCAGCAACGTGTTCCTCGCGGGGATCTCGGGATCTTCGGTCGCCGATTGTGCGGCGACGGCGCGGGTGTTCGTGCCGCAGCTCACACGCGAGGGCTACGGACAAGGTTTCGCCGCCGCGCTGTCCGCCTCGGTCGCGACACTCGGGCCGATCATTCCGCCGTCGATCCTGATGGTGATCTACGCATGGCAAGCCAACATCTCGCTCGGCGATCTCTTCTGGGCGGGCGTGATTCCGGGTCTCGCGATGGCGGTGTCGATGATGGCGCTCACCGCCATCATTGCGACGCGGCGCAGCTTTCCGAAGGAAGAGGCGTTCTCGGGCGCTCGCTTCTGGAGCGCATTCAAGAGTGCGTCGTGGGCGCTGCTGATGCCGGTGCTGATCCTGACCGGATTTCGACTCGGCGTATTCACGGCCACCGAAATTGCGGGCGTTGCCGCCGCGTATGCGCTCGTGGTGGGAAAGTTCGTCTACCGCACTCTCACGTGGAGCATGCTGCCGCGCATATTGCTCAGCACGGCCAAGGAAACGGCCGTGATCCTGGTGATCGTCGGCGCCGCCGCTCCGTTCAGCTGGATCCTCGGCATCGAGCAGGCGCCGCAGCTGATCGCCGAGACGGTGAAGCAGCTCACGAGCAATCCCTGGGTGTTGCTGCTGCTGCTCAACGTCGTCCTGCTGATTCTCGGCATGTTCATGGAAACGATCGCCATCATGATCATCCTGGTGCCGATCCTCATTCCGGTGCTCACGGCATTCGGCGTCGATCTCACGCATTTCGGCATCGTGCTGCTGGTCAATCTCGTGATCGGCCAGTTGACGCCGCCGGTGGGCGTGCTGCTGTTCGTGTCGAGCTCGGTGTCGCGAACGCCGCTCGGCTCGATCCTCAACGAGATAACGCCGTTTCTCGTCGCGCTCATCGTGACATTGATGGTGCTGACCTTCATTCCCGCGCTCTCGCTCTGGCTGCCGGGATTCCTCAATCACTGAAAGCACTGCATGAGCAAGATCCGCCGCGTGGAAATCCACGAATTCGAATTCGACGCCAGGAATCTCGCGCGCGACGGCGTCGCGCAGACGATCACCTACAAGAAGGGCGGCTCGATTCGCGTCGCGAAGTATGCGGTAGCGATCGAGACCGCCGACGGCGGCCGCGGCGAATACGTGACGCATTGGGTTGCCACACGCTCGGCGCTCGGACAGACGCTGATGCTAGCGCCGCGTCTGGTCGGCAAGGATGCACGCGAGCGAATCGCGATCTACGAGGATCTGAAGCGCGATGTCCGCCAGTTCGATCACATGGGCCACGGCACGCTCGACATCGCGCTCTGGGACTGGGCCGGCAAGCGCTTCGGCGCGCCGATCTCGGAACTCCTCGGCGGCTATCGCAAGCGCCTGCCCGCGTACGCAAGCACGTACCACGGCGACCGGCAGGGCGGGCTTGCGTCGAAGGAGGCCTACGCCGAGTTCGCGCAAGCGTGCTACACGCTCGGCTACCGTGCGTTCAAGATCCACGGCTGGAACGACGGCAACGCGCGCGAGGAGGCGCAGAACGTGCTGCACGTCGCGCGCGAGGTCGGCGACAAGATGGTGCTGATGCTGGATCCGGCGTGCGAGCTTCGCACGTTCGCCGACGCGCTCTACGTCGGACGCGCGTGCGACGAAGCGGGCTACTTCTGGTACGAGGATCCTTTCCGCGATGGCGGCACTTCCGCGTTCGCCCATCGCAAGCTGCGCGGCATGATCAAGACGCCGCTACTCATGACCGAGCACGTTCGCGGTGTCGAGCCGAAAGCCGACTTCGTGCTCGCCGGCGGCACCGATTTCCTGCGCGTCGATCCGGAATACGACATGGGGATCACCGGAGCGCTCAAGATCGCGCACCTCGCGGAGGCGCTGGGACTCGACTGCGAAATCCACGCGGCCGGTCCCGCCCATCGCCATCTGATGTCGGCGCTTCGCAACTCGAACTACTACGAGGTCGCGCTGGTCGGACCCGATTGCGCCAACGTCATCCCGCCCGTTTACAGCTGCGGCTACAGCGATCAGCTCGACTGCGTGGACGCCGATGGCACCGTTGGTGTACCAACGGGACCCGGGCTCGGCGTTGTCTACGATTGGAAATTCATCGACGAGCACCGCATCGCTCGCCATGTCTTCGAGTGATTAGCCGATCGCAGTCAACGACGGTCTCGTGGTCAGCTAGTCGCTGTCGAGTTCTGCCCGTCGGATTCGCGCGCAGCCGCGATCGAGCGTGCATACCGGTTGTTGCCCGCACCGTCACCGTCCTCCCATCAAGCGGCGAACCTTTGCGATCGGGACATTGCCGAAGGCATGTCTTGCCGGTTGTTTTTTCGACGAAGCCTTGATAGGGAATGCGCCGTTTACGACCATGACCGCACCCTTTTTGATTCACGAATATCGAGGTGAATGGTGGAAAAGAGAAAGCTGGGCCAAGGATTGGAAGTGTCGGCGATGGGCTTGGGTTGCATGGGCATGTCCGACTTCTACGGCGGACGCGACGAAGCCGAGGCGATCGCGACGATCCATCGAGCGCTCGATCTCGGAATCGACTTCCTGGACACGGCCGACATCTACGGCGTGGGCCGCAACGAGGAGCTCGTCGGCCGCGCGATCCGCGGACGCGATCAGGTGATCGTCGCGACCAAATTCGGCAACGTGCGCAATCCGGACGGAACGTTCAAGGGCGTCAACGGCAAACCCGAGTACGTGCGCCAGTGCTGCGATGCGAGCCTCAAGCGACTCGGCGTGGAGGTGATCGACCTCTACTACCAGCACCGAGTCGATCCTCAAACCCCGATCGAGGACACGGTGGGCGCGATGGCCGCGCTGGTGCGCGAAGGCAAGGTGCGATGGCTCGGCCTGTCCGAGGCCGCTCCGCAAACGATGCGCCGTGCGCACGCCGTGCACCCGATCGCCGCGCCGTAGACCGAATACTCGCTTTGGAGCCGCGAGCCGGAGGACGAAATCCTGTCGACCGTGCGCGAGCTCGGCATTGGCTTCGTTCCGTACAGCCCGCTCGGCCGCGGCTTTCTCACCGGGCAGATCAAGCGTATCGAGGATCTCGAGCCGGATGACTACCGACGCAGCTCGCCACGATTCCAGGGCGAGAACTTCCAGCAGAACCTGAACCTGGTCGAAGAGATCGATGCGATCGCGGCGGAGAAAGGCTGTATGCCGTCGCAGCTGGCGCTCGCGTGGGTGCTGGCACAGGGAGACGACATCGTGCCGATTCCCGGCACCAAGCGGCGGAAATATCTCGACGAGAACGTACGTGCGCTGGAGGTGAAGCTCACTGCCGAAGATCTCGCGCGCATCGACCGCGTGATTCCGCCGGGCGCGGCGTCCGGCGAGCGCTATGCGCCGCTCGCGTTGCGCGCCGTGGGGCGGTAGCAGGACCCGCACAACGCGAGTTTGCTGCCTCCCTTGCGAGCTCGGCAGCGGATTCGCCCGGTGGGCGAATACGAGCTCACTTCGACGCGAACCGCCGGCTGATCGAGCTGCTCCACTCGCGGAATCGCTCCCAGGGCGGCGCAGAGCGCGTCGCCGCTTCTGCATCGGTCTTGAATACGACGCTGAACGGACGCTGCAGCGACCCCGTGTCGCCGACGATACGCACCACGATGAACGAGCTGAGCGCGCGTAGCGCCGCAATGATCTGGCGTGAGCCGTCGGTCGTGCCGATCGACCGCCTCCACTGCCGGGACGCGCCTCGCGGACGTGGCTGCACGACCACCCACAACGCGAGCTCCGCGAGCTTGTCGCCGCGATTCATGTAGCTGCCCGACACCACCACCATCTCGATCAGGAATGGATTGCGCTTCCAGTCCGCGTTGATGCGTGCAGCCAGCGCGCCCGCCTGCTCGACCAGCGTCTTGGCGCGTGCGCGCGACAACGGCGCGACCACGCGCGCCAGCGCGTATTCTCGAAAACGCGTCGTGGGCCGATAGCTTCCGGCGGCGCTTTCCGACTGCAACAATCCGCCGGTCAAAAACGCACGCAGCAGCGCCTCGCTTGCGGGACCGTCGACACGAAAATCCTCGCGCAGGCTGCGCAGGTCGAAGCGCGCGCTCTCGGGCGGAACTCCCGAAATGCGCGCGAGCGCGCGCTCGGCGCCCGCACGAAACATGCGCGCGTGGAGACCGAAGTAGCGTTGGTGGGTGACCAATATGCGGGTCTTCATGACGCTTCACTTCGATGTGTCGGCGCCGGCGAGGCGGAGAGCGAGCGAACGCGAGCGCGTGCGGTCCACGCGGCGATCGCAAGGAATTCGAACAACGGCAACGTTATGCGACGAGTCGGGACCGGGCGCTTCCACATCGGAATGCCTCCGCACGGACTTCGTCGGGACAGTGATGTGGATTCGCAAGCCGCACGGCACGCGGCCCGCAATCCCTGCATGACGGCGGAACACCGCCGGCAACCCCGCTACCCAGCGCGTACCGCGTCGGGCCGGAAGCTTTGCGTCACTGCCTCACGACAGTTTTGCCAACTGAGACCGTACACGACCGAGACCGCGTGCGGTGGTCTACATCTGATGCCGTTCTGATCTTTTGCCAAACCGGCGATCGTGTCAAGGCTCCGCGTACACGCACTGCGATGCGCAAAATTCTCAATAAAAACAGGTACGCGTAGAAGACCGTCGCGCGACATTGCCGCCGTTCCTGTAGGTTACTTACTGAAACCGCTCGGCTCGACTGGCGCGCCCCCGGTCGCTTCGGTCATGCCGTGCTGAGCGCTGGAGCGTCCTGGTCGGCATTTCTTGACCGCGGACGACGCGAGCGTCGCCAACGATTTGATTTGCAAATGGATACGGCAATGTGTATAATCCCGCCTTAGCGATCCTCAAGCAGTGCTTTGTCTGGTCCGGTATCCGCAGTTCTGCGGTACTTCTCCGTTCATTACCCGCCGTCTTGATCTTCGCCCAACCCGGGGCAATCCCCTTTTATTGTTTCTTTCAGGATATTCAAGACATGGCAACAGGCACTGTGAAATGGTTCAACGATTCCAAGGGCTTCGGATTCGTGACGCCCGAAGACGGCGGCAAGGATCTCTTCGCGCATTTTTCGGCCATCCAAGGTGAAGGTTTCAAGACCCTCAAGGAAGGCCAGCGCGTCAGCTTCGACGTCACCACCGGCCCCAAAGGGCAGCAGGCATCGAACATTCGCTCGATGGGCTAAGCGCTGGGGCGGGCGTGTCTTGCACGCATGCCTTCAGCGGCTGGACGAGCCCGGCATCTGCCGGGCTTTTTCTTTTCCACTTTCCGTGAGGCACGATCATGGCAAAGGAAGAAGTTCTCGAGATGAATGGCGTGGTGACTGAAGCATTGCCTGACGCCCGCTTTCGCGTCACGCTCGACAACGGGCACAAGCTCGTCGCGTACAGCGCAGGCAAGATGCGCAAGCACCACATACGCATCATTGCCGGCGACAAGGTCTCGCTGGAGCTTTCTCCGTACGATTTGAGCAAGGGTCGGATCACTTTCCGACACATCGAAGGCCGCAGCATGGGTGTCAGCCCACGGCCGCGACACTGATCGCATTGTTTCGGGTCACAAGGCTGATCTTCAACTCGTCGACGGCTGTGGCGCCGCAGTCAACGCGCGTTCGACAGAGGCTTGAGCGTTCGGATCTCCACCGGAACCGAGCTTGCGGTATCTGCGACGAAGACATGTCCTTCCTGGATTGTCACGTTCAACCGCATGGAGCGAGCAGCCAGTTGCGCGAGCGCGCGGCTCGCTTCGATGGGCACTTCGCTCACGCAGAGCCGACCCTGCTGCTGAAGTTTCTCGCGCGCGCCCTGCCACCACAGATCCACCGCCCGCCCGCCGTACGCCAGAACGTAGACCTCGCGCGCGCGACCGCACGCCTTGCGCACGTCGCGTTCGTCCGGTAGTCCGACGTCGATCCACCGCTCGATCGCGCCCGTCAGGTCGCGCCGCCAGAGGTCGGGCTCGTCATCCGCGCTCAAGCCGCGGCCGAATTCCAGAGTGTCGTCTGCGTGCAACGCGAACGCGAGCAACCGCACCATCATGCGTTCGTCGGTCTCCGACGGATGTCGAGCGATTGTCAACGCATGATCGCGGTAGTAGCCGCGGTCGATGTCGGCAATTGACAACTCGGCTTTGAAGATCGTGGATTTGAGTGCCATCGCACAAAGGGCGGCTTGGGCGCGAAGCGACGTCACCATCATCATCGCATCACGCACCATCTTGGACCATCTGCCGTCTCCTATTCAACACAGCGTGCTCTATTCGCCGCGACGAGAATGTGCCGCGGTCGATGAACCCCGCGAACAATTTGCACTTCGCACGTTTCAGTCGTGCTAGGGTGGGATGTCGTTAGAGTCGGTCGTTGCGCCTGTCGAATATCTCTCGCGCGATCGCTGTCCGGCCTTGTTGGCGACGGGTTGCACCGGTGACTTTCCTCCGGCGGGCGACCGCAGCGCTTTGTTGCATTACATGCTTTGGCAAGAGGAGCTCGGGCTCGTCTACGCAAGAATCACGATCGACGGCGAGGTGATAACTCTGGGGCCGGATTACGTCGTCGAAGTCGCCGTCAACCCGGCGTTGCCTGACGGGGCGACGCTCTATCAAGCGGTAGGCGCCATACTGACGCCGCTTCCGAAAGGTACGCACACGATCGAGATCAGCGCATTGGCCACCGGTGACGCGCTCAAGGAACCTCCGTTCGATCAGTACCTTCCGGGCGGCGTGTTCAGCTTTTCGTCGACGTATACGGTGATCGTGCAATAAGCGCGGACGCGCAATAACCCACGCGAACGCGACAAGCGTCGGAGACCGCGACGGCAGCTATCGCCGCGCGGCCTTCCGACGTTCTGCAAGAGTGGCGATCATGGCCGACTACGACAGCGGCCATTCGATCGCGCGGACTCGATGGATTCGCTATGCCCAATCTGGAAATCTTCCTCAAGCTCGACGGCATCGACGGCGAAAGCACCGTCAAGGGGCACGAAAAGGAAATCGACGTGCTGTCGTACGAGCAGTCGCTGGACTCCTCGGTCATCCACAGCGGAGACGGCGGCGGCAGCCACGCGGGCCGTTCGAAGTTCGCCGGTGTCCGATTGCGCAAGAACGTGGACGCGGCGTCGATTCCGGTCCTGCTCGCGTGCGCGACCGGCCACAACATCAGTGAAGCCCGATTCACGTTTCGTCGAGGCGCCGGCAGATTCGAGTTCTACAAGGTCACGCTCGAACAGGTGCTCGTCACGCACGTCGCGCAGAGAGCGGGCACCGGTGTCCAGTATCCGTTGTCGTTCGACGCGCTGAACGCAGGGTCCTCGAACGACGGATTCATCGACGAGGTGACGCTCGATTTCTCGCGCATCCGATGGGAATACCGCGTGCAACGTCCGGACGGGGCGATTGGCACCACCATGACAGGAGGCTGGGACGTCGCCGCGAACAAAAAGCTGTGAAGCACGCGGCCGCGCGGCGCTCCGGCCTAACCGCGCCCGAGCAGGTCCTCGCGCAGCGGCGTGAACACGTCGATGAGCGTGCCTGGCTCCAGCGCCTTCGCGCCGTGCAGCGCATTGCTCGGCACATAGATCGCGTCGCCCTTCGATAGCAGGACGGTTTGGCCGTTCAGCGAATACTCGAATCTTCCGGCGATGCAGTAGCTGATCTGTTCGTGAACGTGTCGGTGCTCGTATCCGGCGGCATCGGCATTGAACTCGACTTCCATCAGCATCAGGCACCCCTGTGCTTGCAGGATTTTCCGCCGTACGCCCGGCTCCGCGTCTTCCCATGCGCCGATTTCAGCCATGTCATGTCTCCCGGGTCGCGACGATGCGGGTTCGCCGCCGCTGCACCGGACGTCATTATCGCGCGGCACGACAGGTCCCTTCGTCCTATTGCCCATGGCCGTTTCTGGCCGGAACCCGACCGCACCCGCGAAATCGAAGCTAAACCCACCACGCAAAGGAGACCCCATGGCGCACTACGTTGATGGATTTGTCGTGCCGGTGCCGCTTCGCAACCTCGATGCCTATCGTCGCGTGGCGGAGCAGGCCGGCAAGATCTGGATGGAGCACGGCGCGCTTCAGTACTGGGAATGTATCGGCGACGACGTGAAGCCCGGCAAGCTCACGTCCTTTCCGCAGAGCGTGCAACTCAAGGATGACGAGGTCGTCGCGTTTTCGTGGATCCTGTACAACTCGCGAGAGCACCGGGACAGCGTCAACGCCAAGGTGATGGAAGACCCGCGCATGAAGGACATGATGGACCCCAAGAGCATGCCCTTCGATGGGAAGCGAATGTTCTGGGGCGGATTCAAGAGCGTTGTGGAGCTCCCGTCCGAACCGGCCGCCGCCCGATAGCGATCGGCGTGCGACCCGCCGCCGTCCCGGCGCATGATTCGTCAACCGCATGGAGCGAGTGATGCTGCAAAATTTCCCTTTGTACGCTTACATTCCGGCCAATGACGTCGCTCGCGCGCGGCGGTTCTACGAAGGCAAGCTCGGCTTTCGGCCGAAGCAGGAGACGGGCGGCGGCGTTGTTTACGAGTTCGGTGAAAAGACGGCGTGCTTCCTCTATCCGACGCCAAACGCGGGCACCTCGAAGGCGAGCCAGGCGTTCTGGCAGGTCGACGACATCGAGCGCGAAGTCGCCGACTTGAAGGCGCGCGGTGTCGCATTCGAGGACTACGACATGCCTGGCGAGAAGAGCCCGAGCGGCGTCGTCACCGCCGGCGGCGCGAAGGCGGCGTGGTTCAAGGACAGCGAAGGCAACATCCTCGCGATCATTCAGAACGCTTGAGCGACGCGAAACGCGCGAAGAGCTGAGACAGCGCCCGCGGCGGGCACCTCGCCTACAAGGAGCCCGCCAGGTCGCGTAGCGTCTGCTTCGGGTTCGCTTCGATCGGCTCGCCGTGCGAGACGAGGATGCGCTTGAGCGACTTCAGCTCGGCCCATTGCAGCAGCTGGGCGCGCAACGCCTTCGCATCCTTGACGAGATTCAACTTCACCACTCTCGGAATCCGCGCTGCCTTGCCCGCAAAGCCCGCGAGTTGCAGCAGCCGGCCGCCGATGCCCGAGGCATCGCGGATGTTGCCGACCAGGTCGTTCAGCACGAGCGTCGTGCCGTTCCGGGTACGCACGACAAGCGCCGCCTCGCGGTCGCGCGTGCCGGCCACGGTCACGAACTGCACGTGAGGGTCGCCGAAGTCCGGCGCCGTCGTGTCGACCGGCACCACCTTCTCGACCTTTGCGCGCGAGCCCTTCGGGGCGACGACCTTCAGCTGCGAGTAACGATCCTTCCATGCCTTGGCGTCGAGCCGATGGTGATCGTTCGGCACGATCAGGAACGCCGGGCGGCCGAACGCTTCGAGCGTGGCCATTTCCTTGTCATCGAGCGCAATCGCGCTCCATACGACAAGCCGCGAATTTCTCAGACGAATCACGGTCATGCGCCGCGGGAAGCTCCCGAGCGGCATGCGGATCCTGCCGGTGACTGTCAGCATGCCGTCGTCGATCTCCGAAAGCTTGCCGTGAGGCCGGACCTTCCAGTGCTGGTAGGCTTTAGTCATCGTCGGGCGCTTCCTGTGCTTGAATGACCGCCAATGCCTTCTTCCCTATCTCCGTGCCAACTCTATTGGAAAATCGATCGTGATTGAAGCGCTTCTGCTCGCCGTCATGCGGGTGACGACGGTGCTCGGCCAGAAGGAGCTGACCAATGCCACCGGCTTCTTCTTCGAGCGCGATAGTCGCCTATACGTGGTGACGGCGCGACACGTGGTTCTCGACGAGGCGAGCAAGCATCACCCGGACAGACTTCTGATCGAGCTCCATGTGGACCCGAAAAACGTGGCCGTCACAACGCAGTTCTCCATCCCGCTTTACCAAAACGGAAAATCGGTCTGGCGGGAGGGTTTCGACTCGGCCGGGGATGTCGATGTCGTCGCCGTGGAGCTCGACCGCACGGCGTTACCGGATACGCTTTTCTTCGCCCCATTTACGCCAGCGCATCTGGTCCAGCAATTCGATGAAATCGAGGTAGGGACTTCGGCCATCATCGTCGGCTTTCCGCTCGGTTTTCACGATACGCTGCACCGTCTGCCGGTCGTGCGGCAGGCCGTCATCGCGTCGGCGTTCGGCATCCGGTTTCAAGGTCATGGGTACTTCCTGACCGATGCGCAAATGCACCGTGGATCGAGCGGAGCACCGGTGGTCGTCCGATTGGCGACTGCGGAGTCCGGCCGCGGAGAACTGACATGGACGCTGCTCGGTGTTCATGCGTCACGGATGGATGTCACCAACCGCGACGTCGAGGAGGATGAACGTCTGAATCTCAACTGCGCCTGGTATGCCGACATCGTGATGACGTTGACGGAGGATGCGGGGGCGTCGAAGGAAGCCACCGCATGAACACTGCGCGTTCACGCGCCCATCGCCAGCTCGAGCGTGCGTCCGAGTAGTTGATGTATTTAGTCCAGCATTAACGGCGATTGGATGTTTGTACGCGCGCGTTGCGCGCGCGGACATGCCGCGCCGCGTCATATGCGCGTGGTTGCGCCGCAGCGCGCGAGCGGGCTCATCGGCAGTCGTTCGACGCGCGGGCAACCGTTTCGCGATCGCGCGGAAGCCACGCACGGTTCTTGCATGCCGTTACGTTGTCCCGCAGCGCGGGAGAAAGGGATAATGAATCCTCGTAGCAGTCGGCCGCCTAGGCGCCCAAGCGCGCTTCGGGCAGTCTTGCTCGCAGTCGTGGCAGTGCTCGCCTGGCCAGCCGGTGCCGAGGACGGTGTCACGCCCGACTCGATCATCATCGGCCAGAGCGCCGGCTTCACCGGTCAGGTCGCCGGCCAAGTCAAGGAAATGACTGCCGGGGCCAAGGCGTGTTTCGATTACGTGAACAACCGCGGCGGCGTGCATGGCCGCCGGATTGTGCTGAAATCGCTCGACGACGGCTACGACGCGAAGCGCTCGGCCGCCAATGCGCGCACGCTGATCGTGGAGCAGAAGGTGTTCGCGCTCGCGCTCGCCCGCGGCACGCCGACATCCGAGGCGATCGTGCCGATCGTGAACGAGTACAAGGTCCCGCTGATCGGCTTGGGGACGGGCTCGCAGTCGCTATACGAGCCGTTCAGCCGCTATGTGTTCAATCTGCGCGCGAAGTATCGGAACGAAGCGATCCGAATCATCGACCATCTCGTGACCATGCGGGTCAACCGCATTGCGCTCCTTTATCAGAACAACGCTTTCGGCAAGGACGGCCTGGCGGGATACGAGAAGGGCCTGCGCGACCACGACCTGAAAGCGCTCGCCGTGGTGGCGCTCGATGGAGCCAACCCGGCGAAGGACGTCGCGATGGCGGTGGACAAGATCAGCGCGTCCGATCCGCAGGCAGTGGCGATCGTGGGACCGCTCAAGCCCACCGCCGAGTTCATCCGAACGATGAAGGCAAAAGGGGTGTTCGCGCAGCATCTCGTGCTGTCGAACCTGAGCGCGGACGCGTTCATCAGCGAGCTGGGCGACGCCGCGCACGGTGTGGTCGTCACGCAGGTCGTGCCTTATCCGTGGAACGTCGCGACCCCGCTGGCGAAGGAACTGCACCAAGCGATGCGCGAAAGCACAGGCGCGGAGCCGACGGTGTCCTATGCCGCGATGGAAGGCTACATCTACGCAAAAGTGATCGTCGAAGGCCTGCGCCAGGCGGGCCCCAATCCAACGCGCGAGAGCTTCATACACGCGCTCGAGGGCTTCCGCAACTATGACCTTGGTGGCTTCAGCGTTCGCTATGGTCCACGTAATCGGGATGGCTCCGAGTACATCGACATCACGATGATCGGCAAGGACAAGACATTCCGGCGCTAGACGGATCGTCGCACGCCGCCGCCGTTACATCGCGACGCGCTCTTCCTGCTGCTGCAACGCGAAGATCGACGTATAGCCGCGCGACCAATCCGGCGGCATGAGGCACGGCCGCGGATCGTGGTGTGCCCATTGCGCGCGCTGACCCCGAACGATCGACTGGTCCCTGCTCGATTGGATCGGATTCACGGTGTACGGAAACGCATCCGCGGATGTCAGGGCGTAGAGCAACAGCGGACGGCCGAGATCCGACAGATTCTTGGCCGAGTAATGCAGCATGCGGCAGTTGTGCAGCGTGAGCGAGCCTGCGGGACCGGGTAACGGAACCGCCTTGGACAGGTCGAGCTTGTTCACATCGGAGTCGCGAAGGCAGCCGATCCAGCGCCCCTGCTCGTCGTACTGCGTGAACATCGGATCGATCAGGTGACTCTTCGGAAGCACCTGCAGCGGGCCCTGATCCATGCCGCAATCGTAAAGATACGTGCCAACGGTGAGCGGCGAGTAATTGGTGTGCGGCCAGAACGAGATGTCGTAGTGCCATTTCACCTCTTCGCCGCCGTGCGCCCACTTGAAGTTGAGCTTGGAGTGATGGAATTTGACATCGGGCCCGACGAGGTCGGCGACAATGTCCGCCACCAGCGATCGCGAGATGTAGTCCCAATACGCGGGATGCTGATCGACAGGGGCCGACACGCGGCGCAGCCGCGGCGCGTCGGCGCTATGGCCGGGCTCGAGATCCCATACCGTATCGGACTTCGTGACGCTGCGGCTGCGCTCGATCAGCTCGTCCGTGGCCGCGCGCAGCCGCTGGATCCATTCGTCGGGAAGAATCTCGGGCAGCAGCAGGTATCCTTCGCTGAAGTAGAACTCGCGCTGCGCCTGCGTCAGCACGCGCGGCGGATGGGCAAGTACTTGTTCGGGTGTCATGTCGGGGGTCTCCTGCAATAGGCGGGGCACGCTTCGCGTGTGCGCGCCGTCTTGCGGCGATACTGCATATGATTTCAGGTGAGCGCGTCGCCGTCCAGCGCCGCGCTTCGCTTGCGCGTCACGCGGCTTTTTCGCCGCGCGCCACCGGCTGGGGCGCCGGCTCGCCGCCGCGCAGGAAGAGATCCTGCGAAATCTCGCCGCCGGGCTTGACCACGACGAATTCCTCGCCGGCATCGCTCGGGCGCGCGCCCATCCGCACGAGCGTCTCGATCAACGCGGTCGAGCCCAGCGTCTCCTCGAAGACCACGCCGTCGAAGCGCGCGTTCATGAACTCGGCTACCGCGCGCGCCTGCTCGCGGTACGCGTCGAGCTCGTCCTGCGAGAATCCGACCAGGCAGATCTTGCGGTAGTGCTTGTACTTCATCTCGAACAGGTAGTCGGCCGTCTCCTCGTCGAATTCCTTCACGTAGTCGTGATAGTCGGCGAGCGGCTCGTCGCGGGCGTCGATCCAGCCCTTGGTGAGATAGTAGGTGTTCGGGCTCGCGAAGAATCGCTGCACGTATCGCTGATGCGAGCCGAGGAAGATCGCCACGCAATCGTGGGTGCGCGGAATGATGAGCGTATGCTCGCGCGCCTTGACGCCGACCAGGCCGTTGCCGCACAGGCCGTAGCCGACGATGATGAAGCTTGGCTCGGCGATGGCGTCGATCTGTTCCTGCAATGCGGCGCCGAGCTTCTTCGGCGAATTGTGCAGCATGACATCGAGCCAGACGGCCGGTACGCCCGCGGGCAAGCGTTTGCCGAGCAGATCCTCCAGCACCTTGCACGAGATCACGACGGTCGGACGGGAGATCGCAGCGGCATCCATTTCACGCTCCACTGGCTATGCGAACGCCGGCGCAGGTTGCGCGTTGGCAAAAAGCGGCACGCGTGCGCCGAGGATGCCGGACTCGGCGACGATCGATTGCACCATGCGTTCCTGTCGATGCGCCATGATGTGCACGCCCGCGACGCCGGAGATGCCGCGGATGCCGCGGATCATCTCGACGCAGATGCGCCGGCCCTCCTCGCGCGCGTCCGGCGCGTGTTCCAGCCGCTCGATGATCGCGTCGGGAATATGCACGCCGGGCACGTTGGCGCGCAGCCAGCGCGCAGTCTTCGCCGATGCGATCGGACCGACGCCGATCAGCATCGATGCACGTTCGTGCAGGCCTTCGGCGCACACCAGGCGCATGTAGCGCTCGAGCCGCTCGAGATCGAAGCAGTATTGCGTTTGCACGAATTGCGCACCGGCGGCGATCTTGCGCCGTAGGCGCGCGACGCGCAGCTCGGCGGAAGCCGCGAAGGGATTGCCGGCCGCACCGAGAAACAGCCGCGGTGCGTGCGAAACCTTGCGCCCGGACAGGAACTGCGCCGCATCGCGCATCTTGCGTGCGGTGGCGAGCAGCGTGAGGCTGTCGAGATCGCCGACGTGCTGCGCTCCGGGATGATCGCCATTGGTGACGTGATCGCCGGTGATGCACAGCACGTTGCGTATGCCGAGCGCCGCTGCGCCGAGCAGGTCGCCCTGGATGGCGATGCGATTGCGATCGCGGCAGCCAATCTGCATCACGGGCTCGCAGCCTGCCTGCGCAAGCAGCACCGAAGCGCTCAGGCTCGACATGTGGCAGTTGGCGCCGGACGCGTCGGTGACGTTGAGCGCATCGACGCAGCCGCGAAACGGATCGAGCCGCGCGAGCACGTCGGCCGGATCGGCCGAATCGGGCGGCGCCAACTCCGCCGTCACGACGAACGCGCCGCTCGCGAGCAACGCCTCGAGCCTGCTGCCCGAAGGCTGCACCGGCGCGTCGAACGCGAGGCACGGCGCGGGCTTGTCTTCGCTGATGAGCGGTAGCCACGTCGAGCTGCCCGCGAGATGGTGCTCGGCGGGCGCGGTCGGCGCATTCGGCCATTGTCCGGCCGCCATGTGCGAAGCGCCTCGCCAGCCTTCGAGGCCGACGCAGAGCATGCTCGGATCGGCCTCGCACGTGCCGTCGGCACGCACACCGCCGCAAGGGCCGTTGCGCACCTGCTTCGGACAGTTCATCGGACAGGCCATGCCGGTGGCCGACAGCACACAGCGGCCGCACATCCTGCAGTCGAAGAGGAGCCCCTTGACCGCGCGCTCGACAACGGTCACGGGCTTGCGCAGGCGCTTCATGCCGATGGCACGGGCGAGCGGCCGCATCGCGTGCAAGCCACCGAGCAGCGCGTCGTACGCGCGCTCCATCAAGGCCGCGTGCCGCACCACCCAGCGTCGCATCATGCGCATCGCGTCATCTCCGCATCAAGCCGTCTCGAGCGCTCGCGGCGCGGGCGCGAGCGCGGTGTGGGTGACGAAAAGATCCTGAAAATCCTCGCGTGTGGAGAGCTCGAGCACGCGCAAGCGGCGCGCGAGCGCTGCCGCGCGCCGGCGGTGATTGCGGTTGAACAGCGCCATGCGCGCGCCGTCGCCCGCGGCGTTGCCGATGGAGCGGATGCGCTCGACGGGCACCGGCGGCACCAGTCCGATCTTCACGATGTCTTCCGGCTCGAGATGATTGCCGAACGTGCCGGCAAGATGAATGCGGTCGATGCCGGAAATGCCGCGCTCGGCGAGCAGGATCTCGATTCCCGCCCGCAATGCCGATTTGCCGAGCTGCACGCTGCGCACGTCCTGCTGTGTGAGCACGATGTCGCGACCGGTGCGCGAGAATGCCGCGGTGACCAGCGCGATTTCCTGCGCGCGTCCGTGCGCATTGCCGCGCAACCTGGGATGGTGCTCCGCCGGCGCAAGGCTGCCGTCTTCTGTGACGAGCCCATTGCCCACGAACGCCGCGACGCTCGAAATCACGCCGGAGCCGCACAGCCCCACCGGACGCGGATCGCCGTTGCCTTCGGGTTCCTTGATTGCGGCGCAACGAATCTTGCCGCTCGCATCGATCCACACCCGCTCGATCGCGCCGGGCACGGCGCGCACGCCGCAGCGGATGTGCGCGCCTTCGTACACCGGACCCGTCGCGCACGACGTGGCGACGAGCTCGCCATCGTGCGCGAGCACGACTTCGCCGTTGGTGCCGACGTCGACCAGAAGCTGCGTGCCGCGATAGAAGTCCGGCCCGCGCGTGAGCAACGCCGCGAGCGTATCGCCGCCGATGTAGCCGGCGATCGACGGAAACACGAACACTCGCGCACGCGGCAGCACGTCAAGGCCGAGCTCGCGCGCCTGTACTTCTACGCCGTCCGCCCACACCGGCAGATAAGGCCCGCGGCCGAGCGGCTCGGGATTCACGCCGAGCAGGATGTGCTGCATCGTCGGATTGCCGACCGCCACCGCGTCGACGATGTCGCCGAGCGCGATCCCCGCCTCGCTCGCCGCTTCGTCGATCAGGCGGTTGAGCTCGTCGACAAGCAGGCGGCGCATTTGCGCAAGCGCACCGATGTCCTGCTGGATGTGCGTCATGCGCGAGATCACGTCCTCGCCGTAGATCGCCTGCGGATTCCCGGCCGTGCGCATCGCGACCATGCGGCCGCGGGCGAGATCGCACAGGAACGCGACGATCGACGTGGTGCCGACATCAATCGCTACACCGTACAACGCCTGCGAACGTCCAGGCCGTAACGCGAGCACGTGACGCTCCGCATACACGGTCGCCGTCAGTTCCCGCGCGGCATCGAAGTCGGGATGAGTGGAATACTCGGCCAGCACGTCGAGCGGCAGCGCGATCGACTTGCGGTGGAGCGTTTCGCCGATCGCGGTGCGAATGCGCTCGGCGAGCGGGCGCAACGGCGCTTCGTAGGCGCCGGCCACTTGCGCGCACACGCGGCTGACGATCGGTCGTGGATCGACGACGGTGACGGTATAGGGCTTGCGCGGCGCGTTGCGCACCGCCTGACTTTCCGGCGGAACGGACAATGCGATGTCGCCGTGGACGTCGCACAGGCACGCAAGGCGAAAGCCGTGTTGCTCCGGCTCGGATGGCAGCAATTCGCGCTCAGCGGCGGACAGAGGCGTGAGCGCGTTGGCCGCGCTCGTCGCCGTATCGATCTCGACCAGGCAGCTGCCGCATTTGCCGTGCCCACCACAGACCGATTTGATGCCGACGCCGGCCTTCCATGCGGCGGCAAGCAGACGCTCGCCGTCGCGCACGTCGACGCGGCGCGAATCGGGATGAAAGGTCACCCGCGGCATGGCAGGCTCGGAGCGGGGCCGGAATCCACCGGTCAGCGTCGCAACCGACGCTAGACGGTGATGGCACCCTCGCGAAAGGCGTCGATCAGGTCCATGCAGTACTCGTCGCCTCCGAACACCGCGCGCGCGGCGTACATCGCGGACACGAGCTGCGGATCGGTAGGGTCGACGATCGCCGCATCCATGCCGCGTCCCATCGCACCGACGAGGAACGTGCGATTGATGAGCTTTCTCGCCGGCAACCCGTGCGACACGTTCGTCAAGCCGCAGATCGTGTGCACGCCGGGGAAGCGCTGCATGATCGTGCCGATCGCCTCGATCGTCGCCTGCGCCGATTGCGAATCGGTGCCGAGCGGAAACACCAGCGGATCGACGTAGATGTCGTCGAGCGCAACGCCGGCGCGCGTCAGCCGATCGATCAGCGCCGAGCCGAGCTCCACTTTTTGCGCGGCGGTGGCCGCCGGCACGCCTTCGCCCTGGCAGAGCGCAACCAGCTTCGCGCGATACTCGAGCGCGAGCGGCAGGATGCGCTCGTAGCGGTCGCGCTCGAGATTGATCGAGTTGATCATCGGCGGCCGGGTCTTCACCTTGGGCAGTGCCGCCGCGAGCGCCGCCGCATCGGGCGAGTCGAGACACAGCGGCTTGTCGGTCACCGCCTGCACGGTCTCCACGAGCCAGGTCAGCAATTCGGGCTCGCGGCCGGGAAAGGTGCCGCCGTTGACGTCGATGTAATGCGCGCCGGCGGCGTCCTGCGCGCGCGTCTCCTGCTGGATCGCCGCGGCGTCCATCGCTTCCAGCGCGGCACGAATCGCCTTGCGCGACGCGTTGATGCGCTCGGCGACGATCAGCATGGCGCTGCTCCGGATGCGGCGGTACAAAACCCGATCATCGGTACTTGCCGTATTGCTTCACGGCCCGCGACATCGCCCAGACGTTCTCGACCTTGCAATAGTCGGTGATGCTGTTGGCGCTGGAGACCATGTAACCGCCGCCCTTGCCCACCTTCTCGATGCGATCCTTTACCTCGGCCTCGGTCTCCTGCGGCGTGCCACGTGTGAGCGTGTAGTCGAGATCGATGTTGCCGACGATGCAGACACGGTCACCGTACTGCGCTTTCAGCTTGTTGATGTCCATCGCGGAGGGCTGCACCGGATGCACGCCGTTCATGCCTAGCGTCACCAGCCCGTCGAGGATCGGGAAAAGATTGCCGTCGCTGTGGAAGATCCACGGCTTCCTGATCTCCTTCACCACGATCATCTGGTTGGGCTTCATGAACTCCTCGTACATCTCCATGTTCACCCAAGGCGCCTTGGTATCGGCGTGGTCGTCGTTCGCCCAGATGAAGTCGAAGTCCATCTTGTTCAGATGCTGCACGACGCGCGCCGACCACTCGGAAAAGCGGCGATGGATCTCCTTCACGAGGTCGGGATCGTCGTAGATCATCAGCGAGAACACGTCGAGGCCCATACTCTCGAACGTGCTGGCGCTGCCCAAGCGGATGCGCGCGAACACCGCGAGGTCCTCGCGATATTTCGCCATCCATTCGGCGATCTTGTCGTAGCGCGCCGGATGGTCGGGGTCGGGCAGGAACTCGTCGAAGAGCTTGAGCGAATCGCGGCTCGTGAGCAGCCCCTGCTTGACGAACGTGCGGCCGCTCCTCGCGTCGACACCCATGTCGGCGATCCACGGCGGCACGAAGTCGAACGTGACGTGCGTCGGGTGGTACCACGCCTCCTTCGCGCTCGCGGTCCCGCTCGTCTGCATCGCCTGTCCCGCGGTCGCCTTCTGCCCGAGCGGGAAGTGATAGCCGAAGCCATCCATCCCCAGCGTGCGGCAGAACTCACCGGGCGTGAACTCCGTGCGCCCGCCCATGAGCTTGACCTGGATCTCCTCCTCGATGTCGTTCTCGATCCAGGGCACTTGATCCGGCTGGCCGCGCTTGAGCGCCGTCAGTACGCGTTGTCTCGGTGTCATGTCGTCCTCGCTCGATCGGCGCAAGCCCGGCGCTTCAATGCACGAGCCGGTTGCACGCCTGCACGCATTCGTAAGCATCCGAACCGTAGAAGTCGGCGCCGATCTCGTCGGCGAACTTCTGCGTGAGCGGCGCGCCGCCCACACCCACCTTGACGCCGGTGCGCAGTCCGGCCGCGTCGAGCGCTTCGATCGTCTTTCGGGTGCTTTCCATCGTCAGCGTGATGAGCGCGCTCATCAGCACGAAATCGGGCGCTTCCTTCTTCACCGCGTCGACGAACTTGTCCGGCGCGACATCGACACCGAGATCGACGACCTCGTAGCCGCCGCCTTCCATCATCATCTTGACGATGTTCTTGCCGATGTCGTGGAAGTCGCCGGCGACCGTGCCGATCACCGCCTTGCCCCGTTTCTGCGCGGCCTCGCCGACCAGATGCGGCTTGATCACCGGCAAAACCTCGGTCATCGCGCGTGCGGCGATCATCATCTGCGGCAGGAAGAATTCGCCGCTGGAGAACTTCTGGCCGACGATCGACATCGCGCCGATCAGCCCGTCCTTCATGATCGCACCTGCGTCCACGCCGGCGGCGAGAGCCTTCGTCGCCTCTTCCACCGCCTCTTTGCGCTTGCCCGCGATGATCCAGTTCCTGATCGCCTCGATCTCACCCGCCATGCTCGCCTCGCTTTTCGTGGTGACTTGCGCGCGCGGCCGTCACGCCGCGTGCAATGCCTGATATTCCACTGATATGTTATGGGCTGCCCAAGGGGAGTCAACGACTTTCTCGCCTGGCTTTAATCGGTATCAAGGAAAATCTCGCGGCCAACCGGCGTGCACCGGCGGCGAGCCTGCGCCGAGGGCGCTCGGTCAGCGGTTCATCTGGCTCGGCAACCAGAGCGCGATCTGCGGAAACGCGATGACGAGGCCGAGCACGGCAACCTGAAGAAAAAGATATGGCCAGACCGAGCGGAAGATCTCGCCAAGGCTGATTCCCGAGGGCACCACGCCTTTGAGATAGAACGCCGCGGGCCCGAAAGGCGGCGAAATGTACGAGATCTGCATGTTGAGACAGAAAAGGACGCCGAGCCACACGGGGTCGAATCCCAGCTTCTCGGCCACCGGAACGAAGATCGGTGCGGTCAGCAGCAGGATGCCGATCCAGTCGATGAAACATCCCAGCACGATCCAGATAAGCTGAATCAGCAGCATCACGCCCAACGGGCCGAGCGGCAGCTGCGTCATGACGTTCTGAATGAGGCGCGTGCCGCCGGCGAGCGTATACACGCCGATCAGCGCCGAGGAACCGAAAAAGAGCCAGTACAGCATCACCGTGACCTTGGTGGTGTCTTCGATCGCCCCCATGATCGCGCGCCAGCGAAAGCGGCGGTTGACGAGCATGGCGGCGAGCGCGCCGACCACGCCGACGCCTGCGGCTTCGGTTGGCGTCGCAATACCGAAGTACAGCGATCCGAGCACCGAGAAGGCGACCAATGCC
>WNFV01004328.1_pt1 | contig 33773 bp, 21 predicted proteins | sample 5400101 | NCBI WGS metagenome assembly WNFV01 (sample SAMN13153361, study PRJNA577476) | soil metagenome | isolation source: 115 cm soil or saprolite under grassland replicate 1 | place: USA:California | collected 2016-06-15 | reverse complement strand
GTGATCGTTTCCGACTTCCCCATGCAGGGCCCCGCGTCGGCCACCACCGTGCCGATGACCGCTGCTATCCGCCTCGCGCTCGCGCAGCACCGATTCCGGGCCGGCCCGTACACGATTGGCTACCAGGCGTGCGACGACTCGACCGCGCAGGCGGGAAACTACGATCTGGACAAGTGCGTCGCGAACGCCAAGTCCTACGCCGCCAACCGTGTCGTGATCGGTGTTGTTGGGCCACACAACTCGGCGTGCTCGGGGTCCGAGTTGCCGATTCTGAACAACGCCAGGGACGGACCCCTGGCGATGGTGTCCCCGACGAACTCGGACATCACCCTGACGCACGAGTACAAGGACATTCCGGGCGGCACCGGTGGCCTTTATCCGACCGGAGTGCGGAACTATGCCAGGGTGTATCCGGCGAACGACGTCCAAGCTGCGGCTCAGGCGATGCTGCTGAAGAGTCTGGGCCGCCATCGCGTGTTCGTAGTCGCAGCGGCCCGCGATACCTACGCTACGTCGATCGCAGTGTCATTCGGCCACGCGGCACGGCGACTCTCACTCGACACTGTCGGCAGGGCGGAATGGGACGACCGCCGATCGTCGGCGGATGCGCTCGCGGGCCACATCCGCCGATCACGAGCCGATGCCGTCGTTCTGGCGGGGCTGCTCAACAGCGGCATCAGCGCCGGGTTGGTAGCCGACCTTCGCTCCGCGCTGGGCGACCGCGTGGCACTCGTGGGTGACGACGGATTCCTGCCGATCCCCGTGCTCCTTCGACAGACCCGAGGCTTGGCGAGCGGCATGTACATCACCGCCGCGGCAGCATTCCCGGGAAACCTCCCAGTGGCGGGCCGCGAGTTTTTGCGCAGGTTCGCGGCGGCCCATCCGGAACAGCCGGCCAGCGGCTTCACGGCGTACGCCGCCGAGGCGGCCGAGGTGCTTCTCGCCGCGATCAGAAGCTCGGACGGTACGAGGCGGTCGGTGACGACCGAACTACTGCGCGTGCGAGTGCGCGACGGAGTGCTGGGGACGTTCGGATTCGACGCGCAAGGCGATCCGACCCGAGCCATGGTGACCGTGTTCCGCGTTTCACCGGGCGGTCACATCGACGGTCTTCCCTTCGACTACCAGGGCTCGGTGCTCTCCACCGTCCTCACGCCTGATATCGATCTGGCGAAGGCCGGCGCCGTGGACTGACCGGACGGCGCAGGTGCGGTCACGTGGGCCGGCAGCGCATCATGGAGGTACCCGGCGGGAAGGAAAGTCGCGGTGCCAGCCGGTACTGCACGCAAGCAGGACCTTCACCTCGAGCTCTCGGGCAGCAGAAGGGCAGCATCCTCGCTCATGCTGCGCAAGAGTCTCGGCCGCGCACGGCATGTCAGCACCGTGTCAGCGCGATTCGTCGAAACCCGTCCAACGACGGCTAACCCGGAAGGCGGTAGATGTGCTCAAAAGGCGTGTTTGTCCAGACATGTCGCGTAGCGACCAGCCGTTGGGCTAACTCGACAAGCTGGGGGTCACTGGTTCGAGCCCAGTACCCGCCCACCTCACGAAAGCCCCGCTACGGCAGGTTTTTCGCCTTCGTGACCGGCGGCGGTCCAGGACCCAGGACTTCCCTGAAGAGATGAGGCGGTTGCCCCCCGCATTCATAAGACCGTTGGCGTCGGCCTGTGAACCTCGAGCGGCCCCGCCGTGAGCCCGCGCTGCGATTTCCGAACATGCGTTGCCATGCGGCGAGGTCCGCCCTTCATACGGTCCTCCGGGCCTCGCATCGGCCGGCCGGGCTCGCGTGCTTAACCCGAACGGGGGTAGGATTGCGAGGCGACCGAGACTGCGTGGGGGCGAGAGTGGGAGCGACGGCGACGAGAGCCGGCAGGCCACCCAGGGGTGACGTCCGCCCTCCCCGGTCGGTACCTCAAGTTCAGCGCGAACGTCTCGGTTCGTGTCATATCCGACTGCGAGGCCGTGATGTCGATTGCAAGAGAGGGGAGGAGGAGCGGTATGGGGCGACTACTAGTCGCATTCGCGATCGCTGCGGCCAGTCTGATAGTTGGCGTCGGCGGCGCGAGCGCCAATGCCTATACGGCCACAGGCCCGGTGCTCGCAAGCGGGGCCAGCCCGTTTGCGCCCGGCTGCGGAGGCCCAGGCGAAGGGTTTCACACGCCATCCGAGGTGCCCGGGGTGAACGTCCTCGACACCGAGGTTGAGCCCTGGATCGAGCTCAATCCGCAGGACCCGCTTGATGTCGTCGGCTTCTTCCAGCAGGACCGCTGGTCGGACGGCGGAGCGCATGGGCTCGTCGCGGCCGTCTCGCACGACGGCGGCTTGAGCTGGGCGGAGAGCTGGCCTGCCTTGAGCAATTGCGCGGGTGGCACCCCGGCCAACGGCGGCGACTACGAGCGCTCTTCGGACCCCTGGATCTCGTGGTCACCGAGTCCGTCGAACGGGGTTGGGACGCTGCACGCGATCAGCATCTCGTTCGATCGCTCCACCGCGCACAACGCCGTCCTCACGAGCAGGTCGCTCGACGGCGGCAACACCTGGAGCAGCCCGATCACCCTCAGGGAGGACAACTCGAACTCTGGGCCGCTCGCCAACCTGTTCAACGACAAGGAGTCGATCACGGCCGATCCGGTCGACACCGACAACGTCTATGCGGTGTGGGACCGCATCGAGTCGCCAAACAACAACCCGCTGACTCCGCCGCAGGCGTACGCGAACGCGCCCGCCTTCCGTGGGCCGACTTGGTTCGCCCGCAGCACGAACAACGGGGTGAGCTGGGAAACAGCGCGCAAGATCTTCGCGCCTAAGGCGTCGCGGACGCAGACGATCGGCAACCAGATCCTGGTGCTCCCGGACGGGTCGCTCGTCGACGGCTTCACCTACTTCACCGGCGCCAACGGTCAGGGCATCAGCAGGGGCGACAACGTCGCAGTCATCTTCTCCAGCGATCAGGGGACGACCTGGTCGTCGACCCCGACGATCGTCGCCAACATGGGTGACCGCGGTGTCCGCGATCCGGAGCCTGTGGACTGCCTCGGCGACAACACGCCGTCGACTCCTTGTCTGCTGGTCCGGACCGGCGATATCCTCCCGGACTTCGCCGTCGACTACTCGGTCGGAGCCAGCAGCGGGTACATGTACGCCGTCTGGCAGACGCACAGAACGGCGACAGTGCAACAACTCGGCTCGACCATCCCGGTCGACGATACGATCCTGCTCTCGCGTTCGACCGACGGCGGCCATCACTGGTCGAGTCCGGTCAAGGTGAACCACACCACCTCCGGGAAGCAGGCGTTCACGGCGTCCGTCCACGTGTCCGCGAACGGCGACGTCGCGGTGACGTACTACGACTTCCGGAACGATGCCCAGGGCGATGCGGGGTTAAGCACGGATTACTGGGTCGTGCACTGCCATGCCGCAACGGACGACTGCACGCAGGCGTCGAACTGGGGCGACGAGAGCCAGCTAACGCCAACCTCGTTCGACATGCGGACTGCCCCGTATGCAGGGGGGTACTTCACCGGAGACTACGAAGGACTCGACAACTTCGGGACCACGTTCACGCCGTTCTTCGTGCAGGCGGACGGGACCGACCCCTTCCATCCGCTCAGCGATGCGTTTTACTCGACGGCAGGCCCCTAGGGTCTAGGAAAGCTCAGCTAGGGGCCTTCCCGGCGCTTCCGGGAAGGCCCCTAGCGCTACGCAATGAGGTCCGTCCTCGACGCTCGAGTGGGTGGCCCGGTGGAAAGCAAATTGGAAAGCAGCAGCGGCGACTAGCGGCGAGACGAAGGCGGGGCCACCGGGCTAAACAGTGCGAACCCCTCAGGCCGGATTTCCGCGCGGGCGGCTTCGCCTAGCTGCTCTAGGACGAGGTAGGCATCTTCACCGGTATCAGTGCGCTGCCCGGAATACACTGCGCCAGTCATCCGCAAGGCTCGGAAAACGCATTGCAAACGGGGACACCCGCTGAGCGGGGAGAACTTATACGTCTCCCCTGAACCTGACGGGCAGCGAATCTGCCGCACGTGCGTGCGGGAGAATCAGACTCGCTGGCGGGAGGAGAATCGCGAGCACTACCGCACGTACCGTCGGGAGTGGGCGAGAAAAAAGAGGGCGAACGAGAGGAACAACTCCACGCTCTCTTAGGCGCCTAATTTGCGTGAGACCGTTCGTCTACGACGAGTTCGTCGCACCCGGTGCGCGCGGTGCTGCGCCGTTCCAACGGGCTGCCCGACCCGCGTCTCACCGTCTGTGGCCTATGTGGCTTCGCCCGTCGTCACCGTCGGCGAAGGCGCCGTGCACCTCTCCGCGAAGTACGAACTGCTCGTCGCGCTCGGCGAGGACTCCTGGCTAGGGGATCCCGATCATTACTTCGCAGCCGAACGCGGAATCACTGTTTCCACCATCGCCGTCACACCTGTCCCTGCCGAGACCGCCGCTTAGCTCGTCCCTTCCCGTTCCACCGAACAGCTTGTCGTTGTCGGCGGCCCCAGAGGCTGTCGTAACCGCAGTGGCCTTGATGAGGTCCTGATCACTGCCTCCGAACAGAACACGCCCTTGGACGCTGTCTTGACGGCGGCAATTACGGCATTCGGCTCAGCGATCACGGGGATTCGTCCCACGTTGACTTGTGATCAGGCCCCTGCTATACAAGTGGCGCACGCAACGAAGGGGCGGGGTCATGACCCGGGTGGGCATTAATTCGTTGCTGCGGCAGCGCGTCTCCTCTAATTGGGCGGACGGGAGTCAGTCTCGTCATCGCCACTGCCGTGTACGGACCCCTATCCAGCACACGCCTGATCAAGGCCAACGCCGTAGGAGGTAGGACCCGTGCCGTTTTTCAACCAGAGCCGCACTCAGGGAGATTCGCCTCGAATTAGAAACTTCCGCCGGCTCCGATTCGCCGCCGGGATTGCTCTGCTCGTGGCCTTGTTGTCCGTCACTAGCGCTGCTCAGGCGACGATCACGCCGACATCCACTGCCTCGGATCTCGCATCTGCGGTCGTGAACGACCCCGCTGTGGTAACCGGAGCGAGCTTTGTCGCGCTTCCGGCGACGGGTACGCCAAATGCTGTCTCAACGACCTCCCTGACGTCGTTCCCGACCGACGGCTCGAGTTACGCGATCTTGACGACCGGCGACTCGACGCTCGCCGACCAGCCGAACAACTCCGGCAGCGGCGGGGTCAGTCTCGGCGGTGGCAGCGTCCGAGGCGACACCGACTTCGACGTCACGATTGTCAAGATCGATCTCGCGGTGCCGACCGGAGCGAATTGTCTGTCGCTCGACTTCCAGTTTCTCTCGGAGGAGTTCCCCGAGTTCGTCGGTAGCAGCTACAACGACGCCTTCATCGCCGAGCTCGACAGCTCAACGTGGACGACGTCGGGATCCACTATCAGCGCCCCGAACAACTTCGCTTTCGACCCGAGCGGCGACGTCATCAGCGTCAACTCGAGCGGCGCGACGAGTATGACGGCGGGTAATGCGTCCGGCACGACCTACGACGGGGCCACGCCTCTGCTGAGCGCTGCGACGCCGATCACCCCGGGGGCTCACTCGCTCTACATCTCGATCTTCGATCAGGGCGACCACATCCTCGACTCGGCGGTCTTCGTCGACAACCTCATTCTCGGATCCGTCGGGCCCGGCGGCTGTGAACCCGGGGCGACAGTCCTCTCGACAAGCAAGACCGCCGACAGCGGGACGACTCCTGCCGGCGGTGCGAACGGTTACACGATCACGGTCAGCAATCCAAGCGCGTCCGCGGTTGTCCTGACCTCGATCTCCGACACGCTGCCGAGTGGGTTTACGTACACGGGGGGCTCGACGACCGGAGCGACCACGGCTGACCCGGCTGTCTCGGGGACGCTGACGTGGACTGGCCCCTTCAGTGTTCCAGCCGCCGGCAGCGTCAGCCTCCACTTCCTCGTGACGGTGTCCTCGACCCCAGGCGAGTACTTCAACGACGCAAGTGCCGACGCGGGCACTACGCCGGTGGCGCCGACGGGGCCTACCGCGAAGATCACTGTTGCGTCGGGGGGCACCGAGCTAGCGATCACGAAGGCGGACGCGCCCGACCCGGTCGCGCTCGGGGGCACCCTCACCTACACGCTGACGGTGACGAACAACGGTCCCGACCCCTCGACGGATTCGACCGTGACCGACACCCTCCCGGCGGGAGTGACGTTCGTCTCCGCCACGCCGAGCCAGGGAACATGCTCGCAGGCGGCAGGCACGGTCAGCTGCACGCTTGGGCCGCTGGCTGTGGGGGCCTCGGCGACGATCGAGATCGTGGTCACGGTCGATGCCACCGCCGTCTGTCCGCTGAGCGATACCGCCACGGTCACGGGTGTGGAGACGGATCCGCTGGCGGACAACAACTCCGCCACTGCATCGACGGCTTGTGGGGGTGGTACCGACCTTGCGATCACGAAGGCGGACGCGCCCGACCCGGTCGCGCTGGGCGGGAGCCTCACGTACGCCCTGACGGTGACGAACAACGGTCCCGACCCCTCGACGGACTCGACCGTGACGGACACCCTTCCGCCCGGAGTTACCTTCGTCTCCGCCACGCCGAGCCAGGGAGCATGCTCGGAGGCGGCAGGCACGGTCACCTGCACGCTTGGGCCGCTGGCTCTGGGAGCCTCGGCGACGACCCAGATCGTGGTCACGGTCGAGGCCACCGCCCTCAGCCCGCTGAGCGATACCGCCACGGTCACGGGCGTGGAGACGGATCCGCTGGCGGCCAACAATTCCGCCACGGCCGAGACGACGATCTCGCTCCCAACAGCACTCGACCACTTCAAGTGCTACAAGACCAGGCAGGTAGGGCCGAAGTTCGATCGGCGGCAGGTCGTCCTCACCGACCAGTTCAACACGGAGCGGGTCAACGTCGTCAGGCCGGACGAATTCCCCAAGTTCAAGAAGGAACGCGTGGAAGTGACCGACCAGTTCGGGACGCACACCTTGCTCTTGAAGAAGATCCGATCGCTGTGCCTGCCCTCCTCGAAGGCTCCGCTCGGAGAGGTTCCGGGCTCTCCGCCTACGGGTCTCGACCACTTCAAGTGCTACAAGACCAGGCAGGTAGGGACGAAGTTCGATCCGCGGCAGGTCGTCCTCACCGACCAGTTCAACACGGAGCGAGTCAACGTCGTCAGGCCGGAAGCCTTCTGCACGCCGGTGGACAAGGACGGCTCGGGCATCAACGACCCGAGCGCCCATCTGGCTTGCTACAAAATCCGAGACGTCAGGGGCGACGAGTTCCCCAAGTTCGAGCGGCGGCGCGTTGAGGTGGGCGACCAGTTCGGGACGCACACCTTGCTCTTGAAGAAGACGAGGACGCTCTGCCTCCCTTCGTCGAAGACCGTTCTCTAACAGCTTCCAATGGCTGGAGCGCCGCTCGCTGGCGGCGCTCCAGCCTGGGCCTGCTGCTGCCTGGAGATTCGTGCGCGTGACCTTGACAACGGCATCGATGATGGCTCGGTCTTCGAGCGAGGCGAGTCGATGAGTCACGTCTGCGGACGCGTCGTCAACGTCGGCACGCGCCTGGGCCCGGACACTGCAGCTCCGGCGTCTGGTGCGGGCTTTTGGGAGCTGCTGTTCACGCCGAGTCCGGCGCTATCCGGTGGAGATCCCCGATTCGTACTACTCCACTTCAACAACATGGCGCTGCCGGCGGGCTCGCGCCTCGAGGTCGACCTCCGTTACGGGACAGACACGTTCACGGGCGCTTCCGGCGCCGACGCTTGGACTCGACCGATCGACCCGAAGCCGGGGCCGATTCGGATTCGCTACTTCGGCCCAGGACCGGCCGGAGGCGCAACGCTCGCCGAGTACGGAAGCGGCGAGCCGACACAGACAGGGACGCCCGGCGACCCGTACGGCAGCCTGACCGACGCTGACCTATTCCTTCATACCGACCCGTACGTCGAGCCGACCTACGAGACGCGCCTCAAGTGCGGGACCTTCGACTGGCAGAACATCGCCTGCTCCGCGCCCGGTTCGGTCGAGCAGCAGGCGGCAAAAGCAGTCTGCTGCTTCGTCCACGTCCACCGCCATCCGACCGGCCTCGTCGTCAGCACCTGTAGCGCGACGTTGATCGATAACAATCTCGTGCTGACCGCGGCGCATTGCGCTACCGAGCCCGATGACTTGGAGGTGCGCTCGGGTTCGGTCGTGTTCGGATACGAGACGACCTGTCCCGGCGGGCATCCCGGCGGCTACGCGCCGGACTTCTTCAAGGTGACCAAAATCGTTCGCCGCGGCAGCGCCGACTGGCTGATCGTCGAAATCGAGACGCCGCCTGGCGGCACCGGCATCGTGCCTGCCGTTCTGCGCTCGAGCGGCGTAGTCGTCGGCGAGACGGTGATCGCGATTCACCACCCGCACGGCGCGGTCAAGAAGTTCCAGAAGGGGATTCAGTCGACGGCCGGAGTCTGGCCGGTCGCCGGCTTCGACTACGCCGGGGGCAGCTCCGGCTCGCCGCTCTTCGATGGAACGGGACGCGTTGTGGGTGGGGCGCTCTCATCGGGCCCGCTGCCGCCGGCGTACGACCAGTGCCACGTCGGCTACACGGCCGCGACGACGATCCTCCAAGAGCTCGCCAACCCGCCGGCACCGCCGGCGCCGTTCGACGTCATGCTGGTGATGGACCGCTCCGGCTCGATGGCCGGGCCGGGACTCGTCCCCGGCCGCACGAAGATGAACGAGGCGCGCGACGCAGCGTCACTATTCGTCCAGCTGTTGCGCAAGAACGCCGGCAACCGAATCGGCCTCGTCTCATTCAGCACTGCCGCGGCCACTCCCCCCGACTCTGCGCTCGGCAACGTCACGCAGGGCAAAAAGGTCCAGCTCGTAGGAGCAAACAGCCCCTACACAGGTGGCGTCGTCGGCGCGCTGGTACCGGCCGGTGCGACGAGCATCGGCGACGGCCTCTCGGTCGCCACGGGGGCTCTCGCTCCGGGAACCAACCAGCGCGCGATCCTGTTGATGACCGACGGCCTCCAGAACACGCCGCCGATGATCGAAACGGTTGAGGGCGCTCTTGGCGCGATTCGCCTGATCGCGATCGGCTTCGGCAGCGAGAGCGACCTCAACAGCGCGCTGCTGAGCCGGGTCGCGAGCAGACACAACGGTGTTTACACGCGCGCCAACGATGGGCTCGAGCTGAAGAAGTTCTTTTCGATCGCCTTCGGCAACATCTTCGAGAGCGGCGCTCTGTCGGATCCCGAGCTCTACCTCCGCAGGGGTGAAGAAGAGACGAAGGAGACGCCGTTCGCCGTCTGCGAGGAGGAGCGCATCACAGCTGTCGTCGGCTGGGACAACCCCTCCCAATCGCTCGAGGTCGACCTGCGCACGCCCGCGGGCGCGCTCATCAACGCGGCGACAGCCGGCGTCGAGAGCGACCGTGGGGAGACGTGGCAGTTCTTGCGCGTGCCGCTGCCTCTGAACGGTGAACGCGCCGGCGCCTGGCACTGGCGGGTGCGGCGTGACGGCGGTGGCGGCGAGCTCCTGCCGCCGGAGGAGACGGTGCGGCTGTTCGTGACCGTCATCCCACTCGGTGGCCCGCGCTTTGAGCCGCTGTCACAGCCAGAGCGCGTGTACACGGGCGACCCGATCAGGCCACTGGTCGCGCTGCGTTACGCAAATGGCTCGGCGCCCCATGCCGACGTGGAGCTCGAGATCGAAGCACCGGACGCGGCGGTCGGGCAGCTGATCGCCGATGCCGGACTGGCCGAGCCCGAGGCGGGCGACGACCCGGCCTCTGCTTTCCATGCCACTCTGAAGCAGGTTGGCGGCGGTCAGGCGTACACGCTGGCGACGAGACAGGAGACCGCCGAGCTGTTCGACGACGGCGAGCACTATGACGTCGGCATGGAGCCCGACGGAATCTACGGCAACCTGCTCACCGAATTGACGCGCTTCGAGGGCACGTACCGCTTCCACGCGCGGGCCCGGCTCGACGAGCCTTGCCCCGCTGAGCGCGAGACGCGGTGGGCAATCCACGTCGAGTTCGGCATCGACCAAGAACGGACGACTGTCTCCGTCAGTGACAGGGACCGCGGGCCAGACGGTCGCCGCGGCACGGTCACGATTACCCCGCGTGACCGCTATGGCAGCCCGCTCGGGCCGGGTCGTGGGGATCAAATCCCGGTGTCCGGGACGCCGGGAACGGCGACCGGAACCGTCGTTGACAACGGCGACGGCAGCTACAGCGTCTCGACGACGTGGGACCCTGAGGTGACTGACGAGCCGTCCGTCGTCGTTTTGCAGCCTGAGCGGCTCCCGGTCGTGCTCGCCCCTGGCGGGGGCACCGGACGGAGAGCACGGTGCCCGCGCTGGCTCTGGGCGCTCCTGTTCCTTCTGGCCTTGCTATTGCTGATTGCCGTAATCGTCATCGTCTGGCTCGTGAGCTAAGTCGCGCCGCGCATTGACGCGGGTAGCTTCTTGCAGCGCCCGGTTGTCATCGCCAATCCTCGCTAACGGCTCAATTTCGCGCCGCGAATGTTCCGCGGAAATTGGAGGTTGATGTCGGTGCTCAAAGGAAAGTCCGCATTGGCCCTCGGTCTGCGGAGCACCGCCTCCCACTACGGATACGGCGCTCGCGCCGAGGCTCCGTGTCACTTGTCACCAGCGACGGCTTTAGAAAGGCCGCAAATTGCGTAAAAAGCGGTTGTCGAACCCCTTACAAGGTTTTAGGCCCAAGTCTAGACTCGCTGGGTTCGCCGCAGTCGGACGGAAGGAGGGGTCTTGAAAAGGCTTCCTGTCATCGTCGCCAGCGTTTCTGCTTTGGCATTCGCGTCCGTGGCCGTCGCCCACACATTTTTTGCGACACCATCACTCACGATTCATAAGGCGCCGGTGGGTGCTACCTCGCCTGGTGCGACAGTGGTCGTCTACGGCAAGATTCTGTCCGGTCGTAGCTTCTGCAGGGCGAACCGTGTCGTCCGCCTCTTCCGCGTGCGCCCGGGCCCTAATCGACTCCTGGCGAGCGATATAACCGACAGCGAGGGCGAGTACATCTTCATCCGCCACCCGCGCCGAGATCAGAGGGTCTATACGCGGATTCGCGCGCGTAGCTCCACCAGTTACGGGCATTCCCATAACTGCGCAGCCGATAGGTCGAGGAACCGGTTCATCAACGTGACCGGCAGCTAACGGACTCTCGATCGGCGCTTCAAACTCGGCGTGCCTCAAGCCGCTGAGAGAGGGGTGACCCCGGAGCTTTTGCAGACGGTTGACGGGCGGAGGAAGTTCATCCTGACCGGGCGTCTTCCTCGGGGTGCGCGGAAGTTCACGCAGGAAAGCGTTCTATTCCTCTTGGCGTTAGGGCTCCTCAACGCCTCGAATTACGTCTTCCATATCGCCGTCAGTCGTCTGCTCGGCCCTTCCGAGTATGGCGCCCTGGCCGCCTTGCTCGCGATCGTCATGGTTCTCTCGGTGCCGTTTGGCGTAATCCAGACCGTCGTCGCGAAGCAGACGGCGACGCTCCGAGCGGCGGGTCGGCATGGGGAGATTGGCGGCCTTTCGGCAGGGACGCTCAAGGGGCTTGTTCCTGTCGCGTGGGCTTCGGCACTTGTCGCGCTTGCCCTCGCGCCCCTTTTCGCAGCGTTCCTCCATATTGGCTTCGGTACGGCGACGCTGCTGGCCCCTTATGTCCTTGTCTCCATTCTGGCCAGCGTTCCGTTGGGAGTGCTCCAGGGGGAGCTTCGATTCGTCCCTCTCGCCGGTCTCGCGCTTGCCGGGGTCGCCGTTCGGCTCGGCTCGGGGATCGCTCTCGTATGGGCGGGCGTCGGGGTTACCGGCGCCATGCTCGGCACTGTCGCGGCTCAGGCAGCGACGTTCGCCCTCGGTGTCAGGTTACTGAGGATGACGCGAGATGCGTGGCGTGCGACGCGGAGAACCGTCGGACATCTGCGGGGCACATTTGCTGCGACCTTTCTCGCGCTCAGCAGCTTCTGGCTCGTCGCCGAGTTGGATATCGCTCTCGCTCGCCACTTTCTCGCCGAGGAGAACGCTGGCTACTACTCGAGCGCCGGGCTCGTCGCGCGCGCTCTCCTCTTCTTGCCGGCGGCGGTGTCGATCGTCGCCTTCCCGCGCTTCGTCGACGCTCGGGCGAGCGGCACGGAGGCCGCTCGCTGGCTGAAGATCAGCTTCGCAGCGGTCGGCGGGCTCGTGCTCCTCGCGTTACCCATTCTGGTTCTCTTGCGCCGGTTCGTCGTAACGATCGCCTTCGGAGACGAGTATCTCCCCGCCACGTCGCTGCTGCCGGTGCTCGCTGTCGCGATGAGCCTTCTTGCGCTCGTGAACCTCCTTGTCTACTTCCACGTGGCGATGGGGTCACGGGCCCATTACTTCGTCTTGGCCGCAGCGGGCTTCGAGACCGTGCTGATCGCGCTCTTCCACGGAAGCGCCCAGGAGATCGCCGTCATCGTCGCCGCTGTCAGCGGTGCACTCGTCCTCCTCGAGCTTCACGCGGCTGCCGCGCTCTGTCGCTACTCGCCCACAACCCGCCGGCTTGCGGACGAGAGCCTGCCGCTGAGCGGCGACCCGACCGTCGAGCTCTCGCTCGTCCTTCCATGTCACAACGCGGCAGTTGGCCTCAATCGGATGCTAAAGAGGCTCGTTGCCGAGCTCGACGATGTGGGCTCATACGAGGTCATCGTCGTTTCCGACGGCAGCACCGATGAGACGGTCAAGGTCGCTGGCGAGTTCCCAGGCGACGGCGTTCGCGTTCTCCAATATGCCGAGCGGACGGGAAAGGGTCACGCTCTTCGCGTGGGGCTGTCCGAGGCCCACGGCCGCTACATCGCCTTCATCGACGCCGATGGCGACATCGGCTCGGATGCGATCCGCCCCTTCCTCGCCCTCATGCGTTTGTACGAGCCTGACATCGTCCTCGGCTCCAAGCGCCATCCGCTTTCAGACGTGTACTACCCCCCGATGAGGCGGCTCCTCAGCTGGACATATCACAAGATCGCCCGCCTCCTCTTCCGCGTCAACGTCCGCGACACGCAGACAGGCCTGAAGCTCATCCGACGTGAAGTTCTCGCCAGCGTTCTCCCGCGCATGCTCGAGAAACGCTATGCCTTCGATCTCGAGCTGCTCGTGGTTGCGCGGCGCCTCGGTTTCAAGAGGGTCTTGGAAGCGCCCGTGCGTATCGACTACCAGTTCAGCAGCCAGGTGAATCTCGGGGCCGCCTACCGGATTCTTGTCGACACTCTGGCTATCTTCTATCGCCGCTACATCTTGAACACGTACGCTCCGGATGAGCGGCCTGCCGGAGCGCCGGCAATCTCTCCAGCCGAGTCTCCTGCGCCCACTCTGGTCGCGCCCGCTCGGAACGGCCAGTTTATTTCCAACGGCCGTGGCGGCAAGCTGAGAATTCTCTTTCTGAATTGGCGCGACATCAGAAATCCTGACGCCGGTGGGGCCGAGGTCTTTACCCACGAGGTCGCGAAGCGCTGGGTCGACCAGGGTCACGACGTGAGTCTCCTGACGTCTCGGTTCCCGGGCGCGCCTGCCCTCGAGCTCGTGGACGGCGTGAGGATCCGACGAGTGGGCCGGCTTCGCAACGGCTCCTTCCACGCTCTGGTTCAGCGAGAGCTCTTGCGCGTCCACGGCTTCGACGTCGTCATCGACGAGATCAACACCGTCCCCTTCCTGACCCCGCTGTGGCGAAGGCGCCTGCCACCGGTCGTCGCCCTCGTCCACCAGCTCGCAGGCGACGTGTGGGACTCGGAAGCGCCGGCACCGCTCGCGGCGGTTGGGAAGTGGCTCGAGCCTCGCGCGCTCCGACTCTACCGCGATGTCCTCGTGATCACCGTCTCGGAATCGACCAGGGACGACCTCGAGCGGCTTGGTCTTCCCAACGTCAGCGTCGTCCCCAACGGACGAGACGAGCCGCCGGAGCTCAACGGACTCCCCAAGGAGCCGCTACCGACCTTCCTCTTCGTGGGCCGCCTCGCCGCGAACAAGCGCCCCAAGCATGCGGTTGAGGCCTTCCGCCTCATTAGGGAGTCGGTTCCCGACGCGCGCCTGTGGATCGTCGGCCGCGGGCCGCTCGAGCGAAAGCTCTCCCGAAGCCTGCCCGAGGGGGCTGAGATGCTTGGCTACCTGCCGCGCGCCGAACTCTACGAGCGGATGGCCCGAGCCCACTGCCTCGTCGTCCCCTCCGTGCGCGAGGGTTGGGGTCTCGTCGTCATCGAGGCCAACTCGGTGGGAACGCCCGCAGTCGGATACGACGTTCCCGGCATCCGCGACTCTATCCGGCACGGGCACAACGGTTTGCTCGCGACGCCGGGTGATGTGCGCGCCCTAGCGCACCAATGCGAGTTGGTCGTTACCGATTCGGCGCGGTATTCAACGATCCGAAAGCAAGCTAGAGAATGGGCGGCCCAGTACTCCTGGGATTCGACGGCAGAAGGGCTTTTGACGCAGATTCGGTCGCACGCCCTCTTCCCTTCCACGGCTCACAGAGCTGAGCTCGCGAGGTCCGCGGAGCTCGACGAGATGAGTGGTGTCGCAGGCCATAGCGCCCCTCCGGCATGACGTGAGGGAACCCACGCAATCGAGAGCACGCGACCTTTCTGCCGAAGCGGTGAACGGGAGCGGGAAGCTGTCGATCGTTCTCACATCTGAACAGCTCGATGTGCCGAGCGAGCGCACACCAAGAGAGCTAGAGACATTCTCGACCCGCCGGTCTCGGGTCTGGGCCCTCGGGCTCGTCGCGCTCGGGATCGTCACACACCTCGGATGGTTCGGAGGTGGTGTGCTGACCGCCGGTGACTGGGGCTACCTCTCTGCGGAGTCTCTCCGCGAGTCGGTGCATGCACCGAGCGCGTGGGACGCCACTGTGGCGTTCGGGCAGCCCAACGAAACCCTTAGCGGCGTTCCCTACCAGCTGTTCATGGGCAGCCTCGCCGCCCTCGGCGCGCCGTACGCGATCGTCGAGCGCGTTGTCTTCTTCTTCCCTTTCGCGGTCTTGCCGCTGCTCGGGATGTTCTGGCTCGCAGGACGCTTCACGAGAAGCGACCTCGGGCGCGCGGCGGCTGCAGCCGTGTACGGCCTGAACACTTACATCCTCGTCATCGGAACGAATCAGCTGACGGTGGCCATGGCGTACGCGATTGCGCCCCTCGCCGTCGGCGCGTTTCTCGACGCGCTCGACCCGAAGCGGCCGTCTGCAGTCGGCAGGGCCGTGCTCGCCGGCGTAGCGCTTGCCCTTGCAACCCTCTACGAGCCGCGTGTCGGATATCTGATCGCGGTGGGCCTCGTCGTGCTCGCGGTTGCAGCTCTCCTCGCGACTGCAGCACCCCGCCGCGCGCTAGCGTCGCTCGGCGTCGCATTGGGAACGACGGTCACTCTCCACCTCTACTGGATCTTGCCCTTCTCCACCGGCTTGCTCCGCACCTCCGTGGACGAACTCCTCCCCGAGGACCCCTTCACGAGCTTCGCCAACGTGCTGCACGCCGTCGCGCTTAGTCACCCGTTCTGGACCGGCGGCTTGCCCGCTGTGTTCGTTGTGCATGATCCCGCTCTGCCACTGTTTGGGCTCCCTATCCTGGCCGCCGCCGCGTTCCTCCTGACCGACGTCCGGCGCGATTGGCGACTGCTCGCGCTCGGTGCGCTCGCGCTTGCCGGAGTGTTCCTCGTCAAGGGTGAGAACGCGCCGTTCGGCGGCGTCTACGGCTGGGCGTTCGACAACCTTCCCGGCTTTCGGCTGTTCCGCGACATGTCGAAGTTCAATCTCTACGTCGCGCTCGGCTATGCGGTGCTCGTCGGGATCGTTGTCGCATGGGCGGCCCGGAACGCGACGGCGCCTGGACAAAGACGCGTCCAAGCGCTTTCCGGCGCGGCCCTCGCGTTGGCCGTGCTCGCGCTCGGCTTCAGCGTCTGGCCCGCGCTTGCGCAACGCCTCGGCGGCACGCTGGAGAGTCGAAGCGTTCCGGACGAGTACCGCCAGCTCGAGCGGCTGCTCGGCGGTGACGACCGCTTCGGGCGGGTGCTCTGGCTTCCGTCCCCCACCCGCTTCGCGACGTCGACTGAACAGCACCCACTGGTCCACGCGACGGAGCTCGTCCAACGGCTCGAAGCGGGCCGGTCGGGCGTCGTGGAGAACGAGCTGGCTGAGATCGTCGGCAGGAGCGACTTCGCCGCGACGGCTCGTGGTCTCGGCATCCGGTACGTCGCCGTCGACCGCGACCCCGATCCGACCGCGTGGCAAGGCTTCGGAGCGGGAGATGCGCGCGAAGCCGTTCGCGTCTGGCTCGACGACGATCTCGCTCTTGTCCGCGTCCTTTCGAGTCGCGATCTGGACGTCTATCTCCTGCGCGGTCGCGTGGAATACGCGGAACTGACGCGGCCGCCGGCGAGCTCGAGTGCTTCGCGAGTCCCGGCCGGGAAGGACGTCCTCCTCCCCGTTCGGTCGGCGCGGGTGCGGGACGAGAAGCTGGTTTCGGCTCCCTTCACAGTCGGGCGCACCACGACGTTCCGGATTCGCTGGAGTGGGGGCAGACCCGCGACGGACGAGGAGCTAACCGTATTGACCGATGAGGGCTCGGTCGCCTGGCGGGGGCCTGCGGCAGAGGCTCGGCGGCTAAAGCTGGCCGGTTCGGGCACGTACCGGCTCGTCGTCCGCTCTCCGGGGATCGACGGAAACGTGGTGAAGAACGGCTCGTTCGAGCGCGGCGTGTGGGGGCCCGTCGGCGACGTGCTCAACTACGACAACAGCTCTTTGGAGGACGCGCGGATCGCCGCCACCTCTTCGTCGGAAGCCCGGACGGGCCTGCGCGCGCTCCGGCTCCAAGCGCGCCGCCACCTCGCGGGGGTCTCGAGTCCGCTGCTCGACGTCCCAGCCGGCAGCACCGCAGTGCTCAGCTTCGCTTGGAGATCGCTGGCGGGCCCACCCCCGTCCTACGCGCCGTACCTCGGCGGCGCCGTGCCGACGCGCCGGGTCGGCCTTGAAGGGGGCGTCGGCTGGAACCGCCAGGTGGATGTTTTCGACGTCGACGGTCGAGCGGATGGAGTCGCGATTTCGTTTTACGCGGGACCGGGAGCGGGAGAGGCGCGCACCGTCGCGGTGTTCGACGACGTCGGAGTGGCGGTCGTTCCGCGGTGGCTCGAAGAGGTCCGCTTAGAGCCGGTGACCACGCAGGACCGCCTACCCGTCAACACCTCCGACGACCGGCGACGAATGACGTTCTCGGTCGGCGTGCCCGGCACTTATACGCTCCGTGCCACCTCGAATTACGACCCGGGTTGGCACGGTCACTTCCGTGTCCGCCTCGGCGACGGCTGGGCGTCCGAGTCCCAGGTCGAGCACGTCCGCACCGGCGACGGGATGAACGCCTGGATTCTCGAGGTCCCCAAGGCGCCAGTGCGGATCGAGGCGGCAGTCTCGTACCAACCTCAGCGCTGGGTGACCGCGGGCACCGTCGCGAGTGTCCTGGCCGTGAGCGTCTTGGCGATCCTCGGTCTCGTGCGCGGCTTGGCATATGTCCGTCGACTCCGCATATAACGCTGAGCGTCTTCCGCTCGCGGCCGTGGTCGTAAACTGGAACGGCGGCGACCGGCTCGTCCGTTGCGTGGGATCGCTGCTCACGAGCAAGCCGCCGCCCGCCGAGATCTTGGTCGTCGACAACGCCTCGTCAGACGGCTCGACGGGACTCGTCCATGAGCTCGAGGGTGTGCGCCTCCTCGAGAACGGGGCTAACCTCGGCTTCGCCGGTGGAGCGAACGCGGGCGCAGGCGCCACATCAGCGCCGCTGCTCCTCTTCGTAAACCCGGACGTGCGCTTCGAGGCCGGCGCTCTCGCGACTCTCGTCGCCGAGCTCCTCGAAGACGAGCGCATCGGAATTGTCGGACCCGAGGTTCGCAACACCGACGGCACGCTGCAGAACCGCGGCCTCGTCATCGATCCGACCGGCCATCCGACCGGCGCCACGAGCGACGACGTCTTCTTCGTCTCGGGCTGCGCGCTAGCGGCGCGCCGCGAGCTATTCGAACAGCTCGGCGGCTTCGACACCGATTACTTCATGTTTGTCGAGGATCTTGATTTGTGCTGGCGCGCGCAGCTCCTCGGACGTAAGGTCAGAGTCGTTCCGAGCGCGGTCGTCTTTCACGATGGCGGAGCAAGTCTGCCGGGCGGCTACCTCACGAACGGAGTGCTCCGCACGAACGCCACGCGCCTGTATCTCCGCGAGCGAAACACGCTCGCGGCCGTGCTGACGAACTACGGAGTCGCCCGGTCGTTGACGATGGCATCGACTCGCGTTCTGATGGCAGCAGTCGAGGCGTGTGTTTGGGCGGTACGTGGCCGACCCACAGCGAGCGGGGCGTATCTCCGCGCGCTCGCTTGGGTAGTCCGCCACGCGGCACCGATCGCGGCGAAGCGGCGAAGCGTGCAGCGATCTCGCATCGTTTCGGATCGCGAGCTCAGAGGACTCGTCAATCGTCTGGTGAAGCTCGACGTCGTGCGGTCGGCAGGGCTCCCAGTGCTCGAGCCGACGGTGGTCGAGGAGTCCGTCGAGAAGGCCGTGCATGGATTCGACGTCGTCGGCGTCCACAACTCGCCGGGTGTGCGAGCGGCCCGGACCGCGCGAGTGTCGTCTCTGTACGCGCGGAACTACGCAAGACGCGGAACGCACGAACTCGTGCTCCGCCTCGTCCCGACCGACTCACGAGTGCTCGACGTCGGTTGCGCCAGTGGCTATCTCGGGGCCGCGTTGATCGAGCGGGGCTGCCGGATGTGGGGCGTGGAGCAGGATCCGGTTGCCGCCCGCGAAGCAGCTGTGCTCTACGAAGACGTGGCGACGCTCGATCTGGACGGGACGAGCGAGCTTCCCTGGCCGAGAGGCTCGTTCGATGTCGTCCTCGCCGCCGACGTGCTCGAGCATCTGCGCGACCCGCTCGGCGCGTTGCAGCGGCTGCGCGAGTACGCGCGGCCCGGAGCGGCGTTCGTGATCTCGCTTCCGAACGTTGCGCACGCCTCCGTGCGCTTGCCGCTCTTGTTCGGACGCTTTCGCTACCGGGAGAGCGGGATCCTCGACCGGACGCACTGCCGCCTGTTCACGTTCTCGACTGCCCATGAGCTCGCGGAAGCGAGTGGGCTCGAGCTCGAGCGCATGCATGCTGGATCGGATCTTTTCGGCGGAGCTCTTGCCGTACCGGTGCTCGGGCGCGCACTGCGCGGGCTCCTCGCGTACAACATCGTCCTACTCGCGAAAGAGCCTCCCGGTGCGTAGGGCACTCGGTCAGTTGGCGGGCGCGCTGCGACGCTATCGAGACGAGTCGGTGCTCCGGCGGTCGAGCTCGGGCTTCGAGCGCGCGCTCGACGACGCGGTGCGGATCCCCGGCTTCACCTCCCCGATCGAGCTCAGCTTCCTCTACCACGCCAGTCTCGCGTTGCCGGGGCGCGGGCGTGTCGTGGAGATCGGCTCGTACCTTGGACGCTCGACGCTCGTCCTCGCGCGCGCCGCCGCCGACGCAGGACGTCGTCCGGTCGTCGCCGTTGATCCCCACACGGGCGATCTGACCCATCCGGACCTCGAGCGGCTCGATACGCGAGATCAGTTCCTGACCAACATGGAAACAGCCGGCGTCGCGGATCAGGTGCACCTCGTGCAGGCGACTTCCGTCGAAGCCGCGCAGAGCTGGCCGGATGATCCGGTCGAGCTCCTCTTCGTGGATGGGCTGCACACTTACGACGCGGTTCAGGCCGACGTGCAGGAGTGGTCGCGCTTCCTCGCCGGTGGCGCATGTGTCGTGCTCGACGACTACCTCGTGTATCCGGAGGTACGCTCGGCAGTGCGTGAGCTGCGCGGCTGTGGCCGGCTCGAGGGAGCTGCGGCGATCGTCGGAAAGATGATCGCGTTTGCGGATCCATGCCTCTTCGCTCGACTGCCGATGCCTCCCGGCGCGCGGATCATGTCTCTGCTCGGCGACCGCTCGATCGAGCGGCTGAACCGAGCCCTTGAGTGGGCGCTCGCTCAGCGACCGCCGAGCGCCGCGGCGTAGACGTCCAGGTAACTCGGCACCACGACCCTGTCCCAGTCGAAGGACTGCTCCGCGGTCGCGCGCGCACGTCGGCCGAAGTCCTCGAGCAGTCTCGGTTGCTGCAACAGCGTGGTGACCCGATCCGCGAGTTCGCCGCTAGTTTCCTGCTGGACGATGTAGCCGTTGTGCCCGTCGCGGACAGTCTCCCGGAAGGCGCCGACAGCGGTGCTGACGACCGGAAGCCCCGACGCCATCGCCTCCAGGCACGACGTTCCGAAGCTCTCGGCACGGCTCGCGCTGACGAAGACGTGCGCCTTCTCGTAGTGGCTGTGAACACGGCCATGTGGCACGGAGCCTTCGAAGCGCACACGACCGCGAACACCGAGGCGGTCGGCAAGAGCCTCGAGCGACGTACGTTGCGGGCCGTCGCCGACGACCGAGAGCTCGACCCGCGGGACGCGGCGGGAGATCTCCACCAAAGCGTGGAGCACGAGCGCAACGTTCTTGCGCGCGACGAGGTGGCAGACGCACAGCAGCCTGAACGGCGGCCGCTTCGTCGCAAAGGGGGCGAAGGCGAAGCGGGCGGTATCCACGCCGGGAGGGATGATCGAGATCCGTCCGGGGAGCACGCCGCGGGCCGTCAGCGCGTCTCGCGTCGCGCGGTCGACCGCGACCAAGCGTGTCGCGCTCCGGAGCGTCCGTCGGGAGAGGACGCGAAGGATGGGATCTGCTGCTCGGAGGAGGAGAGGGTCCAAACTTGGCTCCGAGAGGGAGGTCTTCCGCACGTCTGACGGGTCGATGTCCGTGTCTGGCACCGTCAAGGGCATCTGGATCGGGCCGATGACGAACGGTGTCCGGCGCCCGGGCAGAGCTGCCGCGAGGTTGTACGTGCGGTCGAGTGCGAACGGCAGAACATGGTGGACCAGATCGAACTCGCCACGGTGGAGAGCACGCATCGTCGCGAGTGTGTACAGCGCGTTGAACCTCAGTGCGTACGCGACGCCCGCGTTGAAGCGCCGCTCGCCCGGTGTCAGAGACACGATCCGATACGGTCGCCTGCCGATCTCCGTTCGGCCGGTCACTACAAGCGAGCCCGGGAATCTCGAAGCAACGCGATCGGCGATATTGAACGTCCATGCAAATTCGCTTCCCTCGTTTTCCGCGTCATAGATCTGGTGGGCCGGGCAGAAGAGGATTCTCATGTGCTCAGATCCGTGAAGCGGAGGAATGAGGAGGCAGCGTTCAAGGCCGGATGAGCCTTGACGGCAAGAAAGGCCGCATGGCGCGGACCCCACCGGCCGAGTCTGCGCGGCAGCGGGAAGTAGCCCGACCCGCGGACCTGAGAGACCTCGAGTCCGTGCGATCTAGGAAGCTCGCGGAGTCCCCGGTAGGCAAAAACGCGCACGTGCTGCAACGATTGGAACGAAATCCGTTCTCCACGATGAATGGCGAGAGGATTGCCTATTCCCACATAGACATCGCTGATTGTCAGAGAGAACGGCTGCCAACCCAACGTGAGTGACGCGACGCTGTGCCAACTCGCAAGATTCTCGGGGGAGAAGACCACGATGCCGGAAGGTTTCAGAATGCGGTGGATCTCACGGAGAAAGTTGTCCGTGTCACTCAGATGCTCGATGACTTGGTTCGCGACGACAAGGTCGAAGCTTTGATCGCCGTACGGCAATCGGCCGTCAAGATCGGCGGCCACCACATGAATGCCGCGGGCCGTTGCTAGCCGGGCTCGGTCTTCGACGAGCTCGACACCGTGAACTTCAGAGGCGCCCGCCGTGCCGGCGAATCGGACCGCATTGACACCATCGTCGCAGCTAAGGTCGACCATCGTATGGACGGGTCGCGCCGAGGCCACCATCCGCTCGATGTTTTGTAGGTTCCTTCCATCGCGGCGTTGAACGCTGCGGTGGCCCACCTGCGGAAGCAGCCGGGTGGAGGCGAGAGCTGAAGGGTTCCTCCGAGCATCTAGGAGGGGTGCCATCGGCCGAGACGCGTGCAGACGTCCCGAGCGTCCTCTAACAAGGCGGATACGTCGGTCGCGGGAGCGTTCCCTGCACCGATGGCGTACTCGAGCTCGAGGGCGATTTCCTCCGGGCGCCCGAAGAGTTGGCCCGAACGGTCGAGCGACGCCACCCCAGCCCGGGCCGCCTCGTCGACCCATTCGCGAAATGCTGCGCTGTTTCCGGCCTTGCTCTGCTCGAAGGCCCTGCGCAGAGCGGGACACGCAACTCCCCTTTCCGGAGCGGCGGTGGGCGGGCGATCGGAGCCTCCGTCTGACGTCCAGAGGTAGACGGCGACGGCGCCGACCACGAGCAATCCCGCCAGGAGCGCGATCGTTGAGACGTATTGAGGCTTGGAAAACCAGGACGGGAAAAATCGCCGCGCATCATTGCGGGGTCCTGTCTCGCGCTCTTGGGCGTCAGGCGGCTCTGTCGTCATGTGTGAGCCTCGCTCGGCCGCGGGAGAAGCGAGCAACATAGACCGCCGCGGCAGCGAGCGCCAATCCACTGAGCACGTATCCCAGCAACTGCACGCCCGCGAGCGGTCTCCACGCGACCTCATCGTCCTCGGTGCTTGGGAAGGCGGCGACCGCCCCGAGGTCGCAGCTCGCCCGCTGATCGCCGAGCCTCCATCCGTCGCTGCACCGATCTGTGGTCGCCACGAAACTGCCATTCTCGGGCCGAATACGCCGGCCTCCGGGAAGCGACCGGGCGAGGAGCGGAAGGCCGCCGTCTACCCGGGACACGAGCGACGGGCTTGAGTAGAGACGGCGGGCGGCCTCGCGTTCGAACCTCGATCCGAACAGCTCCGAGGGGTTGGCTATCACGCTCCCGTTCTCGAGGCCCAAGACCTCGCCCCGCCACGCCCGATTCTCGAAAAGCACGATCCCGTCGCCCGTGTAGATAGGCACGAGATCCGGCTGACGGCTCAGGAATTGGTACTGCCACCAGTCGGCCTCCCTCATCCAGGCGACGAAGCGAACTCCCAGAGGCGCGACGAGATGCCCCATCGCGCGGACCTTGACTCGGCGCGCCAGGAGCTCCGTGATGTAGCGGGAGAAGGGGTCGGGCGACTGCGGCGCGACGCTCTTGAACCCCGCCTCGTCACCGGCAAGCACCTCGCGTGAGAAGAATGAGGGAGCCGGGTTTGCAACGATCCTGCCGTCCGAGAAGCTCCAGACGGCGTAGAGGTGCCACGGGAAAACGAGCAGCCGGCCCTCGCCACGACTCGCCATGATGCGGTCGGCCGCCGACCACTCCGAGGGATACCGGCTGAGGTGCACTTGGCCAACGAAGCCCCAGAAGATTGGATACCCGTAGCCCAGCGCTATGGTCGTCGCCACCGCCGCTGCAAGGGCGGCGAGAGTCCTGATGCGGCGGGTCGTACTTCGAACGATGGTCTCGAGTCCTGCCGCTCCGAAGATCGCGTAGCCGAGGAGTACAAGCGCAAGGAATTTCTGTGGCTCCCGGTACGCGCCGAAAAGAGGGAGGTGGGCGTAGAACCAACGGAACCCTTCTCCGGTCCCCGGAAACGACGAGCCGGCAGCCAGCAGCAAGCCCGCGACGGCCGCGAGGGAGAGCACGATGGCGAATTTGCCCACATCGTGTCGCGCGAGGAGCTTGACCGCGCCGAGCACGGCAAGGCCGAGAATCGGAACAAGCAGAAGGTAGAGGCCCGGATGGCGCTCAGGGCCGCTTGTGAATTCGTCTCGCCAGAATCCGTTCATTCCCAGAAGAGTGGGCAGCGCCGGGAAGCCTCGAGGCCGGGTCTCGTAGACCGTGAGGTCGGCGGCGCCAACGGCGGGGCCTGGTCGGCTGAACACGGCCGGGAGCACCCAATATGCGGAAGCGAGCGCGCCGACCAGAACGGCGACGGCTCCGAGTGCGAGTCCGAGGCGGGACCAGGTGACGAGCGCAGCGACGAGCACGAGGAGGACGTACATACCTGCAACGTGAAGGCTGATCGCTCCAAGCACGAGGATCCAGATTCCGGAAACAAGCGCAGCTCGCCTGGAGGACGTCTGCACGAGGTCAACGAGCGGCGCGAGCGCCCACGGGAGCAGTGAGTAGCCGAGCAGAAAGAAGAAATGGCCGGCCAGGTAGCGGTCGTACGTGAACGGATTGACCACGAACAGCGTCCCTCCGTAGACGGCGGCAAGAGCCGAGACAGCGAGGCGCCGCCGGACGAGGCGGTAGACGCCAATCCCTCCGAGGACCACCGGTGCAACGAGATAGAGCTTGTCCGGTAGCGTCGTCACGAGCTCACGGAGGGCCGTGTCCAATGCGTACAACGGGACTACGTTGCCGACATCTCCTGAACTCGGCAGCGGAAAGACTGAGAAGTCGGGGAGATGCGGTCCGGACGGATAGTCCAACAACAGGAGGTAGCCGCCCCCCAGGAGCGGGCCTGCGATCAGGACGGCGAGGAGGCAAAACCAGCCGGCAAAGCCAGCGTCATCCGAGGCCGGGCGGGCATCGCTGGAACTTAGGCTAAGCCACGGAGAGGAACTTGGCGGCGCCGTTCAGAGTCTCCTCTTCCACCGGGCTGACGTGGAGCGAGGGCTCGAATTTCACCACGCTCTGAAAGATCGGTTTGCCCGGGATCTCCGCGTGAAGCTGAGGGTCGCGGGTTCGAGCCCCGTCGTCCGCTTACGGAAGACGCCGTCAATCAGGGGCGCTTGGATCGTCGAGTCCTCGTTCCGGACACTCCGCGGGTGAGAGGGTGCGCTACTCGATCAGGCCTCGCCGCATGGCTTCCGCGACGGCAGCCGCTCGGTCGGAGACGCCGAGTTTCTCGTAAAGGTGTTGCACATGGGTTTTCACGGTGGTGACGCCGAGGAAGAGCTCGCGCGCGATCTGGGGCAGGCTCTCCCCCGCGGCGATCAGGCGCAGGATCTGCTGCTCGCGGTCGGTGAGCGCAGGTGCGTCGTTGGACCCGCGGAGGCGAATCTCGGCCACGAGCCCCGAGGCGACTTCGCTCGGGAGCACGTCCTCTCCCCGCGCGCAGGCGAGGACTGCGTCCACGATCTGCTCGCGCCTCGCTTCCTTCGAGATGAAGCCCGCGGCGCCGGTCTCAAGAGCCTTGTAGACGACGCTGCTCTCGGTAAAGGCCGAGATGAGGAGCACGCGAGTCGCGAGCCGGTCGCGGACGACCGCGTGCGCAACTGCAACCCCGTCCAGCCCGGGGAGCTTGTAGTCGAGGAGCGCGACGTCGGGCTCATGCTGTTCAATCGCCGAGAGCGCCGTGCGGCCGTCATCCGCCTCCGCCACGACCTCGACCTGACCGCTGCTCGAGAGCGCGCGGACGACACCCTCGCGGTAGAGCGGGTGGTCGTCGGCGACTACGACACGGACCTTCTTCCCCGGGGCGGGTTGTTTCCCGGCCGCACCCTCGCCATTCTCCGGGATGAGAGTCCTCATTCGGGGAGGATCTCGCAGGGCCGACCGGGACGTGATCGCCCCGGCGCAGGATCGGAAGGGCCGGTAATCGCCGCAGAGGGACGACATCGGCCTCATCCCCCCACTAGTCCGACGGGACGATTGTCCCCGTCCTAGCTCGCAGGGATCCTGCGAGGGTCGATGACACGGCCGCACTCGATCCTGGTGGTCCCATTCGTGTCGTTCACGATCCTCGCTGCGGGTTGCGGCGGCGGCACCTCGACCACGTCCACTGCAGCCGGCTCGACCACTTCGGGCGCAGGGCAGTCGACCGCCGCCGCGGCGACGCAGTCGACCGGCGAGACAACGCTCCAGCTCGAGGCGAACTCAGGCGGCGCCCTCGAGTTCAACACAAAGGCCTCGAGACGCCGACGGGCAAGGTCACGATCGTGATGACGAATCCGTCGTCCGTCCCGCACGACATCGCCATCACAGGCAATCGTCTCGAGTGGAGCCAAGTCGACCGTCACGGCGGACCTGAAGCCCGGAACGTACACGTTCTACTGCAGCGTCGACGCCCACAGGGCGGCCGGAATGCAGGAAACGCTTACCGTCAAGTAGGCGGTCGTCATCGGCGAGACGGCACGAGCCGCGATCGCCACAGCAGCCTACATCGTTGCGATCGTCGGGTCGCTGTCGCTTTTCCTCGCCATGCTCTCGAGGCTGCTGAGCCCGGCACCTGAGCGGCACGGGAGGGCCACCAGCGTAGTCGTGAGCGGTGCTTGGCTTCTGTTCGCGATCGGGGGCGGGTACGTCTGGTTCCGCTTCATGTCGGTGGTCTAACCCCCTGACGGCCCTCGTCTCCACGCAGTAACTCACCCGGCGGCTCGAGCTGACCAAGCGATGAGCCTTCCGAGCCGCCGGGCGACTTCGCGTCGGGCAGACGCTCCCCCCAGATTGGTTGGTCCAAGGGCGGGACGCGATCGCCTGATCGGTCGATCGTGAGGACGAGCCGCAGTCGTCCACGAGCAGGTCGTCCCCCACCTCCGCGACGGGTGATAGGGCCGTCCCCCCGCGGTTCCTCCAAAGCATCTTTTCAATCGTCCGTTCGCACGATGCGCCGGCGGGCCTGACGTTGGCAGCCTGGGTGACATGAAGGGCAGTCGGTGACGTGGCAGGGGCCGCTGCACCCCTCGAGGAGGTCGAGCGAAGCTGGAAGGCCGAGCCCGAGATCGCTGCGCGCACGCCGTGGCAGCTCTTTCGCACGCGCCTCCTCGCCGACCGGGTCGCTCTTGGAGCTCTCGCCTTCATCGTCTTCGAGTTGCTCGCAGCCGTCTTTGCGCCGCTGATCGTGGGGGCAGTCGCGCACCCGCCGAACGCGCAGTACCCGAGTGGGCTCGACCCGGTGTTCGGCACGCCGACCGGCCCTTCGACGAAGTTCTTCTTTGGCGTCGACCCGGTGGGCGAAGACGTCTTCTCGCGGGTCTTCTACGGCGCCCGGGTGTCGCTCGAAGTCGCTTTCGTGGCCACGGCCGTGTCAGTGGGGCTCGGGATTGTCCTCGGGATCGTGGCCGGCTACTACCGCGGACTAGTCGACACCCTCGTGTCGCGTGTCATTGACGTCACGCTCGCGTTCCCGATCCTTCTGCTCGCGCTCGGGATCGCCTCGGCCTGCTCGCTCGGGAACGGATGCGCCGCCGGGCTCGTCAAACCGGGGCTCGCAACGGTGATCGTCGCCATCGTCGTCATCAACTGGACGTACATCGGGCGGGTGATCCGCGGGCAGGTTCTCTCATTACGCGAGAAGGAGTTCGTCGAGGCCGCGCAGGCATCCGGCGCCCGCGATCGCACGATCCTCTTCCGGGAGATCCTGCCGAACCTCGTCGCACCGATCGTCGTCTACTCGACGCTCGTCATCCCCCAGAACATCCTGCTCGAGGCCGCCCTCTCCTACCTGGGAGTCGGCATCAACCCGCCGCAGGCCAGCTGGGGCGAGATGATCGCCGAGGCCACTCCCATCTTCAACACGGCCTGGTGGTACTTCACCTTCCCGGGGGCGGCCCTCGTCCTCACCGTCCTCGCTTTCAACCTGCTCGGCGACGGGATCCGCGATGCGCTCGACCCGAGGACGGCGGACTACGCATGACGGCGCGGAGACATCTGCGCCCGAAAGGAGGAACCATGAAATCGTTCTCTATCGCCGCTCTGGCTGCGATGGGCCTCGCTCTCCTGGCAGCCGGTTGCGGGGGCCAGTCGAGCACCGTCGGGACAACCGTAGGGTCGGCCCAGGGCGTCTCGACGACATCGCCGCCCGAACCGACGTCGTGCACCACGAAGGGCGGCACGATCACCGTCCTCTCGGCCGGCGACGTCGACCACATCGACCCCGGAGCCGCCTACTACTCGTTCACGTACGAGATCACGCGGCCGACGCAGCGGGGACTGCTGGGCGTCCAGCCGGGCACGACCAACCTCGTCCCCGACCTTGCCGCGGCGATGCCGACGGTCTCGGCGGACGGGATGACGGTCACGGTCGAGCTCAAGCACGGCGTCCGCTTCAGCCCGCCCGTCAACCGCGAGGTGACGTCGGCTGACGTGAAGTACGCGATCGAGCGCGGCTTCTCGGCGAGCGTGGCCAACGGCTACGCCGGCGCCTACTTCTCCGTAATCCAGGGCGCTCCGACGGCGACGCCGAGGTTCCCCGAGCCGATCTCGGGGATCGAGACGCCGAATCCATTCGAGCTCGTCTTCCACCTCACGAGGCCGGAGGCCATCTTCACGAGCGCTCTCTCGCTCCCGCTGACGGCCCCGGTGCCGGAGTCCTACGCGAAGCCGTTCGACGACCAGGCCGTTTCGACCTACGGGCTGCACCAACTCGCAACCGGCCCCTACATGATCGCGAACAACTCGTCCGGGAAGGTCAACGGGATCGGCTACCAGCCCGGCAAGCTGATCGAGCTCGTTCGCAATCCGAACTGGGACGGAAGCACCGACTTCCGCCTCGGCTGCGCCGACAAGGTCCTCTTCAAGGAGGGCTTCCAGGATCCGACGGTCATGGCCAAGACGATCTTGAGCGGCTCGGCGGATGCAAACGGGGACACTCCGCCGCCTGCTGCCGAGCTGCGGTCGATCCTCGCCAACCCGCAGCAGAAGAAGGAGCTCTTCTTCACACCCACAGGGGGCAGCCGCTACATCGCGCTGAACACGCGCAAGCCGCCGTTCGACAAGCTCCTCGTTCGCGAGGCGGTGGCCACCGTGCTCGACAAGAACGCGATGCGACTGACCCGCGGCGGGATCATCGACGGCGCGATCGCGACGCACTTCATCGACCCGAGCTTCGGCGACCAGGGTTTCACCCAAGCCGGGGGCTACACGTTCGACCCGTTCCCGAGCCCGAACAACTCCGGGGACGTCGCCAAGGCCAAGGCGCTGATGACGAAGGCCGGATACCCGGGCGGGACGTACAACGGCCCGGAGGTGTCGATGGTGGCCGACAACACGCCGCCCGGATCGGATACGGCCAAGGTGGTTGCGGCCGACCTGGCCAAGATCGGCTTCAACGTGAAGCAAGTCTCGGTCACGCACGCGACCATGTACACGAAGTTCTGCAACGTGCCGGCGAACGAGCCCGACATCTGCCCGAACGTCGGGTGGCTGCCGGACTTCCACGAGCCCCAGACGATCCTCGACCCGACGTTCAACGGGAAGAACATCCTCCCCTCGAACAACTCCAACTGGCCGCTACTCAACGACCCGGCGATCAACACGGCCATGAATCGAGGCGAGAAGCTCCTCGGCACGAGCGAGCGCTACCAGGCCTGGGGAACGATCGACGACATGGTCACGCGGACCGCGTCCGCGGTGCCATGGCTCTGGGAGAACTACCCGGCCCTCTTCTCTGCCCGCGTCGTCCCGGCGCTGATGGTGGATAACGAGGGTGCCCCGGACGTGGCGATGATGTCGGTCAGGTAGGCGAGGGCGTGGCGTCACTCGCCCCGACCGACGCGGAGGCCGTCCCCCGGCGGGCAACCCCGGGGGACGGCGCCGCTGCCCAAGGGCCGACGGCCTCGCGAGCCTGGAGCGCGCTCACATCGTCGACGGCGCGCTATATCGGACGCCGACTGCTTTGGGGCGTCTTCCTGCTCTTCGTCGTCAGCGGCCTCACGTTCCTCATCTTCTACGTCTTCCCGTCTGCCGATGCGGCCGCGCTCCGGGCGGGCCGGCAGGCGACGCCCCAGCTCATCGCCCAGATCCGTCACTCGCTGGGCCTCGACAAGCCCCTTTACGACCAATACTGGATCTACATGAAGGGGCTCGTACTCCACTTCGACCTCGGCTACTCGTACCAGAACAACGTCTCGGTGCGGTCGGAGATCTTCTCGCGCCTTCCCGCCACGATCTCGCTCACGGCCGGGGCGTTTGTCGTCTGGATGCTGGCGGGCATCCCGGTCGGAATCATCTCGGCGATCCGGCCGCGATCGCTGCTCGACCGCCTGACGATGGGCGGCTCGCTCCTCGCCATCTCCGCGCCGGTTTACTGGCTCGGGCTCATCCTGCTCCTGCTCTTCTCGTCCGACATCGGGGTCGTCCACCTGCTTCCGGGCTCCGGGAGCTACGTGCCGCTCACGACGGACCCGAGACAATGGTTCCTGTCCCTCGTCATGCCGTGGCTGGTTCTCGCCGCCGCCTTCGCCGCCTTCTACGCGCGCATGGTGCGGGGGAACCTGATCGAGGCAATGGCCGAGGACTTCGTCCGCACGGCGCGTGCGAAAGGGCTCTCCGAGCGGCGGGTGATCGTCCGCCACGGGCTGCGCGCGGCGCTGACGCCCGTCGTGACGATGGCGGGCCTCGACCTCGGCATCCTGCTCGGGGGCGCCGTCCTAACCGAGACCGTCTTCAACATCCCGGGAGTCGGGCGCTTCGCCTACGACTCGATCGTCAACTCCGACTTCCCGGCCATCCAGGGGACAGTCCTGTTCGGCGCCTTCTTCATCATCGCCGCGAACATCGTCGTCGACGTCCTCTACGCATTCATCGACCCGCGGGTGCGCTACTGATGGCGCTGCTGGAGATAGTCGATCTGAGCGTCCAGTTCCACACGCGAGACGGCGTCGTGCACGCGGTCGACGGAGTGTCGCTCGCGGTCGAGCGGGGACGGACGCTCGGGATTGTCGGGGAATCGGGTTCCGGCAAGAGCGTGACCGCTCTCACCGTCATGGGGCTGACACGGCTCCCGAACGCGACCGTCAGCGGCCGGGTTCGCTTCGACGGGGTCGATCTGCTCGAGCTCGAGTCGGACGAGATGCGGCTCATCCGCGGGAGGCGGATCGCGATGATCTTCCAGGACCCGATGTCCTCGCTTCACCCTCTCTACACGGTGGGGTGGCAGGTCGAGGAGGCGATCCTCGCGCACGAGGACGTTTCCCGGGCGAAGGCTCGCGCGCGGGCACTTGAAGGGCTGCGCGAGGTCGGCATCGCGAATGCGGCCGAGCGGCTCGCCAGCTATCCGCACGAGCTCTCCGGCGGCATGCGCCAGCGGGTGATGATCGCGATGGCGCTCGTTCTCGACCCCGACGTGCTCATCGCCGACGAGCCGACCACGGCGCTCGACGTCACCGTGCAGGCTCAGATCCTCGAGCTCATCCGCGACCTCCAGAGCGAGCGGGGCACTGCCGTCGTCCTGATCACGCACGACCTCGGCGTCGTCGCCGAGACGGCAGACGAGGTGGCCGTCATGTACGCGGGCCGCGTCGCCGAGCGCGGGTCGATGTCGACGATCCTGTCGGTCCCGCAGCACCCCTATACGTGGGGGCTGCTCCAGTCGATCCCTCGGCTCGACGCACCGCGGCTCGAGCGACTGCACCCGATTCCGGGACAGCCGCCAAGCCTCATCCGGGTTCCATCGGGCTGCCCGTTCCATCCTCGCTGCTCGCACGCCTTCTCGCGCTGCCCGCGGGAAGAGCCGGCGTTGCTCGAAGCCGAGGCGGGCCACGCGGTCGCATGCCACCTTCCGGTTTCCGAGCGGCGGCGGATCGGGCAGGCGCTGCAGTCATCGCTGAGGGCTCTCGAGCCTGCGAGCCCGCGATGAGGAACGGCGAGCCGCTCGTCCTCGTCGAGGACGTCGTCAAGCATTTTCCGATCACGCGCGGCGTCCTCCTCAGCCGCGAGCTTGGTCGCGTCCACGCGGTCGACGGCGTCTCGCTCGAGATCGCCGAAGGCGAGACGCTCGGCCTCGTCGGGGAGACCGGCTGCGGCAAGTCGACTCTAGGCCGGCTACTCGTGAGGCTCCTCGCGCCCCCGAGCGGCCGCATCGTCTACGACGGGCAGGACATCACCCGCTGGTCCCGCCGGAGACTGCGCCCGTTGCGACGGGAGGTGCAGATGATCTTTCAGGATCCCTACTCCTCCCTCAATCCTCGGCGCACGGTCGGGGCGATCATCGGCGAGCCGCTCCGCATCCACGGCATCGGCACGCGCCGGGACCGGGGGCGGCGGGTGCGAGACCTTATGAGCCGCGTGGGCCTCAACCCCGAGCACTACAACCGCTACCCGCACGAATTCTCGGGCGGTCAGCGCCAGCGGATCGGCATCGCGCGGGCGCTCGCGACGACGCCCAGACTCATCATCGCGGACGAGCCGGTGTCGGCGCTCGACGTGTCGATCCAGGCGCAGATCCTCAACCTGCTCAAGGACCTACAGCAGGACTTCCGGCTGACGTACGTCTTCATCGCGCACGACCTGAGCGTCGTCCGCCACGTCTCCGACCGTGTCGCGGTCATGTACCTCGGGAAGATCGTGGAGCTGTCGCCGGCGGAGGAGCTCTATCACCAGCCGGTGCACCCCTACACGGAGGCGCTGCTCTCTGCCGTGCCGACCCCCGATCCGAACGCTCGCACAGAGCGGCGACGCATCGTGCTGCGCGGAGACGTTCCCAGCGCCACCGCTCCCCCGCCGGGGTGCCGCTTCCATCCTCGCTGCCCGTATGCAACCGAGATTTGCGCCGAGGTCGAGCCGCTGCTGGTGCACCACGCAGGCTCACGAAGGCACATCGCCGCCTGCCACCATCCGCGGAACGTCAGCGAGCTCGGCCAGCTCCGCGCCCGCGCGCGAGTGTGAGGTCGTCGCGGTTGCAGCCCGCGAGGCGGCGGTCGAGCGAGAGCCGCCTGGCGGGCCGCGCGACCATGACGAAGGTCGGGATGCCGAGCACGAGATCGCGGAGAACCGTTCCGAGCCCGACCTGCGACTGCTCGAGCGCGCCGAAGCAGCCGCAGTCGACCACTAGGCCGCGCGCCCACGCCTGTCCCTGTGCGGCGAGGAAGGTCAGCATGAGCAGCGTGCCGAGAACGGCTGCGGCCCGGACGAAGAGCCCGACGGTGAGATACAGCCCGAGTCCCACCTCCACGAACGGAAGCGCGTACGCGACCGGGGCAACGAGGGCACCCGGGAGGACGTCGTAACGCTCGACCTGTTGCCGGAACATCTCCAGCTCAGGGAGCTTGGCCGCGCCGGCCACGAGCCAGACCGCGGCCGCCGCGAGCCGAACCAGGACACCGGCCCAGCCCGCGATTGCCCGTCTAGCCACCGGTGGCCCGGAGGAGCTCCAGTCTGAGGAGCGCGTCCGGTTGCTCGCCGTCGGAGCGCCATGTGATCCGCCCTCGAGGTCCGATCACGTAGAAGGTCGGGTAGGACCGCACGCCGTAACGCTTCGTGACCCCGCCGGGACCTCCCGGCCGCCTGAAGCTTCCGGCCTGCGCGCTCGGGTCGAGCAGCGCGGGAAAGGGAAGACCGAAGTAGCGGTGGTAGGCGAAGACGCTGGCGGCGTTCTCGCCGTCCGCGTTGACGGAGACGAAGGCGTCCCGGCTTGGGTTGAGCGTGCGGGCGAGCTCAGCCAGGTGCGGCGCCTCGGCCGCGCAGTGCGGGCACCAGGTGGCGAAGAACTCGAGCAGGACCGACTTGCCGCGGTAGTCCGCGAGGCGCACGGTCTGGCCTGTCGGAGACCTCAGCGCGAAGGCCGGCACTGTCGAGCCGACCGGGAGGAGACTTGAACTCGAGGGGGGCTGCGCGGCCGAGGCCGGCTGTGTCTCGATCGTGCCCACTCCCGGCTCGGTCGTCGGTCGGAAGCCAACCGCGTCAGCTTCCCTGACGAGCTCGGGTGACGCCTGCCGGTCGGCCGCGGAGATGTCCGTGGCCGGCGGTGGCACCGCCGGGGCCGAGTTCCGCGCGGCGAGCAGCGCCACGGCGACTGCGAGGAGCAGAAGCGGGGGCCCAGCCGCGAGCCAGAAGAGCCGCCGCGGGCGTCCTCCCCGTTTGCCCACGCGCGGCGGAGGTCCGCGTCGCTCACGAAGTTGGCGCTCCCGCGGGCGACGTGCGCTCGCAGGCGCCGCCGGC
>WNFV01001334.1_pt1 | contig 33774 bp, 35 predicted proteins | sample 5400101 | NCBI WGS metagenome assembly WNFV01 (sample SAMN13153361, study PRJNA577476) | soil metagenome | isolation source: 115 cm soil or saprolite under grassland replicate 1 | place: USA:California | collected 2016-06-15 | reverse complement strand
GACATCCATGGCAGACCAAGTCCGCGAGTGCTCGAGACGGCGTATCTGAACAGTCTGTATCACACAGGTTTCAGCAATCCGATCGACGAGGCAATTCTCCACGCTCGCCACATCGACACGGCTGGAACGACGCGGCTGGACGAGTTGCCTTACGACTTCGAGCGGCGCCGGCTGAGCGTCCTCGTTGCGCGCGACGGTGAGCGCGTGCTGATCACGAAGGGCGCCGTAGACAGCATCGCGGCGGTGTGTGACACGGCGCAGATTGACGACGACAGCGTGGCCCCGCTCGCCGACACACGGGTGCTCATTGACGAGCGCTTCGAAGCCTTGAGCCTGCAGGGCTATCGAGTGTTGGGTGTTGCGTCCAGGGTCATGCTCGACCGAGCGACGTTGGACATAGCCGACGAAGCTGGTATGACGTTTCTCGGCTTCGTCACCTTTCGCGATCCACCGAAACGAGGCATCAAGCACACGCTCCGCGAGCTGGCGTCCCTGGGCATCTCATTGCGCATGGTCACCGGTGACAACCGTCTGGCGGCCGCCCACATCGCCCACGCCGTGGGACTCGACGTCCGCGAGGTAATGACAGGTGCAGAGTTGAGCGACCTCAGCGAGGACGAGCTGCCGAAGCGCATTCATGATGTCGCTGTCTTCGCCGAGGTCGATCCGATGCAGAAGGTGCGCGTCATCCGCGCATTGCAGCACGCGGGCTCCGACGTCGGCTATTTGGGGGATGGGATCAACGATGCACCAGCCCTGCACGCCGCGGACGTCGGGATTTCGGTGGAGAGCGCCGTCGACGTAGCCAAAGACGCTGCCAGCATCGTGCTGCTCGAAAAGAACCTGGCTGTGCTGGTGGAGGGCGTTCGCCTCGGCCGCCGCACCTTCGCCAACACGCTCAAGTACATCTTCGTCACCACCAGCGCGAACTTCGGCAATATGGCCAGCATGGCGGCAGTGAGCGTGCTGCTACCGTTCCTGCCACTGCTGCCGCTGCAAATTCTGCTGATCAATTTCCTGACCGACCTGCCAGGCACCACGATTGCCACGGATCGTGTGGACCCCGAGCAATTGCGCCGACCGGGTGTTTGGGATCTACGCGGCATCCGCAACTTCATGATCGTGTTCGGCCTGGTCAGCAGTGCCTTCGATTTCCTCACGTTCGGCGTCTTGCGGCTCGGCTTCGCGGCCGGCGCCGATCTCTTTCGCAGTGCCTGGCTGATCGAGTCGGTCGCGACGGAGCTTGCGGTCATGCTCGTCCTGCGTTCGCATCGACCGTTCTTCCGCAGCCGACCCGGCGCCGCGCTGCTGTGGAGCTCCATCGTTGTGGCCGTGCTGGCCGTGGCGATTCCCTACAGCCCTGTTGCCGGATCACTCGGCCTCGTACCGCTGCCCGCGCCCGTGCTGCTGGCGTTGGCCGTCATTACTGCTGGGTACGTTGCAGTCACCGAGATTGCCAAAGCCGTCTTCTACTCGTTCAAGCCGCGGGGCAGTAACGCTCAATTGAGTCGCGCCAACGTCCGGGCCACGTAACCCTCCGTTTACCTCCGGCCACTCCCTGGTCAACCTGCCTGACGGACATTACCCGCAGCGAGGTGCCTCATGGTTCACGCAACGGCGACAACCCCGGCGGGTGTCAGGTCGGTTGCATCGGCCGGCGGAGCAGGCGACCGAGAAGGACCAGCGGGAACGTGATGCCATCGCCGTCCAGGCTTGATGCTCCGTCGTCCGCGTCGCCTCGGCCAATGGCGGACGCGATCTTCGCGGCGCACATGGACGAACTGCGCCATCCCGACCCCGGCGGTGCCCGCCGACTGTGCTTTCTCCAGGCGGTCAGCGCAGAGCCTAGAGATGGCGTACTGACTGCTGCTCCACGCCGAGCAGCCATGGCAGCAGATCAGGCTGGACCAAACAGGATGTCAACGGTCGCTGGAAAAACGAGTTCGCCTCCAACGGCAGGACGTGGATCGACTTCGAGCGCCAAGGTGCACCAAGCAAAGCAGCATCGGCCCCGTCAGATTCACCGCGAACACATGGTTCCAAGGTCGAGCGCATGCGGTAGGTGCGCCTCGCGCGCCGACTATCCACCAGGACCAACTGTTTACGGGGCGTTTACGCGCTGCTACCTGAACCGCAGCGGAGACGCCGCAGCATGTCCTCGCCGGAGCCGCTGATTTGTACGCACTCTGGGGCCCGGCGAAGGAGAATCGACATGCACACGCGGAGCAAGAATGCGCTGCGCCGTGGGCTCGCCCGGCGAATCACTATGGCACTTTTCGGCACGCTTCTGCTTTCAGCGGGAGCGGCGCCAGCACTTGCCGCCGAAGTCCGCCAGGGCGACAGCGTTGTGGTCGGCCCCAACGAGACCATTAATGACGACTTGTACGCTTTCGGTTCCACCGTGACCATTCTGGGCACGGTCAACGGCGACGTCTTCACGGCTGGAAGTACCATCACAGTCGGTGGCAACGTGTCGGGCGACGTGTTCGCCGCGGGCAGCACGACCACGATCAACGGGCAGGTTCGCCAGAGTGTTCGAGCCGCGGGCGGAACGGTCACACTCAGCGGACCCATTGGCGAGGACGCATTGATCGCCGGCGGCACCGCGAACCTCGGACCATCAGCACGCGTCGGCCGCGACCTGCTGGCGGGCACTGGATCGGCGTATATCAACGGACCTGTCACGCGCAACGTGCTCATGGCCGGTGGCGAGGTCACGCTGGCTGCTCCGGTCGGCGGCAACGTGCAGGCTCAGGCCGATACGCTTCGCCTCTCGAGCGGGGCACACATCGCAGGTGGACTCGCGTACACCAGCGAGCGTGGGGCGGAGATCGCATCCGGGGCCACCGTGGGCGGTGCCATCCAGCGCACGGAACCCCAACTCCGACAGCAACCGACCGGTCCCTTCGGCGGACCAGGTGCGGCCGTCATCGACTGGATTCGTGCGCTCGTTGGCCTGACAGCGCTCGGCCTGGTGATCGTCTTCTGGTTCCCGCGCTTCACGCAGCGCACGCTCGGTGTCGCTAGCAGGTCGGCTTGGGCCAGCCTTGGTCTTGGCTTTGCACTGCTGGTTGGCCTCCCTATCCTCGCGATCATAGTCCTCGTCGTCGGCGCCATCCTTGGTGGTTGGTGGCTGGCACTGCTGCTGCTTGCTGCCTATGCCGTCGCTATTGTCACTGGCTACACGCTCGCGGCGGTGTTCGTCGGTCACTCTGCAATCCAAGTGCTTCGTCTCTCGCAGCAGCATCTCGCGTGGTATCTGGTGGAAGGGCTGGCATTGATCGGGCTCGTGGCTCTCGTCCCATTCGTCGGAGGGCTCATCGTCTTTACGGCGACTGTCTTCGGACTGGGCGCTCTCGCGCTCGCTGTGGTTGACGCCTATCGCGCGCGGCCTGTGGCAGTAGCGGCGGCCGCGGTGGAGCCCATCCGGTCTGGTTCAGCGTTGACGCCGGTGACCAGCACGCCTTAACTGAGGAGTGGTGGCATGATCAAGCACATTCTCGTTCCGCTGGATGGCACCCCCCAGTCGAACTCGGCGTTGCCATTGACGAGGACCCTTGCTCGTGCCACCGGCGCCAGCGTGACGCTGCTGCGCGTGCGGCTGCCAGGCGAGGACCGACAACAGCTTGCCGCACTCCAGCGCGTCGAGGCCGAATTGTCCAGTTCGGATATACAGGTCAACTCCGTTGTGCGCGACGGCGATCCGGTGGACCAGATCATCGACCAGGTGCGCGCCGATTCCACCGACCTGGTGGTTATGCGGACGCATGGGCGGTCGGGCATTGGGCGCGCTGTGCTGGGCAGTGTTACTGAACGTGTCGTCGCTGAGGGTGGCGTGCCAGTGATACTGCTGCGTGCCGGTGGTCGTCGAATAAACCAGCTGCGGAGCATACTGGTGCCGCTCGACGGCTCACCCGGCAGTTTGGTGGCGTTGGGGTTGGCCATTCCGCTGGCTGATGATGCCCTGACAGGCGCCGCCAGAGCGCTGCTGGGCAGCGTCACCGACTCTGTCGTGCGTAAGTCGGATTGTCCGGTGCTGGTGGTGCACCGGGCTCACCCCACTGCTCACACCCAGGCAGGCGCTCCAACTTAGGTTTCACACGTCTACCTGACGTTCACCAGGCGCCACCGTACGCGTAACGGAGCCGCCCTATGTTGGACATGAAAGGCAGGGTTGCCATGCTCCAGAACATTCTCGTACCACTGGATGGATCGCCGGTCAGCGAGACGGCTTTGCCATACGCCGAGGCGTTGGCAGCACGTTCGCACGCACGGTTGACGCTAATGCGCGCTGCGCTGGCGCCGCTCGTGCCATCCGGAGAGGCGCAGCTTCGCAAGCTGAAGCAGGCCGAAGAGTACCTCGAGGGACATGCCGTCGAGTTGAGATTGCGCGGCTTGCGGGTCGAAACGGGAGTGCCGTACGGGCTCTCAGCCTCCTCGTGGATCGCGGAGGAGGTGGATCTGCGCCTCGCCGACATCGTTGTCATGGCGACGCACGATCGGGTTGGTCCCGATCGATGGCTGCACGGCAGCGTGGCCGAAGCGGTGGTCAGCCGCGGCGTTGCGCCCGTGATGCTTGTGCGCGCAGCGGACGGCATGCGCGCTGCCGACAGCCTCGCCTGGCAAGAGCCCGTCTTGATTGTTCCGCTCGACGGTTCGGAGCTGGCCCAAGCGGCAGTACCAGTGGCCCTTGAGCTGGCTCGGTCGCTGACGGCGAAGCTGGTGCTGGCGAGTGTCGTGCCCATGGCAGGGCAGCTGGTGGCGAACGAGGCGGGTATTGGCACGTACGCGGGCCACAGTCACGAGCGACTCATCGCCGATGCGCACGCATATCTCAACGCCATCGTGGCGCGGGTACCAGCATCCGAGCTCGTGGTCCACGCGCTTGTGCGCGAGGGAGAGCCGGCAACAGAGATTGCGCTGGTTGCACACGAGCACCATGCCGTGGCCATTGTCATGGCGACGCATGGTCGCACTGGTGTGGCGCGTTCGATTCTCGGGAGCGTCGCCGGAAAGGTACTCCACTGCAGCACCACTCCGGTGGTTCTGATTCGCCCAGCCGAGCTGCGGCCATCTGAACACCCAGTCCCGATCGAGGGGCTCGCCACGACCGCACAGCCCGCGTAGCGTACTGCAACACCTCCGGCAACGGGCGTGCGCGAATGTTGGGGCGAAGGAGCCGATCCGATGTCCGCAACGTTTCTGGTCCCGCTCGACGGCTCGCTGTTGGCAGAACGTGCACTCTTGCTGGCCGGCCGCCTCGGCAGTGCAGCCGCGGGGCGGCTGGCGCTGGTCCGTGTCATCGCGGCGCGAACCATTCGCCCTGGTGCATGATCTGACCCTGGCAGCGAAGCACAGGCGTACCTTCGCTACGCCGCGGGCGGCTCAACTACAGCGCCTGAATCACTAGTTGGGCGTGTTCGATGTGCGCGGCGTGCTCGGGCTCGATGGACTGTCCTGAGAGTGCCCGGACTTGCTGGATAAAGGCTTCGAGCAAGGCGACTGCAACGCGCGGGTGACCTCGATCCAGTGCTAACTGGGCCGCTTGCAGCTCGGCCAGCAGAGCGCGGGTGACACCGGGTTTGGTGATGTGTCCCATCTCCGCGGCGTCCCGAACGCAGTCCTCGAGCGCCGAGATCGTGGGTGTCATCGGACACGACGGCGCCGCCTGCGCCGAGACGACGGTGGTGCTCAGCAACGCCGTAATGAGGACCGCCAATAACGTCAGGCGGATTATTGTGAGCTCTTTTCGATTCGACCGTTACGGGCGGATGCTCATACGTGAGTCAAGTGGCGCGGGCACAGCAGCAGGTGTGACAGTGAGCTGTGGGTGCACGACCAGCACGGGCGTGCTGCCATCGCGCAGAACTGCACCCGTCACGCTGCCGAAGACCGCCCGACGAAGACCAGTCCGGCCATGGCTGGCCATAACGACCAGGTCGGAGACGTGGTCAACGGCCGCCATGATAATGCCGGCTGCAGGCGCTCCAAGCCGCACGTCTACACTTGCCCGTAGCGTTGGATATTGGGTCAGGACGTGGTGCAGGTAGTCACGCGCTTCGCGCGTCAGTGCCTCCTCCTGCTGATCAAGGTACGCGCGCACGAACCCGTTCTGATCGCGCTCAACGTGCTGCGGCGGCTCGACCACAGTGACAAGCGCCAGCTCACCACCTGAACCAACCAGCTCCGCGGCGGTCGGGAGCGCCGCCTCCGCGAACGGCGAACCATCCAGCGGTACCAGAACGCGAGCATGCATCGGATCGAAGGGCGCCGGCGGCGCCTCGCCTGGCCGGGCGTACGTCACAAACACGGGCACCGGGCTGCCGGCGATCACGGCCTCGGCAACGCTGCCAACCAGCAAGTGGCGCACACCGGTCCGCCCATGTGTGGCCATGACGACGGCGTCGGCACCCGTCTCCGTGATGCTGTCCAGGATCAAGTGCGCCGCACGGCCGTAGGGCACGCTCGTTTCAACTGGCACGCGTGTACGCAGCTTGGTGGCCACTTCGGCCAGGTACTGCTCGGCCTCGGCGACCGCCTCCGATTGCTCCTGTACCCAGGAGGCGCCGTCCAGCGTGGCAGGTGGCGGTGCTAGAGCCACCCGCACCAGGATCAACTTGCCGCGACCGGCACTTGCCAGCTTGGTCGCGTATGGCAGCGCGCGTTCGGCGAGCTCTGAACCGTCGAGAGGAACCAGCAGGGTACGAAACATGGCACGTGTCCTTTCTTAGCGCCGCGCGCCCAATGGCCGCGGAGAATCGACGTTTTCGACTCGAATACGGGCATCGACGGCAACGGCACCGGACTCCGTCACGATCACTGGATTGGAGTCAAGCTCGGCGATCTGCGGGTGGTCTTCGGCGAGCGCACTGATGCGCAGCAGCACGTCCTCGAGGGCAGCGACCGCCAAACGCGGAGCGCCGCGATAGCCGTCGAGTAAGGGAAAGCTGCGTAGCTCGCGCAGCATGCTGGTTGCGTCGGCGCGCCCGAGCGGGGCCAAGCGGACGCTGACATCCTTGAGGAGCTCGACGATCGTTCCGCCCGCGCCACACGCGATCGTGGGTCCAAACTGGCGGTCGTTGACCAGGCCGACCAGCATCTCCACGCCTGGCGGAGCCATGGCCTGAACGAGGAAGCCGGTCGGAGCATGGCCCGTGGCACGCTCGACGCGCGCGGCCATGGCTTCGGCGGCATCTTTGATCTCGTCGAACCCTGCCAGGCCGAGTCGTACGCCGCCTGCATCTAACTTGTGCACGAGACCAGGCGCAATTGCTTTGAGTGCCACTCTGCCAGTGCCCAGCGCTGCCGCGGCGTCGCCCGCCTCGGCAGGGGTCGAAGCCACACGCTGCTCGACCAGCGGCAAGCCATAGCAGCTCAGGAGCTGTTGAACCTGCTGCGGTTCGAGCCAGCCACCACCGCAACGCACGGCCTCGGCGAGCAGCTGTGCCGCTTCGGTGCGACGTACCTCAGGAAAACGCGGTACATCATCTTCGCCGGCGGTCGCGCGCCACCTGGCGTACCGCTCCACGTGGGCGAGCGCCTTCACCGCCGGTTCGGGCAAGGCGTACAACGGCACATTGCCGGCGTGCGGAGTCGGTAGCCCTTGCGCAGTCATGAATACGCCCAACACGAGCTTCGCGGCTCCGGGCTGGGCGATGGCGCGGGCGACGTCCTCAGAGCGATTGGCCAGCGGCGGCAGGAAGATGCTGATCACCGCATCCACACCAGGGTCGGACGCGACGATGCGGACGGCGTGGCCGAATTGCTGGGCGCTGGCGGCGGCGAGCATGTCGACCGGATTCAGCACGCTCGCTTCAGCAGGCAACATCGCTCGCAGCTGCGCTTGCGTGTCAGCGGAGAGCGTTGACACCTCCAAACCATGCGCCTCGCATGCGTCAGCGCACATAACTGCCGGGCCACCCACGTTGGTGATAATTGCTACGCGCCGACCCTGCGGCAACGGCTGAGAGGTAAGCAGTTGCGCCACGTCCAGCATCTCGTCCAGGCTGTCGGTGCGGATCACGCCCGTTTGCCGAAACAGTGCATCGACTGTCACATCGGAGGCCGCTAAGAGGGCACCGGTATGTGATGAGGTGGCGCGCGCTCCGACCGCGGAACGCCCGGACTTGAGCGCGACGATTGGCTTTGTGCGGCCTACGGAGCGTGCAAAGTGGCCGAACTTGCGTGGGTTGCCAAACGACTCCAGATACAACAGGACCACGTCCGTCCGCGGGTCGGAATGCCAGTAGCCAAGCAAGTCATTGCCCGAAATATCAGCCTTGTTGCCCATCGAGACCACGCTCGAAAAACCCAGACCACGCGTGGTGGCGAAGTCCATGGCTGCGAGACCGAGTGCGCCGCTCTGGGTAGCAAGGCCGATGCGCCCAGCCGGTGGCAGCAATGGCGCGAACGTCGCATTGAGCAGCGCACTCGGATCGGTGTTGATGACGCCGATGCAGTTCGGGCCAATCAGGCGCATGCCGTACATGCGGCACACCTGGAGTAGCTCGCGCTGGCGTTGTAGTCCCTCGGGTCCGACCTCGGCAAATCCAGCCGACAGCACGACCAGCGCGCGCACGCCCTTGCGCCCGCACTGGTTCGCCACGTCGACAACGGCCGGTGCTGGAACCGCGATGACGGCCAGGTCAACCTCAACTGGAACCTGTCCAAGAGCTGAGAAGCAGGGCAGCCCGCGGATCTCATTCGCACTGGGATTCACGGGGTAGATTGGGCCACGGAAGCCACCGCCGACCAGGTTGCGCACGACAGCGTCCCCAATACTGCCTGCGCGGCGTGAGGCGCCAATGACAGCCACCGAGCGCGGGTAGAGCACACGGCGCAGCGCATTCGCAGCGGACTTTTCCTCGCGCTGCTCGAACCGGGCCAGACCCTCAGGTGTCAGCTCCGTCGGGAAAGTGACCTCGACGGCGTCCCAGGCGAAGTGAGTCTGCACGGGGAAGCCTGACTCACGAAAGACCTCGAGCATGCGCCGGTTCTCCGGCTTGGCGACGGCTTCGAACGTGTGAATGCCGTTGCTCGCCGCCGCCTGCGCGAGCTGCCCGAGTAGGGTGCTCGCCAGGCCCTGGCCCTGATACTCGCGTGCGATCGTGAACGCCACTTCGGCGCGGCCCTCACCGGTCGGTGCGTACAGTGCGTGGCCGACGATGCGCTGATCGGGCCCGACCGTCACGACCAGGCCGTACGAACGGACGTAGTCGACGGTGGCCTCATCGCGCGCGGTGCGCTCCAGGCTCGTGCCCAGCGAGAAGAAGCGCAGCAGGCGATCATCAGGTGAAAGCGCCTGCAGCAACTCGAGCAGCGCCGCTTCGTCGTCCGGTCGGATCGGCCGGACATGCGCAACAGATCCATTGCGGAGCGCGATGTTCGCCTCGCGCCCAGCCGGATACGCCGGTTGCGGTTCAATTGCGGTGGCCATATGACTACTGAGACTCCGTGTGACGGAGTAGGTATCTCAAGAGGTGGACGTGCTTCTCACCATCTCGGGCGAAGGTGTCCAGGAGGATCCCGAAGAAGCCCTCGTAGAGCTCGGCATCTTGCCGTGCGAGGTGGCGCAGATAGCGGGCACCCTCCTGCTCATTGCGGATAAGCGTGCGCAATGTCGCCACTGTCTCCGGTGCGCCAGCGAACGCGTCCAAGCCTGGGACAGGTAATGCGTTCGGCGACTCCGTGACCTCCACCTCTCCGCGCAGGCGCGCGACCATCCGATTCAGCAGCGCCTCGTGCCGCTGTGCGTCTTCGACAATGAGCTCGAGTAGCACGTTGACTGCGCTATCCGTGGTGGTTTCGGCGAGTCGCCTCGAGTGCGCGAGGTCATCTGCCTCCGCTGCAATGTGCGCCTCCAGGGCTCGAATCAGACGCTCCGAGACGGGCGGTGGAGTACCTTCTGTGAGCGGATGGACCCGCGGGTTCTGGGTTTCAAAGAGCGGCGTGGTGATAGTCATTAGCTGTTCCTCGGTTTGCAGCATGCGCCTCCGAGCTGAGGCGGGCCACGTCCCGACGGGTGGTCTTGCGTCCAACCCCATCGGGTGGGCCCACCGGGTGCCCTAACTGCGCGTGAAGGCTTCGAAGACGAGAGGAAACGTGCCCACGAGGCCGAGCGCGATCAGGATCAAGGTCGCCACGTAGACGGTGTCAAACGGTATGGTCTTGCCGCGCCAGGCGTAAGCCAGCCCAGCCCACGCCACCAGGTAGATGGCCACCTGAGCGACCGTCTTTCCGGACAGCGGTCCAACGGGGCCAGATAGCACAAGCGCAGTCTTGATGGCCGGGATGGCCTCGCTGAGGATGACCAGCAGCCCCAGCGCAAAGCAACCGATGCCGGCCGCCAGGATGGCCGCGGCCGCGGGCCCATTCGCTTTCGGCGGCGCCACGATCGGGGGCTCCGAGGAGGCTACGCGAACCTCGACTGTCGTTCGTTCAAACGTCGTAGTCATGGCTGGTCTTCCTCTCAAATGGTCGGGGCGACTTTGTTGATGAAGGCGCCGAACAGACCAGCTATGGCCGCCGCCATGAAGGCGACAACAAAGAGCGTCATCAGCGCGCGGCGCACCTTCGGCTCCTGGGCCAGGCGCGGACCGTAGTAAATGACGACGAACGCCACTGCCGTTGCCAACAGGGGCGCCATCCAGGCAACGTGTTCCTTCCACTCCATGCCGAACGTGTGCCATAACGCTCTGGCGGGGTCCGCCAGCAACACTGATCGAGGACTCGTCGGCAACGCAGCGCGGTACCACGGGTTCACAATCCAGGTCCCAGTGATCACGGTCATCCAGGCCGCCAGGGCCATAACGGACGTGCCGATCTCAAGCCTGGGCAACCGCTCACGCACGCCCGTGGGCGTTACCAGGTTCCAGCGGAAGCTGTACAACCCGGCCAGGCCGCCAGCGAACGCCAGCAGGAACAGCGAGCCGAGCACCATGCCGTGGATGACCGTCCACAATTCGCGATCCGTTAGCGCCATGCGTGAGCTCCTTTCGAAAGGTCTCTGCTCAGTGTCACGGCCGACCTGGACTTACTCAACGCCCAGCGGAGTAGTCCGCTGCGCGCGGCGGGGTAGTCCCCGCACCCACCCGATGGAGTAGGACGGCGCTGCCAGTCCGACAATTGCCAAGGACCAGTCGCGGAGTGCACCGTCGCCTGACGGTTACCTGTTTGACGACAGCCGGTGGGTGTGACTCGCTGACTGCGACGACGCACCTACCCGCGCGAGGCGCGGATATCGCGTCTCAATCCAGCGGGATCGGCATTGGGCCAAGCGGGTCGAGCACGGCGACCGGGCACACACTGGACTCGGTGCGGAAGACGAAGCGCCAGCCGGCTGACCCAGGGTAGTGCCACGTCGCGCCCGAGCAGGGTCGTACTTGAGCGGGCAGCGCACAGGCTCCAAACGCGTTGGGGCCGGCGCATTCTCCGGAGAGTCCTGGCACGAGGATGGCGCCCGAGGGTAACTCCGCATAGCAGCGAGCGATCGGCGGCATGGATACAGCAGTCATGGCGAATCCTCCTTACGCGCTTGTTGCAACCGGCTCGACACTTACCGTGCGTGGCTGTCCATGTGTGTCGCGACGCACGAGTAACACCGGACGTTGAGCAGTACGCACGACCGCATCAGCGGTGCTACCGAGGAAAGCGCGTGCGACGCCGACGCGGGCATGTGTGGCGATGACGATCAAGTCGGCATCGACCTCATCCGCGACCGCGTCGATGGTTGGCACGATGTCTCCGATACGCGCACGCGCGTCGGCCTCAATGCCTATGGCTCGCAGGCGCGTGGCGAGAGCACCCACGTAGCTCTGAGCGCTCGTGAGCGCATCATCGTTCCAACTTGGGTCGACCGGCACAGCCACTGGGCCCGAGAACGCGGTCGAGTACATCCACAACGGGATCGGCACCGTCACTTCGAGCAATACGATGCGAGCGCCAGTTGCGCGCGCCAGGGCGATCGCGTTGCCGAGGGCAAGTGCGCCGCCCGGTGTACCGTCGACCGGAACCAGCAGCGTGTGCAACCCGGTGGTTCGATGGTCTCCTGGGCGCACGAGCAGAACGGGCACGGGACTGTCGCGGACGAGCGACTCGGCCACGCTGCCCATGACAGCGCGTTGAAGGCCGCGGCGCCCATGTGTGGCCATCACGATGGCGTTGATACGACGATCACGTACCGTCCATAACAGCTGCGCTGCGACCTCGACTGCGCTGCACACCTCGGTCACGACGGCGACGTCGCCCTTCTCGAACTCGCGCGCGATGCGGACCAGATACCTGGCGGCCTCGTCACACTCGTGCGGCGCCGCGGCCACCCGGATCAGCACGATTTGACCGTGGCAGGCCTGTGCAAGCGCTCGAGCCAGCGGCAATGCGGCCGCGGATTGCGGGGTACCGTCGAGCGGCACGAGGATCTGGTCGAACATAGCCCCACTATGCGCCGTTCTCGGGCCGACGTCCCGATGTTGGTGGGTAGTCTTGCCGCGCCTTCGCCCACCCCGCGGGGTGGGCGACAACTACCCGCGCAGGGCTGGTGCGCGGCTGCAGATCATCAGATGCTGGTCGCATTGAGGAGTGTGCCATGATGACCACAGGTGATGCGCCTGCCGAGCTCGTCGTAACGTCAATGCGCCTGCGCGAGCAGGCCGAAGCCACTGCCGAAAGTGCAATTGAACGCCTCCTGCGCGCCGTGGATACCCACGCCGCGGCTGAAGCCGATGCACTCGGCCAGTACGAATATCTGGCAGAATCCAGCGGCGATCCAGTTATTGCGCTGGTGATGCGGCTCATCCTGGATGACGAGGTACGCCACCACGGATTGCTCCAGCGCATGGCAACCACCCTGCGAGACGCGCTGGAGTGGACCTCTTCACCGGCTGCATTTCCCAAATCCGATCCAGCCCAGGACCCCGTGCCACAGTCGTTCGCACGCCTGGCTCGAGAACTCGTCGAAGAAGAGCGAACGGGTGCGCGGGCCCTGCGGCGGCTAGCGGACCAGGAGAAGGACATCAACGCTGGGCTGGACAGCCTGCTGCTGGAGATGATGGCTATGGATAGCGACAAGCACGCGCGGCTGCTTCAGTTCGTGCAGCGGCGTCTCGAAGCCGCGGCCAAAACATAGTCGAGGGCACAAAGTGCCCTGGTCCAGACTCGCAGCAGAAGAGCTTGCGCTTTGCGCAGCCCGATCCAGCATCCACCTACTGGCATGCACCCTTCGATGCGTCGGTACGGGGCCCGGTGTGCCCTGGCGGATTGCGGCTGTGGCCGCAACCGGCTCTGTCGCGGCGTCTGTCTCACCAGGCGCTGCCAGCGGGTATGGCTGGGCGCCGCGACCAAAATCCGTGCCGGCCGCCCGATCCGACCGAGCATGCGCACACTCGCGCCCGATTATCATTGTGAGCAGGGACGCATGAGCTCGCGCGGTCTGTATCGTTCGCGAAGGCATCGGCTGATTGCCGGCGTCGCCGGAGGGATGGCGGAGCGCTTTGGTCTGCCGGTGTTCTTCGTGCGCTTGATCTGGCTCTTGCTGCTCGTGCCTGGCGGTGTGCCGGGCGTGGTGCCCTATGTCATTTGCTGGGTGCTGATCCCGTCGGAATGACCCCGCGGTCCTCACCCGGCTGAGGTGGTCACCTGCCGTTTACCCAGCGCAACCTCGCGTTGCACATTCTCGGTGTTCATTTGAACCATGATGGAATTCGGCACACTGATCCGCCAGGCGTGGTCGTCCTGGCCGTCGGGCTGACGTTGAGCATCGTCGTCGCGTTTGCGCAACGTGCGATCGCGGTTGAAGACATTGGACCCATCGCGGCGCTGCGATCTGGTTGGCGCGTGACGCGCGCGCACCTCGGCGAGAGTCTGCTGACCTGGCTCGTCAACCTTGGACTCGCCCTGGCTACGGGCATCGCGATCGTCGTCGGCCTGCTCGGCGCGGTGCTCCTGCTTGGCGGCATTGGCGCCGCGCTTTATGCCGTAGCCGGCTTCAGCGCGCCGACGCTTGCGTACATTGGCCTTGGCGGCGCGGTGTTCCTGATCGGCGCATTGACCCTCGCAGGCATCGCCAACACGTTCTTCTGGACGTTCTGGACACTCGCCTACTTGCGGCTCAGTGGTCGAGCTGGCGCGGCTGCGCCCGCCTGAGACGCCGAACGGATGAGAGCCGGATGCATGAAGCCGCACCGATGTCCGCCGCGAATGGGTTGGATTCGCGGGCGAGCGTCAATCAACGTCCCGCACGAGCTGACAAGTCGCATTGATCTGCTCGGAGCTCAGCGTCCAGAGTCCCTCGCGAAGGCCGCGTTTCTTACTTGGCCCGCCGCCAACGGGCCGCAGCACCCAGCGTCGACCGGTCGTGCGTACGACCTCCAGTTGCATGCCACGCTCGTGCTTGGAGACCTGCTCCCAAAGTTGGCCAACGCGGACATCTGTCATAACCAAGTATGCGCATTATCCGACGAACGGGCCATGCGCTGCCCGTTGGCCGTGTAGTTGCCGATGCCAGACGTTGCGCCCGTGACCAGCGCCGTCTTGCCACTGAGCTCGTTGCGAATCTGCACAGATCTTTACCCCCGTGCGTTAGCGGAATTGTCTACGACCTCGGTTGGCGAAGACGCCTGGTAGATGTCGGCAAACTGGGCCCAAATGGCTTGCGACGACGTCTTCCGATTGGGCACGCACGACGTGCAGGGCCTTGCGAACCCCGCTTGTATGCAGATGGCTGCGGTCATCAGGATCTCCGTAGGATGTTCAGCGTGCGTACTCAGCGCGGGCTGGGACTCACCTCGAGATACGTTTGCTCGGCGCGGTTGCACCGCTCGAAGATCCAGAACACCCAGCCGTACTTGCGGCGCAGCGCGGCGACCGCGTGGGCGTGCTGCTCGGGCGGCAGGATTCGGGCTACGGCGTCAACCTCCGGACCACTGATCGCACCCCACGGAGAACGCGGCGCCACTCGTGCTCGAGGTGTGTGGCGCAAGCGCTTGACCTTGCCGCTGTTGCTCGCGGTGGTGATATAGAGTCGCCCGCCATCTTCGGCGAACCAGACGACCGTGGCCACAGCGTCGCCCGACTTGCGAAAGGTCGTCAACTGCATGAAGCCATGGCCGCGCAGCGCCTCGAAGGGAGCCTCTAGTGATGTCGTGGCCGAGACTCTATCCAGGGTTGTTGTAGTGCTCATAGTTCGCTCCTTCAGTAGGTGTCACTTGGGCAGTTGGCCAGTGAGGCCGAGAATCCAGCGCATGCACGTGTGTCCGAAGTCGGCACCCGGGCCGTACATCATTGGGCAGGCGCCGGCGATGACAGTAATGCCGTGCTCTTTGCAGTACTCCACTGCCGCCGGTGACACACTGCTCTGTCCCGCGGCGAATGACTGGTGCATCCAGACGCGCGGCACGCCCGCCTCACCGCACTGCTCTACGATCCGCTCGGTTGCGTCAGGCCGGGTGATGACTACTACACCATCGACGCCGCCGGGGATCGATTGCACGTCGGGATAGCAGCGGTCGCCTTCGAACATCTCCAGGTGTGGGTTGATCGGGAATACCTCGTGGCCTGTGGTCTTCAGCCGGTGAAGGATCAGATTCCCCACCGGGTGGCGACTGTTGTTCCGCGACACGCCGGCCACGGCGATGCGCTTCTGGGCCAGGAAGTCCTGCACCTTAGCGTCAAGTGTTTGCATGTATTCCTCCTTGTCACCTCAGATTGAGCTGCCCGGTGGGCTTTCGCTCGGCTCGTAGCGCATCGTCCATTGCGAACGTTGCGGCGTAGGTAACCCTGGGTGGCTGTGAGGTAACACGCGACAGCAGCCTGCCGTTCACATTCGGCAATCGGCAGTGCAACCTGCCTCGATGATCGTGTCACTCAGTGACCGCGATGTTTTCGACGATCCTCGTTCCACTCGACGGCAGTCCGGAGGCGGCCATGGCGGTGCCGCTGGCGTGCGAATTGCTCGCTGGCTCGGAGCCCAGGCTCGTGCTCGTTCGCGTCGAAGAAGATCCGGCGGCGGTAACTGAAGCGGAGCGATACCTGCGGACGACCGCGACTGAACATGCATCGAGTGTCGCAGGCATCGACACGCAAGTGCTGCGAGGTTCTCCGGCCGAGCAAATCGTACGTGCGATTGCCTGTTACGGCGCCGACGCGATCGTGATGGCGACGCATGCCCGAGGCGAGGTGGGTCGGCTGGTCCTGGGCAGCGTTGCCGACGAGGTCGTCGCTGCCTCATCCGTGCCGGTCGGTGTCGTGCATCCGGGCACCACGCGAATCAGTCCGATCAAATCCATCCTGGTACCGATTGACGATACGACTGCCAGCCGGATTTAGCCTTTTCGTCCAGGGTTCGCTCGTGGGGGGCCATTCGAGCAGCTGATCTGGTTGGCCGCGTACTGGCCGTTGGCCTTGATCCTGTTCGGCCTATGGTTGCTACTGCGCGACCAGGTGCCGGTGACATTCCGTGCTCCGCTGACGATCGTGGGCCTCGGCGCACTTATCCTCGTCGGCTTCCAGGTGGCCGCGGCGGGTATAGCGACGGTCACCGCGCCCGGCGGCACGTTCGTTGCCTTCCCGGTCTGGCCACCCATGCCAATGTTCGGTGGACCATCGGTTCAGGACACAGTGGTGCTGTCGGCGCCGCTCGGTCCGGGCGAGATCCTGCGACTGAGCAACCCGAGCGGTCGGACCACCCTCCGGGCTGGCGCCTTCGACGAGGTGCGCGTGCAAGCTGTGCGTCACTATGGTCCAACGTTTGGTCCGCCTCAGGTGGCCTTACGGCCCAGCCCTGGCGCGCTCACAGTTGAGACGACGCAGGACGTGCGCGGCGCCACAGGTGGCATGGCCAACGTCGACTATGTAATTGATGTGCCGACCGCCGCGGGCGCTGACATTGGGTCCGTCAGTGGTGACCTGATCGTCAGTGGGCTCAGCGGTCCAGTGACGGTCCGTACGACCAGTGGCGACGTCTCGCTCACTGATCTGGACGGACCCGTCACGGTCGCGAGCACATCGGGCCGAATCACGGGCACGGGCGTAGCAAAGATCGTGGAAGCACGTAGCTTCAGTGGCACGATCGATCTAGGCGGCACCCTGACCGGGGACGCCACGATAGTGACGACCAGTGGCGATGTGACCTTGCGCTTCGAGCCGGGCACCTCAGCGCGCATCGACGCCTCTACGCTGAGCGGCACCGTGCGCACGAGCGGTGCTCTACTGGGTGCCAGTCGGAATATCCGAAGCCAGTCGGTAACGCTTGGCTCCGGTTCGGCGCTCATCCAGGTGCGCACCACCAGCGGCTCGATCGCGCTGCTGGCGCGCTAGCCGCTAGCCGATGCGCCCGCCGCGGAGGCCGGCGGGCGCGGTGCCTCGTAATACCAGACGGCGCGCACGTTGAGCGTGTAACGCAGCATCGAGCCGCCGCATACTCCGGTTCCGCGTGATCGCGCTCCAGTTTGCAGCACAGTTGGTCAGGCCTCGGACGCATCCGGTTCGGCATACATCCGAGGCCCCATCTCGGCGCTCGCCGTCTGGACTCGCAGACTCTTGCGGGGCTTTGTGTCCACCCCGAGGACTTGTCGGCGGTATTGTCTGGGCCGACTGCTTCGAGAGCTTTGCGAGGGATCGTCGGTAGCTTCCTTGCCCGCATTGTCCCGCTGTCACTCGATTATGGCGATACCCTCAAGGGTGGTCTTGCGGCCACCCCAGCGGGTGGGGATGGCCGTGGCGCGCGCGGCTATTCTCAGCTAGTGCCGACCAGCGCTAAGCAACAGTCTTGGCATTCGATGGACCTGGAGTCTGTGCTGCAAGGAATTAGCACGGACCCGAGCGTGGGCCTCAGCGAGTCCGAAGCCGCAGAGCGTCTGGACGCTCTTGGCGCAAACGAGCTGGTCGACCGCGGCACGCGCAGTGTCTGGCGCATGCTGTGGGAGCAGCTGACAGCCGTCATGGTGCTAGTGCTGCTAGCAGCTGGCGTCGTGTCGCTCGTCCTGGGCGACATCAAGGATGCATTGGCGATCCTGGCTATCGTCGTGCTTAACGCGGCCCTGGGCTTGAGCCAGGAGTTTCGAGCCGAGCAGGCGATGGCTGCACTCAAGCGGTTGGCTGCACCCAACGTGCGCGTCTACCGCGACGGCACAGTGCATGACGTGCCAGCGCGATCCCTGGTGCTGGGCGATGTGGTGCTGGTGGAGGCAGGCAACCTCGTCGCCGCTGACTGCCGCTTGCTGGAAAGCACCAATCTGCGTGCCGAGGAGGCGGCGCTCACAGGTGAGTCGCAGGCGGTCGACAAGGATGCCTCGACTGTTGTGGCGGCCGACGTGCCGCTCGGCGACCGGGTGAACATGCTGTATCTGGGCACTGCTGTCAGCTACGGACGCGGGCGAGCCGTTGTGGTCGCGACCGGCATGCAGACCGAGCTTGGCCGGGTCGCCAGTGCGATCCAGGCGGTTCCACGCGGGCAGACGCCCCTGCAGCGGCGGCTGGACCAGTTGGCGCGGCGGCTGGCAGTCGCCGCACTGGCCCTCGTCGGGATCATCTTCGGCTTCGGCCTACTGCGAGGCGAGGAATCCGGACTCATGTTCCTGACATCCGTCAGCCTCGCCGTGGCCGCCGTACCTGAGGGACTGCCGGCGGTCGTCACGATCAGCCTGGCGCTTGGCGCGCAGCGCATGCTCCGCCGCAAAGCGCTCATCCGCCAACTCCCCGCGGTGGAAACACTGGGCTCAGTAACGGTCATCTGCTCTGACAAGACGGGCACGCTGACTCAGAATCGGATGGCAGTTGCCAGTATCGCCGCGGCCGATGAGCGCTTTGACTCCACATCCAGTGTAGATCTCCGGAGTCGGCCCGCCCTGCGTTTGATGTTGGCCGGTGCCGGCGTGAGCAACGACGTGTTCGTCAAACGCGATCCGCGTGAGATCGTCGGAGATCCAACGGAAACTGCGCTCGTAGAGGCGGCGGGACGCTTCGGCCTGTGGAAGGACGAGCTCGAACGGGAACTGCCTCGTATCGCCGAGGTGCCATTCGATTCATCCCGCAAACGCATGACGACGGTTCACCGCGTCGATTCCGGTGCGCACGTTGCCGAGCTCGAGACTCCGTACGTGGCGTTTACCAAGGGTGCCGTCGACATGCTGCTCGAGGTGTCAAGCTACGCATGGCTCGGCAGCCGCATCGAGCCGCTCACGCCCACCGCTCGGGCCCGGATTGTCGAAGCGGATGCCCGCCTTGCTGGCGAGGGCTCGCGCGTGCTCGGCATGGCGTACCGGCCGCTGACCGTACCGAGCGCCGATGGTGTCGAGAACGACCTGGTCTTTCTGGGAATGGTCGGCCTGATCGATCCGCCCCGCGACGACGCGCGTCAAGCAGTCGCCGCGTGCGTCCAGGCCGGAATCAGACCGGTCATGATCACGGGTGATCACCCCCTGACTGCGCACCACATTGCCCAGCAGCTTGCCTTTCCTGGCGGAAGCGTGCTGTCAGGCGCTGAACTGGATCGCCTGCCGGCCGCACAGGTCGCGGAGCGTGTCAACAGCACCGCGATCTTTGCCCGAGTCTCGCCCGAGCACAAGCTGGCCATCGTCGCCGCCCTACAACGGCATGACGAGATCGTCGCCATGACGGGAGACGGGGTCAACGACGCGCCAGCGCTCAAGCAGGCCGATATCGGCGTGGCCATGGGCCTCATGGGTACCGACGTCGCGCGCGAGGCGGCAGACATGGTGCTGCTCGATGATCGCTTCGCGACTATCGTCGCCGCCGTCGAGGAAGGCCGCGCCATCTACGACAACATCCGCAAATTCCTGCGTTACCTGCTCAGCACCAACGCCGGTGAATTGTGGGTGATGCTGCTCGGTCCCTTGCTCGGGTTGCCGCTCCCGCTGCTGCCACTGCAGATCCTGTGGATCAATCTGGTGACCGACGGTTTGCCGGCGCTGGCGCTGGCGGTCGAGCCTCCGGAGCAAGGCCTGATGCGCCGCCCGCCGCGTCCACCTGGTGAGAGCTTGCTCAATCGCGCGATGGCGTTTGAAGTCCTGTGGGTCGGCCTGCTGATGGCGTTCGTGACGCTCGCCGTTGGGCTCGTCGCATGGCGCACCGGCAACCCCGACTGGCAGACCATGGTCTTCACGACCATCGCCTTGAGTCAGATGGGTCAGGCGCTGGCCGTGCGCTCCGAACGCCACTCGATTTTCCGTCTCGGCCTGTTGTCGAACCCGGCCATGATTGGCGCGGTGCTCGTGACAGTGGCGCTGCAAGGGCTGGTGGTCTATCTCCCAGCGCTCCAGTCGATCTTTGGCACCCGGCCGCTCGAGTTGAATGAGCTACTGGTCTGCCTCGGCGCGAGCACGATCCTGCTGTGGGCCGTCGAGCTCAAGAAACTGCTGCAACGCTAGCTCCAGTCGCCTGCCGTTTACTTCGTGAAACGTTCCCCAGAACGGCCGCGCGCAGACTTGCTTGCGAGGAGATTCGAGTCGATGCCGAAACTCAAGTGGTGCGGTGTGCTTGCCGGTGCGCTCCTGCTTACGCAGATAACAGTTGGCGCGGTCGTCGCCCAAACGAGTGAGCCCGTGGTGGTCTGGCAACGTTACGACGTGGACATCAGCGTGCAGTCAGATGGCTCGCTTGAGATCGCAGAGATCCAGACGATCGGCTTTCGGGGAACGTTGCAGCACGGATTCCGCGTTGTCCCGCTCGAGCGCACCACCGGCATCTCCAATGTCACCGTCGCCGAGCGCGTCGATGGTCGCGAGCAGCTGTACGCGACTGGCTCCAATCGCCCGTTTACGTTCACGACCTCGCGTGAGCCCGACGGATTCGGCATCGACTGGTGGTTCACGCCCGCCACGAACGCTACGCGCACCTTTATCCTGCGCTACACAGCCGAGGACGCGATTCGGCAGTACAGCAGCGGCGACCAGAGGCAGTGGAAGGCCATCTATGCCGACCGTGCGGGACCCGTTCAGGCAGGCAGCGTCACGGTGATTGCCAGGCGCCCACCCGTTGGGGTTGGCGCAGACCACCCCTGCGGGCGTGGCGGCGTCAGTCGGTTGAGGTGACACTGGAGGCAATGGAGGGAGCCATGCGCACCATCCTGATAGCTCATCGCGATGTCCAATTCGCCGAGAAGCTCGCGGCGGAACTCCGCGAGACTGGTTACCGGGTCATTGACTGTCCTGGCCCGTGGCCGCCAGCTGAACGCTGCATTCGCTGCGATAAGGGCTATTGCCCGCTGACCGCGGGTGCCGACCTGATGATCTACGATCCTGAGCTCACCGCGGTAGACGCTGTGGGACGCCGGTACAACCTGGCCGTTGATTCGGCACAGGCCCATCCTGACGTTCCCATGCTGCTCGCGTGGGGACCGAACGAGGTGCCTGATGCCGGAACGCTACGCGCCATCCGGTTAGACGCTCCGCACGTCCATGTGGCCGCCAGCACGCCTGCCGCACGTTCGAAACAGGTAAGTCATCTGATCGCTGCATCACTGCCAGCCGAGGTTAAGGCGTGAAGCTCCTTGTCGTGGACGACGATCCGCACTTACGCGATGCGGTCCAGGTCGGTGCGCAGGCATGCGTCTCGGGCTTCCGCAATTGCAGGCCTGGGCGCCCTGCTTGCAACGATAGTGGCGTTGCCGATCGTCACGCTGAGCGTGCCTTCCCATTTTCTTGATCCTTAGACGGCATGGCACGCTGCTCGTTGGAATCGGGCTTGGGCTTATCAACCTTGGCCTCTCGGTCCTCGGCGGCGCGTTGGCATGGCTCGCCGTTGGAGAGCCGACAATGCCGCCTATCGGCGATCAACCGTAGTGACATGCCTATCAACCGCGTCGGCAACCGCGGAACGGAATTCCGGTCTGGACTGGAGTAGTTGACCATGCCGATTTCACTGGTGGCTATCGCGACGCTGCTGGCGATCAATGTGCTGCTTGGTCCGCTGGGACTCGGCGTTATCCAATGGCGCGTCAGCGCGATCGGGCTGAACCAGACCTACGGCGCCGACGGGGCCGTATTGGTGCTAGTCGTGCCTACTACGCTCGCGGCTGCCTGGCTCTGGCAACAACGAGCGCGCCTCGCGCCACCGCTCGCGCTTGGCGTCGGTCTGGCCACCCTGTACTACGCAGTGGCATCAGCGCTTGGACCCGACTACACGCGCTACCCTGGCAACAACGAGCGCTTCTTTCTCATTTTGCTGGTGCTGATCGGCCTAAGCGGCACGGTGGCCATTCAGGCTTGGGCCGCGCTCGACAGGCACCCGCCCGTACCGGCGACCTGGCTCGCACGCAGCCTTGGCACAGTGCTGATCGTCGGCGGCACGGCCATCGGGCTCGCCTGGACCAAGCAGCTACTCGACATCGCGATTGCCGGCTCGCTCACCGGCGCGGATGCGCTGGCCTACGCCGATGCACCGGGTGCGTTCTGGTTAGTGCGGGTCGTCGATCTCGGATTCATTGTCCCGATCTGCCTGGCAACCGGGATCGGCCTGTGGCGGGGAAGCCCGACAGCCGTGAAGTCGGCGTACGGCGTGGCCGCCTTCATGACCCTGCAGGCTGCGTCCGTGCTGGCGATGGGCATAGTCATGCTCTGGCGACAGGATCCAACGGCAACTCCGGTGCTGGTCTATGTGCTCGTACCCGTCTCGGTGGGACTGGCACTGTTCACCGCTCGCCTGCTGGCGTCATACCGAAGCGGCCGCCGCCTCAGCGGCTCACCAGGTTCCGCATGATCTCGCCAGCATTCGGTGTCTCCACCTGCCTGGACTCGCTCGAGGTCGCGACCCAACAGCCGATCGAGTTCGTCGAGGTCGCTGAGCACGTCGCGGAGATCGTGCTCCGCAGCGGTGTCCGGGAAGGCCGGGTGTCAATCTTCTCGCGCCACAGAAACAGTTCCACGACACGCGCGCGGCGCGCCGCGAGCTGGAAGAGCGCGTAGTCGCTCGGCTCCACGGGCTCGGTCACGATGAAGTTGACACCAAAGGGCTGCGCGGTCAATGCGTGCGCCCGGTCCAGCCGGTGGCCGAGCGTGGTCGGGTTCAGGCCAATTTGCGCCGCGCCGATCATGCCGAGCCCGCCGGCGTTCGAGACCGCGGCCGCAAGCTCGGGCGGCGCGGCCGCGCCCATCCCGGCCTGCTGGATCGGCACTGCGCAGCCAACCAGCTCGGTGAAGCGTGTCGAAAGCATCGGCTCCCCCTCTTCGCCGCGCGTGGCGGCGGGGCTCAGGGTATCTGAGTGGCGGGTTGGCCGCGCGCGGGCTCGAGCATCGCTCGAGCATCGGCTGGTGCTGGTGGAGCGACTGGATGGCGGCCGAGCAGACGATGACCGGGATCGGCCGCGTCGCGTAACGAGGGTCAGCAGGTTCGGGATTGTCCAACCCTTTCTTCGCCGCCGATGGTGATGTTCCTGGATGACCAGATCGGGTTTCATGCGCTTGACGAACTCGTACGTGCCGTCCCGCTCGTTGCAGATGCTGACCTGATACCCCTCGTCAGCTTCCAGGAGATCGCGCATCAACTCCAGGAACGCGGTGTCGTCGTTGATGAGCGCGATGTGTGGTCCCGGCATTCATCCAGCGTACGCGAGCTTTTCGCGGGCCGATGGAACCGCGCATAGTATCGCAGAGTGTCAGTTGCTCGGCGGCGGTCGACTGACGACGTCGTCGCCGTCGTCCTGGTGTGCGCGCTGGCATGCGTAACCGCGTGGGAGCTGTTGCGCGACGGATCCATTGTGGGCATGGACACCGTCACCGCGTTCTATCCCTGGTACTCGTTCCTCGGCGAACGGCTGCGCGCCGGCCACTTGCCCCTTTGGAATCCCCATCAGCTCGCCGGTACGCCGTTCGCGGCCGACCCCGAGTCGGGCTGGATGTATCTGGCGGCGATGGTGCTCTTTACCGTCCTGCCGCTGCCCACCGCGGCCACTGCCTACCTGTTCGGCCACATCCTGCTCGCCGGTCTGGCCGTGTACGCGCTCGGCCGCGCGGTGGGCATGCCGTCGGGTGGTGCGCTCGTGGCCGCGACCAGCTACAGCTATTCGGGCTTCTTCTTCGGCCACAACGTGTGCTGCTTCGCCTATTCCAGCGTCGCCGCGTGGCTGCCGGTCAGCCTGCTCGGCGTGGAGTGCGCGGTGCGCGGCCAGACGTGGCGCGGGCGGGTGGTTGGCTGGGCTATCGCCGGGCTCGCGCTCAGCCAGATCCTCGCCATGTGGTTGGGCCAGGGCGCCTACTACGCTCTGCTGGTCATCGGCGGGTTGGTTGTCTATCGCACGCTGTTCGCGGCGACTGAGACCGTGCCTCGGCGTCTGTCATCGCTGGCGCTGCACGGGTCCGCGGTGCTGCTCGTCGGCTTCGGACTCGGTGGCGCCGCCGTGCTCCCGCGGCTGGAGTACAACGCGCTGTCGAACCTGCCGGGTGGATACCCCCCGCCGAGCTCCCCCGTGCCGACTCCGGGATGGCTGGACTGGGGCTTCATCGAAGACTGGCACGCGCGGCTACTCGAGCCAGGCTTCCACTATGTCGGGTGGGTCGTGTTGGCGCTCGCGCTCGCTGCGCCGCTGCTGGCACGGGCGCGCATGGCCGTTCCATTTTTCGCGCCGCTGTCGGTGGCCGTATTGATCCTGGCCCGCTCTGCGCCGACGCCGCTGCATGCGCTGCTCGGGGCGCTGCCGGCGTTCGAACGCACGCATGCGCACGCACCCGAACGCGCATTGATCGTCTTCTTTCTGGGTCCCGCGCTGCTCGCCGGCGCCAGCGCGAGCGCGCTCGCGGCACATCGACGATGGCCCGGCGCCGCGACGATCGCACTGATCTTGGTGCTCGTCCTCGTCGATTTGCGGCTGGCCTGGCAGACACAGCTCGGCCAGTCGCGCGTCGCGAGCGGAGCGTACGAGCTGAAGACGGTCGACCTCGCGGTGTATTTCGCGCCCACTGGCGCGGGTCAGTTCTTGCGTTCGGTTGACGAGCCCTCATCGTTTCGCTACCTGGGCTATGCCGGCCACATCTTCGGCGGGCCAATCGCGTACCCGCTGGGCTGGTCGAATCCAAAGACGGTCGCCCTGGAAGTCAACAACCGCGCGCTCGTCTCCGGGCTCCACGATGTCCAGGGTTACAACCCGATCCACTTAGGCCGCTACGACCGGTACATGCGCGCCTTGAACGGGCGCGAGCAGGAGTATCACCAGCTCGACGTCGTCGACGTTGGGCTGGACTCGCCGCTGCTGGACCTGCTCGGGGCGCGCTACGTGATCCTTCCCCGTACGCCCGCAACGGACCAGACGCTGCCACAGCTGAAGCGTCCGATGCCGAGCGTATACGCGGATGACGATGTGCAGATCCTGGAGAACCGGGCCGCTTTGCCGCGCGCGTGGGTCGTCCACTCCGCGTATCAGGTGACGGATGACGCGGCGCTGGAACTGCTCGCCTCCGGCACGGTGGATCCGCGTGCGACCGCACTGCTCGAAGAGATGCCACCGCCGCTCGGCATCTCTGACGACAGCCATGCGCGCGTCGTCGACTATGACGCCGATCACATGCAGCTGGCGACCAGGACCGCCGCGCCTGGCCTGCTCGTTCTGAGCGAGATCTACGATCCCGCATGGAAGGCGTATCTCGATGACGTTGCCGTGCATGTGTATGTCGCCAACGGTGCGCTGCGGGCAGTCGCCGTCCCGACCGGCGAGCACCGCGTCGAACTTCGCTACGAGCCGACTGCAATCGTCCTCGGCGTGGCGATCAGCCTCATCACACTCCTGCTGTTGGTGGTGATGGTCGCCTGCCTCGGCCGCCGGCGAGTCTGTGCCTGACTCATCAACGGACCCCGCCGAGCGGCCGCCCACCCGGCAGTGGCGGAGCGGGCTCCTGTGGCGGGCGGTGGGCGGGCTGATCGGCGTGTACCTGGTCGCCCTCATCCTGAGCACGGCCGTGCGCGTCGTGCAGCCGTTCGAGCTCCTGTACGGCGAGTCGATCGTGCTCGAGCAGGCGCGCCGCATCGGGACGGACCAACCACTCTATCCATCGCCGCTCGACCTGCCCCTGACGGTGACCGCGTATCCACCCCTGTACTACGCGCTGGTTGGCGGGCTGCAGCGCGTCGCGGATGACTCGAGCTATGCCGTCGGGCGGCTGGTCTCGGCCGCGGCGATGCTTGGCTCAGCAGTGCTGCTGGCGTGGTGCGTTCGATCGTTGGTCGGACGTTGGTCCGCTGGTTTGCTTAGCGGCGGGCTTTTTCTGACCCAGAACCTGACGGTGCTGGTGTGGTCGTCGGCGCATCGTGTCGATCCACTGGCCCTGTCCCTGACGCTGGGCGGGCTGGCACTGGCGAGCGCTGGGCGGACGCGCGTCGCCGCGCTGGCGCTGGTCCTGGCCGTGCTCACCAAGCAGAGCTACCTGGCAGCTCCGCTGGCGGTGTGTGTCCTGCTGTGGCCGTGCCGTCGTGTGCTGCTCACGTTTGTGGGCGTGTTCGCCGCGGGGCTCGCTGTCGCGATCGGCCTGACGGTGCTGCTCGTCGGCCGGTGGTTTGCGTGGCACACCATCGTTGCCAACGCCAACCCCTGGGACTTCGAGTACTTCGCCGCCCAGTTGGGCGCGCTCCTGCAATTCAATGCGCTGCCCATATGCCTGGCGGCGGGAACGCTCGCTCTGCCCGAGCGCCCCGGCGAGCGGCTCTGGCGCGCCTATTTCTTCATTACCGGTGTGGTCAGCCTGGTCACGGTCGGCAAGATCGGCGCGTCGTCGAACTACTGGCTCGAGCTGTCGGCCGCCGTCGCCGTACTGATCGGCGTCGCGGCCGCTCGACTCGTCTCGGAGGCGCGCCTGAATGCACCGTTCGGGCCGACGGCATTCGCCAGCCTCGTGCTGGCGGCGCTCATGATGTCTATCCCTGCGTACCAGGCGACGGTGTATCAGTCACTCGCCCTGCGCCTCGTCGGGCCGACTGGCGCCATCGTGGCGCAACTGGCGACCGTGCCGCTCGCCGCAAGCGAGCCTGGTGAGGTGCTCACCGACGATCCGGGCCTGGCCCTCATGGCCGGCAAGCCCATTCAGTTCGAATTCGTGATCTTCACCCTGCTCGCCGGCCAGGGTGTCTGGGACGAGGGCCCGATCCTCGACGCGATCCAAGGCCGACGCTTCGACCTGATAATCCTTTCGCAATCGATCGAGACTCCACCGCGCCGCCTGATCGAGGCGCGGTGGACTGAGACCGTACGCCAGGCGGTGCAGGCCGCCTACCAACCCGCGGGCCAGCACGGCGGCTACTCCCTGTATCGCCCCACGCCGCTCGGTGCGGAGTGACAGAGCCGAGGTCAGCGTCGAGGTGCATCCTCGGGTGGCAGTCCCGAGAGTCGCGGCAAGCGCGCGATGCGGTGCTCCTCGCGCTGGATGCATTCGGCGCGGACCAGCTGTGCCTGGCAAAGGAACAATGCACGCGCTGTTGGTTGTCTGAAGCTCTCGACCGCGTCTAGAAGGGCTTTGCGATCATGAGCGCGAGGACTGAGACGACAGCTGTGAGCTCGACGTAGTGAGCAATTCTTGATGCCGGGTCCCTGAAAGCCGCCACCAGCGCCGGGGTTGGACGACCGAGCAGGACCGAATCGTCCAGAGCGGCCCCAAAGATTCGCCCCTTGGGCACGAACACGGTTGGCACAAGTAGGATGGCGCCGACATAAAGCACCAGAGATGTGAGCAGCCAGTTTGTGCTGCCACCCTGAAGGAAACCGAGCAGAGGGTAGCCAACGCTCCACGCGGTGAGCAGCCCCAGGACGAACACCAGCTGCGAGGTCAGGATCACCGTTCGCTCGAATACCCCGCTGCAAGTGAGGAGCGTCCGCACCGCACCTAGATCACCGGCGTGGGCGGCTCGCTCGGCGTGCTGCAGGGCCACCCAGCGGCCGATTAGCCCGGCGACCAGCAGAACGCCCACTAAAGCGTGGATGAGCCGCAATGGAGCGAAAACGGGTCCGAGGAATTCAGCCAGCATGACCTTCGTGAGTCGAGTCGACAGAATACCGCCGTCGGCCCTTGCGGTCTATCTCAACTCATGACAGGCGCGAGCCCACGTGCCAGATCACGACCATGTGGAGGCCACACAGCATTGCAAACTCCGCTGCGTGCGCAGCCGTTCAGGATTGTCGCCGGCCGTGACCAGCAACTAGCCATCTTTTTCGATGCCCAGGCCGTGGAGCTTGATCAGCTCTGGCGCGACCTGATTGCGCAACAACTGCAGGGCGACGGTTCTGGATTTCACCGCGGTCGAATCACGTCAGGTGCAGGACGCGCAGCGACTCGACCACACCGTCATCGGACATCCTCGATTCTCCGAACACAGAAACATCTAATCGCTGCGGACGGAGCTGGTCCGCAGGCGCGTGCTGAACCACTTGAGACAGTTAGAAAACGCATTCGCCAGCACGACCGACCCTTCTTCACTAAACAGCGCTGCAACCCGGCCGATCGCCTTTCGCGACCAGGCTGACTCCGCGAGGCTCTCGCACTTGATCGGGTTCGGCCCATCCATGATGGCGAGTGACTCCAGCTCCATACATCAACTTCGAAGCCAGGCCGCCGGCAAGGCCACAAACGCGCACGCGTCCTTGCCTGAGTCGTCTGGCTCAGCGAGACTCCACGGTCCCGAACGCTGCAGCAGCTTCCGCCCTGTTGCGTGCGCCAAGCTTCCGCAAAATGTGCCGCACATGCGTCTTGATGGTCGTCTCAGCCACCAACATCCCTTCCGCTATTTCGCGATCCCGTGCACCGCTGCGGATGCGGCGTAGCACCTCCCGTTCTCGCCATGTAAGCAACCCGGTTGGGGAAGACTCTTGCGCAGCGTGACTTCCCTGCAGGCGCTGCAGGTGTGCCAAAGCCTTACCGGCCATGGCTCGAGACATCGGTAATGACCCGTTGCGGCAGAAGTCGCGCAGGCTTCGCAGAAGCGTCGCGGGGGCGAGCCCCTTGCTGAGAAATCCAATCGCCCCTGCGCGAACCCCCGCAAACAGATCGCGTTCCGCGCTAGACACAGTCAGGATAATGACAGGGAGATCCGGGTCGGCCTTGACGATTTCGGCGGTGGCATTGAGCCCGTTCATGATCGGCATGTCGATGTCCATCAAGACGAGGTCCAACCCATGCGGACGGAGCGCGCGCACGCGACGGATCGCGTCCGCCCCGTTCGACTCGTCACCCACCACCTGGAAATCTGGCTCTCGCGCCAACGTCTCGCGGAGGGTTTGGCGGTAGCCCTCATGATCGTCCACGATCAGCACACGCACCATGTCGCGACCGTTCATAATGGCTCTTGCTTGGGCGGACGTAACGGGAGCCATCCCCGAATTCGCGTCCCCCGACCGGGCGCTGAGTCGATAATGAGGGTTCCGTTTCGTTGCTCGACCCGCTCTACCATCGAACGCAGTCCCACGCCACGGCGGGCGTGCGCCGGATCGAACCCTCGACCGCGATCACGCACCGTCAACAGTAGATCTTCGCCTACGGTCTTCACTACGGCGTCAATGCGCTTTGCCTCTCCGTGCCGCGACGCATTTGAGAACGCTTCCTGGAGGATCCCCAGTACATCCGCTTGCAACTGACCGTCCAGGTGCAGGTCGGAGGATCTGGTCCATACCCGAGCGTCAAGGTCGTGCGTCAAAGAGAACTCAGATGCCAACGCAGCCAGTGCCTGTTCGAACTCTTCCCACGGAACATCCTCCGATCGCAACGTGGCGACTGCTCGGCGAGCCTCGATCGACGCGTTCTCCAGCACACGCTGGGCGACCTGCAAATCGTAGGAAGGATGGTCGAGCAGCATGCGGTCTTCGGCGACGCGGCCCAGACGCAGGCGCAGGATCGCGAGGTGCTGAGCCAGGCCATCGTGTAGCTCTCGCGACAGCCGAACTCGCTCGCGTTGGCTGGCGACAGCCGCGAAGTCCTTCGCCGTTCGCCACATCACGTTGGATAATACGAGCGCGTAGGCGGCCAGACGAAAGATATCCCCAATCGCCAGGTACTCAGTCGGCAGGAGCGGGAACAGAACGGTGTGGACCTGGCCGAAACAGATGAAGATCAACCCTACCGCGAGCGCGGCGATGTGTGGATCGCGCAGTCGGTGTCCTTCCGAGGTGTAGCCGAGAGCGGAGACGAGGAACGCAAGAGCGAGTAGCGCATCTGCGACTACGAGCAGCGGTCGCTGCCCAGGGAGCAGGTCGACGATCGGTGCGTGACTGGCCAGGAGCTCGCGAGCTGCGACGTCCAGGAGTGTTGGCAGCGCAACGTCTTGGCTGAAGACGATGCCGATGGCCAAGGTACAGAGCACCACGCCGCACACAGGTCCAAGCCACCCGGACGATATGCGCGCCGTGACGCGCTCAGGGGGCTGGCTGGTAGCCAGCCCCCTGAGAAACAGCGCTGCAGCCATGGCGCGCGCCAGTAAGAGAAAATACGTCATACGTTCGAGGGCGAACTCACTGCCGATTATCGGAGCAGCCCAGGCAGCAAACAAATTGCTAAAGGCCAGGACGCCAAAGCCGAGTCCGGCGTACAGGTCGATGCGTTGATGCAGGACTTTGAAACGCAGAAGCCCAAGCTGTAGCAGGGCAAGTCCGATTGCGCCGATGACCGAACCAGCCGCCACGCTGAGACGCGGATCATAGATGGCGACTGGTAAGCCAGGGGCGAGTACGAGTATGGCCGTGACACAGCTCAGCGCGATCCACAATGCCACATAACGCGAGCCGGCGGGTACCACGGCTGGTTGGCTGAATGATGAGAAACCGGCCCGCTCCGGCTCGGCGCTCGTGGTGCGCCGTGACTCGGAAGTCAACAGGCGCGTCAAACCGTAAAAAGGGCTGGACGTCGTGAGATGCCCGGTCGCCACTCCCGGGCGGGCTGGTCGGCGGAGCTCAGTTTGATGGGATGACGGTCCAACGTCGGAGGTAAAACTCCTGTTGCGTCTGATGGCACGCCCGCGGAGGGGCGCACGTGAGCGGTCTCGCATGATGAAGCCACCACGCCGGCCGTGGTACGCGATGGACGGACACCGGCAGGTTGAGGGGTCGTTGAGAATCGGTTGAGAAACAGTTGAAAACCTGGTGGATGCCGAACCTGTGAGCAGCCCTCGGCATCATTCGTTCGAAGGATTCACAACGTCACACAACTTCTCTATTCTGTCGCAGCTTCGCACACGGTCCCCAGCTGGACAAGTTGCCCGCCGCAGCCGGACACATTTTCTCGGATATTGGGGAAGGAGGAGCGACTCGCGCGCTGCTGCTGAATAGTCGGGGATCCGAAAACGGATCAGCGCAAGGCCCTCGCGCTTTGAGCTTGGAGGGCCAAAGGCCCCACAGGCCCCACAGGGGCACAATCTGGCGCGCCCCAGCTTTCGCTGGTGCAGTAGTCCACGGCACGAACTCTTTTTGGAGTTGAGAAAGTATGCGATTCACGTTTATGAGGTCATTGAAGGTACGCTCGGCGGCCAGCGTCCTATTTGCGTTAGCGCTTGTCCTGGGGATGCTTCCGCTGTCAGCGCTGGCAAATCTGGCCGGGAGTACGTTCGAAAGCAACGACGGCAACCTCATCGTCAACACTGGTGGCAACACGGACTGGGCCAACGCGCCGAATCGCGTCGTGGGCATTGACCTGCCCAGCGGCACGGGTGACAACTCGTTCGGCCAGGGTACCAAAGAGGACGACCCTAATGTGACGGTGGTGTCAGGTTCGATCCCGCCACAAAAGAGCGACCTGACCCGCTTCTACGTCGGGTCGGAATTCGTAACTGGCAGTAACTTCCTCTACCTGGCGTGGGAGCGCTCGAACGTGCTGGGCAGCGCCAACATGGATTTCGAGCTGAACCAAAAGACGCAGCCGAACCTCACTACGACGGGGCCGAAACTGCTCAACCGTACCGCCGGCGACCTGCTGATCACGTTCGACTTCGGCGGTAGCGGAGCACCGGTGCTAGGCCTGTTGACCTGGGTTACAAGCGGGTCAGCGAGCCAGTGCTTCTCCGCCAACTCGGTCCCGTGTTGGGGCAACCGCGTGAACCTCAGCGCGGCAGGCTTCGCCGATGGCGCTGTCAACAGCGTCTCGGTCCTCGACCCGATCAGCGGGGCCACTCTGCCCGCGGGGACGTTTGGCGAAGCGGCCGTCAACCTGACCTCATCAGGCGTTTTCCCAGCCGGCACCTGCGAGGCGTTCGGTAGCGTGTTCCTCAAGAGCCGCTCCTCGGCGTCGTTCCCAGCCGAGGTCAAGGACTTCGTCGCGCCGCAGCCGGTGAACATCACCAACTGCGGCACGGTCAACATTCACAAGGTGGACGACCTGAATGCTCCGCTGCAAGGCGCGGTATTCACGCTGTATACGGACAATGCGCCGATTGGTGGGTCACGGGGCGCCGAGGACACGATCACGACGCTCACCTGCACCACGCTCGCCAGCGGTGACTGCTCGATCCTGAGTGTCCCGTTCGGCGACTACTGGGTGGTTGAGACGACCGGAGTCCCGAACCACGACCTGGCGGCCGACCAGGCGGTCCACCTCGATCAGAACACGCCCAACCTCACGGTGAGCTTGACCTTCGTTGATCCGCGGCAGCCCGGCGCGATCAAGGTAACGAAGACGCGCAAGCACGCCGCCGACGGTCCAGGCGACCACCCGCACGCTGGCGTGAGTTTCACGGTCAATGGCGTCACCAAGGCGACTGATGCGAACGGTGTGGCTTGCTTCGACGGACTCGTCTTCGGGTCGTACACGGTCCACGAGACGGTGCCGGCGGGCTATGCAGGCGAGGCTGACAAGTCGGTCTTGGTAGACAACACGGCGACGTGCGCGGGCAGCCCGTATGTTGGCGAAGTTGTGACCTTCCACAACACGCCACTGACCGACCTGTCCGTGACCATCAACTCCCAGGTTGACGGCGGGACGGCCTCGACGGTTACCTGCACGCCAGATGGGCCTTCCGGTTCGACCGGTGCTAACGGCGACGGCACCTTCTCGGACACGAATCTCCAGCCAGGTACCTACACCTGCATCGTAGTAATCGATCCATAGAAGGAGGGACTTAGCGAAAACTGAGGAGAGGCGGTCTCTGGACCGCCTCTCTTTTCTTGTCCGCGAGGAACAGAAGCGACTCGGTGCTACTTCAGGTCGAAGCTCGTCGAGGCGACCATCGACGACTTGGTTCCACCGTGAATCTGCTGGAATGCATCGACCTCGTAATGCCCGGCTCCTTGTGTTGAGAAGTTAGAGATCGAGATGCAGCCGGTGGCGTCGGGGGTCTGACCCGCGAACGAGATGGCCTCAGGCGAATGGACCACCACAGTCACGCCGCTTGACACGTAACCGCAACCTGAAACGACATAGGACGTGCCGTAGGGCAGACTGCCATCAACGCTGGCCGACGTGGCACTGAATGTGACGGACAATGTCGGCGACGGTGCAGGTGCCGCGGAGGCCGGGCCCGCGCCCAGGGCGCCGACCACCAGCACGAGAGCGGACAGCAAGGCCGGAGTTCGAGAGGTCTTGGCAATCATTTTGTCGGTATCCTTCGAAAGGAGAGTCAACAGCCACACGCATGGCAGCGCGCGCAGCGACGCGCTTACGATTACTTCACTGTGTCGAGAGGGACGCCTCTGGGCGGTCGCTCGAGCCGGCTGAGTGCGAGTGGATTACCATCGCTAAACGCACGCTATCGACGCCAGGGGATGGCTTCGTCGCCGGCGGAGTTATGAACGGAAGCAAAGTGCCGATTCGCTATGACCCGCGGACTAGCTGACCGCGAACCTAACCGTCAGAGTGCCAACGTTGCCCAGCC
>WNFV01002811.1_pt1 | contig 33798 bp, 27 predicted proteins | sample 5400101 | NCBI WGS metagenome assembly WNFV01 (sample SAMN13153361, study PRJNA577476) | soil metagenome | isolation source: 115 cm soil or saprolite under grassland replicate 1 | place: USA:California | collected 2016-06-15 | reverse complement strand
TCACGTACCACGGCCCCGGCCAGCTCGTCGGCTACCCGATTGTCACGCTGCCCGAGTGGCGCGCCGGCCAGCGCGATGTCGTCGCCTACGTGCGCCGCCTCGAAGTCGTGCTGATCTCGGCGCTCGCCGACTTCGGGATCGCCGCCCGCCGCGACGACGGCTACACGGGCGTCTGGGTCGGTGGCGAGAAGATCGCCGCGATCGGCGTCAGGGTCTCCCACGGCCGCACCCGCCACGGCTTCGCCCTCAACGTCGCCCCCGACCTCTCGATGTTCGACCACATCGTCCCGTGCGGCATCCCCGATCGCGGCGTCACCTCCCTCGCGGCGCAACTCAATCAACCTGTCGACATGAAACGCGTCGTCGATTCGGTGACGGCCCACTTCGCTGAGCACTTTCCGTACGAGCACGTCGAACGCCAGGACATTGTGTGGCGCGAGGGGCGCGGCGCCCGGCGGGATGGGGACGCCGCAGCGGCTACGTCGATCCCGGACGGCGACGGGGCCCGGACCGAGCCCCTGCTCGCCTCGCTCGCTCGGCTCGGGTCTCCGACCCGGGTCTCGGCCCGCCCATCGCAACAGTCCGGGATGCGACGCACCACTGCGCCGTCCCCCGAAGAGCCGGCCGCCGCTGACGTGCCCGTCCGGTTGCTCGGCCGGCTCGCGGAAGCCGGAGTGGAGGCGCCGGCGGAGGATCCTGCGTTCCGGCGCCCTGAGTGGATGAAGGTCAAGGCCGATCTCGGGGCGAATTACCGCGACACAAAGCGCATCATGCGCGGGCTGTCTCTGCACACGGTGTGCGAGGAGGCGGGCTGCCCGAACATCTACGAGTGCTGGGCCGACAAGACGGCCACGTTCATGATCCTCGGCGACCGGTGCACGCGGGCATGCGGGTTCTGCCTCGTGGATACGAGGCATCCGCTCCCACTCGACCAGGAGGAGCCGGCGCGCGTCGCCGACGCGGTCGCGCAGCTCGGCCTTGCGCACGCGGTGATCACCAGCGTGGCCCGCGATGACGTGCACGACGGGGGCGCGAGCGTGTTCGCGGCGACGATCCGCGCTGTGCGCGCCCGCACGCCGCGAACGGCGGTCGAGGTGCTCATTCCCGACTGCAAGGGTGACCCTGACGCGCTGGCAACGATCTTCGATGCCCGGCCCGACGTCCTCAACCACAACCTGGAGACGGTCGCCCGGCTTCAGCGCGCGGCGCGGCCGTCGGCCGCCTACTACCGTTCGCTCGCGCTTCTCGCGCGCGCGAAGGACGGCCGGCTCACGACGAAGTCGGGGATCATCCTCGGTATGGGCGAGGACGAGGACGAGCTGCGGGGCGCGATCGCCGACCTGCGCAACGTCGGCGTCGACATCCTCACCCTCGGGCAGTACCTCCGGCCGTCGGCGCGCCATCTCCCGGTTGTTCGGTGGTGGACGCCCGAGGAGTTCGCCGCGCTGGGCGAGTTCGCCCGCGGCCTCGGTTTCTCCCACGTCGAGTCGGGCCCCCTCGTTCGCTCGAGCTACCACGCCCGCCAGGCGGCGGCGTCGACCGAGCACGTCCCGGCCGCGGCCGGCTTCTCGTAATGGGGCGCGTCGAACCCGAGCAGTTGACAGTTGTCCCGCCAGGAGGGGGCAGAACTGTCAATCGCTCGAGAGGCGTGGCCCAAGCAGAGCGTCGGTGATGTACGCCGCGCGCACGGCCCGAGTGCGGGACCGGATGGCGGAGCTGGGCGTCGACGTGCTGCTGCTCTCGACCGGCGCCGACCTGCCGTGGCTCACCGGGTACGAAGCGCTCGAGACCGAGCGCCTCACGATGCTGGTCCTGCTGTGCGACGGCGACGCCACGCTCGTGGTGCCGCGCCTCGAAGCAGCCCGGGTCGAGGAGCGGCCGGACGCGTTCTCGATCCGCGCCTGGGACGAGACCGACGACCCGGTCGGCGCCGTCGCGAAGCTGGCGGGATCACCGGCGACCGCCGCCATCGGCGATCACACCTGGGCGCGCTTCGTGCTCGAGCTCCAGGGTGCGCTCCCGCGCACCGCCTTTCGCAAGGGGAGCGAGGTCACCGCTCCGCTGCGGACGGTGAAGGACGCGGCCGAGGTCGACGCGCTGCGCGCCGCGGCGCGCGCCGTCGACGGCGTCGTGGCGGAGATGCGCGCCCGCCCATTCGCCGGCCGCACCGAGGCCGACGTGCACCGCGAGCTCGTGCAGCGGATGCTCGACGCGGGGCACGAGCGCGCCAACTTCGCCATCGTCGGGTCGGGCCCGAACGGCGCCAGCCCCCACCACGAGGCCGGCGGTCGCGTGATCGAGCCCGGCGACGTCGTGGTGTGTGACTTCGGCGGCAGCATGCGCCACTACTGCTCGGACATCACGCGCCTGTTCGTGGTCGGCGAGCCCTCGCAGGAGGTGCGCGACGCGTACGCCGTGCTTGCTGGCGCCCAGGAGAAGGCGGTGCACGCCGCGACCGTCGGCACACCCTGCGAAGACGTCGACGCGACGGCGCGGCGCATCATCGCCGACGCCGGGTTCGGCGACCGTTTCATCCACCGGACCGGGCACGGCATCGGCGTCGAGACCCACGAAGATCCCTACATCGTCTCCGGCAACGCGACGCCGCTCGCGCCCGGAAACGCGTTCAGCGTCGAGCCCGGCATCTACCTGCCGGGCCGCTTCGGGCTCCGGGTGGAGGACATCGTCGTCGCGACGTCGGACGGACCGGAGCGCCTGAACCAGGCACCGCGCGACCTCGCCGTCGTCGAGTAGCCCGCCGAGATGCGCCTCGACGCGGGAACGGTCCTGCTCCAGTGGGCGACGGGCGGGCTCTTCTTCCTGTGGGTGACCAGCCGGCGCCGCGAGGTCGGCTTGGGCTACGGCTGGCTGCTGCGCGGGGTGTACCTCGCGCTCGCCGCCATCGCCGCGATCGTCCTGGCGACGAGCCATACCGGCGGTGCGGGCGCGGTCGTGCGGACCGTCGGCGCGATTGCGACGTCGGCAGCGGCGGCCATCGCGCTGGTCGTCTCGATCACGCGCCGCCGCGCCGGGGTCGGTGGCCAGCGCGCCAGGCGTGCCGCCCGCGCCGAGCAGGTGGCGGCGATGGCCGGGCGTTCCGTGCCCGACACGGAGGCCGAGCCGGTCGAGGGTGTCCGCGAATTCCCTCCCGTCCTCGACCTCCTGGCCGTCGCGGGCGGGCTGGCCGGGCTGCTCGGCGCGTCCGCCGCCGTCGGCGGGCCGTACGCGTTGAGCGCGACGCGTCTCGTCATCGGCGCGCTGTTCCTCGGCGCTCTGACCGACGCGATGCTGCTCGGCCATTGGTACCTCGTGCAGCCGGGGCTCGCGCGCGGTCCGCTCAGGCAGATGGTCGTACTTGCCGCGGTCATCTGGCCGTTCGAGCTGGTCGCGTTCCTCTGGCCGGTCGGGGTGGCCCAGGTGCTCGACGCGACGATCGACGACGGCTTCGGCGGGCTGCTCGGTTGGACGTGGGTCGTGTGCGCGGTCACCACGATCGCTCTGCTCGGCGTGACGTGGCTGGCGTTGCGCGAGCGCTACTACTCCGCGGTGATGGCGGCGACCGGGCTCCTCTACCTGGCCATCCTCACCGGGTTCGGCATGGACCTCATCGCGCGAGCCGTGCTGACCCCCTGACGTGACGATACGCACCATCGTTCGGTGGCCGCGTGGCAAAGTGATGGAACGCTTCGGTACCGTATGCACTCCCGGCCCGCGAATTCCCGGGCTCGTGGTGCGCCCAGGCCCGAAACCGGGACCCGACCAGGCCCCCCGAGAGGCTGGAGCTGACGCACGATGACCCGATTGGCCGAGTACGCCGGAGTCGACGGTGCTCGTCTTCTCGGTCGTCTTCGCGTTCTTCCTCAAGATCAGCCCGCCGACCGGTCATCCGAGCGGGCTCCACAGCTTCCCGATGTTCCTGCTGTGCGGCCTCCTGCCGTTCAACTACCTGTCCAACGGCATGAACGGGTCGCTCGACGCGCTGCTCGCCAACAGCAACCTCATCCGGAAGGTGTACTTCCCGCGCGAGGTGCTCGTGGTCTCCACGGTCGGCGCGCTCCTCGTGACCTTCCTCGTGGAGCTCGCCGTCCTCGGCGTCATCCTCCTGCTGCTCGGCAACATGATCCTGCCGTGGATCCCGATCGTCCTCGTGCTCGTCGCCATCCAAAGCGTGTTCGTGCTCGGCATCGGACTCATGTTGAGCGTGCTCAACGTCTACTTCCGTGACGTCAAGCACTTCATTGCGGTCGCCCTCCAGGCCCTCTTCTACTCGGCGCCGATCGTGTACCCGATCCGGTTCGTCGAGGACGCGGCCAGCCGTACCTCCTTCCCGCTCCTGCGGGTGTATCAGCTGAACCCGCTCGTCCGCTTCGTCGAGGCCTGCCGTTGGACAGGTAGTTGAACGGCAGGAGGCCGCACAGCAGGAACATCGGGAAGCTGTGGAGCCCGCTCGGATGACCGGTCGGCGGGCTGATCTTGAGGAAGAACGCGAAGACGACCGAGAAGACGAGCACCGTCGACGACGTCTCGAAGGAGTACCGCCTCTACCACGAGCGCAACCAGTCGCTGAAGGCTGCGCTCATGCGGCGAGCCCGGGTGCGGTACGAGGAGTTCTGGGCGCTGCGGGACGTGTCGTTCGAGGTGCCCGAGGGCGCGACGTTCGCCATCATCGGCGAAAACGGTTCCGGCAAGAGCACGTTGCTCAAGTGCATGGCCCACATCCTGCGGCCCGAGAAGGGGCGCATCACGACGGAAGGCAAGATCTCGGCGCTCCTCGAGCTCGGCGCCGGCTTCCATCCCGAGCTGACGGGCCGGGAGAACATCTTCCTCAACGGCTCGATCCTGGGCTTGAGCAAGAGGCAGCTGAAGCAGCGGTTCGACGAGATCGTCGACTTCGCGGGCCTCGAGCACTTCATCGATACGCCGGTGAAGAACTATTCGTCGGGGATGTACGTCCGCCTCGGATTCTCGATCGCAATCAATGTCGACCCCGACATCCTGCTGATCGACGAGGTGCTGGCAGTCGGGGATGCCGAGTTCCAGCAGAAGTGTCTCGAGAAGTTCGACGAACTGCGCACGAGCGGCAAGACGATCGTGATCGTGTCGCACACCCTCGACTCCATTCGCAACCTCTGTGGCACCGCCGCCTGGCTCGAACGAGGCTCGCTCCGGCGCGTCGGCGTTGCCTCGGACGTCATCGACGAGTACCTCACCGACTCGCACACCGACCGTGCCGCCGACGGCGCCTACGGCACGCGCTGGGGCTCGGGTGAGGGCCGGCTCGAGAAGATCGAACTCCTGGACGTCTCCGAGCAGCCGGTGAAGCGCGTGTGCACCGGTGACACGGTCGTGTTGCGCTTTCACTACAAGGCCGACGAATCGATCCCGGAGCCCGTCTTCGGGCTGGCGGTCTACACCCTCGACGGGGTCCGGGTGACCGGCCCCAGCACACGCGACGACGGTCTCGTTCCGGACGAGCTCGAGGCGGGAGCTGAGGGATACGTCGACCTCAGGATCGACCGGCTGCTCTTGCTGCCCGGCACGTACGACATCAGCGCTTCGTTGCACAACAACGCAGGCACTCACGTGTGGGATATGCGCCACCGCGTTCTGCGCTTCGACGTCGAGTTCGGCCATCCGCACGAGGAGTACGGCTTCACGTCGCTGGGGGGCAACTGGGAGGGCGACATCCTGGACGGCCCTCGGTGACCCGCCTCAAGGCCCAGCCCGAGAACCCCGGCGTCGCTTCCGTCGTCGTCGTGAACTACCGCGGCGCCGACGACACCTGCACCGCGCTCGCCGGGCTGCGCGACCTCAACTGGCCCCGCGAGCAGCTCGAGGTGATCGTCGTCGACAACGCATCGGGCGACGGCAGCGTCGAGCGGATCGCGAAAGAGTTTCCCGAAGTCCGGGTCGTGGCGCTCGAGCAGAACCGCGGCTTCGCCGCCGGGTGCAACGCGGGCGCCGAGGTCGCCACCGGCCAGTACCTCGCGTTCCTGAACAACGACGCCCGCCCCGATCCCGAGTGGGTGTCGGCGGCGGCGGCGGCGCTCGACCGGGACGGGTCCGTCGCGTGCGTGGCGAGCAAGGTGCTCGACTGGGACGGTGAGCTCGTCGACTTCGTCGACGCCGGGCTCGGCTTCTACGGCCACGGATTCAAGCTCCACGCCGGCGAGCCCGACAGCCCGGCGTACGACCGCGAGGCCGACGTGCTCTTCGCCTCCGGCGCCGCCATGGTGGTGCGGGCGTCGACGTTCCGCGAGGTGGGCGGGTTCGACGAGCGCTACTTCCTGTTCTTCGAGGACGTCGACCTCGGGTGGCGATACTGGCTGCTCGGATACCGCGTGCGCTACGTCCCGGCGTCGCTCACCTACCACCGTCACCATCGGTCGGTCGGCGCGCTGAGCGCGGCGCAGGAGGACTACCTCCTCGAGCGCAACGCGCTCTTCACGATCTTCAAGAACTACGACGACCAGAACCTCGGCCGGGCGCTCGGCGCGGCCCTGATGCTCGCGCTGCGGCGCGGGATCGTGCGCGGCGGTGACGACACCGGCGCCCTCGATCCTCAGACCCGCCCGCCGGTGAGCGGGCCCGATCAGGACGATCGCGTCGCGGTCGATCCCCGGACGCTGGCGCCCGCCTATTCCGTCGATGCTTTCGTCGAGCGGCTCCCCGAGCTGACCCAGGACCGCCGCGAGCTCCAGGCCGCACGGAGGCGCGCCGACCACGAGATCACGCGGCTGTTCCGGCTCCCGCTGTTCTCGAACGTGGGCGATCCCGCGTTCGTGGCGTCGTTCTCGGCCGCCGTCGACGCGCTGGGAGTCGACCGGATTGTCTCGCAGCGGCACCGCGTCGTCATCCTCACCGGTGACGTGCTGGAGCCGAAGATGGCGGGCCCGGCCATCCGCGCCTGGCACATGGCGTGCACGTTGGCGCGCGAGCACGACGTCCAGCTCGCGAGCACCCAGGAGTGCAGCCTCTGGCACCCCGACTTCCCCGTCCGCGTCGTCGACGAACCCGAGATAGAGGATCTCGAGGCGTGGTGCGACGTCCTGATCTTCCAAGGCAACCTCATGCGCCAGCACGCGGTGCTCCGCGACACGCAGAAGATCGTCGTGACCGACATCTACGACCCGTTCCACCTGGAGGTGCTGGAGCAGGCGCGCAACCTCGACCCGCCGGCGCGCCTCCTCGCGGTGCAGTCTTCGACCGACGTGCTCAACGAGCAGCTGCGCCGGGGCGACTTCTTCCTCTGCGCCAGCGACAAGCAGCGGGACTTCTGGCTCGGGCAGCTGGCGTCCGTCGGCCGCATCAACCCGGCGACGTACGACCGGGGCGAGAACCTCGAGCGGCTGCTCGCGGTGGCGCCGTTCGGCGTGAGCGACGAGCCGCCGCGCCACACCCGGCCCGTGCTGCGCGGTGTCCTGCCCGGCATCGGCGAGGACGACAAAGTCGTGCTCTGGGGCGGCGGGATCTACAACTGGTTCGACCCGCTCACGCTGCTGCGCGCGGTCGACAAGCTGCGCCGCCGCCTCCCCGAAGTGCGGCTGTACTTCCTGGGCCTCCGGCACCCGAATCCGCAGGTCGGCGAGATGAAGATGGCCGACGACGCCGTCGCCCTTGCCGACGAGCTCGGGCTCGTCGGGACGCACGTGTTCTTCAACGACGACTGGGTCGAGTACGACGACCGCCAGAACTACCTGCTCGAGGCCGACATCGGGGTGAGCACCCACCTCGACCACGTCGAGACCGAGTTCTCGTTTCGGACGCGCCTGCTCGACTACCTCTGGGCGTCGCTCCCGATCGTGGCGACGTCCGGCGACTCACTGGCCGCACTCATCGACTCGAGCGGGATCGGGCTCACGGTCCCCGCCGGCGACGTCGACGCGCTGGAAGCCGCGCTGTTCCGGCTCCTCGACGACGACGTGTTCAACCAGTCGTGCCGGACCGCGATCGAACGCGTGGTCCCCTCGTATCAGTGGTCGACCGTGCTCGAGCCGCTGCTCGAGTTCTGCCGGACGCCGAGCCGCGCCCCCGACCTCGTCGATCCCGAGACCGCAGCCATGGTCGGCAGCCTGGGGACCGGCATGTGGGACCGCATCGGATGGCGGGCCGACCTCCGCAAGACGCTGCGGTTCGCCCGCCGGCGTGAGTGGCGCGCGCTGGCTGCCAAACTTCAGCAGCGCTTCAGCCCGCGGCCGCGCCCACGCTGACCGGCAGGACGAAGTCGGGGCGGTCCCCGAAGCCGGGGTTGTAGTACGGGTCGCGTCGCAGGATGCGACCCCAGCGCGCCCGCAGCGCCTCGAGCTCGTCCTCGCTCACGCTGCCGGTGGCGCGGCTGGATGTCTCGAAGTGGAACAGCTCCGCGTACGGGTCGAACACGTTGCGATACCCCGCCTGGTAAAGCTTCAGGCAGTAGTCGACGTCGTTGTAGTTGAGCGGGAACTCGAGCGACAGCCCACCGACGGCGTCGAAGCATTCGCGCCGGGTCATCAGGCACGCCGCCGTCACGGCGATGCAGTTCGTCGGAGTGCGGGCGTTGTCCATGTGGCCGTCGAAGTCGGCCGGGAAACCGTAGTAGGGGTGGCCGACGTTCCCCCCGACGGCGACGACGCCCACGTGCTGGAGCCGCCGGTCGGCGAAGCGCAGCTTGGCGCCCACGGCGCCGACGGCGGGGTCGCGGGCGAACATGAGGAGCGACTGGATCCACTCGGGCGTGATCACCTCGGTGTCGTCGTTCAGGAAGATCAGCACGTCGCTGCGCGCGTGCAGCACGCCGACGTTGATCTTGCGGGCGAAGTTGAACGGCGCCCGGTACGGGACGATGCGGAGCCGCTCGCCCCCCGTGGCGACGAGCTCGGCGCGTGCCGTGTCGTCGGTGTCGTCGTCGACGACGCACACGATCTCGTAGTCGGGGTACGTCGAGCGCCTCACGATGCTGCCGACGCAGTTCGCGACCAGGTTGATCTGCTGCCCGTGGACGAGGCGCCGGGTGCCGCGCGTCGGGATCACGACCGAGACGGGCGGTGTCGCCGCCGGCGCCGGTCGGAGCCGGAGGAGGCGGGGCCGCTCCGAGTCGTGCTCGACCACGGCCGGGAAGCCGACCCGGTCGAGGTGCTCGGCGACGGCGCGTAGCTCGACGGCCGGCGCCCGCGCCGGTGTGGTCCCCGCGTACGGGACGCGCCGGTGATACAGCACCTCCGCCACGTGGACGACGCGGCGCGCCCGCTCGCCGACCCGCAGCGCGACGTCGTGGTCGACGGCCAGCGACAGCTCGGGGCGGACGCCGCCGGCGTCGTCGAGCGCGGCTCGGCGGAAGACGGCCAGCCGGCCGGTGTAGGGGTAGACCCGGAGGCGCTCCGGCGACCAATCCGGCTTGAGCCGCGGGTTCGACCGCGAGCCATCGTCCTCGAGCTGGTCCTCGTCGGTATAGACGAAGTCGACGTCGTCGCCGGCCGCAGCCGCGAGCACGCGCTCGAGCGCGTCGGCGTCCAGGCGGTCCCCGGCGTCGAGCCACGTGACGAGCTCGGCGCTCGTGGCGGCGATGCCCTCGGCGAGCGTGCCGGCGGGGCCGCGCGGCTCGCTGGGCGTTCGTACCTCGATGCGGTCGTCGATGCCGCCGCGCTCGATCGCCCCTCGCAGCGACGCCAGCTCGGTGGGGCCGGTGACGACGAAGAGCTCCCAGCCGGCCGCGGTCTGAGCCCGCACCGAGTCCACCGACTCGCACACCAGGTCGGCCGGCGCACCGAGCGCGACGACCACGACCGAGACGCGCATCACGCTCCGATGCGTCCCTCGTGCGCAACGATTGCGCACCACGCACGCATCATGGTCGCAGCATCGCCCGGATGCGGTGCCAGGCGCGCAGGGCGCGGCCGGTGCGGGAGCCGAGGAGGCGCTGGGCCTCGGCCGTCGCCTCCTCGTGGCGACGCAGCTCGCTCTCGAGCACCTCGATCCGGCCGAGCGCCTCACCCAGGCGGGCCTCGTGGCCCACGAGCTCGTCGCGGGCGATGAGGAGGTCCTCGCGCAGCCGTAAGTTCTCCTCCGCCACCGGGCCGGCGCCCTCCTCGAGCTGCGCGTGGAGCTCGAGCACCTTCTCGCGCACCTGCCGAACCTCCGAGCGCAGCTGCCACCACGCCCGGTCGTACGAGCGCACCACCTCGGGCAGCACGGCGTGAGAGCGCTCGTAGAGCGCGGTCCACGGTGTGACGAACGACGCGTCGAAGTCGATGTTCCGCACGAAGCCCTGGCGGGCGAACTGCGCCGACCAGTCCTCGGGCGCGTGCACGTTCACGTGCGTCGGCTCCGCATAGTCGTACGGCGACGACGAGAACAGGACGCGATCGCTCGACGCGCACATGCTCTCGATCGCCTGCTCGGCGTCGGCCGGCTCCATGTGCTCGAGCACCTCGATGCACACGACGAGGTCGTACTTGCGCTCGAGCGGATCGGTGAGCGAACCGTGCCACGTGTGCTCCCTCACCGACTCGTGGACACCGGCAATCGCGTCCTCGGAGGTGTCGACGCCGCGTGCGTCCACGTCGAGCGAGCGGAGCTTCTCGACGAGCATCCCGAGCGCGCAGCCCGCGTCGAGCACCGACTCGGGCTGGAGGTCGGTCACGATGCGGCGCGCGATCCGTCCGAACTCGTCGAGCCAGTAGTCGTTGCGCTCGTACGGCACGTCGCCGTCGTGCAAGTAGGCGGAGCGGCCGTATTCCATCGCGACGCGATCGTAGCGATTCACGCCGACGCGACCGGGCCGGTAGCGTCGTCTCGCTCACTCGGCGACGTCGGAGCGATCTGTGCGCAAACCTTCCATCCGCCGAATGCTGAACCGGCGGCGCCTCGCTCCAGCGGCCGCGCCGTACCTTTCGCACGTCGACTCGCCGCGCTGGCAGGACCCGCCGACGCACTCGGTGCTCGTGCAGGGATGGATGGCGATCCCGCCGCAGTCGGACCTCGACGAGTTCCGCGCCATCAAGCGCAAGAAGCTCGAGCGGGTCGAGCCGCTCCTGCGGTGCCCGCGCCCGGCGCCCGGTGCGACCGGCGAGGACTGCCACGGCGAGCTCCGGCGCGTCGACGACACCACGCTCGAGTGCACACGCTGCGGGACCCGGTACGGGCGCACCAACGAGCGCTTCGACCTGCTGCCCTCAGACCTCGCCACGCAGTCCGGTATCGAGCACACCGAGAACATCTCGGCGTGGGGGTACGACCCGATCGCGACCCAGGTCATCCAGGCCCACACCGACGGCCTCGTGCTCGATGCGGGGAGCGGATTCAAGCAAACGATCTTCGAGCACGTCGTGGACGCCGAGATCGTCGGCTACCCGTCGACGGATGTCCTCAGCGTCGGCGAGCACCTCCCGTTCGCGGACGGTGCTTTCGACGCCGCGCTCTCACTCAACGTGCTCGAGCACGTGCGGGATCCCTTCCGTTGCGCGGCGGAGCTCGCTCGGGTCGTCCGTCCGGGCGGGACGCTGTACGCGTCCGCACCATTTCTCCAGCCGTATCACGGCTATCCGCACCACTACTACAACATGACCGCGTCGGGGCTGCAGAACCTCTTCGACGACGCGTTCGAGGTCGAGCAGTTGACCGCGCCGGCGTCAGCGGTGCCGATCTGGGCGCTGAGCTGGTTCCTCAACTCGTACGTCGCCGGCCTCCCGGGCGACGTCGGCGAAAGATTCCGGAAGCTCACGGTCGAGGACCTGATGGCGCCGGCCGACGATCTCCTCGACGAGGACTACGTCACCGAGCTGCGCGCCTCGACGAACATCGAGCTCGCCTGCGGCTGCATCCTCGTGGGGACGCGCAAGGCCGGCTGAGCGGCGATCCCTACGTCCACTCGGGCGCGATCGCTGCCGCGATGACGTATCCGGAGATCTGGGCACCGAGGTCGCTGAGGTGCACGAGGTCGTTGCGAATCTTCAGGACGCCCTCGGGGAAAGTCAGGTACTCCGCGTACTGGTATCCAGGAGCCAGATACGGGTTCAGGTCGATCTTCGTCGCGCCCGGGATCGTGGCGTTCAGCTCCCAGCTGACGAACTCGTTCATACCGACGAGGTTCGCGGCCGCATTCGGCACGACGGGTGCGAGAGCCACGTAGGGCACCCCGCTCTGCTTCGCGATGTCGACCAGGTTCGTGATTCCCGCCTCCAGTTGCGCCAGCCACGCCGCGTCGTTCGTGCCGTCGAACCCGTTCCCGATGAACTGGATCACCACGATCTGGGGATGGTGCTGGGCGATGAGCTCCGGGAGGTGCGTGGACCAGTCGACGCCTTGCAGGGTTCCGGCGGGCGCCGTGCCATTGACGGCGGCGTTGACGACGTTCGCGCACCGACCGCTCTGTTGCAGCAGGTCCCGAACGTTGGAGACCGGAGCCATCAGGGAATCGCCGATCAGCAAGACGTCCTTGCACTGGGTCCCGCTGTACGCCGGGATGCTCGGATATCCCGGAAACGATGGGGCGCTCGGAGGCCCGGATGGCGGGCCCGCGAAACACCCGGCGGCGAGGAGGAGGAACGCGGCGACGACCGCCATGAAGGCGCGGCGAGAGCTCCGCTCGTTCGTTTGCCTGCCCATCGCTTCCCTGCCTCTTGCCCTGCCTCGTACCTTCCGCCGGCATCCAGCGGAATCGGCGAACTCTACCGCCGTGCGGCCATGGCGGCGGCGTAGCCGCCGAGGGCCCGGAGGCGCCGGAGCGGCGCCCGCATCCGGGGCGCCTGCCCTCGCAAGACGGGGCTCACGACATCGCGCCGAGCGTACGAGCCCGTGACGAGCACGTACTTGGCCAGCGCCTTGGCAACCGTGCGCCGGTCGGCGTGGCGGGTCAGCGTGAGCAGCCGGTTGCGCTCGTTGTAGTAGTCGAACAGCGACGAACCCGCGACCGTCGACGCGGCGTGGACGTGGCGCACGACCGAGCCCGGCACGTACCGGTACCGCCAGCCCTGCTGCCGTCCGCGCCAGGCGAGCTCGAGGTCCTCGTAGTAGAGGAACAGCTGCTCGTCGAACAGGCCGACGTCGCGCAGGTAGCCGGCGGCGAGGAGCACCGCGCCGCCGCACCACGCGAACACGTCCTCGGGGTCCTCGTACTGCCCGTGGTCGCGTTCGAGGTATCCGCGGTCGGCGCCGTACCCGTCGCCGACGAGCACGGTGCCGACGTTGTTGATGACGTCGAAGGGCCGTCCTCCGAGCGGGAACGTGTGCCACTCGGGCTCGGGCCCGACGCGCAGCTCGACTTCGTTCTTGCCCGAAACCACGTCGACGCGCGTGACGTCGTCGGCCGCGAGACGCAGGTCGCACTCGTCGGCCGGCTTCGTCTCGTCGACCGGAACGCGGAGGAGGGCGCGCCCCGCCGTCCATTGGAAGTCCGGCTCGGGCTCCGGCCCTTGTTCGGGTCCCCAGAAGCCCTCGTACAGCTGCGTGTCGCGCCAGACGTCCGTCCCGGCGACGCGCGCGCCGCTCAGCCGTACGCCGAGCCGGCGGCGGTCACCCCGCCCGAGGCGGTGCGTCCCGGACCGGAGCTCGAGCTCGCGAAACCGCGACGCGAACAGGATCTTCGGGCAGGCGGCGCCCACGGCCGGGTTGTGCCGCAGCGCGCGCACGAGCGGGGCGAGCCAGCCGGGCTCGACGAGCACGTCGCTGTTGACCAGGGCGACGTGCTCGACGCCTGCGAGGTCTCGCAGGGCGAGGTTGCATCCCCCGGCGAAGCCCAGGTTGCGCTCGCTCGTGATGACGTGCACGTCGGGCATCTCGTCGCGTGTGCGGCCGACCACGCCGTCGGAGGACGCGTTGTCGACGAGCACGACGGAGAAGAGCTCGACGGGCCAGTCGGTCGCCCGCAACCGCCGCAAACACTCGAGCGTGAGCTCGCCGCCGTTGTAGTTGAGGACGACGGCCCGGACCCGGGGCGGTTGATGCGTCCCTGGTGCGTGACTATTGCGCACGAGGGACGCATCGTTGCGTGCGGTCACGAGCGGAGCTGCCGCACGAGGCGCTCGAGCGGCTCCCGGTAGTGGGGGAGGAGGGGCAGCCCGGCCAGGCGGAGGGCGGCGTTGTCGAGCACCGAGTTCGCCGGGCGCGGCGCGGGCCGGGGCGGGTCCAGGTCGGCGGTCGCGATCGGCCGCACCCGCCCGGGGTCGAGGCCCGCCACCTCGAGCACGCTGCGGGCGAACTCGAACCACGACACCGCGCCCTGGTTCGTGACGTGGAAGAGGCCGGGCCGGCGCTCGACGACCAGCCCCCGGATCGCCACCGCGAGGTCGTCGGCGAAGCTCGGCTGGCCCCGCTGATCGTCGACGAACGCGAGCTTCTCGTGCTCGCCCGCCAGCCGGAGGATGGTCTTGACCATGTTGGCCCCGTGCAGGCCGCACACCCACGACGTCCGGACGATCGTGGCGTCCACTCCTGCGCCGGCGACCTCCCGCTCGCCGCCCAGCTTGGAGCGCCCGTAGACGGACACCGGATTCGGCGTGTCCCACTCGACGTACGGTTCCGGCTTCGAGCCGTCGAAGACGTAGTCGGTCGACAGGTAGCACAGCCACGCGCCGGCGCGGCGGGCGCCTTCGACGACGTTTCGGGTCCCGAGCGAATTCACCGTAAATGCGCGGTCGGGGTCTCCCTCGCAGGCGTCGACGGCGGTCCAGGCACCCGTGTGCACCACGACGTCGGGCGCCGTCGACGTGATCGCCTGCAGCACCGCGTCGCGGTCGCCGACGTCGAGCGTGGTGTGGTCGGCCGCGATCACCTCGTCCCCGGCGAACGCGTCGACGACCTCGCGCCCGATCTGGCCCCCCGCGCCGGTGACGAGGACGCGGGTCACTTCCAAGCCGACCCCTCGACGACCGGGGCGCGCTCGCGCAGCGGCTCCCACCAGTCGCGGCGCTGCGCGTACCACTGCACCGTCTCGGCGAGACCCCGGTCGAAGTCGATCTCGGGCTCCCAGCCGAGCTCGCGCCGGATCTTCGACCAGTCGAGGATGTACCGGCGGTCGTGCCCGGGCCGGTCGGGGATGATCGTCTTCAGGTTGGCCGGCTTCCCGAGCTCGGCGAGGACGGCGTCGGCGATCTCCTCGATGCTCTTCTCGACGCCCGTGCCCACGTGGTACGTCTCGCCCACCCGGCCCCGGTCGAGCACGGCGTCGATGGCGGCGCAGTGGTCGAGGGCGTGGATCCACTCGCGGCGGTTCTCGGTCGACGCGTACATCTGCAGTGGGGTGTCGTCGAGGGCGCTTGTGACGAAGACCGGGATCACCTTCTCGGGGAACTGGTACGGGCCGTAGTTGTTGGCGCAGTTCGTGATCGTGATCGGGAGGCCGTATGTCTCGTGGTACGCCCGCACGGCGTGGTCGCCGCCGGCCTTCGACGCGTTGTACGGCGTTCGCGGCTGGTACGGCGAGGTCTCGATGAACAGGTCCGTGCTGTCGAGGGCGAGGTCGCCGTACACCTCACACGTCGAGATGTGATGGAAACGGTGCACCCCCACCTGGCGCGCCGCCTCGAGCAACGTCTGCGTGCCGACGACGTTGGTGCGGAAGAACCGTCCCGGGTCGAGCACGGCGAGGCTGTTGTGCGACTCGGCGGCGAAGTTCACGATGACGTCGATCCCCCGGCCGCGGAGCACCTGCTCCACCAGGTCGAAGTCGGCGATGTCGCCTTCGGCGAACGTGATGCGATCCTCGACATCGTCGAGGTTGGGGCGGTTCCCGGCGTAGGTCAGGAGGTCGAGCACCACCACGTGATCGTCCGGGTGGCGCTCGGTCCAGTAGCGCGTGAAGTTCGAGCCGATGAACCCGGCACCGCCGGTCACGAGAACGTTCATGACCGCTCTATGTTCGCAGGCCCAGGTGCGGGCGCCACTGCGGCTCGATCTCCTTGCGCAGCGGGTTGGATTGATCGCGCTTCGAGAGGATCGGGTCGGCGACCCCCCAGTCGGCGCCGATCTCCGGATCGTCCCACGCGACCCCGAGCTCGTCGGCCGGGTTGTAGTACTGGTCGACGAGGTAGGTGATCGTCATGTCGGTCAGCGACGCGAACCCGTGGGCAACACCGGGCGGGATGAACACGCCTCGGTGGTCGTTCACGCCCTCCGCGTTCTCACCGAGGTCGAGAGTGAGCGTCGCGCCGTCGGTCGGTGACCCGTCACGCAGATCGTGCAGGACCACCCGGACGCGTCCGCTGGCGACGTACCAGTAGTCGGCCTGGTGCAGGTGGTAATGCAATCCGACCACGGCGCCCGCCTGCCGGTCGCCCCGGTTGCCCTGGATCATCTCGCGTCCGTTCGGGAACCACTCACGCCGGTACGTCTCGACGAAGACGCCGCGCTCGTCGCGATGCACGAGCGGTTCGACGATGTACACACCGGTGATGGTGTCGGACTCGGTGACCGTCGCCATTCGCTTACTTGTTGGCGCCGAAGCGCCGTACGAAGTCGTTGACGGCGTAGTACGCGTCGATGGACTCGCCGGCGTCGCCCCAGAACCCTTCGATGACGTCGTAGTCCATCGTGCCGGCCTCCACGAAGTGGTTGTTCACGTCGGTGATCTCCAGCTCGCCCCGGTTCGACGGCGTCAGCTCCGGGAGCACGTCGAACACCGACCCGTCGTAGAAGTACACGCCGGTGACGGCGTAGGGGCTCGGCGGCTCCTGCGGCTTCTCGGCGATATTGAGGATCCGCCCGTCGACGATCTCGGGGACGCCGAGGTGACGCAGGTGGGCGGGGTCGCCGAGCTCGGCCAGAAGGACGCGCGCGCCCGCCTCTTGCTCGTGGAAGCGATCAACGGATTGCGCGATCGACCGCTCGAACACGTTGTCGGCGAGCACGACGACGACTTTGTCGCCGTCGGCGAAGCGCTCGGCCAGGCCGAGCGCTTCGGCGATGCCGCCCGGGCGCTCCTGGTAGGCGTAGAGGAGCCGGTCGAGACCCCACTCGTGGCCGTTGCCGAGCAGGCGCAGGAACTCGCCCGCGTGGGTTCCTCCTGTGACCAGCATGCATTCCGTCACGCCCGCGCGCACCAGGGACTCGATCCCGTACGTCACCATCGGCCGGTCGTACACGGGGAGGAGGTGCTTGTTGGTGATGCGGGTCAGCGGGTCGAGCCGGCTGCCGGTCCCGCCGGCCAAGATGACGCCCTTCACGAATGCTCCTTGGTCGCCCTCTTCTGGCGCCGTCGCAAGCTCCGTCTTTGCGGCCGTTCGCCGCCGAGAAGGCTACCGCCCGCAGGTGAAGGGCTCCGGTTTCGGGAGGTCGATGCCACTCGTCGGATTTGCGGCTAGTCGTGAGAGTCGACCTCCCGGGCGCGGGATCGACGGCCGTCTACAACGTGAACGACCCCAACCACAACAAGCAAGACATCAGGTTGTATCGGGGCCAGTTCGCGACGCCGACCTCGGGCGTGCTGCCACCGCCGTCACGGAGGACGGGCTCGCCGAGTACAGGAACCACGCGACGAACGCGGTTGCCAGGAGCGCGTACGCGATCGTCACGATGAACGGCGACACCGGCGGCGACCACAGGGGGTGCTTCCAGAACTGGATCTCGCCGTCGTAGCCGACCGTGTAGCGGCGGAGGTTCTGGGCGAAGGCGAGAATGTGGGCGACGACCAGCGCCACGCCCGAGCCGATGAACAACCGCCGCTCCGCGAGCTGGCGGCCGCGCTCGCTCGAGGCGATTGCCATGGCCGCGACGATGGGGATGCCCACTGCTAGAGGCAACGTGTAGCGCCCCTGCCACGCAGGGCCTCCGGCGTCGCCGTAGGCCGCGCTCTCGAGCGTGAGGGGAACGACGACCGTGGCGGCGATCACGACGATGAGCGCAGCAAGGCGACGCCGCGCCGCCCACGTCACCGCAACGAGCACGAGGAAGCCCACCGCCGCGGTCCAGATCACGTACGTGAGCGCCGGCGCCGGCGTGTCGAGCCAGCCGAAGAACCCGATCATCTGCTGGTAGCGGTCGAACAAGGACCCCACGGTGAACCGGGCGATGTCCGACGTCGGGACGTTCTTCGCCGCGTGCGGCGGTCGCGTGTAGCCGAGCGACCCGACGATCACGTTCCATCCGATCTGCGCGGTGCTGAGCACGGCGATGACCGCCACCCAGATCCTGACCACGGTGGAGCGCGCCAGCGCCCGGATCGACTCCCGGCTGCCGAAGATGGCGATCGTGATGCCGACGAGCACGATCCAGAGCGGCCCGAGCTGCCGGCTGAGTGCCAGCACGCATCCGGCGATCCCGGCCGCCGTCACGAGCCGGCCGTCGATTTCCTCGTGTCCCCGACGCGTTTGCGACACGAGGACGAGACCGCACACCCACAGGGTGATGGCAGCGGCGGTCTCCGGGCCGTTGGGGTTCACCGAGCTCCCGACGAACAGCACCATCGGCGTGACGGCGACCAGCACACCGACGGCGACGAGCCGGGGAAGCGCCGTTCGCCGCAACGCCGTGATCGTCGTCGCAATGAGGGCCGCCGAGATCAACACGCTGAGGAAGCGCATGAGATACAGCGATCCGGAACCAGGGTGATACAGCCACGACGCGATCCCGACGACCGCGTAGTACGAAGGCGGGTGACGCCCGGCTGACGTCAGCGCGTCGGCATCGTGCGTCGATCCCTCGATGTGCGCACACTGCGCTGTTGCGTTCGGCTGGAACGCGAAGCACCCGCTGTAGCTATCACGATCGATCTCGGGGATTCGTACCTTCAGAACCTCTGGGGTGATCTCCAGCTGCGCTCGCAGGCGGGCGGTGTCGGTGTCGCCCGTGAGCTGTCCGTGATCGAGCGCGACGGCCCGCGCGACGTGCGAGTTCTCGTCCGGCGCCGCGAACAGCGGGTTGGCCAACGCCCAGAGGCCACCTAGCGACGTCAGGAGGAGAAAGGTCGTCCACCACACCAGTCGCGGGCTCGATCGAAGCGCTCCGAGCAGCGAGCTCGACCACGAAACGATGTTCCGCGCGGGCATGAGGCGCCGATGCTAGAGGGAGGCGGTGGGGCCGACGGGTCGCTCGCGCCCCTGCCCCGCGCCGAGCACCCACGCGGTGAACGCGATGACGCCCATCGCATACACGATGGTCAGGAGGAGGGGTGACGCCGGGGGCAGCCACTTCGCGTGTTGCCAGTACAGGAGATCCTTCGTGGCGCCGACGGTGTAGCGACGCAAGTTCTGGGCGAAGGCGAGGAACTGCGCCACGCCGACGAGGAATCCGACGGTCACCGTGAATCTCGTCGTGGCGACCGCGCGACCGCGTTCCGTTGACGCGAGCATGAACGCGGCGATGATCGGGAAACCAACCGCCAACGGCAACGTGGAGCTACCTACCCACGCCGAATCGACGGCGCGGGCCTCTGTGCTTGCGATCAGGATGGGCACGACGACGACTCCGGCCAGAAGGCCGAGGAGAACCGCGGCGTGGCGCCTGCTCACCCAGGCCAGCGCGACGAAGACGAGGAATCCGATCGCGACGGTCCAGGGAACCCACGTGAGCGTCGGGGCCGGGACGTCCATCCATCCGAACGAGCCGATCATCTCTCGATACCAGCGAAACGTCGCCCCGAACGACTCTTGCACCACTTCGACCGCCGAGAGACCCGACGACGTCGCGACAGTGAGCGTCGCATCTCGCGGCCTCACGATCACGTCCCAGGCGATCTGGGCCAGGCTCGAAAGGGCCATGAGGGCGGCCCAGAGCCGCGCCCGATTCGATCGTGCGAGGTCGCGCACCCAGGCGCAACTCGTGACGCCGAGCAGGACGACACCGATCAGCACGAGCCACAGCGGGCCGAACGGTCGACTCAACGCCAGCGCACACCCCGCGATCCCGACCGCAGTCACCAGACGATCATCGATGCGCTCCTGGGCGCGTGAGAACAACGCGAGGCCGCACATCCAGAGCGCGAGCGACGCCGCGATCTCGAGACCGCCCGGGTTCACGACACCGCCGAGGAACAGCACGGTCGGTGTGATCGCGAGGAGCAACCCAGCGCCGAGAAGGCGCGACATACGCGACCAGCGGAGCGCGCTCACCGCCGTCGCGATCAAGGCGCCCGTCAGCGACGCGCTGAGGAGCCGCATGAGGTACACGCTCCCGGTTCCCGTCCGGAACACCCAGGACACTGCGCCGATCACTCCGTAGTACGCCGGTGGCTGGCGAGCCTCGTAGGTCAAGACGTCAGTGTCCTTGGTGGCCTCCGCGAAGTGAAGGCATCGCGCGAGCAGGTCGCGATGGCTCACGAAGCACGGGACGATCACCGACCGGTAGATCGCGGGCGCGCGCACTACGCGCACGCTCTCCTCGACCGGTCGCAGCGCGCGGGGGAGGGGACCGCGTCGTTCTGCTCCCGTGAGGTCTCCATGATCGAGCGCGACCGCTCGGGTCACGTGCGCGGGCTCGTCAGGACCGGCGAAGACGGGCTGTGAGAGCGCCCACAATCCGCTGAGCAAGGTCACGAGCGCGAAGCTCGTCCACCACACGCGCCGGGGAGTCGACCGAAGGCGGTTGACGACGCGCCGGAACGCAGCGGTACGCACGGCGGGCGATCCTAGAGGGGCCTATCTCGCCGGCAGGCGGGTTGTCCGTAGAATTGCCCGATCATGGTGGCCGAGAACGTGGGCGTACGACCATCGTCCGACGCCGAGCAGGTGTGCGATCTCAGCGTCGTGCTCCCGTGCCTCGACGAAGCCGAGACGCTTGCAACCTGCATCGCAAAGGCGCAGCGGTCGATGAAGGAGCTCGCTCTCGACGGCGAGGTCGTCATCGCCGACAACGGCAGCACCGACGGTTCACAAGACATCGCCCATCGACTCGGTGCGCGCGTGGTCGACGTTCCGGTCAAAGGGTACGGAGCCGCACTACTCGGCGGGATCGCCGCTGCCCGCTCCGAGTTCGTCCTTGTTGCCGACGCCGACGACAGCTACGACCTCGGCCAGCTCCGTCCGTTCGTCGACGCATTACGCGGCGGCGCCGATCTCGTGATGGGAAACCGCTTTCTCGGTCGCATCGAGCCCGGCGCGATGCCGACACTGAACCGATACGTCGGGAACCCGTTGCTCACACGGGTGGGGCGCCTGCTCTTCCGCAGCCCGAGTGGCGACTTCCACTGCGGGATGCGAGCGTTTCGCCGTTCGCGCATCCAGTCACTGGGGCTCCGCACCGCGGGGATGGAGTTCGCCAGCGAGATGGTGGTGCGGGCGACGCTCGCGAAGTTCGAGATCGTCGAGGTCCCCGTCACCTTGGGACCCGATGGGCGGACCCGTGCTCCGCACCTGCGGCCGTGGCGCGACGGGTGGCGGCACCTCCGCTTCCTGTTGCTGTACAGCCCGAAGTGGCTGTTCCTGTATCCCGGCATCGCCCTGATGCTCGCGGGCACCGCCCTCGGCATCGCGTTGCTGCCGGGCCCGTTGCACATCGGCAGCGTCGGGCTCGATGTCAACGCCTTCGTGTATTGCGCCGTCGCCGTCATCATCGGGTTCCAGGCGGTGACGTTCTCGGCCTTTGCGAGAGCATTCGCGGCGAGCGAGGGTCTGCTCCCGCCGAACAAGACCATGGAGCGACTCTTCCGCGTCGTGACCCTCGAGGTCGGCCTGGCCGTCGGCTTGATCCTCTTTCTGGCCGGCCTCGGGCTCTCCATCTACACCGTCGCGTTCTGGAGCGGGAAGTCGTTCGGCGCGCTCAGCACGTCGTCCACCATCCGGCTCGTGGTGCCTGCCGCCACGTTCATGATCCTCGGACTCGAGACCGTGCTCGCCAGCTTCTTCCTGAGCATCCTCGGAATCAGCCGGCGCTGATGTGAACGCGGAATCGGTCACGCGTGGCGGCGCCGCGCCCGCGGTCTCTGCTGTGGTCCTCGCTTACCGCGACGAGCCGTGGCTCGAACGCAGCGTCCACGCGTTGCTCGACTCGGAAGGCGTCGACGTCGAGGTCGTCCTCGTCGACAACGGCTGCACGGACGGCGCCGTCGATCGTCTGACGCCGACGCCGGGCGTCACCGTGGTCCGACCGGGCGAGAATCTGGGTTTCGCCGGCGGGTGCAACGCGGGCGCCACGGCCGCCTCGAGTGAGTTCCTTGCCCTGATGAACGGCGACCTGATCGTCGAACCCGACGCGCTCGCCGAGCTCGTCGGCTTCGCGCAGAAGCCAGAGGTCGGGATCGCGCAGCCGAGCATTCGATTGTCGGACGACCCGAGCCGCCTCAACTCCGACGGCAACGAGGTGCATTTCCTCGGGTTCAGCTGGTGCGGGAGCTTCGGCGAGCCGGCCGCGAAGCGCAGTGCACCTCGTCCCATCACGAGCGTCATGGGCGCGGCGATGGTCCTGCGCCGATCGTTGTGGGACGAGCTGGGCGGCTTCGAGCCCCGATATTTCGCGTACCACGAGGACGTCGAGCTGTGCCGCCGCTGCTGGCATCGCGGCCTCGAGCTCGTCAACGTTCCGAGCGCGGTCGCGATCCACCGCTACGAGTTCGGCCGGGAACCCAGCAAGTTGTATCTCTCGGAACGCAACCGCCTGCTCTTCGTGCTGACGGCGTACGAGAAGCGAACGCTTCTGCTCCTCGCGTTGCCTCTGGTCACCGTCGAGCTCGCCGCGCTCGCCGCGGCCGTCGCGACGCGAACTGCTGGGCAAAAGCTGTCGGGTTGGTGGTGGCTCCTCCGCAACCGTCGGTGGATCTCCCGGCGACGCCGGCAGCTCCAATCCGAGCGTGTGCGCTCCGACGCGCGGCTGGCACACCTCTTCGCGACGAGACTCGACGCCGGGAACTTCCCCCTTCCCGACTGGCTGAAGCCGCTCGACGCTCTCCTGGCCACGTACTGGTCCGTCGCCCGCCGGTTCCTGTCCACCTGACTGGCTGGCCGGGATGAGAGAGGGTCCCACCGCGGCTGCGTCAGAGCGCGCAGCCGCGCTCCGGGGAGCGCGTCGCCTCTCCGTCCCGGTCCTCGGGGCCGTGTTCTCCACGGGTGTGGCGATTTGGCAATGGCGACTGTGGCGCGGCGGCCTCGGAGTCCCGATCACCTACGAGGCGGACGCGAGCCTCTACCACAGCCTCACGAAGACGATGGTCGACCAGGGCTGGTACTTCACGGACCCGCACCTCGGCGCGCCCTTCGAGCGGATTCTCTACGACTCCCAGCGCTCCTACGAGGGCAATCTCAACTTCCTCGTCATCCGCGCTCTGGCCTGGGTCTCCCACAATCCGTTCGTCATCAACAACGTGTTCGTGCTGTTGACGTTCCCCGCTGTCTTTGCCGCGGCGTGGTTCGTGTTCCGTCGGTTGCGATTCTCCCGGTGGATCGCGTGCGCCGCGGCCGTCGTCTACACCATCAGCCCGTACCACTTCTTCCGGCGCGACCTTCACCCGATGCTGGCCGCATACTTCGCGGTCCCGCTCGCGTGCCTCCTGCTCTACGAGCTCATCGACCAGGGTGCGGATGGCGACGCGTTTCCGAAGGAAACGAGCTGGCGAGTACGGCTCCGCCGTCTGATCGTCTCACGATGGTTGTGGATCCCCGTGCTGATCGGAGTCAGTGGGGGGTACTACGCCTTTTTCTTCGGCTGTCTCGCGACGCTCGTGGGGTTCGCGCTGGTGGTTCGTTCGCGGGACCTTCGCTGCCTGGTCCGTCCGCTCTTGTGCGTAGCCCTCACGGCGGGGGTGCTCCTCGCGGGCAACCTTCCGGGATTCGTCTACGACATACGCCATGGCCGGAACGACGAACCCGTCGACCGCCAGCTCGGTGAGAGCGACATCTACGGGCTCCAGATCGCGTATCTCGTACTGCCGATCGACAACCATCGCATCCCGGCATTTGCCGACTTCAAGGACAAGCTGACCGATTCGGTCTCGCCGCTCCGCGACCCCGAGAAGCAGAGCCTCGGGCTCATCGCCTCGATCGGGCTGCTCGTATCCCTCTTTTCGCTCGTCCTGACGCGTGCCGGTTCCGGCCCCGCCGAGCATTGGAGGAGTCTGCGACGACGATCGGGCGCGCTCAACCTCGGCGCGATTCTCCTCGGCACCGTCGGCGGGTTCTCGACGCTCGTCGGCCTCTTCGGGTTCTTGGACGCGCGCGCCTACAACCGACTCTCGATCTTCATCGCGTTCTTCTCATTGGTCGCGCTGGCGGCGGTGGCCGAGTCGTTCGTCGCGAAGCGTTCCCTTCGCCGTTGGCCGCTTGGGATCGCTGCCGCGCTCGTGGTCGTGTGTGTGTTTGCCGTCTTCGACCAGACGGCGATCGTCCCGACCCGCCGCCAAGAGGTCGAGGCCGCTGTTGCCAGCGATCGCGATTTCGTCCACGAGATCGACCGCCGGCTCGGCGGCAAGGGTTCGGTCTTCGAGCTCCCGCTGCTCCGGACGGCGGACGAGAAGATCACCGGGCTCCCTCCGGTTGCAGGCTCCGCGAACCCCGGGGAGTTTTTCACCCACGAACTCGGAAAGCCGGCGCTGTTCAACAACTCATTGCGATGGAGCTGGGGTGCCGTGAAGGGCCGTCCGGAGGACCTCACCCCGTCGTTCGTCAACAGCCCGCTGGAGTCACTCCTTCCCGACCTCGACGCGCTGGGCTTCGACGGCGTCTACATCGATCGACGCGGATTCGCCGACGAAGGCCGCGAGATCGAGAGCCGCCTCGAATCGCTGCTCGGTGAGGCTCCGCTCGTGAGCAAGGACGGTACGAAGAGCTTCTTCGACCTCCGTCCCTTCCGACGCCGGCTCGCGACGCCGTCGCCTAAGGATCGCAAGGCGGCACGCCATCCGCTAGAGCTCGACTGGAGCACGGGGTTCGGACCGATCGAGGGTGACGGCCAGTTCTATCCCCGGCTCGAGGGGGTCACCAGCCGACGCACGGCGAACGACGGCGCCACGTTGAACGTGTCGAACAGCAGTTCCGCGGTCCGGCGCCTCTCGTTGCACGCGACGGCTCAACTGGCGGGATCATCCGAGGGGACGCTCGAGGTGCGCGCGCCACGCGAACGTCTTCGCTTCGACATCGGGGCGCAGCCCACGCCGATCACCATCGAGCTGGACATTCCCCCGGGCACGACGAAGCTCAGGTTCCATGCCGCCCAGGGCGAAGCAGCCGGGGCGACCGGCTTTACGCTCGGCGACGTCTGGTACGACGGGCCCTTCAGAGCCGGTGGATGAATCCTTGTCGCCGATGAGTGCCGTCGAAGCTCCGTCGCGTCCCGCCCAGGACGAACACACCGATCGCGGGGAGGCGCCGCAGGTGCGGTTGGTCTGGCGGCGGCGTGGGCTCGTCGGTTTGCTGTTCGTCGGGCTCGTCGTACTCATGATCCGACCCACGCCCGGCTCGCTCGGACAGCCGTTCGTCGACTTGGGCGACCCCCTGCTCCTCAGGTGGAGCCTGTCGTGGAGCGCGCACGCCGTCTTCACCGATCCGTTCCACCTCTTTGACGCCAACATCTTCTGGCCGCACGGATCAAGCCTTGCGTACACCGACAGCTTGTTGGTGCTCGTGCCACCGTTCGAGCTGCTCCGCCTTCTCGGCGCGAGCGACGGGCTCGCGTTCAACCTCGTCGTGCTCGGACTGTTCATGGTCGCGCTGGCCGGCACGTACTCCCTGGTCCGTTGGCTGACGGGGCGGGCCGACGCCGCGATCATCGCCGCGGTCGCCTACACGTTCGGCGCCTACACCTTGGCGCATATCTCGCACGCCCAGCTGCTCCTGCTCGGGTTCTTCCCGGTCGGCTTCCTGCTCTTGTTCCGGTTGCTCGACGACCGATCCACGCGAAACGCCGTGCTGTTCGGGCTCATGAACGTGGCCATCCTGCTCGGCGCGCTCTACTACGCGGCGATCTACGGCGTCTGCGTCGCCGTGATCGTCATCGGCTACGTGCTCGTGCGGAAGTTTCGCCCGGGCGCCGGACTCCTGCGCTCGTTGGCCGTCGCCGGACCGATCACCCTGCTCGCCCTCCCGTTCCTGTGGCCGTACTTCTCGCTCGACAAGACCCGGCCGCTCGTCCCGGAATGGGGCCTCAAGCCCGCCGATGTCGTCACGCCTGCGTTCGGGAGCTATCTCTACGGCGGTCTCGACGCCAACGCCGCGTCGCGTCCGGCACGCGTCGAGCACACATTCTTCCCCGGCTTTGGCGTGCTTGCGCTCGCCGCGGTCGGCCTCGTCGTCATCATCGTGATCACGGTCGGCCGGCGGCGTGTGCAGACACGACGGGCCGCGGACACTGCAGGCGTCGTGCGCGCCGACCGGCTCGTCTACCTCTGGCTGCTCGTTGCTGCGGGCGTGGTGTCAGTCGTGCTCGCGCTCGGCCCGGAGGTTTCAGGCGTCACCATGCCCTTCCGGGTCCTCTACGACTTCGTCCCGGGGTTCGACGGCATCCGGGTCGCGTCCCGTCTTGCTGTCCCGGGGCTGCTGGCGCTGGCCGTCCTTGCCGCGACCGGATTCGGGGCCATCACGTGGCGATGGCGGGGCGGCGTGGCCGCGGTCGCGGCGGTGGTCGTCGGAGGCTTCCTGCTCGAGCTGGCGGCGCCGATCACGCACGTCACCCTGCCGACCGATCACGCGACGCTTGCCGTCTACGAAGCCCTGGAGCGGAAACCGGACGGCGCCGTCGTCGAGCTGCCGATCATGGACCCGGGGATGCAGCCGGCATGGGCGTTCGTCGAGGCGCCCCGCATGGTCTACGCGACGACGGACTGGAAGGCGCGCTTCAACGGCTATTCCGGCGATTTTCCGGATGAGTACCTGGCCGACCGCGAGCAGCTCAACACGTTCCCCGCGCCTGAAGCTCTCGCCACTGCGCATCGCCTGCGCATTCGGTACGCGATCCTGCATCTCGGCACCTCCGCCGGTGTGCCACAGCTCAGCGACGTGCAGGCCGACGCGATCATCAGGGACCTCCCGCCCGGGGCTCGGGTCGAGCGGCAGGGACGGGCGTGGCTGATCGATCTGGGACCGGCGGCGCGCTGACCTCGGTCACCGCAGGCTGCGGGGGCCGGAGTGGGCGGGTACGCCCGACGAGCCACCAGGCAACCGCGGCGGCGAGCCACACGAGGAACAGTGGGGCGAGACTGCCGTGCCCCGCGAGCCCGAGCCGCTCGCCGACGTTCCACGCGGCCCGGTCCTTGCCGTCCTCGACCGAGAGCGGCGGTCCTTCCGAGCCGTACTCGTCGAACGTGATGGTGTTCAACGAGAAGCGGCTGTCGCGGAACGACGGCCACAGCAGTTGCGAGACCGGTGTCTTGTAGACGTCGGGCGGCTGCACCGTCGTGGACTCGGCGACGAGCGACAGCCCCGCCCCCCAGAGGAGGAGCGCGACGAGCGGTACACGCGACGGCACACGCACGCGCGTCCACACGGCAGCGAGCGGGATACACAGGAACGGGAAGGCCGGGGCGAGGAACCGCGGCCCGTAGACCCATCCGCCGTCCCAGAGGGCATAGCCGGAGTTGATGACGAGGTAGTACACGGGGATCAGGGCGGCGACGACGACGGTCGGGCGGAGCTGCGTCTTCTTCGCGAGGAAGAACAGCCCGATGGGTGCCGCGATCACGACCGGCGCGAAGAAGAGGAGTCCTCGGTACCTGCCGTAGAGGATCTCTCGGAACACGCCGAAGTCCGGGACTCCAACGCCGAAGAACCCCTGACTCTGTTGGGGGAAGTTCACCTCGTGCGAATAGCCGAGCTCGAACGGCGAGCCGAACGCGACGACGTTGTGGACGAGCAGCACGACACCGCAGGCGATCGCACCGCCCGCCGCCGCGGTCAGGATCCGGGCCCGGAGCGGGCCGTCCCGTTCCCACACGTGCGTAGCGGCGAGTCCGACGATGAGCGCGGCCGGGAGCGCCGAGGTGAACTCCGAGACGGTCGCCCATCCCACCGCGACGCCGACGAGGGCGCCGAGCAGCACGTCGCGGCGCGCGCTACCCCGGTCCCGCAAGCAGACGGCGGCCGCGAACCCCGCGAACAAGAGCGCGGCCGTCAGCGCGTGCCCCCAGAACAGCGTCGCGTACGCCCACATCGGGGTCGCGAGGCCGAACGCGACCGCCGCGAAGGTCGCCCCGGCGGACTTCGCGCCGAGCCGCAACGCGAGCCAGTAGATGCCGAACGCCGTGAGCGCGGTCGGTGCGGCCGCGCCGACCAGGGTTGCAACGTACGAGAGAATCGTCAGCGCTTTCGGCGAGCGCGGGTCGATGCCGACGACGTCCAGCGTCTTCCGTGCTGCCGCTACCGGCGGCACCGACACCAGCGCGAGCCCGGGAGCCTTGTCGGAGAAGTAGTGGCCGTCGATCAGCGCCTTGTCGCCGGTGTTCGCCTGGTAGTCGTCGATGCGGAGCGTGTGCTCGTCGACGACGGCGCGCACGAGATCGAAGCGCGAGTTCTGGTTCCAACCGCCGGCTTGGTAGAAGAACGCGTACGTGAGGAAGAGCGCACCCGCGATGAGCACCGCCCGCACGCCGTCGCGAGTGCGCCAGAAGCGTCGCGTTCCCATCGCGACCGGCATCCTAGAGGCGCCCTCCGGCGTGATCGGGCCTGACCATGCGCAGGTCGGGACCACTAACATTGCGTCATTCGCCCGAGGATCGGTGACGATGTCCACCTTTACGGAACGCTTCCTCAACGACACCGCAGCCATCGTGCAGCAGCTCGACCGACGCCAGGTCGAAGCGGTCGTCGACGTGGTCGCGGAAACGCGGGCTCGCGGTGGCCGTCTGTTTCTCTGCGGTTCGGGAGGCGGCGCTGGGCACGCGTCTCACGCGGCCTGCGACTTCCGGAAGCTCTGCGACGTCGAGGCGTACTCAGTGACCGACAACGTGTCCGAGCTCACGGCGCGGATCAACGACGAGGGATGGGATTCGTCGTACGCCAACTGGCTGCGCGCCTCGCGCCTTCGCGAAGGCGACTGCCTCTTCCTGTTCTCGGTCGGCGGTGGTGATGTCGAACGCGGTGTGAGCGTCAATCTCGTCGAGGCCATGCGCTACGCCCGCGACCAGGGTGCGAAGATCGCGGGCGTCGCGGGGCGCGACGGGGGAGAGCTCGCGCGCACTGCCGACGCCTGCATCGTGATCCCCACCGGCGATCCCGGCTTCGTGACGCCCCAGACCGAAGGGCTCCAGGCCGTGATGTGGCATCTCGTGGTCTCGCACCCGAAGCTCGCGGCATCGGCGGCGAAGTGGGAGTCGATGACCTCGCCCACGGCGGGATAACCGCGTGCACGTGGATCCGTCGACACGATGATCATCACTCGGACGCCGATGCGCATCTCGCTCGGCGGTGGCGGGACCGATCTGCCCGCCTACTACCGAAAGGCCGGCAAGGGGTTCCTCATTGCCGCCGCGATCTCGAAGTACATCTACATCGCGGTGAACCGGACCTTCGACGACAGCATCCTGCTCAAGTACTCGCAGCTCGAGCACGTCGGGGACCCGCAGCACGTCAGGCACCCGCTGCTCCGCGAGTGCATGCTCGCGACCGACGTGACCACGTCCGTCGAGATCTCTGCGATGGCCGACATCCCGGCGGGAACGGGGCTCGGGTCGTCCGGTGCGTTCACGGTCGGCGTCCTCAAGGCGCTGCATGCCTACCGGCACGAGATCGAGTCGAACGAGCGCATCGCAGCGCGGGCGTGTGACATCGAGATCGGACGCCTCGGCGAACCGTCGGGCAAGCAGGACCCGTACATCACGGCCGTCGGTGGCCTCACCGCCTTCGAGTTCCACGCCGACGAGAGCGTGGCCGTGATCCCGGTGGCGCTGTCCGAATCCGTCCGCCACCGGGTCGAGGAGAACCTCGTGCTCTTCTACACGGGGATTCGCCGACCTGCCTCGGAGGTCCTCGCGGTCGAACAGTCGACGCGGCAGGAGTCGCCCGCGAAGCTCGACGAGAATCTCGATGCCGTCCGCGCGATCGGTTACGAGACGATGGACGCGCTGACGGCCGGAGACGTCGGCGAGTTCGGCGAGCTCCTCACGCGCCAGTGGCGGCTGAAACTCGATCGCTCGCCGACGCCGACCCATCGGCAGGTCGACGACTGGATCGCGCGGGGTGTCGATGCCGGCGCGTCGGGCGGCAAGCTCGTCGGTGCGGGCGGAGGCGGCTTCCTGTTGTTCTACGCGGAGGCGAAAGCCGACCTGCGCGACGCCATGGCCGAGCTCGGGCTGCCCGAGGTGCGGTTCGCGTTCGACTACCACGGCGCCACGACCGTCATCTCGGGATGAAGCGCACGGCGGCAGTCCTCGCCGGGGGGCTCGGCACGCGGGTTGCACACCTCACCGGCACCGACGTTCCGAAGGCGATGCTGCCCATCGGCGGGCGACCGTTCATCGACGTGAAGCTGGCCGAGCTCGTCGCCGCCGGAGCAGACGAGATCGTGATGCTCACGGGGTTCGGAAGCGAAGCGCTCCGTGCCCATGTCGGAACGGAGATCGCGAGCGGGGTATCGGTTCGCTTCGTCGACGACGGCCCAACGCTGCTCGGGACAGGCGGCGCCATCCGGCGCGCGCTGGGTCTCCTGCCCGACCCGTTCTGGGTGACCTACGGCGACACGCTGCTGGACGTCGACCTCGAGCCGGCAGAGGAGCGACTCGAGTGCTCGCCCGCGCTCGTCGGCGTGATGACCGTGCTGCGCAACGAGGACCGCTGGCAGGTCAGCAACGTGTCGATCGACCGGGAGCACGTCGTCACGACGTACGACAAGCGCTCCTCGCCGGGGTCACATGCGTACATCGACTACGGCATGCTCCTGCTCCGCCATGACCTCTTCGCACACCGCCGCACGGGAGCAGCGTTCGACCTGACCGACGCCCTCCACGATGCGGTCGCTTCGGGCCGGCTGGGCGCGTCGGTCGTGCGCCAACCGTTTCACGACATCGGGACCGAGGCGGCATGGCGTGAGACCGAACAGTGGGCTCGGGAGACCAGACTCTGGGAGCGCCTCCAGGAGCAGATCGGGAATCGTGCGCAACATCGCGAGCTTTCTTGACCGCGACGGCGTCATCGTCGAGTCGCGCCGGCACCCTGGAGATCCTGCGCCTCCGGAATCGGTCGACGACGTCGCCGTTCCCGACGGTGTTGCCGAGGCGCTCGATTCACTCCGGGGCGACGGCTACACGCTGATCGTGATCACGAACCAGCCCGACGTCGCCCGCGGCACCACGACGCGCGCGACCGTCGAGGCGATCAACGCCCGCATCGGCGACCTGCTCCCCATCGACGGCGTGTACACCTGCTACCACGACGGTGACGGATGCCCGTGTCGGAAGCCGCGGCCCGGGCTGCTGCTCGAAGCCGCCCAGGATCACGGTGTCGACCTCGAGGGCAGCTGGCTGATCGGCGACCGCTGGGTGGACATCGCCGCCGGGCACGCCGCCGGCGTGCGGACGGTCCTGCTCGAACGGCCCTACAGCTGGAGCCCCACGTCGCAGGGGCCTCCACCTCCGGGGCTGCGACCGGATGCCGTCGGCGGCACCTTCGGTGACTGCGTCGCCGCGATCAGGAAGCCCACGGGATGAGAGTGGTCGTCACGGGAGGCGCCGGCTTCATCGGCTCGAACCTGGTGCGGGCGCTGGTCGACCGCGGCGACGACGTCGTCGCCGTCGACAATCTCGTCACCGGGCGCCGTGAGCACCTGGAGGACGTCCTGGACGAGCACCGGGCATCGCTCGTGGAGTGCGACGTCGTGACGCACGCCGAAGCGCTCAGCGACGTGTTCGAAGGCGCGGATGCTGTCGTCCACCTCGCGGCCAACGCCGACGTGCGGTTCGGCCTGGAGCAACCGGGCAGCGACCTCGAGCAGAACGTGATCGGCACGCACAACGTCCTCGAGGCCGTTCGCAACGCCGGCGTCACGCAGCTGGTGTTCTCCTCAACCGGTTCCATCTACGGCGAGTGCGACGTCGTCCCGACGCCCGAGGACGCCCCGTTTCCCGTACAGACGTCGCTCTACGGCGCGTCCAAGCTCGCGTGCGAAGGCTTCATCGCCGCCTATGCCGAGGGCTTCGGTCTCAATGCCACCGTGTACCGGTTCGTGTCGATTCTCGGTCAGGCCTACTGGCACGGACACGTGCGCGACTTCGTGGATCAGCTCATCGAGCACCCCGACCGTCTCCACATCCTCGGCGACGGAAAACAGCGCAAGAGCTACCTGGACGTGACCGACTGCGTCGCCGCCATCGCCGGACGACTCGGTCGGGCACGCGGGTTCGAGGTCTTCAATCTCGGTGTTCGCGACTACTGCACGGTCGACGAGTCGGCGCAGTGGATCTGCGAGCGTCTTGGTGTCAGCCCCCGCCGGACGTACTCCGGAGGGCGCCGCGGGTGGGTCGGGGACAACCCCTTCATCTTCCTCGACACGACGCGGATCGAGGAGACGGGGTGGCGTCCCCGCTTCACGATTCGGGCGGCGGTGGAGCGCACCGTCGACTACCTGCTGGAGCACCAACCGGCGCAGCGATCGTCGGGCGGCTCGTAAGCGTCGACAACTACGATCGCCTCGATCTCCGGAGGAGTCACGAGATGGCACGCGCGTGCGTGATCACCGGAGCCGGTCGCGGCCTCGGCCGAGCTCTCGCGCTCCACGTCGCCACCGCCGGGTACGAGGTGGCGATGTGCTCGCGCACGACCTCCGAGCTCGACGACGCCCTCGCCGAGGTCGAGCAGGCCGGGGGCCGGGCCTCCGCGCACACGGTCGACGTGGGCGATCCGTCCGCCGTCGACGGCTTCGCGGCCCGTGTTGCCGAGGGGCACGGCTCCGTGTGGGCGGTGGTCAACAACGCGGCCGTGCTCGGTCCCGTCGGCCCGATCGACACGGTGGACGTCGAGCGTTGGATGCACGCCGTGGCCGTGGACGTCGGCGGTGTCGTCGCCGTCACCCGGGCGTTCGTCCCGTGGATGCGGCGCAGCGGCGGCGGGCGCGTCGTCAACCTCTCCGGCGGTGGTATCGGAGGACCGACGCCGCAACCCCGGGTGAGTGCGTACACGGCGAGCAAGGCCGCCGTCGACGTGCTGACCGAGGTCCTGGCGCCCGAGCTGACCGTTGACGGCATCACGATCAATGCGGTCGCGCCCGGCCCCGCGCCGACCAGGTTCCTTGACGACGTGCTTCAGGCCGGTCCCGCGACCGCCGGACGGGACCTGTACGAAGCGGCAAGTCGCACTCGCGACGCGGCCGCATGCTTCGATTCGTTCTTCTCGCTGGTCGACTTCCTGCTCGGGGAGGAGTCGTCGTGGTTGACGGGAAAGCTGCTCAGCGCCCGTTGGGATCGCGTCGAGGACCTGGTCGCGCGCCGCGACGAGCTCGTCGGGACATCCCGTCTCACGCTCCGGCGGATCGACGACGAGCTGTTCACCGAGATCCCTCGATGACGCGGGGCGTGGCGATCATCGGCGCCGGTCTCGTGGGCGCGAAGCGCGCGTCGGCGCTCCCGGCCGGGGCGGAGTTGCGCGCGGTGTTCGACTCGGTCCCCGAACGCGCCCGTGCCGTCGCCGAGTCGACACCGGGCGCAACGGTGACCGATTCCATGGAAGCGGCGGTCGACGATTCCCATGTCTCGCTCGTGGTCGTCGCCACGCCCCACGGGGAGCTCGCTCGGGTTGCCGCCGCCGCGCTCGAGCGCGGCCGCGACGTGCTGGTCGAGAAGCCGGGCGCCGACTCCTTACGCGCGCTGCTCGCGCTGCGCGAGGTCGCCGAGCGCGCAAGCCGGCGTGTGCGCGTCGGCTTCAACCATCGGTTTCACCCCGCCATGCTGCGGACGAAGGACGCGGTCGGCTCGGGCTGCTACGGACCGGTCTTCGGGATTCGCGGCCGGTACGGTCACGGCGGTCGCGTCGGCTACGAGCACGAATG
>WNFV01001331.1_pt1 | contig 33798 bp, 27 predicted proteins | sample 5400101 | NCBI WGS metagenome assembly WNFV01 (sample SAMN13153361, study PRJNA577476) | soil metagenome | isolation source: 115 cm soil or saprolite under grassland replicate 1 | place: USA:California | collected 2016-06-15 | reverse complement strand
CGTGGGCCAGGCGATGCTGGAGGCTTCGATCTACGAGCAAGGCTCCGGCCAGCTTCTCTCCGCAAGCTTTCTCGACTACGGCATGCCGCGCGCCGATCACTTCCCGCACCTCGATGTCGAGCTGACGGAAGATCCGACCGAAGGCAACGCGCTGCGCGTCAAGGGCGGCGGCGAGGCCGGCATTACACCGAGCTCGGCGGCGCTCATGAACGCGGTCGTCGACGCGCTCTCCGGCCTGGGTATCGAGCACATGGACACGCCGGCGACGCCGCAGCACGTCTGGCAGGCGATCCGTGCCGCACGCGATGGTTCGAACAGTTCTCGGCGTTGACGTTAAGAGGGAATCCAGTAGCCCGCATGAGCGAAGCGATATGCGGGTCCCCGGATTTCGCTGGCGCTCATCCGGGCTACGACTCTCGGTCCCCGCTTTCGCGGCCTAATCGGAAACCGCGTTACTGCGCGGCGGCGCTGCTGCTCTTCGGCGCGGCGGCAGACGGCCGCGCGGATGCCGCGCGGGCCGGCAGGTATTTGACGATGACCGAGCGGTCGAGCTGCGCGGCGGCGTTGTCGGGCAAGCGTCTCCAAACCTCGTCCATGCCGAACATAGGAATGCCGAGATAGCCGCGCACGGTGAGGACCTGGCCCTCGGGACTCAGCGTCATCATGGCGCGGTAGACCGTGCCGTCGCGCGGATCGACGATGTTGCCCTCCTCATAGCGCAATCCGTTGCGCCTCATGCCCCTGATGAAGGACATGCCGAGCAGCGGCGCATTTCTGCGGTCGTCCGTGCACCTGGCGCAGGTCGGCATCTGATTGGGGTCGTCGCCGGGCCGCGCAAACAGCTTGGCGAACGCGCCCTCGAAGACGCCGTTGCGCTCCACGAACACAAACCACCCCACCGACTTGCCGGTTGTCTCGTCCTTCTTCTCCCACAGGCCGGCAACGGTCGGCTCTGCGGCTTGAACGGGAAGGCCCGTGCATGCCACGAGGCCGGCGATGAGCAATATCGAAAGTCGTGTTTTCAATGGCGTATCCCCCGCGTGAGGCCTAGCGCCATCGCGCAACAATATGCCCATTTCAGGGCGCTCGGCGCGATGTCCTTGCCCGGCCTGGCGAACTCCCGATTTCGTCGCAATATTGCCGCGATCCGCGACCTTGCGTTGCCTGCGGTGGCGCGGCAGAGACGCGGATGGCCGGCGCGGCCATGACGGTGTGGATGGATCAGAATCGATTGCCGTTGGTATAAGTCTGCCCTGCGTTGTGAACAGACGCGGACAACATCAAGCCTGGGCGAATCCAGAGCGACTAGCATGTCGTTGATCTACCGACTCGCATCCCGAAACCTGTTGCACGACCGGTTACGGTTCGTCGCGACCGTGGTCGGAATCGTGTTTTCCATCGTGCTGGTGACCGTGCAGCTCGGGCTCTATTTGGGATTCGGGCGGATCGTCACCACCATGATCGACCACGCCTCCGCCGATCTGTGGATCATGCCGCCGGGAACCAAGTGCTTCGAAGATCCTTCGACGCTGGACGAGCGCGCGCGATTTCAAGCGCTGTCGATCAACGGCGTGGCGCAGGCCGCGCCCGTCGTCATCGGCTATGCCGACTGGCGCATACCGGCGGGGGGAACGTTCCCGATCTTCATCGTCGGCTCCGATTTGCGAGAAGGCGGATTGCTGCCCTGGAACGTGGTCGAAGGCAGCATCGAGGCGCTAGCTATTCCCGGCGCCGTCGCCGTCGACCGCTCCTACTTCGATCGGCTCGGCGTGGACGGGATCGGTGCGAACGCCGAGATCCGCGGCCAGAAGGTGGAGGTGCGAGCCGTCACCAACGGCATCCGGTCATTTACGACCACGCCATATGTCTTCACCACGCTCGATCGCGCGCGCGCCTTCACCGGGATCGCGGTGAACAAGGCCACCTATTTTCTGGTGCGCGTCGCTCCCGGTGCGGACGTGGAGAGTGTGCGCCGCCGGCTCAAGGCCAATCTCGCCGATGTCGACGTGCTCACGACCGCCGAGTTTCGCGACCGCAGCCGCTCCTTCTGGCTGTTCGGCACCGGCGCCGGCTTCGCACTCTTCGCCGGCGCGCTGCTCGGCATGATCGTGGGCACCGTCATCGTCGCGCAGACCCTCTATTCGAGCACCAAAGATCACATAAACGAGTTCGCGACGCTGCGCGCCATCGGCTCCTCCAGCCTCTACATTCACAAGGTCATCATCTGCCAGGCGCTGATCAGTGCGGTCATCGGCTTCTGCTTCGCTGCTGCCATCGGCGTGATCGTCGTCGCAGCGACCGCGGACACCGCGTTGCCCATCGTCATGACACCGGCGCTCACCCTGGTGTTGTTCTTGCTCACGCTGCTCATGTGCGTCATATCCGCAGTCGCCGCGATCGTGCACGTGACTCGCATCGATCCTGTGATGGTGTTCACGCGATGACCGCTCCCGTCGTCGAGGCCGTCGATATCGCGAAATGGCTGGGGACCGGGGCGGCGCAGGTGCAAGCGCTCAAGGGGGTCAGCCTGACGCTCAGGGGCGGCGAGTTGACGCTGCTGATGGGACCGTCCGGCAGCGGCAAGACCACGCTCCTGTCGATCCTCGGCTGCATGCTGACGCCCACGCGCGGAACGATCCGCTTGGGCGGCCGCTCGACGGAGGGCGCCGGGCCCGAGGAGTTGGCGAGGATCCGCCGCGAGCACGTGGGCTTCATCTTCCAGTCCTATCACCTGTTTCCGACCTTGACGGCGATCGACAACGTCCGCTTGGCACTGGACGTACGCGGCGAAAATTCCGTCCGCGCCGTCGCCAAAGCGAAAGATGCCTTGGCCATGGTCGGCCTGGCGCACAAGACAAATGCGTTTCCGCTCGAGCTCAGCGGCGGCGAGCAACAGCGCGTCGCCATCGCGCGCGCGATCGTCGGACACCCATCCGCCGTTCTCGCGGACGAGCCCACGGCTTCCCTCGACGGCGAGAACGGCAACGCGATCATGACGCTGTTGGCCGAGATCGCCAAGGAATCCTCGCGCGGGGTGTTGGTCGTCGCGCACGACACGCGTATATTGCGCTTCGCCGACCGAGTGGTTCACATCGAAGATGGACGCATCGTCCGCGAGCAGCGCGGCGATGCCGCGCTCACGAAGAACCAGGGTGACTGCGCCGTGCATGAGCAGGCCGAAAAGCATGACCGCGTGGAAAACTAGGTCGACCGCCGTCGGCGCGATCGCCATCGCATTGGCGCTGGCGGCGCTGGCGGCAAGAACGGGAGAGCGGGAAAGTGCACGCGCGGCGCGCCCCGAGAGCGCCGACGAGAAGCGCTGGCAAGCGGTAGCGCCCGGGCGGGTCGAGCCTGTCTCGGGAACGATCAAGATCGCAGCCCCGGTCATGGGCGTAATCGCGCAGGTGCTGGTCAAGGTCAACGACAAGGTGTTCGCCGGCGAGCCGCTGATCCGGCTCGTGGACACCGAAGCGCGGGCGCGGCTTGCCGCCGCCGAGGCACAAATCGCCTTTCGCATGCGCGCGCGCAACGAGGAGGCCGCGCCGGCGCAACCGGCGCGCGCGGCACCGCAGCGCCGGGGTGAAGGCGCGGCTGCGGATACCGACAAGGCCGCCGCGCGGCGCCGCGCGGAGGATGCGGTTGCCGGTGCGGTAAAGGCTGCCGCGCAGGCGCAAGCCGACCTCGATAAAGCCGCTGTCGATCGCCGCGCCGGCACCGCATCGGATGCAACCGTCGAGGCGGCGGGCGCTGCTTTGGCGCGCGCTCAGGATGCCGTGCGGCAGCAGAAGGCCGAGCTGCGTCGCATCGAAGCCGATCCCGGCACGCCGCTGCCGACCTTTGCCGACGGCCAGGTGAATGTCGCGCGCGCCGAAGCGGCAGCCGCAGCCGCGGCGCTCGATCAGTTGACGATCCGCGCGCCGATTTCCGGCACCGTGCTGCAGGTCAATGCCAAGCCCGGCGAGCTGGCCGCGCCGTCCAATGCGCAGCCGTTGCTGGTCATTGGCGACGTGTCGGCGCTGCGCGTGCGCGCCGAGCTGGACGAGCGCGATCTGGGAGACGTCAAGGTCGGGCAGCCGGCGCTCATCCGCTCTGACGCATTTCGCGGCCGCGAAGTCGCGGGCAAAGTCTCCTTCATCGCGCCGATCGTCGGGCAAAGCCGCATCAACGGGCGCGGGCAACGCAACGTGACCGACGTCGACGTGGTCGAAGTTCTCGTCGATGTGGTGCAGCCCGATCCGCTCGCGGTCGGCATGAAGGTCGACGTCTATTTCCAGCCTGAGGGGCGTTAGCGCTCCGCGCACTCGGTCTGCTCCCTCCCCAAGCTCGGTCTGCTCCCTCCCCCCTTGTGGGGGAGGGCTGGGGAGGGGGGTGGTGCCTGTGGGAACGCAGAACGTAGGGTGGGCAAAATCGCCGCCGCACCGTCTCCGCGTGGGCACGGCGCGCGCGCGATTTTGCCCACGCGGACGGACCGAGCAGCGCGCCTTTGCCCACCCTACGCTACTCCCCGCAGGCGGGAGAGGTGGAACCGAGCCAGCCTCCAGAGCCAGCCATGATCGCGCATAGCAAAAAGATCGGCGACATCGAGGTGACGGCGCTGAGTGACGGCGTACTCGCGACCTCGCTCGACGTGGTGCTCGGGATGGATCGAGCCGAGCTGCGGCGGCTTGCCGGCACGACGAACGGCGACGGCGTGCACATCGCGGTCAACGCCTTTCTGCTCAAACTGCAGGGACGATGGGCGCTGATCGATGCTGGCGCGGGCAGCAGCATGGGGCCGACGCTCGGGAAGCTACCTGAGCATCTTCGCGCCTTCGGCGTCGCGCCGGAGGAGATTGCCGCCGTCTTTCTCACCCATATCCATCCCGACCATTCCAACGGTCTCGTCGATGACGCGGGCCGCGCCGTCTTTGCGAACGCGGAGCTGATCCTGCACGAGGCGGAAGCGCGATTCTGGCTCGATCGCGACGAGGCGAGCGGGGAGACCGAGCGCATCCGCCGCAACATCGTCAAGGCGGCGGTCGCGACCACGCCTTATCGCTCCCGCATGCGTCTCGTAGGCGAGGGCGAGGCGGCGTCCGGTGTCTCGGCCGTTGCGCTGCCCGGCCACACGCCGGGCCATACCGGATGGCTGATCGCGTCCGGCAGGGAGAGCCTGCTGATCTGGGGCGACCTCGTTCACCTCGCGTCGGTGCAGGTTGCGCGTCCCGATACCGGGCTCGTCTTCGACGTCGATCCGCAGCAGGCCTGCGCGACGCGCCGACGCACGTTCGATCGCATCGCTGCCGACAAGCTCACGGTCGCCGGCGCCCACATGGATTTTCCCGGCTTCGGCACGATCGTGCGCAAAGGAGTGGGCTTCGCGTTCGAGTCTGCGCTTAAGGGCCGGGTCTAACCCCTTGTGGCCGAATTTGAATTTGGCGGTAGCCGGCTTTCCGACCTTCGGCCAACGCAGATTACCGGAGTTTGCAACCGGCAAACCGCGTGGCAGGGAATGGTTGTGGGCGCGCTGACCTCAGCCCCCACACTCTGGATAACACTTAAGCCCCGCTTCGGCGGGGCTTCTCTTTGGCGGATCCCATATCTCAGACTTCGTTGGTGACGGCCATGACGCTCTCCGTCCGCTAGCGCTGCCGGATCGGACGCGTCGGCGCAGGCGGCGTGGTGGTCGCGCTTCTCGGATCAGCCAATTGCAGCGCCTGCAGCGGATCGATGAGGCCGGAGCCGAAATTGTCGTCGCGCTCGCCGGGCCCGAGCCGTTTAGCGCTCATGGTCAGGATGCGGCGAATATCGGCGGGCCTGAGTTTCGGATTGCGTTCCAGCAACAGCGCCACGATGCCGCTCACCTCGGCGGCGGCAACCGACGTTCCCGTGGTGATCTGATAATCGCCCTCGGGCGCCGGCACCAGAATATCGACGCCCGGCGCCGCCACCGAAATATATTTGCCGCGATTGGCGCCGGCGAAGAGCTTGTCGTCCGCGTCGGTCGCCGTGACCGCGATCACGTTGGGATCGGCGCCGGGATAGAGCGGCGGAGATTTCGGCCCGGCATTGCCGGCGGCGGCGATCAGCACGATGCCCTTGTCGTAGGCCAACTTGAGCACGCGCTCGAGCGAAGGGTCCTTCGGGCCGGCGAAGCTCATATTGATGATGCGCGCGCCTTGGCGCACCGACCAGTCGATGCCCTTGAGAATGTTGAACGTGGTGCTCTCGGCGGCCGCCGCCGCGGTGGAGAAGGCGTGCACGGCAAGCAGCCGCGCGCCCGGCGCCGTACCGAGCAGCCGCTGGTGCGAGGCGATCGCGCCGGCCATCCCGGTGCCGTGCGCGTGCGGCTTCTCCGGCGCGCCCACCGCGCTGAAGCGCTCTGCGATCACCCCTTCCAAGTCAGGATGCGCAGCGTCGATTTGCGAATCGATGACCGCGATCGTGACGTTGGTGCCCCTGACCATGCGGTGAACGTCGGAGATCTTGAGCTTCTCCAGAATGTATTGCGCGGCGTCGCCCTTCGGCCCGGTGTCGTCGCCACGTGAGGCAGGCGCGGTCTCACTCCCTTGCTGCTGCGTCCTGTAGGCGTATTGCGGCTGCGCGACCGCGACGAATTGGATTGCCGCCAGCGCCCGAATGACGTCCTGGACGGTTCGGCCGTCGGTGAAGCGTAAACGCACCGCGGTCGATCCGGTGATCGCGATGTTTTCCGAGGCCACGATCTCCAAACCCAGCGGCGCCACGGCAGCCCGCAGCCGCTCCACCGTGACGGTGGCGGTGGCGATGTGCACGACCGCCTCGTCCTTGATGAGGCTCGTCTCGGTCAGCGGCGGAATGTCGATGATGCGTTGGGGGAAGCCGGGCGGCAGGTTCTGGGCGCCGGGAGCCGGGCTTGGCTGCTGCTGCTGCGGCGGCACGCGGGCGCCGCCGCCGGGGGGAGTGCTGAACACGGGCGCGGTGTTGAGGGCGGCGAGCTGCGCCGGACCATTGCCGACGAGATTGTTGATGAACTGCTGCGCGCTCGTCTGTGATGCGACGACTTCACCGAGGAACGGCGAGAACGGCGCTGGCACGGCCGGCACCGGTTCCGGCGGCGGCGCTGGCGGCGCTGGCGGCGCAACCGACGGCGGCAGCGTGCCGGTGTTGAGGAAGCCGCACAGCGGATCGCTGCAGCCGGCGATGATCGACGGAAACGCCGGCGGGTTGGATGCGGAATTCGGGTCGTTGAGCGCGATGAACGGATCGACTGTGCTGCCTTGACCGCCGCTCGCGGTACCGGTCGCGCTGGAGTTGGTGATGGTCCCGACCGGGAAGCTCGAATCCGGAATCGATCCGGCCGGGAAATTGATGAATTGGGCATTGGCGCCGGCGAAGCCGCCGACGGCGCTGTTGGTGGCTCCCGTCGCGTTGCCGGCCGCGGAGGAGGAGTCGATGCTGCCGAAGTTCGCGCCGACGAAGCTGCCGATGATGTCATGATTGCCCGTCCCGGTGACCGATCCCGTCGCCGAAGAGAACTCGATGGTGCCGAGATTCACGCCGGCAAACCCGCCGAGATAGCTCTCGCTGGTGCCGGTGACGGCGCTCGACGTGCTTGAGCCCAGGATCGTGCCGCCATTGAGACCGACAAAGCCGCCGACGATGCTGTTTGCCCCGGTGCTCGTGACCGGTCCAGAGGACGTGGAGAAGATAATAAAGCCGGGGCTGGCGTGGGTCAGCGCGCCGATGAAACCGCCGAGGATGCTATTGCCGCCGCCGGTGACCGCGCCCGTGGCGGAGCCCAGGACGATGATGCCGTCGCCTACCCCGGCAAAGCCACCGGCAAGGCTGCCCGCCCCGACGCTGACATTGCCGCTCGCCTGCGCATCAGCGATGAGAGCAGTGTTGAAATACGGCGCTCCGTCGGCGTTCATGCAGCTGGCGCAATTGAGATTGTTGGACGACGAATTGGATCCGACCAGCCCGCCGGCGTTGCTTCCGCTCCCCGCCTGCACGTTGCCGGTGGCGGTGGACGAGAGAATCGTGCCGGAGTTGTCGCCGACCAACCCGCCGGCTTGCAGATTAGCGACGTTCGCATTGCCGACGTTCCCGCTCGCGGACGAGTCCGAGATCAGGCCCTGATTGATGCCGGCGAGTCCGCCAAGCGTCGTGGTTCCGCCCTGGCTATTGACGCCGCCACTGCCGGACGCTCCGGTGACGCTGCCGATCGCGAACGCATTCTCGATGATGCCGGTGTTTAAGCCGACGAGTCCTCCGCCGGTGCCGTTCGGACCGACGCTGACATTCCCCCCAGCATGTGAACTGATGATCTCACCGAAGTTCTGTCCCACCAGGCCACCGACAGACGCGATTTGGCAGGAGCTGCTGGCCGCGCAGTTCGGACCGTTTTGGACGATCGCGGCGGGCGAGCTGACGTTGCCGGTCGCATACGAGTCGCCGATTCTGGACGCGGGGGAATTAAACCCAACGAGACCGCCGAGGCCGACATTGACCCCCGCGCTCGTGACGTTCCCAGTCGCGTACGAGTTCACGATCTCGCCGGTAGCGCCGGAGGTCAGGGAATAGCCGTTGCTGCCGACGAGCCCGCCGGCCCACGCGGAGCTGCCGACGCTGACCTCTCGGTCGGCGTAGGAGTTGGCGATGCTGCCCAAGTTCTGTCCGACCAGCCCGCCGGCACTGCTTGCGTCGCCGGCCCGCACACTGCCGATGACGGCTGCGGACGACTCAATCGCGCCAGAGTTCTCGCCGACCAGACCGCCTGCGTGAAGATTGGCGGCGAGGGAGTTTCCGACGGCGCCGCGCGCATGCGAATTTGTGATCGTAGCTTGATTGTCGCCGGCAAGCCCACCGAGCGTGGTGATGCCGCCGCCAGTGCCGGCCGCGCCGTTGACGGCACCGGTCGCGAACGCATTGGTGATGGTGCCGCCGTTAACTGCGACCAGCCCGCCGGCCGTGCCGTTCGCCCCCACGCTGATGACACCGGTGGCGCAGGTCTGGCCGGCGCCGCAGGCCTGGTTCAGAGCCGGCACGATCGTGCCCACGATCGTGCCTAAATTCTCCCCAGCGAGGCCACCCGCCGAGCCGGTGTTGCCGGCGGTGATACTCCCTTGCGCATAGGAGTTGGTAATCGTCGAACCGGTTGCGTTGTGGCCGGCGAGGCCGCCTGACCGGCCGAAGTTGCCGGCGATGACGTTACCCTGCGCGTAGGAATCGGTGATGGTCGAACCCGCGAGGTTGAAGCCGACCAAGCCGCCCGCCGTGTCGCCATCACCCACGGTCACCGCGACGTTGGCACTGGACTGCGCGATCGAGCCGGCGAGGCTCGGGCTCTGCATTTCATTCGCGCCCACGAGCCCGCCGGCGATGACGACGGCTGGCGCTCCCGTGCCATTGATCTGGCCGGCAACGGAGACGTTGCTGATCGTCCCGGCATTCGTCCCTGCCAGCGTTCCGACCCATTGCGGGACCATGATCATCGGATTCGCGGTCACGCTGACATTGGCCAGGTTGAGGTTGCGGACGACGCCGTTGCTGCCGATGGTGCCGAACAGCCCGATGTTTTGGGTGGTGGTGTCGTTGGGCGCGATTGTCAGGTTCGCGATGGTTTGACCCTGGCCATCGAAGACCCCGGTGAAATTCGGGATCGGTGAGAAATTCGGGATTGAACTGTTGACGTTGAGGATGTCTCTGCCCAATGCGTAGGCGCCGCTCTGGTTGTTCCGGATGTTCTGCAGATCGTAGGGGGTGTTCACGAGCATATAGGTGGCAAGATTGCCCGCTACATGCGCCGAGTAGATCGCGATCTCCGTCGGGTTAAAATAGCTCGTGGAATTGACGCCGCTGCCGGCCGGATTGACGGATGGATTGAAGAAGATCGAGACAGTGCCGCTGCTCTGGGAAAAGTCGACGCGACCGGGCGGAAGGCAGATCTCGCAATTGGGAGAGTCCGACTGGAAGTTAACTTTGCCCGAGCCAGTTCCACTGTTGTCGGCGCGCAGCACAAGAGCTCCGCTTCCGAAGCTGTTTGCTTGGTTCTGAATAACTGCGCCGGCCTCGATGTTGATATCGTGATAAGCGCTGAGCGTGAGCGTCGCACGGCCGCTCCAAGTGACATTCACGCCTCGCTGGACGGTTATGTCACCGACTTGATTGCCGGCACTGCCCGCGCCACCAGTCGTCACGATGATGTTGCTCGTTTCAAGCGCGCGGGAGAGGTCGCCTGCGTATAGGACCGAGTCATTGTGTGTCGGCGTGAACGTGCCGTTGTTAATTTGATCAGGCGACGGACTATTGCTGATCAGTACGTTGTACGGATCGAGCAGCAGCGTGCCAGTGGCGCCGCGCGGGGCGCGCGTGTCTGTCGTGCCGCGGTAATTCAGCACGTCGTGGCTCGAAACCTCCACGAACCCGCCATCGCCGCCACGCGCGCCGCCGCGGGCGAGGATCGTGCCGGCGAAGGTGGTCTCGCTGTCGGACCACAGCACGACCTTGCCGCCGTTGCCGCGCCCGCTCGCCGACGCATTGATGGTCGTGCCGGCATCGACGCTCACGGTCGTTGCGGTCGGGATGGCGAAGCTCTCGAGCTTGGCGCTCGAGTTCGAGACGAGGCTCGTGATCGGCTTGCCGCCGCCCCAGTCGCCGCCGATGAGCACCTTGCCGCCGCCGGCGCGGCCGGAGGCATCGACGCGCGCGCTCGTGAGCTTGATGTGCTCGCCGCTCACGACAATCGTCCCGCCCTGCGTGCCCTTCTTCTTTCCCGCTGCCGACAGCGTGCCGGAGATCTTGATGGTCTGCGCCGGAGCGCCGGCAGGCTTACTCCCTCCGGTGGCGGCGCTGAGCACGATCATGCCGTTGCGGTGGCCGATCGAGTTGGCCTTGATCACGCCGCTGGTGTTGATGACGGAATCGACCACGACGCGCGCCGCGGCGGCGGTGAGCTCGACTCGTCCGCCGTTCGCTCTGATCTTGCCCTCGTTGGAAACGAGCGATTTGAGCGGGCGGCCGGTCGCGACGTCGATGACCTTCGAGGCGATCTGGTCGTTGACCGCCAGCGTGATCAGCTTGTCGCCGTACATGTCGAGCGTAAAGCTGTTGCCCGACGCGAGCGCCACGGTGCCGAGCGTCGCGGTGATGGTGCCGGAGTTGCGCACGCCGGGCGCGACCAGCGCCGCAAAGCCGCCGCTGCTGGCGGTGATGCGTCCCTGATTGACGATCGAGGCGTCCGGCCGGCCCGGGATGTTGAAATTGTAGCGACCGGCCATGAAGTCCGAGTTCCTGATGTCGTGGGTGGTGGCGAGAAAACTCGCCGTGTTGACCACCGCCGAGAGGCCGAACAGGATGCCGTCGCGGTTGATGAGGAAGACGCGGCCGTTCGCCGTCAGCGTGCCGAGGATCTCCGAGGGGCCGAGCCCGCCGGTCACGCGGTTGAGCACGACCGACGAGCTGCCCGGCTGATTGAAGCGCACGCTCTCCCTGACGCCGATATTGAACGTATTCCAGTTGATGATGGCGCTGTTGCTCGTCTGATTGACGATCACCGCCGGGCCGCCTTGGCCCTGAATCGTGGCAGCGCCGCCGACGACCGTGCCGCCCTCGGGTCCGCCCGCGGCCGGCGCCACGCTCAGCGCGATGAGCGCCGCGGTGGTGAGCACGAGATTGCTGGAGCGTGGATGCATCGCAACGGTCCCGCTACAGCCGAGCGCTCAGGATGAAGAAGAACCGCGTATTCTTCCGTGGGCCTTGCTCGAGCAAGCCGGGCAGGGCGGTTGTGCCGACCAAGCCTTGGCCTTGCGCGACCTGTGTTACGGATAAATCAGCGGTTACCGCATTGAGCCATCCCAGGCGTAGGCCTGCCCCAAAAGAGGCTGCATCCACGCTTTTGAATGTGCCTGGAACCGGGGCAAGATTATGGAGCCAGCCCTTGTCGAGAAATCCATACAGCTGGGCCTGGTTAAGCGCCTGAAGTTGAATGGGAATATCGTATCGCAGTTCGTAAAGCGCTTCCAAGCAGCTGTCCGAGACGAACTGGGAAGGGTCGAAACCGCGGCCGAACAGCCGCCCGCCATAGCCGCACAGCTCTGACACCAACAGCGGGGTCATCGCATATTGTCCATAGACGGCGACGAGCCCGGACAAGCCCGGGAGCAACGGCAGCGGCCGCAGCCGTGACAGCGTCAATTCCATCTTGCTGAAATCGACGCGGCCGTTCAAACGCGAGGCAAGGTCTTGTCCGTTCTGCGTGGCGCCGAGCCCGCGCACCCCCTGGCTGAACACGAAGAAGAGCTGATTGATCCCACCGATCGCGTCGGCGGAATCCGCTTCCACCCGCACGCGCATGCCGCGCATGCGGTCGTGCGTGCTCGGCGGTTCGTCCAGAAGGTCCAAGAAAATGCCGCGGTCGTTGCTCCAGAACCACAAGCCGCTGACGTTGAGATTGCGCTCGCGGGCGCGGATGACCGGATAGAACAATCCGGTTTCCGCGTAGAAGCTTCGCGTGCGATAGTCGAAGAACGTGAGTTCTTCCGTTCCCGGCCGCCCGAATCCGTAGCTCGCGGTGGCGAAGTAGGTCAGGCCTTCCCCGGTCAGGACCTGCCGGTAGTTCGCGGCATAATACTGCAGCTCCCGCGTCGGGAACGCGCCGGCCGCGGTCAGCGTCAAGGCTTCATGGCCGCCGAAGAGATTGTTGAAGGTGGTGCTGGTCAAATACTCCAGCGGCCCGCGCGCATGCGTGCCGCGATTGTCATGGCGGCCGAAGAAATCGATCGGCTTCTGCGTCACCTCGACCACGAGGATCGCCGCGCCCACCTTGCTCGGGTGCGGCTTGATGCTGTTCTTGAATTTGAGTCCCGGCAGGTCGCTTGCCAGCAGCAGGTAGCGCTCGATGGTGCGGATATTGACCGGGCGCTCGGCGGTGATCCTGGACGCGTAGTAGGAGAAAAAATCGCGATAGGCGGAGAGCTGCGGCGGCCACTCCACCGTCTCGATATAGCCTTCCACCACCTGGATATTGACCACGGCGCCGTTGGGATCGAGCTCCTGCACCGGCACGATGGCGCGCGAGAGCACGTAACCCTCGGCGCCGTATTTGGCGGTGATGCGCTGGGCGAGATCGTAGACCTCCTGCAGCGTGACCGGCTTGCCGATGAGGTCGGCGTAGAGCTCGGCGAGTTGAGCGGCGGTGTAGACGGTGGCGCCGACGATGCGAATTTGGCGGATGACGAGCCTGGTCTCGGCGGCGCCCGGCGGCGCCTCGATGCCGGGCACCGAGATCGCCGGCCCCCCCGGCTGCGCCAGCGGCACGGGCGGCCGCGCGAAGCGCTCCCGCTCGCGGCCCGGCTGATCGCTGGGCGGCACGATCTGCGCACCCGATGGAACGGTCTGTGCGACGGCGGCGAATGAAACGCTCACCATCGCCAAAGCCGCTGCGATGGCGCGTGCGCCGGCGCGCATGACCCGCCCCTCCGTCACCCAAGCCGAAATTGTACGTCCGAGCGCGACTCTCGGGCAATTGCCGGCGGGCGCTGTCAACCGTCGCGGTTTGGCAATTTTTGCAGATGTTTCAATAAGGTCACACCGGCCGACCGAGGCGCCCTCACAGCGTTTCCGCGTGTCGCTTCGCCCCACGCGGGCAAATATATCGTCTACAAATCGAATTTATATCTTGACTACGACATGAAGATGACCTAGAACGAATGCACGCGCGGTCACTCCCGTGTCGTCCCCGCGAAAGCGGGGACCCATGATCACCGGCCGATGTTCATGGGTCCCGATGCTCCGCCCGCTGTGCGGGCGTCGGCCAGGGCGACAGTGTTGGGTGGCGCGAAGGACCAACCTGCGGATGTGGAAAACGATCGCTGGCTCGGCCCTCCTGTTTCCCGCCTGTTCTTTACAGGGGAACCGCGCAACCGCAACGTGTCGCGCCGTCAGTCGTCCAGCCGGCCAGTGCCGCTCGGCCTGCGCTAGTAGCTCAACTGCACCGGCACGTGGAGCGTCCCGCTGTCATAGGTGAAGGCGGCGCTGTTGAAGCTCGGCGGCCCGAATATCGAGGAGGGATTGTTCGAGAAGCCGTAGCCCTGCTTGGGTTTGCCGAACAGGCCGGTCTCCATCTGCGTCTCGTTGTGCTCGGCGTGGAAAACCGCGACCGCATAGGTTCCCGCCGGGACGCCGCTGAACACGCAGGTGGCGTACCCGTTCTTGATTTGCGCGACCGCGCCTCGCATTTCGCGCCCCGGCTCGCGGAAGCCGTCGGCGGAGGAATAGAGCCCGCAGCGCATCGACCCGCTGTCGTTGCGCGCCCCTGTGACCGAGACGCTCAGTCTCCCGTGGGATTGCGCGCTCGCCGCGGTCGCGGCGCCGAGAATAAGCGCGAGGAGCACAGGTGAGAGCAGAGCGCGCACGGGATATCTCCTCATCTTCATGCGTTCATTTGGCCTTGTCGAAGGCGATGCCGAAACCGAGCAGCGGCAGGCTCATGTCGATCGGCTTCTTGTTGGCGTCCTGCACGGTGATTTTGAGCTCGCTGCCGGTGCGCATCGCGGCAACGAGCTTGTCGGTGAGCGTCATGGCGACGAAGCATCCCACATTGGTGCAGGTCTGGATCGGCTGCCGTTCCGGAGTGCCGTTGTCGACCTTGACCGACACCTGCTCGGTGAGATTGAGGCCGAGCGGCAGCGTCATCACCATCGCGCCGCTCTTGCCGTCGGCCGCAGGCCGCACGGCCGCCGACACCAGCAACTGGCGGCTCTCGCGGTGAAACACCTGCTGGAAAGCGCGGCAGTCGAGCGTCTTGCCGTCGCCCGAGCACTCGACCCGCCATGCGGCGGGCGGGCTCTCGGGGGCTTGTTGCGCCGGCGCCGCGGTTGCCGCGACCGCGACGATGAATGCGGCTATTGCCGCAGCGCAGGTGCTCGCCGGTGAGGGGCGACAACTCGCAGGCATGGGTTTACTCCTCAAGACTAAGCCGCCGGCGCGCAGGCGCTTAAAGCATGTCGGCTACCCGAGCGCTACATGGGTGAGGGGCTCTTCCGACAACAACCCCTCACAAGAGCGGGCGGAACGACGTTGCGCCGCGCCGGTTAGGCCCATAAACTGCTTGGTCAATACCGGAGATGAATCGGAATAACGCCGGCTCCATCAACGCAGGGTGGAAACATGAATATCCGCGAAACCGCGCCCCGAATTACTGAGCTCGAGAAGATTTCCACGCGCACCGACACCCGCGACTATCTCGCCAAGGCCGCGCCGACGAAGGAGAAGCTCAAGGACTGGCTCATCGTCGACGTCGATGCCCACGTCAACGAAACCGCGTTCTGGTCGGAAGTCACCGACCGCATCGACAACGAGGTTCTGCGCTACATCGCCGAGGCGTTCCGCGACCGCGGCCCGGCGCCCGGCTTGTTGAACGCCAACGGCCCGCTCTACCAGGACGTGGCCGGCCGCATCATGCACCAGCAGAAGCTGGCCGAGCCGACGCCGCCCGGGCTGCATCGCCAGGTGCAGCTCACGCAGCGCGCCATGGATGCGCTGGGCATCGATTACATGGTGGTGTTTCCCACCCCGATGCTGTCGCTCGGCATGCATCCGCAGGTCGACGTCGAGGTCGCTCTCGGCAACGCTTACAATCGCTGGCTGATCGAGGAGATTCTGCCCCAGGACAAACGGCAGAAGGCGTTGCTGTACCTGCCGTTCAACGATCCCGAGGCCTGCGTGGAGACGGTCGAGCGCTTCGCCGACGCGCCGGGCGTGGTCGGCTTCTCCGTCACCTCGACGCGTCACAAACCGGTCTGGCACAACTCCTACATGCGGCTCTACGCCGCCCTGCAGGAGGTGGGCAAGCCGCTCGGGTTCCACGCCGGATTCACCTGGGCCGATCCGTCGTTCCAGCAGCTCAACCGCTTCATCGGCATGCACTCGCTCTCGTTCGCGCACTTCAACATGGTCCATATGACCAACTGGGTGCTCAACGGCCTGTGCGAGCGCTTCCCCAAGCTCAAGGTGATCTGGATCGAGAGCGGGCTTGCCTGGATTCCGTTCGTCATGCAGCGGCTCGATTCCGAATACATGATGCGCACGTCGGAGTGCCCGCTGCTCAAGCGCAAGCCGAGCGAGTACATCGAGGAAATGTACTTCACCAGCCAGCCGCTCGAGCGCAGCAACATGAAGCTCACGCAAGCGACGTTCGAAGCGATCAGGGCCGAGACCCAGTTGCTCTACGCATCGGATTGGCCGCATTGGGATTTCGACGCGCCGAGCTCGATCACCAACCTGCCGTTCCTCAAGGAAGGGGCCAAGCGCAACATTCTCGGCCTCAACGCCGCGCAGTTGTTCGGGCTCGAAGTGCCGCCGGCAAAGTCGGGCGTGAAGGCATCCCCGCAGCCGGTCGCCGTACCGGCCGAATGAGTGCCAAGCGACTGCGTGAGGTCGGTATGAGTTCATCCGCGGCCACGGGCGACACCGCCGCTGCCGATTGCGGTGCGGCGTTCTGCGCATCGGTCGACGACGCGCTCAAGAACGGCACGCCTGATGCCGTGCCGGATGAAAATCTGCAGCGCGTGCTCTCCGCCGCCGTGCGGCTCTATTCCGCCAAATCGGAGGACCGCGCGCTTGCGCCGTTCGGCGACAGGCCGGTGAACGCAACCGAAGCGGTGACGGCGGTCTGCGCGATCATGCGCGCGGCCGATCTCAACTTCTTCGATCTGCAAATGTGGTACCGCCGCGGCGAGCGCGAATGACGGGAACGTGGGTGAAGCGATGAACGAGGTCATGGTGGGCGAGCTCAGCGAGTTCGCGGAGGGCGGATATCGCGTGCTGCGAGTCGACACGTTCGAGTTCGGAATTTTTCGTCAAGGTGACCGTCTCGTCGCCTACGAGAATCATTGCCCGCACGACGGCGGTCCGGTCTGTCAGGGCAAGGTGATCCCGCGCGTGGAGGAAGAGCTGGCGCCCGACCAGAGCAGCCGCGGCCTTCGGTTCTCCCAGAAGCGCAACATCGTCTGCCCTTGGCACGGGTGGGAATTCGACATCGAGACCGGCCGCCATTGCGGCGATCCGAAATATCGCCTGCGACCGGTCGTCGTTCAGGTGCGCGACAACCGCGTCTATGTCAGCGTCCCGCCGGCAGCCTGAGAACGTTCTTCGGCCCCCTCATGCTGAGGAGCATCGCAGCGCCGCCGGGCACGAGGCGTCTCCACGAGCTCGGCTGTGTTGCGATGGCGTCTCGAAGCATGGGGGGCCGCCCTCATCCTTCGAGACGCGCGCTAACAAGGTGCGGCGCATGAAGCTGCGTCTTCGGTCGCGCGCTCCTCAGGATGAGGGCGGGTCAAGCATCACACTGCGCGCACGGGTTTGAAATGACTTCTCCCCTCGAGCTGAGCATCGCGCTGTCCGACAACGAGCGCACGCGGCCGCTGATCGAAGGCCGCGTCGTGCCGCAAGGCATCAAGCCTGTCGTCACCGTGGTGCACCCGTCCGAAATGTTTTGGCGGCAGCTGCGCTTTGCCGAATTCGACGTATCGGAAATGTCGATGTCGTCGCTGATCATCGCGGCATCGCGCGGCGATACCCGCTGGGTGGCGATCCCGGTCTTCACCATGCGCAAGTTCTTCCATACCAGCATCATCGTGCGCAGGGATTCAGGCATCGGCGCGCCGGCAGATCTGCGCGGCAAGCGCATCGGCGTGCCGGAATATCAGCAGACCTGGGCGATCTGGTCGCGCGGCGTCCTCGAGCACGAGTTCGGCGTGCATCCACGCGATATCGAATGGTTCATGGAGCGCAACCCCGAGAAGAGCCACGGCGGGGCGACGGGATTTACCGCGCCGCCCGGCGTGCGCGTGCAACACATCCCACCGAGCACGAACATCGGCGAAATGCTGGTGCGCGGCGAACTCGACGGCGCGCTGCTCTATCTGGTGCATCCGAATCTGATCGACCGCAGCACAGCCGATGTCTCGGGGGTGACGCGGCACCTTTTCCCGGATCCCGCGGACGAAGGCCGGCGCTTCTATGCCAAGACCGGGCTTTTCCCGATCAACCATACCGTCGTGCTGCGGCGCTCGCTGCTCGAGCGCCATCCCTGGGTCGCGCTCAACCTCTATTCGGCCTTCGTCGCGGCGAAGGAGGAGATTGCGCGCTACGGCCAATCGTATCTGCACTGGTATTTCGAAACCGGGCTGCTCGACGAGAAGGTCAACCGCACGCTCACCGCCAACGATCCGCTGGCTTACGGCTTCAAGGCGTCCCGCGCTGTGCTCGAGACGATCGCTCAATACGTGCACGAGCAGGGGCTGAGCGAGCGGCGGGTCAAGCTCGAGGTAGTGTTCGCCGCCAGCACGCTCGACATGTGAGCGGGCTCCGACTCGCATCAACTATGGTGTCGTCCCCGCGAAAGCGGGGACCCATATTCCAGAGTTGGTGGTCATGGGTCCTCGCTTGCGCGGGGACGACGTCGACAGATTGATCGGGCCAGGAACGAGCAGCCGGCATGAGCGTGAACAAAGGCTACGACTACGTGATCGTCGGTGGCGGTTCGGCCGGCTGCGTGCTGGCCAACCGGCTCAGCGAGGATGGCGGCGCGCGCGTGCTGCTGATCGAAGCCGGAGGGCGCGATCTCAATCCGCTCATCCACATCCCGCTCGGCATGGGCAAGATGCACGAATACGACATGTTCAACTGGGGCTATCACACCGAGCCCGAGCCGAACCTGAACGGCCGCAAGATCGAGGCGATGCGCGGCAAGGTGTTGGGCGGCTCGTCCTCGATCAACGTGATGGCTTATACACGCGGCCATCGCGGCGACTACGACCGCTGGGCGCAGAAGGGCGCGCGGGGCTGGTCCTTTGCCGACGTGCTGCCCTACTTCAAGCGCTGCGAGCGATGGGAAGGCGGCGAGGATCGCTGGCGCGGCGGCGCGGGGCCGGTCGGCACGCAATTCGCAAAGACGGCCGATCCGCTCTACGACGCCTGGATCCAGGCCGCCCTGGCGGCAGGCTTGCCCGTCACCGACGACTATAACGGCAAGCAGCAGGAAGGCTTCGGCCGCGGCCAATACACCATCCGCGACGGCTATCGCTCCTCGGCCGCCAGCGCCTATCTCAAGCCCGCGAGAGCGCGGGCAAATCTCCACGTTGCGACCCGCGCCCACGCAACGCGCGTGCTGATGCAGGGCACGCGCGCGACCGGCGTCGAATACAGCAGAAGCGGCCGCGTGGTGCGGGTCGAGGCGGAGCGGGAAGTGATCCTCTCGGGCGGCGCGTTCAATACCCCGACGCTGCTCATGCTCTCAGGCATCGGTCCGGGCGCGCACCTGCGCGAGATCGGCATCGAGCCGCTCGTCGATTTGCCGGTCGGCAAGAATCTGCAGGATCACCTCGCGGTGATCCTCTTTTTCCGGCGCTTGGACGAAAGCGCGTTCCTCAAGCAGATGCGTTTCGACCGCATGGCGGTTGCCATGCTCCGCGCCTATTTCTTCGGCACCGGACCCGGCACCGTGGTGCCCGGCGGATTGCACGCCTTCATCAAGACGCGGCCCGAGCTTGCGGTGCCCGACATCGAGTTCATGTTCCGCGGCGCGCCGGCGGCAACGCATCTGTGGTTTCCGCTCATCCGCGCGGCCTATGTCGACGGCTACGGCATTCGCCCGACGATCTTGCATCCGGACAGCCGGGGCGAAATCCTGCTGCGCTCGGCCGATCCGCGCGCGGCGCCGCGCATCGTCTACAACTTCTTTTCCGCGCCGGACGACCTCCCGCGCTTGCGCGAAGGCTTCAAGCGCGCCCGCGACGTAGCGTATCAGAAGCCGATGGCGCCTTATCGCGGCCCGGAAACCTCACCCGGGGAAGGCGTGGAGACGGACACAGAGATTGACGCGTGGATCCGAAACACCGCGATTACGGCGCATCATCCCTGCGGCACCTGCGCCATGGGAACGGGACCCGACACGGTCACCGACCCGCAGCTGCGGGTGCATGGGGTGGAGCATCTGCGTGTGGTGGACGCCTGCGTCATGCCCGATCTGGTTTCCGCGCACATCAATGCTTGCGTGCTGATGATCGCGGAGAAGGCCGCCGACCTCATCCGCAACAAGCCGCCGCTGCCAGCCGATTACGATGCTTGAGCATTGGGGCACGGGCGGTGCATCTAACTCCACTCATTCCCGCGAAAGCGGGAATCCAGCGAGTAGCCCGCATAAGCCATAAGCGCGTTTACGCGCGTCTTCGACGCGCTATGGCGATATGCGGGACCCCGGATTTCGCTGCCGCTCATCCGGGCTACGAATTCTGCGTCTACCGCCCGAATGCGGCCTTGGCGCGTTCGCGCACCGCTGCCGGAGTGTTCAGCGTTTGCGCGACGAGGCGCTCGAGCTGCTCGCCAGGCACAGGATCGAGCTCCACGCTCAGCCGTTGGATCTCGGCAACGAAGTCCGGGTCCTTCGCCATGGCTTGGAACGCAGTGCGCAGGGCTTGCGCGCGCTCAGCAGGAATTCCAGGCGGAGCAAGCAGGGAGCGCCCGATCGCGCTGCCGCTCGCGTAGAGCGCGAAGACCTGCTTGTCCTCGGGCGTATCGCCGATCTCGCCCAGGCTCGGCGTGTGCGGTAATTCGGAGATCCGTTCCGGCGTCGTCTGCAGGATGATCCTGATCTTATTCTGGCGCAGCCAGGCCTGTTTTCCCACCTTTACCGCCGCCCACGACGAGGACGCGCCGTCAACCTCCCCGCGCTCCATGGCGAGCATTGCCTCGCTCGAGGCCGGATAGCCGCTGATCAGCTTGAACTTGGTGCCGATGACCGCGTTGAGCAGCCGCGGCACGGTCTCGGCGATCGATCCTGGGCCGGTGCCGGCGAGCGAGGTCTCAATGCGCTTGGCGTCCTCGAGCGACTGTACTCTCGCGGTGTGCCACTGCATGAAGATGTTGTTGCTGGTGGCGACGCGGCCCAGGTAAGTGAATTTTCCCGCGTCGTACTGAACGGCGGGATTGGCCAGGGCCTGTTCGAGCGCCGCCGATTCGACGATCACGCCGAGCGCCGTCCCATCCTTCGGCGCGAGCTCGTAGAGATAGTTCGCCGCCTTGAGGCTGCCCGCGCCCGGCATGTTCTGTGCGATGACGGTCGGCTGGCCGGGAATGTGCTTGCCGAGGTGGCGCGCGACCATGCGGCCGTAGAGATCGTAGCTGCCGCCTGCGGTGTAGCCGATGACGATCGTGACGGTGCGGCGCGCAAAGAATTGCTCGGCCGGCTCGGCGCCGCCGGCGTTGGTCGAAAACAGCAGAAGGAGGAGAACTAAGCTGCGATGCAGGACGGATTTACGCGACACGGCTCGCCTCTGTTCACCGACTTTACCGATTTGCTCATGTCACTCTGAGAGTCCCGCACGAATGTTAAACACGCACAGAGGGTGCCGAAAGCCTTCCCAGGGTCTCGCTGCAGCGATAATATTGCCTCGAGTTCGATTGAGCCGGCGCTGGCGGCAGGCCGCGCACGACAATGCCGCACACGACAATGCCGCACACGACAATAAAGGGAGACGCCTCATGGCACGAAAGCATCCGCACCCCGAGCTGAGCCGGCGCAAGTTCCTGGCGGGAGCCGCAGTGGCAGGTGCCGCCACCGCCGTGCCGCCGGCGCAGGCCGCAACCACGGCGCCGACGGACGCTGTACCACGACGGCCCTCCGCGCTGCCGCCCACGATGCAGATGGCGGCGGCCGAGAGCGGGACGCCGAAGGAGTTGTCCACCTCGCGCATCGGCGGCGTTCCCGGCTCCGACTTCATGGTCGACGTGATCAAGACTCTCAATATCAAATATCTGCCCTCCAACCCGGCTTCGAGCTTCCGCGGCATCCACGAGTCGCTGCTCAACTACGGCGGCAACAAGATGCCGGAATTTCTCACCTGTGCGCACGAGGAATCCGCGGTCGGCATGGGGCACGGCTACTTCAAAGTCACGGGCAAGCCGCTGATGACGCTGTGCCACGGCACGGTCGGCCTGCAGCATGCGGCGATGGCGGTCTACAATGCGTGGTGCGATCGCGTGCCGGTGATCATCGTCGGCGGCAACGATCTCGATGCCGCCCATCGGCCTCCGGGGGTGCCGACGGTTCACTCCGCGCAAGACATCAACGCGCTGGTGCGTGACTTCACCAAATGGGACGATACGCCAGTCTCGCTCCAGCATTTCGCGCAGTCGTTCGTGCGCGCGTACAAGATCGCGATGACTCCGCCCTACGGACCGGTCGCGATCTCGCTCGACGCCGGCCTGCAGCAAGAGCCCATGCGCAATGGCGAGAAGCTCTATATCCCGCGCTACGTGCCGACCTCGCCACCGCAGGGCGATACCGGCGCCGTGAAAGAGGCGGCGCGGCTTCTTGCCAATGCACAGAACCCCGTGATCGTCGCCGATCGTGCCGCTCGCAGCGAGAACGGCGTTCGATGGCTGGTAGAGCTGGCGGAGCTCCTGCAGGCACAAGTCATCGACCAGGGCGGGCGGATGAACTTCCCCAAGACCCACTATCTCAGCCGCCCGCCAACCGCGGTGAACAATGCCGATGTCATCCTGGGCCTCGAGCTCACCGACTTCTGGGCGACGGTGAATGCCTGGATCGACAACGGCGAGCACGGCATCGGCGTCAATACGAGCAGGGTCAAACCCGAGACCAAGCTCATCAGCATCAACGCCTCGGAGCTGCTGACCAAGGCGAACTACCAGGACTTCCAGCGCTTCCAGGCGGTCGACGTCGCAATGGCCGCGGACACCGAAGCGACGCTGCCGGCGCTGATCGAGGCGGTGAAGGCGGCGATTCCCGCCGACCGCAAAGCCGCGATCGAGAAGCGCGGCGAGGCCGCCAGGAAAGCCTATGCCGAAGCGCGTGTGCGCACCAAGCAGGCGGCGGCGCTCGCCTGGGATGCGAGCCCGATCAGCACCGCGCGCCTGGTGATGGAGACCTGGGCGCAGATCAAGGACCTCGACTGGTCTCTGGTTGCATCCTCCGGGAACGTGAGCAACTGGCACCAGCGGCTGTGGCCGATGGAGAAATATTACCATTGGCTCGGTGCATCCGGCGGTTACGGCGTCGGCTACGGCGCGCCGGCCTCGATCGGCGCGGCGCTCGCCAATCGCGATCTCGGCCGCTTCTCGGTGAGCATCCAGGCGGACGGCGACCTCATGTACGCGCCGGGCGTGCTGTGGACCGCGACCCATCACAAGATCCCGCTGCTTGCGGTGATGCACAACAATCGCGGCTATCACCAGGAGGTGATGCACGTGCAGCGCCTGTCCAACTTCCGCAATCGCGTGGCGAGCCTTGGCGGCGACATGGGCCCGATCGGGACCAGCATCGAGAATCCCGACATCGAGTATCACAAGCTCGCGGAATCCATGGGCTGGTGGGCGAAGGGGCCGATCAAGGATCCGGCGCAGCTCGGACCTGCGATCAAGGAAGCCGTCGCCGTGGTGAAATCCGGCCAGCCCGCGCTGGTCAATGTGTGGACGCAGCCGCGCTAGGGAGGCCGGTCAATGCGTATGGTTCGTGGGTTCGGGCCGGTGGCGCTCGCTGCCGGCCTGCTCTTGAGCTGCGGCGGCGCGTTTGCCGCCTCGGCCGAGAAGGGCAAGACGGCCTACATCCAGCACGGTTGCTGGCAATGTCACGGCATGCAAGCGCAAGGCGGCATCGCCGGCCCTAAGCTCGCGCCGGATCCCATGCCGCTCGAGACGTTCACGGCGTTCGTGCGCACCACCAATCGCGCGATGCCACCCTACGCGGAGGCGGTTCTGCCGAACGAGGACCTCGCCGACATCCACGCTTATCTCGAAACGATCCCGAAGCCGGCGGATTACAAGGATATCCCCCTGCTTAACCAGTAGCGGGGACGCGGCTCCGTCATAGATCGAGCACCAGGCGCTCGCTTTTGCAGCCGGCGCAACAGATCATGACCTTGGTGTTCGAGGCCTGCTCCTCCTCGGTCAAGATGGCGTCGTGGTGCTCGGGCGTGCCTGAAATCACCCGCTGCTCGCAGGCGCCGCAGATGCCGAGTTCGCAGGAATAGTCGACGTCCACCCCGGCATCGAGCAGCACCTGCAGGATGGTTTTGCCTTCGGGAATGACGAATTCCTGCCCGGAACGCGCGAGTTCGACCACGAAGCCGCCCTTCCTGTCGGCCTCCTGCTTGGGGGTGAAATATTCGACATGGATCTGCGCGCGCGGCCAATCGGCGGTCGCGGCCTCGAAGGCTTTGAGCATCGGGGTCGGTCCGCAGCAATAGAGGTGCGCCTCCCTCGGCGCCTCGGTGATGATCGGCTTGATGTCGAGGACCTTGTCGCCGTTCTCGTCATCGAAATGAAAATGCGTGTGGCCCATGGCTTCGAGCGGTTGCAGAAACGCCGTGTCGGCGCGCGAGCGGCAGGCATAGTAGAGTTTCCAGGAGCGGCCGAGCTTGTGCAGCCGCTGCACCATGCACCAGATCGGGGTGATGCCGATGCCGCCGGCCAGGAGCACGACGTGGCTGGCGTTCTCGACCAACGGGAAATTGTTGCGCGGCGCGCTGATCTTGAGCGTCCTGCCGACGCGCAACTCGTCGTGCACGCACCGCGAGCCGCCCCGGCTCGCAGGGTCGCGCTTGACTGTGACGGCATAGCTTGAGGGATCCGGCTCAGGCCTGATCAGCGAGTACTGGCGAATAAGGCCGTTCGGCAAATGCAGGTCGATGTGAGCGCCGGGTTCGTACGGGGGTAACGGCTTTCCGTCGAGCGGCGCAAATTCATAGATGTTTGTGTCGCGCGCCGCGTAGCGGGTCGCGCTCACGCGCACGTCGATCAACCGGTCGGCCGTCTTTGCCGCCATGGCCTCGGCCGGTGCGGCCGTCGCTGTATTCACCAATGGTTCTCCTGCGGCAGCGCCAGCGTCATCGGGCACCGAAGCTCGTTTGTCAATTATCGGGCATGAGATATGCTTGACTCGCGCGCAATCCAACCGGCGGAAAAGTCTAGCGAATTGCATGCGAGGGTCGGCGCGGCGGCGGCCGACCGAGCAAGTTTCGCTCGCGCCGAGGCCAAGCGTGGCCATGCTCGGGCGGCGCCAAGGGAGGACGAGGTGAGAGGCGATCCGAAAAGCACCGGGCGGTGCGTGCGATTGCTGAGCCTCGTTCTTTCGTTTGTTCCGGCTCTTGGAACCGCGCCAGCCGCTGCGCAAGGTTCTCTCCGATCGCGGCCCTGGCTCGATCCGGCGTTGCTCCCCGCGGCGAAAGCGGAAGGCTCGCTCATCGTCTACTCGTCGACAAACGAGCAGGAAGGGCTGCCGCTGTTCAAATTGTTCACCGAGGCGACGGGCATCAAGGTCGACTACGTGCGCGCATCCGATGCGGTGCTGCTCTCGCGCATGGCGATCGAGTTTCGCGCCGATCAGCGGTCCTACGACATCGTGCAGACCGCGACCATCAACAAGATGCCGCCGCAAATGTTGGCGGAATACGAGCCGGCCGAGGCGAACAACATTTCTCCGGACGCCCGCGATCCGAACATGCGCTGGCATGGCGTCTACGCCAATTACAATTCACCTGCCTACAACACCGAGCGGGTTAAAGCCTCCGAGCTGCCGCGCAGCTACGAGGAGTTTGCCCAGCGCAAGGAATGGGCCGGCAAGGTCGCGATCGATGGCACCGATAACGAATGGCTCAAGGGCATGGTGCAGTATTACGGCGAGCGCGATGGGATCGAGCTCATCAAACGAATCGTGGCAACGCTGCGGCCCGTCGTCACCGACGGGCACCTGGCAATGGCGCGCGCAACCGGCGCCGGCGAATACTGGGTCTCACTGAACAACTACGTGAACCTCTCGATGAACGTCAAACTCGCCGGCGGGGCGATCGATATCTGGGCGCTCGACCCGGTGACGCTGTTCTTCGGCCAGGTTGGCGTGAACGCGAAGGCGCCGCATCCGAGCGCGGCTCGCCTTGCCGCCAATTTCATGCTCAGCCGAGAGTGCCAGGAGTTTCTCGCCAGATTCGGACGCCTGCCGACGCGCAAGGACGTGCAGTCGAACCCGCCGGGCGTGATCGAGATGTTGACGCAGAAGAAGGTCGTCACCGTGCTGATGAGCCCCGACGAGGAGCGCAAGTGGCAGCGCCAATTCGACCAGCTGTTCAAGGGACGGTGACTATGTTCGGAGAATGCTCGTGCGCGGAATCACGAATCAATGCAACGGACCTGCACGCGAGCGGCGCGCTCGGTCACCCTCTCCCGCAAGGGAAGAGGGTATTCGAGTGTGCCGCCGCGTCCGTTAGTCCGTGGTGAGAATCGGGCGTGAGCGTTGCCAATAGCCGGTTGGATGGGCTCCCCGGCGTGAGTGCCGCCGTTCGGCTGTCTGCTCTCGTGAGCCTGTCAAACATTGCGCTTGCCGTCTGCGTTGCGGTCGCGGTCTGGCTCGTTCTCGTTCCGCTCTCGGCGCTCCTCTACAATGCCTTCACTGAAGACACCGGATTCGGTCCAGGCGGCTTCTCGCTGGACAATTTTGTCGAGGCGTATTCGAGCTGGCACATTCTGGGATTGCTACGCAATTCCGTGATCTTCGCCGTCGGCACGGCGCTGACGACGTTCGTCATGGGCGCGCTCGTCGCCTGGGTTGTCGAGCGCACGGATGCGCCGGGCGGCAGCCTCTTTCACACCTTGTCGCTGCTGTCGTTTGCCATGCCCGGATTGCTCATCGCCATGGCGTGGATCTTTGTCTTCAGCCCGAACATCGGCTGGGGCAATGCGGTGCTCAAAGCGGCATTCGGGCTCAGCGAGGCACCCGTCAATATCTATTCGATGGTGGGAATGACCTGGGCGTTGTCGAGCCACTATTTTCCGCTCGCTTATCTGGTACTGGGGCCGGCTTTGCGGGCGCTCGACCTGCGCATGGAAGAGGCCGCGCTGATGGCCGGCGGAAGCTACCCGCAGGTCTTCGCCAGAGTGACGTTGCCGTTGTTGCGGCCCGCGATTCTGTCGGCGCTACTGCTGCTGTTCGTGATGGGCATGGCATCCTACGAGGTCCCGCGCCTGATCGGCCGGCCGGCGCGCATCGACGTGTTTACCACCGATATTCAGGGCGCCATCATCGCGGCGCCGCCGGCTTTCGGAGTGGCAAGCGCGCTCGGCCTGACGCTGCTCGCGATCTGCGTGCTTGCCGTATTGTTCTATCGTCGCGCCACGCAGCACGCGGACTCCTTCGCCACCGTGACCGGCAAAGGCTATCGACCCGCCCGCATCAAGCTCGGCCGCGCCCGCTGGCCGGTTGCAGTCGGGATTGGCGCCATGTTCGTCTTTGCGCTCGGCCTGCCGCTCGTCACGCTCATCTGGCAGTCGTTCTTCCGCAACCTGGCGCAGCCGTTCGTCTTCACGAGTGCGCGGGTGACGCTCGACAACTACGAGTTCATCCTGAGCTATCCGATCTTTCTCGCCGCTGTGAAAACGAGCGTGTTGCTCGCCGCGATGGCTGCAACGATCGTCGCCGGCCTCACCTTCGTCATGGCGTGGATCGCGCAGCGCTGGCTGCCGCGCTACGGCTTCGTGCTCGACGCGCTCGCGTTTGCGCCGATCGCCATACCGGGGGTGATCGTCGGCGCCGGCATCCTCATCGCCTACTTGATGCTGCCGATTCCGATCTACAATACAATTTGGATCCTGCTGGTGGCCTATGTGACGTTGTATCTTCCCTACGGCATGCGCTTTGCGTCGAGCGGGATTGCCCAAATCCATCGCGAGCTCGAGGAGATGGCGGCGGTCTCGGGCGCCGGGCTCGCCCAGATCTTTCTGCGCATCATGCTTCCGCTTTTGGCGCCGGTGCTGCTGGCGGGCTGGATCTACGTCTTCGTGCTGGCGGTGCGCGAGCTTGGCGCGTCGATCTTTCTCGTCGGTCCCGGCACTCATGTATTGGGCACCATCAGTCTCACGATGTGGGAGGAGGGCGGCAGCTACGGCGCCGTCGCGGCGCTCGGCGTGATCCAGATCGTTCCGCTCGTCGTCATTGTCGCAGGACTGCGGTCGATCGAGCTGCGGATGCAGCGGCGCGCGCAAGGCCTCGCCGCGGTCGGATAATAATTCACAGCAAAGAGCGTAGGGTGGACGAAGGCGCAGCCGCTTGCATAAGCCGAAACTAAGCGCACCGCGCCTTTGCCCACCCAACAGCCGAAATAAAGTCGCCTCCCGGAGCGATCCGGGAGGCGGCTGCGTTTGCAAGCCCGCGGTTCTACGCCGCGGCGGCGAGATTGCCGAAGCGCTTGAGGTTGTCGCGCTGCTTCTCGTTGCGCGGCGGCAGCTTGAACAGGCGCGCGGCGGTGCCGCCGAGGATGTTGTGCTTGGCCTTCTCCGAGAGGAAGGGCAGGTCGTAGATCGTCGCCGGCAGATCGAAATCCCAATGCGGATAATCCGACGAGTAGAGGAGCTGTGTCTCGGCGTTGATCATGCGGAAAGTGCACTCCAACGCCTGGCGGTCCTGAATCTCCATGGGCTGCGAGGAGTAGTACATGTCGCGCATGTAGTCCGACGGCTTCTTCTTCAGCAACGGAGCTTCCGACGGCCGTATCATGAATTCGTGGTCGAGCCGCTGCATCAGGAACGGAACCCAAGCGAGCCCCGACTCGATCCAGATCACCGGCAGCTTGGGGAAACGCTCGCCCATGCCGTTTATCACCCAATTGGTCAGATGGAGGATGTTGTAGAAGGTGAAGCCGAGCGCATGCACCGACAGGAAGCGGTTGCAGGCCCGGAACACGGGCTCGTTCCAGTTCGGCCCGGAATGGAACGCGAGCGCGAGCCCGCGCTCCTCCATCGTGCGGTAGAGCCGCATGTAGGCGTTGTCGTTCACCTGCAGATGCCGCACCGTGGTGACCATGAAGCCGGTTACGCCCGGCCGGCTGCCGAAGGTCTCGACCTGGCGCACGCACGCGGCGGGATCGGAAAACGGCAGGCACAGCATGGAGTACATGCGGCCGCCTGCTTCCGGCAGTACCTTTTCGGTGACCCAGCGGTTGTAAGCCCAGCAGAGATCGACCTCCATCTCCTTCTGCGGATGCATGCCGATATTGAGCATCCCGGTCGGAAACAGACAGGAATAATCCACGCTCATCGCATCCATCCAGCGCTCACCGAGCTGCACGTCGCGATGCTTGCCGTTCTGCTCGGTCTTCTCGGACCGCCGCAGCGGATAACGCGTCACCCGCCCGCCCATGTCCTGGATGAAGCCGGCATTGGTCGGCACGACGGAGCCGCGATCGGTCATCCCGCGACCGCCCATGGTCCACTGCCGGAAGACGTCGTTCTCCATGTACGGCAGGATGTCACTGTAGTGCTCGTTCTCGTAATGATGGGCGTCGACGTCGACGATGAGAATGTCGTCGAGCTTGCGCTGGACCGCCTGCTTGCGGGCATGGGCGAGCAGCCTGGTGGTGTTCAACTCGTCGACAGAGACGCGTCGGCCGCGTTCAGCGAGGAGGTCCATGGTTGTCTCCTGACGTTTCCAAATCTTGCTTGCGTTCCGGCGGGCGAGCCCGCGCTTGAAAACTTAACGGCCAGTCCAGCTCTGCCACATGCCGAGCTCGAACACGGCGAGGTTGGCCGCCTTGAGCAGCCCGCTCGCCGTGATCATCACGTCCGTGGCGGTGGCGCCGCCACGCTGCGGAAGCGGCAGCACCTGCTCGCCCGCTTCAATTTGTGCCGCGTAGGTCTTGCAGACGGCGGCCATCAGCGCCTGCAACGCCTCGGTGCTAAGGAGATCGCGCCGGCCGTTGGCAAGCGCGCGCTCGAGCTCGGCCGCAAGCCGCTTCGCCTGCGCGGAACCGCCGTTCGGAGCCTCGCCCGCCCGCTTTGCCGTCGCCTGTCGCTCGGCCGGTTTGGCGTGTCTGGCTCGCTTTCCCATCGGCGGCACGGTCATCGCTGCGCGCCGCGCGGTCTTTGCCGTCCTAGGTGAGGACATAAACTTCGTCCCCTTTCTCCACGACCTTGTATTTGCGCAGCTTGAGCTTGCGGTCCGAGACGCATTCGCCAGTCTTCATATCGTATTCGTAGCCATGCCACGGGCACACGAAATGCATTTCGGTCTCGGAAAAGTAGAGTCCTTGCGAGGTCTTGTCGGGCAACAGCCGTTCCTCGACCTTGGCGATGGTGAGGCCTTCACAGGCGGGGCCGCCCTGGTGCAGGCAGAAATTGCTGTAGGCGTAAAACTGGCCCTCGTGCCGGAAGATGCCGATCTCGTTGTCTCCGGCGAAGATGATGCGGCGGTCGCCATCCTTGAACTCGGCGATCTTTCCGACAAACTGCTCGGCCATGCTGCGACGCCTCCTTGAAGGTGCGGTTTCCTCGATTGTCTTCTTTTGGGATGTCCGCCGATCTTCTTGCCGCGGGTCCGCCATCCACGGCCATTTGTATAGTACAATTGGCTGGATACAACCAGCGGCAAGCGTTGGTCGGGCATCCTTAATCGACATGCCTTCGCGCAGGGGGCCGGCGCGCAATCACGCCATCTTATTGGTCAGCGTTCCGATTTTCTCGATCCAGATCTTGACCACGTCGCCGGCCTTGAGGAATTCCCCGCGCGCTGCGCCGACCCCGGCGGGCGTGCCGGTGAGAATGAGATCGCCCGGGTGGAGGGTCGTGCCACTCGACAATTGCGCGATCTGCTCGGCCAGGTTGAAGATCATATGCTTGGTGTGGGAGTCCTGCTTGAGGACGTCGTTGACCCACAGCTTGAGCCCGAGATTTTGCGGGTCGCCGACGTCGTTCGCCGGCACGATCCAGGGGCCGAGCGGGCAGGAGCCGTCGAACGTCTTGTGCTTGGTCCAATCGGATTTGAACGGAGAAGTGTCGCTGATGTTCGCACGGCGCCCGCGATCGCGCGCGGAGAGATCATTGGCCGCAGTGTAGCCGGCAACATAATCGAGCGCCTTCTCCTCCGACACGTCCTTGGCCGGCCGGCCGATCACCGCCGCCAACTCGACCTCCCAGTCCATCTCGTTCGACAGCCCGGAAATCTTCACCGTGGCGCCGGGATCGGCGAGCACTCGTGATGCCTTGATGAAATGCCACGCCTTAAGCCCTTGGGTATGCGGATCGGGTTCGAGCGGCCGGTTCATGCGGCGGGCCATCTCGGCGGCGTGGTCGGCGTAATTGGCGCCTGCGCAATAGATCGCGGAGGGCCAGCGCACGGGCGCCAAAAGTTTGGTGCGCGCCAGCGGCAAGGCTTTGACGCGGCTTTTTCCAGCCGCGGCGGCTGCTTTCCGCAGGGCCCCTTTCGCCGTTCGCCAGTCCTCGAGGATGCCGAGCACCGTCGCGTAGGCGCCCTTGCCCGTGAGCTTGGCGGCATCGAACAGCGTGCCGTCGATGACCAGCCCAGCCCGGGGGCCGTCGGAGGTCTGGTAAGTCGCGAGCTTGTAGCCGGCCATGTTCGTTTGCTCCGTTGCGTGCCATGCCGCTCGCGAAAGCTTTTGCTTAATATGTCGATCTTGTCGAGGGCGTAGCTGGGTTGAGCCTTAAGATCGGAGAGGACATGATGTAAATGGGGCCGGCGCGGAAGGCCGGGATCGCTAAAAGGAGAAAACGCTATGATCAGACCGAGACGCATCGGTCACGCTACGTTCGAGACGCCGGATCTGGAGAAGGCCATCGCTTATTATGGCGAGTTCATGGGACTGATCCTGGCCGAACGCGAAAAGGATCGCGCCTTTCTTGCCAGCAAGATCGGGCAGCTGGTGATCGAGCTCAACCGTGCGGATCGCGCGCATTGCAGCAAGCTGTCGTTTGAGGTCGCGCCCAATTCCGATTTCGGCGAGCTGGCGCGGGAGCTATCCAAGGATGGCGTGCGCAGCGAGTTGCGCAACGATTCCGTTCCCGGCATGGGCCAGGTGCTGTCATTCAAGGACGACAAGGGAACGACGATCGACCTGTTCAAGGAGTGGGGCTATCTCGGCAAGCACGCGCAGGTCGCCGGTATCGGGCCGCTCAAGCTCGGACACGTCGCCTTCTACACGCCGGATATCCAGCGCACCGTCGCATTTTACGAGCAGGTGCTCGGCTTTCGCGTCTCCGACTGGATCGGCGATTTCTTCTGCTTCATGCGCTGCAATCCGGACCATCACACCGTGAACTTCTTCACCGGCCCCAACGTGACGCTTCACCACATCGCGTTCGAGCTCAAGGATTTCGTGCATCTGCAGAACTCGTGTGAGGTCATGGGCCAAAAGCGGATCCCGATCATCTGGGGGCCGTTGCGGCATGGTCCCGGGCACAACGTCGCCACTTACCATCGCAACCAGGATGAGCAAGTCGTCGAGTTCTTCTGCGAGCTCGACCAGATGAAGGATGAGGAGCTCGGCTATTTCGAGCCGCGCCCGTGGCACCACGACACGCCGCAGCGGCCCAAACGATGGACGCCGGGAAAGACGAGCATTTGGGGACCGACGCCGGAGGACGATTTTCACCGGACGCAGTCGTGACGGAAGCGGCCGTTGTCCTCTACATGTCATGCGCGGGCTTGACCCTCGCATCCATCTTCTTGGGAAGGAGATAGATTGCCGGGTCAAGCCCGGCAATGACTGCGGACGTCTTTACCGACGCATGAGGCCTCTCGTAGCGAGACTTGACTATGGGCGCACCGCTGGTGTCTCGATGGGCATGCCGCGGGCGCGCCACATGAGATAGAGTTCGAGATTGACCATCTCGGCCGCGCCATATGGATAAGAAATGGCGCGCATGCCGAACAGGCAATTGCGTAGCCGCCGCTGCAGCGATCCGAGTGTTTGCCACTCGAGGCGGTAGATCGGATATCCGGTGGGGTGGCCCTGCGGGATCGGAGCGCCGGCAAGCTTTTGGCCCCAATTGTCGTCGTGGCACTGAGCGCAGGAGAGATTGAGCTGCCCTTGGCGCTCAGTGAACATGTCGCGCCCGGCTTGCAGGAAAGGCTTTATCCGCGCCTCGTCCGCGATGTCGATCGGCATCCCGCGCGATTGCCGCCCGACATAAGCTGCGAGCGCGAGCAGTTCCTTGCTCTCGAAGGCAAGCGGCGTTGCTTGCTGCTTCTCGGCGCGGCAGATATTGACGCGCTCCTCGAGATCGACGGGTCGTCCGCGCCCCGCATCGAAGGCCGGATAGCGCGCCGCCACGCCTTTCATGCTCGTGCGCGCGTCGCCGTGGCAATCGGCGCATGATTTGGCAGCGGAGCCATCCTTCCGTTGCCAGAGCGTTTCGCCGTCGAGCACCGACAGCATGGCGGGATTGGCCGTGTCGTCGTCCTGCATGGCGCGCGTCTCGCGGCCCATGAACTCGTAACCCGACTTTCGCTCGGCGAGCGGAATTTCGCCGGCGCTCGCCGCGCCGGCGCCCAACAACGCAATCAAGAAAAGAGCCGCCGCCGCGATCATTCGACGGTGATATTGACGGATTCGGTCGCGCTAAAACCGTTGTCGCCCGTCCACTCGAAGCTCAGCGTGCCGCTTTCGGTGGCAACGGTGAAAAAGGCGAGGAACGGATTGGCCGCAATCGCCGGGAACAGCTCGGCGCGGAAGATCTCCTCACCGTTATACTTGCACACGAGCTCGGTGATGATGTCGCGCGCTATCGGCCTGCCGGTACTGTCGGGACGAAAGCCGGTCTCCATCATGTGCGAGATCATGGTCTTGATTTCGATCGCTTCGCCGCGCTTGGCCTTCGCCGGCGCATTGATGAGGGCGCGCGCCATGGTCAGGCTCCCTCGAGACAGGCGGCAAGCGTCACGATGACTTCGACCTCGTCGGACCAGAACGAGCCGTCGCTCATTTGCGCCACTGCGACGATCTTCTGCGTATCGGCAAGACGGATGCGGGTCGA
>WNFV01003220.1_pt1 | contig 33804 bp, 40 predicted proteins | sample 5400101 | NCBI WGS metagenome assembly WNFV01 (sample SAMN13153361, study PRJNA577476) | soil metagenome | isolation source: 115 cm soil or saprolite under grassland replicate 1 | place: USA:California | collected 2016-06-15 | reverse complement strand
GGCTCAGTTGGTCCGGGCGGGGAAGTTGGCGATCGCGCGCGCGGAACCCGTGAGGTCCAGGATGTGCATCCCCGTGTCGGCGCGGTCCACGATGTAGACGTACCCGCGGTCGTCGACTTCCACGTTATTGGTCTGGATCCACGATCTGGAGAACGCCCCGCGCGCCCGTGCCGTAGGCGAAATAGATACGATCACGGAACGCGATGGGCCCGTGGAGGCCGTCGGGAGCCGTGCCCGTCGCTCCCGGCTCCTGGCCGGGCAGACCGAAATCACGGATGACGCGCGGCTGAGCTGGATCGCTGAGGTCGTAGATCTTCGTCATCCGAGTAATCCGCCAGCCCGCGGGCCGGCCATCCGAGACCAGGTAGGCGACGCCCGTGTCACACTCCCACCAGTTCTTGTGCGTGTGGTCGAGTCCGTTCACCACCGTGGTGAGAAACCGCGGTTGCTCGGGCGCGCTCACATCCCAGACCTCGTGGCTCAGATTGCCGAGGGTGCGCAGGAGATAGGTCGTGGCGGGATCACCCTTGGGTAAGGTCCCGCCCTCGCAGACGCGGACCATGGCCGCGCCGCCCGCCTCGGCCTCACCGGCGGCGCCGGGGATGTGATGGAGGTAGCGTGGGCGGCTCGGATCGGTGACGTCCACGATCGACGTGCCGTTCAGCTCCGTCCGTCCCGTCAGCGGGTTGAGCCGCCGGCCGCCGTGGTGGCCGACATAGGCGATCCAGCGGGCGCCTTGACGCTGGATGACGGGCTGATAGGCCGAGCGAGCCTGGAGATCATCCTGACCGACCAGGCTCATATTGCGCTGCTCGGCCTGCTGCGCCGCCGCCGGGCCCACGGACAGCAGCAGGAGGGCGGCGGCGAGGAGCCGGCTCATACCGGCATGATCCCGTGCTTCTTCCAGGGGCGCTCGACCTTCTTGGTGGCGGCCATCTCGAGGGCGCGGATGAGGGTGGGCCGCGTTTCGCGCGGGTCGATGACGTCGTCGATGAGCGCCCCGCCCGCGGCGATGTATGGATTGATGAGCTTGCGGAACTCCTCGATCCTCCGCGCGCGCTCCGCGTCGGGGTCGGCGGCCGCCGCGATCTCCTTGCGGAAGATGATGTTGGTACCGCCCTCCGGTCCCATGACGGAAATCTCCGCAGTGGGCCACGCCACGATGAGGTCGGGCTCATAAGCCTTGCCGCACATGACGAAGTAGCCCGCGCCGTACGCCTTGCGCACCACCACCGTCACTTTCGGCACCGTGGCCTCACTGACCGCGTAGAGCATCTTGGCACCGTGTCGAATGATGCCCTGCCTTTCCACCTTCGACCCGACCATGAACCCCGGCACGTCCTGGAGAAAGACCAGGGGGATGTGGAAGGCGTCGCAGAGCGTGATGAAGCGCGCCGCTTTGTCGGCCGCATCCACGTCCAGCGCGCCGCCGAGCACCAGGGGCTGATTGGCCACGATGCCCACGGGACGACCCCCGAGCCGAGCAAGACACGTGATCAGGTTCTTGGCCCAACCCGGCTTGATCTCGAACAGGCGTTCGCCATCCACGATGGCCCCGATGACCTTCTTCATGTCATAGGCGCGCCGCGCGCTATCGGGAACGATGGAGAGGAGTGCGGGGTCCATGCGATCGGGCGGATCATCGCAGGCCACGATGGGCGGCTGCTCCAGGTTGGAGCCCGGGAAGTACCCCAGGTATTCCTTGACCACGTCGATGCACGCGGCATCGTCGGCGACCTCCAGATCGGCGACGCCGGAGATCTCCGTATGCACCTTGGAACCGCCCAGATCCTCGGCGGTGATGTCCTCTCCTACCACCGCCTTCACCAGCGGCGGGCCACCGAGGGCCATATGACTGGTGCCCTTGACCATGGGCACGAAATCGGCGAGGGCGGGGATATAGGCGGTGCCCGCCGCGCCGGGACCCATCATGGCCGCGACCATGGGCACCACGCCCGACATGATGGACTCCTCGCGGAAGAGGAAGCCCGATCCCGCGAAGGTCGAGCCGATCGCCTCCTGGATGCGTGCGCCGGCCGAGTCGATGAGCCAGATCATCGGCATGCGCTTGCTGAGCGCGATCTCCCGCGCGCGATTGCCCTTGACCTCCGCCGTCCGCCCCATCGAGCCCGCCATGACGGTGAAGTCATAAGCGATGAGGGCGGCCGGGCGCCCGTTGATCTTGCCGAATCCCGTCACCACCCCGTCGGCGGGCGCGTCCCTTCCCTTCATGGCGGGAGAGATATTGGCGTGATTGGCGAGAAGCCCGATTTCCTGGAAGGTGCCCGGGTCGAAGAGCCGATCGACGCGCTCCCGGACGGTGAGCTTCCCTTCCCTGTGCTGCTTGGCGATGGCGTCGGCGCCGCCCATGGCGAGCGCCTTCTCACGCCGCGCCTCGAGCTCGTCGGCGAGGTCTCTCATGCCCATCGCCTATCCCTTGACGACGGTCGTGCGATAGGTCGCGATGCCGGTGTCCGGTGGCGAGCCGCTGGCCATCGTGACCATAGTCGCCACCTCGCTTCGGTGGTGGGTGGCGTGGTTCACCACGTGCTGGAGGAGCGGACCGAGCATGACCTGCGACGTCACCCCCTGGTTGTTCGTGTAGGTCACGGGGCGCCTGAGGTCGCGGTCGGAGAGGCCCTCCACGAAGGCCTGCTGCTCCTTCTCCAGGAGGTCCCACTTCGAGCGGAGGTCGCGCAGCGTGGCGAAATCCGCGTCGCCCTGCATACGCCCGGTCGACGAGCCCTTCCAGCGGGAGAGCCAGATCGAGTCGGCCCCGTAGAGATGGGCGAACATGCCCTTGATGGTGGGAAAGCTCCAGTGTTTGCCCATGTCGCGCGTGACCACGGCCTCGCCCAGGTCGCCGGCAATCGTGAAGAGCCGGCCGTTCGCCCAGCGGTGATAGGCGTAGAGCTCCCGAATCAGATCGACGCTCATGTCACCTCCCGATCAGCGGCCCCTCTCGAGGCCAGTGCGCCTCCAACGAGTATTCCCACACCTCGCGTGACCCCGCAGAGTGCCGGGCCAAATTGCGAGCCAGACGAGGCCCGAGGGAGGCCGCAGCCCCTGGCGTACGTGGCCATTCGAGCCGAGGGGCCCTGCCACGAGGCGAGGGCCGAGTGAGTCGTACGGTGAGGGCGGCGGCCGACCGAGAACGTGGCCGTTCGAGGTGAGCGGCCCGCCCGCGAGACGAGGGTTGGGTAGATCTGGCGAAGTCAAGTTGGTCCGGCACTAGCCCTTGGGCTGGCGGTAGAACAACACCATGTCGGTGGATGGGGGAGGGCCCTTGGTCATGGTCACCATGGCGGCCACCTCGCTGCGATGGTGGGTGGCGTGGTTGACCACGTGCTGGAGCAGCTGCCAGAGGGGCTGGGCGAACGGCTTGCCGTCCGTCGCCTTGTAGTCGAGCGTCCGCTTGAGGTCTGCCGTGCCCAGCGAGCTCACAAAGGTCCGCTGCTCCGCCTCCAGCGCGTCCCAGCCCGTCCGGAGATCGGCAAGGCTCACGAAGTCGGCGTCACCGTAGAGCCTGGTCGGCGACTCCCCTTTCCAGCGCGCGAGCCAGATGCGGTCGGCCCCGTAAATGTGGGCGAGCATGCCCTTGAGCGTGGGAAAGCTCCAGTGCCGGCCCAGCTCCTTCCGTGCCGCCTCCTCGCCCAGCGCGGCCGCCTCGTCGAAGAGCTTGCGATTTCCCCACCAGTGATAGTCCCAGATGCCGCGGATCAGCTCGAGCTCCATCGGCTTGGTCTCCTAGTCGAGGAGGGCGACCGTGTCGCCTTCCTGGACGGTCTGCCCTTCCGTCACCTTGATCTCCCTGACCTTGCCCGCCCGCGGCGCCTCCACCGGGATCTCCATCTTCATCGACTCCAGCACGATCACCGGATCGCCCGCCGCGACCGAATCGCCCGGCTTGCTCGTGATCTGGAAGACCACGCCGGTGATGTGCGCCTTGACCTCTTCAGCCATTGAACGCTCCTTGTTCGACCATCTGGGTGTGAGTCCGCCCCTCCCGAAATGCCGTGCTGGCCATCACGCGCAGATGAAACGGGATGGCGGTCTTGACTCCCTCGACGACGAAGGCTTCGAGGGCGCCCTGCATGCGGGCGATCGCCTCCTCGCGCGTCGTGCCGGCCGTCACCAGCTTGGCGAGCAGCGGGTCGTAGTGTACCGAAACCTGGCAGCCTTCGGCGACTCCGCTTTCCACTCGAATACCCGGACCTGACGGGGGCGCCCAGCGGGCGATCGTGCCCGGCGAAGGCATGAAATTCCTCGCGGGATCCTCGGCATAGACGCGGCACTCGATCGCCGCCCCGCGCTGGACGATATCCTCCTGTCGCCACGGCAGGGATTCGCCCGACGCCACCTTGAGCTGTGCCTGCACGATGTCGAGGCCCGTCACCTCTTCCGTCACGGGATGCTCGACCTGGAGCCGCGTGTTCATCTCCAGGAAATAGAACTCCTCGCCCTGCACGATGAACTCCATGGTGCCGGCATTCACGTATCCGACCGCGCGGGCCCCCATCACCGCCGCCCTGGTCAGCCGTTCCTTCACGCCGGGCGAGACACGCGGCGCGGGGCTTTCCTCGATGAGCTTCTGATGGCGGCGCTGGATGGAGCACTCACGCTCGTGCAGGTGCACCACCTGCCCGCGACCGTCGCCGAAGAGCTGGACTTCGACATGGCGGGGCTCGCTCAGGTACCGCTCGACGAAGAGCATGGCCGAGCCGAAGGCCGCTTGCGAGCGGCGCTCGGCCGTCGCGTACGCCGGGGCGAGGGTGGCTTCGTCGGGCACCTTGACCATGCCGATGCCGCCGCCACCCGCGGCGGCCTTGAGCATGAGCGGATAGCCGATGTCTCCCGCGACCCGTCGCGCGTCGTCCAGAGAGGCCACAGGTCCCTCGCTGCCGGGCACGAGGGGCACGCCGGCCCGCCGCATCTCGCGGCGCGCGCCAACTTTGTCTCCCATCTGCTGGATCACGCGCCAGGAAGGGCCGACAAAGACGAGACCGGCCTCCTCGCACGCCTTGGCAAAGCGCCAGTTCTCCGAGAGGAAGCCGTAGCCGGGATGGATCGCCTTCGCTCCCGTGCGCCGAGCGGCATCGAGGATCCGCTCCGCATTGAGATAGCTCTCGCGAGCGGGCGGGGGCCCGATGAGCACTGCTTCGTCGGCCTCGCGGACATGCGGCCACTCGGCGTCGGCTTCGGAGTACACGGCCACGGAGCGGACACCCAGGCCGTGCGCGGCGCGGAGGATCCGGCGCGCGATTTCGCCTCGATTGGCGACGAGGACACTCTCGATCACGCTCAGGCGGGCTGGCTCTGCTCGACCTTGATCAGATCCACGGCGCCGACCCGCCATCCGTGCTCGCTCTGCTCCCAGCGCGCATTGACCGTGGCGGCCCGATTCCGCCCCTCCAGGCGGTACTTCACGATGCGGTGACGACCGAGCTTGGCGAAGGCGACCACGACGTGCCCGGCAAGGCCGCTGCCCTTGAGCGCATCCAGAATGGCCTCGTCGGGATCGGTGTCGAGAAACAGTCGGAGCGCGCCGGCGTCGGCAGCCACCAGCGCATCTCCGAAGGCCCGCATGGCCGCCTCGAGGTCCTCGGGAATGGCCCACTTCTGGCCGGCGCGCTCGAGGCTGATGAATTCGCGCGCATCGTCTGAGAGCGGTACGTCCGCGGTCGGGCGCGCCGTCGCCGGAGGCAGCCCGGCTCCGGTGACCCCGCGGGCGGCTCCGAGAAGACCCTCCAGCCTCACCTGCCACGCCGCGACACGAGACTGGGATTCGGGGGTGGCGGCCAGATGCCGGATGATGGTGTCGCCGGCGGCAACGTGTCGACGCTCGTCTTCGATGCAGCGTTCGAGAATCCGGCACGTGGGCGGCTCATAGACCGGGTTGGCGTGCCGCCTGTGCTCTTCGTAGACCGCGAGAAGGTGCGGCTTCAGGACCCGATAGATTCCCGCGAGGCGCTCGGCGGTCCGCCCCGGCTCTTCCGGCGCCTCGATGGCGTCCATGAAGGCGACGAAAGCGTCATTGGGCGGCGCCGACTCCTGGGCGTGCGCTCGCAACTCGGGCAGGCGCCGGCCCCACGCATCTGTGTGCTGGGCATTGTCCCAGACGTGACGGCCCAGCAAGAGCTTCGCCGAGAGCTGCGGAGTCAGGGCGATCCACCCGGCCATGATGCGGGTCATGCGCTCGCAGGCGTAGCGGTAGTTGCGGCAGAGGCGGGCGGAGTCGTCCGCCGAGAAATGCCCTTCGAGGATCTGCATGGAAATGGGCGCCCGGACCGATCAGTACACCTGGGACCGCTGCGTCGTCCTGATGAGGCGCTCGATCTCTTCGTCGGTGAAGCCGGCCAGCTTTCGGGCCTCGGTGGCGATGGAGATGGGCACCACCTCGTGATCGCCGAGCTGGCGGGCGCCACCCAGGTTGAAGCGCTCGTCGATGGTCTCCTGGAACTCGATGGCCTTCCGGCGGCGTTCCGGATCGCCCTCGGTCAGCCTGGTCAGCCACTTCGAGCCCATGCGCACGTGCGTGATCTCGTCGGCCAGCACGAAGTCCACCGCGCGCTCGAGGATGGGATCGCCCATCTTCTTGCCGATGTACACGAGCTGGTTGAACACGTCGCAGGCCAGCCCCTCGAGGCCCCGATTGACACCGGCCACGCGCGCGGCAGCGTCCTCTGCACAGGCGCAGCGCCAGAGAATCGTCGTCTCCGGAAATTCGCCGATGTAGCCGCCGAGGTGCTCGAGGAGCCGGATGTAGATCTCGACGTGGCGGGATTCGTCCCAGACCTGCCGCGCCATGTCCATGGTGAACTCCCAGGGCGCGTCGGGGAAGTCGTAGACGGTGCGGCCGGCTCCTTCCATGGCCTGCATCTCCCCCACGAGAATCCCGTGGGCGCGCTCCTTGATGGACTCGCGCGACGTGAGCTCGGGAAAGGGCGTCAGCCCCTGACTGACTTTTGCCTCCGCCACCTCACGGGCCCGCATGCGGACAAAGCGGTCCTCCCGGGCCAGCTTGTCATACGCGATCTGACGCTCCATGATGCCTCCCCGATCCCGAATGAACGAGTGTTCAGTCAGTCTAGCCGAACGCATGCGCAATGGCAATCCGGCTACTTGCGCCGATCCTTGAATTTCTTCTCAGGGGAGTTCAGAAGAGCGGCTTGAAGACCTGATAGGGAGCGACCTGGAGGTAGGAGAGGTCGGCCGCCTTCTGGGCGCGCATGAGCCGCACGGCGTTGAGCCCGTGGTGATGATTGAACCCAAAGGTCACGGGCGCGGACAAGCCGAGGACGGTGAAGCCCTTGATGGTTTCCATGGCCTCGACGAAGCCGTCACGCGTAAGGCTTCGGCCGGCCTTCTTGAGCCCCTCCACGGCGATGATCATATTCACCGCCCCGGTGAGCGCCGTCGCCTCGCGGCCCTGGAGCCTCGGCTCGTACTTCATCAGGATGTCGAGAATGACCTTGGTCTCAGGATCCCCCGGCACCGCACCGATCACGGCGTAGTAGGCACCCTCCCAGAGCTCGCCGAGCAGCCGGTACATCACCTGGTAGTCGCCGATGGTGAAGGAACCGACGAGCCGAGGACGGTAGCCGGCCTTCGCCATCTCGCGCACCAGATTAGCAGCGTGCGTGTTGAGGGCGGCCAAGAAGAGCGTGTCGGCCCCGGACTCCCTGAACTTGAGCGCCTGCCTGCCCAGCTCGCGATCGGAGACTTCGTAGGGGGCGGCGGCGGCCAGGCTTGCCTTTCCCCCCAGCGTCTTCATGGCCCGGCCCACACCCTCCATGACCTCCTTCCCCCAGTCGTCGTTCTGGTAGAAGACGGCCAGCCTCTGGGCGCCGAGCCTGGTCACCGAGTAGGTGACGAGGTAGTCTGCCTCGTCGGCGTAGTCGGGATAGTCGATGAAGACGTACTTGAGCTTGTCCCTGGGCTGCCGCGCCCAGATCTGAGGGCTGGCATAGGCGTTGACCAGGGGCAGGCGCGCCTCGGCGATCTCATCCCTGGCGGCGTTGGCCACGGCCGAGCCCACCAGACCGGCCGTGAGGAACGCGGAATCCTTCATCTCCTTGAGATTGGCCACGGCCCGGGCGGGATTGAAGCCGTCGTCCTTGAGGACGACCTTGAGCTGGCGACCATGCACACCGCCCGAGTCATTCACGTAGCGCGCCCAGGCCTTTTTGGCGAGGGCGAGGTTGCCGTAGATGGCCGCCGGTCCGGACATGGGCGCGGTGAGACCAATGACGATCTCCGTGTCTGTGACGCCGGGCACCCGGCCTTGCGCGGTGGCCACGGCCGGGAGGGCGACGAAGAGTGCCGCGGCGAGCGCGCTGAGCTTCATTCGGCGAACCTCCTCGCTTCGCGACGGGACGTGACCGGCGGGCGGGCGGGTGAGGCGATGAAAAAGTGCGGCGAGTATAGGAATCGCACTCGGCAAAGTCAACGGTCTTGCCCCGCGGGCGGCTCCCATCGGCCGGGCCGCCGCTTGCTCATGGTGCTGGCGGGGCGAATCGCTCTCTCGCCGAAGCGACTGGCGAGCCGGTCGACGGCGCGCGCCAGTCGCTCCCTGCGCAGTGCATCAGGCTCCAGAAGCGAGAGCTGGCCCGACCCGGGGGGGCCCAGACCCGATACGGACACTCCGATGAGCCGCACCGCCTGGGACAGGCGCACGCGGGAGAAGAGCGCGTCGACCAGCCGGAAGATGCTCAACCCGTCCTGCGTCGGATCGCCACTGTGGGCCCGGGTGATGGTGGAGAAGTCGGCGAAGCGGAGCTTCAGCGTCACCGTGCGCCCCGCGTAGTGCTCGGCCCGGAGCTCCCGGGCGATCCGCTCGCTCTGCGCACGCAGGGTCGCGCGCAACAGCTCGACATCGCGCGTGTCACTGCCGAACGTCTCCTCTGCGCCCATCGACTTGGGCGCGGCGTCGGGTTCGACCACGCGTTGATCGAGACCTCGCGCGAGGTCGAGGAGGTCGGGCCCGTGCTGGCCGAAGCGGGCGGTGAGGTGGGCGGGCGGGATGCGGGCGAGCTGGCCGATCGTGCGAATGCCCATCGCCTCGAGCTCAGAGCCCGTCACCTTTCCTACGCCCCAGAGACGGGAGACGGGGAGCGGCGCGAGGAACTCGGCCTCGTGCCCGAACGGCACCACCACGAGGCCATCGGGCTTCTCGAGATCGGAAGCGACTTTGGCCACGAACATATTCGAAGCGACGCCCACGGAAGCGCCGAGGTCGACCCGCGCCGTGATCGTCGCTTTGATCTCACGGGCGATGGCGGGGCCGTCGCCATGAAGCGCGCGGCTCGCCGTCACGTCGAGAAAGGCCTCGTCGATGGACACGGGCTCCACCAGCGGGGTGAAGCCGGCGAGGATGCCCATGATTTCGCGAGAGACCGAGGCGTACTTGTCCATGTCCACGGGCAGGAAGACGCCCTGCGGGCAGAGGCGAAAGGCGCGGCTGATCGGCATGGCGGAGTGGACGCCGAAGCGACGCGCCTCATAGGAAGCGGCCGAGACGACCCCCCGCCCGCGCGGGTCGGCGCCCACGATCACGGGTCGCCCGCGGGTCTCGGGGCGATCGCGCTGCTCGACGGACGCGTAGAACGCGTCCATGTCGACGTGGATGATGGTCCGGGAGGAGGGCGCCGGGCCCACGGCCGGGCTACGTCGCCGGTCCGAGACCGATGCGGGGAGCGACGGCGGTCAAGGCGCCGATCACGAAGCCGATATGCTCGTCGAGATCTACCCCCAGTTCCTCCGCTCCGCGGTACACGTCGTGGCGATTCACGGTGCGGGCGAAGCCCTTGTCCTTGAGCTTCTTCTTGACCGAGCCAGGCTCGAGTCCGGCAATGGCACGTCCGGGACGTACGAGCGCACAGGCGGTGACGAAGCCCGAGAGCTCGTCGCACGCGTAGAGACCGCGGTCGAGTTGGTTGACCCGCGGGAAGCCCGAATAGTCCGCGTGGGCAAGGATGGCGTGGACGATCTCCGGCGCCACGCCGCGGGCCAGGAGTATCTCGGCGCCCTTCATGGGATGCTGCGGCGCCGTGGAATGCATCTCGTAGTCGAAGTCGTGGAGCATGCCCGCCGCCCCCCAGGTGTCGGGGTCAGCGCGGTAACGATCGGCGTAGGCACGCATGGCCGCCTCCACGGCAAGTGCGTGCTTGCGGAGACTGTCCGACTGCGTGAATTCAGTGAGGAGGGCCCAGGCCCTCGCCCGGTTCATGACGCGCGGGTACGGGTCCGCCATTTGTCTATCGACTTCTTCGAGAACAGCCACTGACCCTCGTGTTCGATGGCAGGGATGCGGCGCTCGACGGCCAAAAGCCTGAGCGCCTCGGCATCCATCGAGAGGTACGTCGAGGCTTCTGTGACCGTCATGGTGTCCTTGGGGATCACGTGCGCGAGGCCTCCTTGAGTGCCTTCTTGAGTGACTCGATCTCCTCTTCGAGGGCGTGAATTCTCTCGACCATCTGCTCGAGCGTCCGCGCCAAGGGGTCGGGCAGGTCGGTCTGGTTCAGGTCGATGCCACCCACCCGCGCCCCGTCGCGGAATGTTACCCGCCCAGGTACTCCGACGACAACGGAGTTTTCCGGCACCTCCCTGACCACCACGGAGCCCGCGCCGATACGACTGCCCGCGCCGATCGTAAAGCCCCCGAGGATCTTGGCCCCCGCGCCGACCATGACGTGGTCGCCGAGCGTCGGGTGGCGCTTCTCGCGCTTGTTGCTCGTGCCGCCCAAGGTCACTCCCTGGAGAAGGCTCACGTTCTTCCCGACCTCGGCCGTCTCGCCGATGACGATACCCATGCCGTGGTCGATGAAGAGTCCCGGGCCCAGCTTGGCCGCCGGGTGGATTTCAATTCCGGTGAGAAAACGGCTCAGGTGGGAGAGCCACCGGGCCGTGGTCGTCCAGCCCGCGCCCCACAGCACGTGGGAGACGCGGTGGGCCCATATCGCGTGGACGCCGGGATAGCAGAGGACGACCTCGAGGGCCGACCGCGCGGCCGGATCGCGCTCCAATACGGTTCGGACGTCCTGTCGCATCGCCTCGAGCATGTGTCCCCTAGGGTACTTCCCGTCGCGTCATCGCATCGCGCGCGGCCGCCTGCAGCGCCCGCGCCACCACCATAGCCGCATGTCGCCGCTCGGTGGGCAGGCCGCCCACCGCATCCTCGATCGTCGCTTCTCCGATCTCCGCCAGCTCCTCGAGCGCGGTCCCCGCCGCCACCTCGGTCCCCGCGCTGCACGCCGCGAGCGTCGGCCCGCAGCCATACGCCTGGAAGCGCGCCTCCTCGACGCGCCCATCCCGCACGCGGAGATAGAAGCGCGCGAGATCCATGCACTGCTCGTATTCGCCCTCACCGACCCCGTCGGGCTCCCGCATCATGCCCGCATTCCGCGGGTTGCGAAAGTGATCGATCAGCGTGGCGCTGTACTCCACTAGGCCTTGACGGGCGACAGCGCCCGGAGCTTGGCGGCCAACGGCACCACCGCCTCGAGCACGTAGTCGATATCCTCGGCGGTCGTGCTCCGGCCGAGCGAGCAACGCACCGAGCCCATGGCCCAGTCGAGGGGTAGTCCCATGGCCACCAGCACGTAGGACGGCTCCACGCTACCCGAGGTGCAGGCGGAGCCCGCTGACGTGGCGATGCCCTTCAGATCCAGGCCCAGCACGATGGATTCAGACTCGACGTTCCGGAAGCACATATTGCAGGTGCCGGGGAGGCGAAGGGTCGGATGCCCATTCAGGCGCACCTCCTCGACCCGGGCGCGAACCCCCTCCCAGAGCTTGTCTCGGAGACCGGCCAGCCGCACCGCCTCGCCGGCCATCTCACGCCCCCGGACTTCGACGGCCTTGCCGAAGCCCACGAGTCCCGCCACATTCTCGGTGCCCGCCCGCCGGCGGCGCTCGTGGTCTCCCCCATGCTGAACAGCTGCCATCTTGGTGCCCTTCCGGATGTAGAGACCAGCCACGCCCTTGGGGCCGTAGATTTTGTGCCCTGAGAAGGACAGCAGATCGATGCCGAAGGCGTCCACGTCGATCGGCACCTTCCCGAAGGTCTGCACGGCGTCAACATGAAGGGGTACGCCGTGCCCGCGCGTGATCCGCCCGATCTCCTTGATGGGCTGGAGTGTCCCCACTTCGGAGTTGGCGTGCATCAGCGAGACGAGAATCGTGTCGGGCCGGATGGCCTTCTCCAGATCCTCCGGCCGCACCATGCCGTACTCGTCCACGGGAAGATAGGTGACGGTGAAGCCCTGCGTCTCCAGCGTCTCGCACGTGCGGAGCACCGCGTGGTGTTCGATCTGCGACGTCACGATGTGCCCGGCGCGCCTGGCCGCGGCGATGCCCTTGATCCCGAGATTGTCAGATTCCGTACCCCCCGAGGTGAAGACGATCTCGTCCTTGGACACGCGGAGAAACCCCGCGATCTGCTCGCGCGCCGTCTCCAATCCCTCGCGGGCTTCCCGGCCGAAGCCGTGCACGCTCGACGCATTACCGAAGCGCTCGCTGAAGTACGGGAGCATGGCCTGCAGCACGTCGGGATGCACGGGGGTCGACGCGTTGTGATCGAGATACACGGACCGGTTCATTGACCCTCTCCTGTCGCGATGCTACGCTCGGCGCCACGATGGATGCGGCGAAGCGCAAGCTCGGTCTCATGGTTTCTACGGCGCCTGATCATCCCAACCTCACCACCGCCGTGGGACTCGCCACGGCGGCGCTCGACCGGGGCGGCGAGGTGTATCTCTACTTGATCGACGATGGCGTGGCGGCCATCGAGGACCGGCGTGTGCAGGCCCTCGGCGAGCGCGGCGCGCGACTCTTCGTGTGCGCCTACGGCTGCCAGAAGCGTCGCCTGCCCCTGTCCGATCGCGCGACCAATTGCGGCCTCGTCGTGTTGACCGACGTGATCAACGGCACCGATCGCTTCGTCGCTCTGAACTGACGGCATGGCGGATCGCCAGCCCGTTCTCGTCATCATCTCCGAGGACCCTCGCGTCTCCCATCGGGCCAACGAGGCCATGCGCATCGCGCTCGGCGTGGTGGCCGGCGAGAATCCCGTGCGCATCGTCCTCTCCGGACCCGCCGTCCACCTCCTGGACGAGGATACCGACGATCTGGTGGACGGCGACGATATCGCGAAGTTCCGTGCCGCGCTCAAGAAGCTCGGCGTTCCCTTCCACGTCGAGGTCACCGCCCTACCGTCCGAGGCTGGCTGGAACACCGAGGGCCATTCCCTCGTCCCCGTCTCCGCGGCGGACATCGCTGCCCTCGTGCCGCACGCCAAGCGCTTCATGGTGTTCTGATGGCGCGCTTCCTCCACCTCCTCAAGCCCGACTCCCCGCCCATGGCCGCGGCCGTGGTCGAGCAGAACCGCCGGGAACCCGGGGCCGAGGTCACCGTCGTCCTCCTCGAGGCGGCGATCGACGCCCCCAAGGGCGTCACCGTCAAGACCTTGGGGAGCGACCTCGATTACGGTCAGCTCCTGGAGCTGGTCTTCGAAAGCGATCACGTCGTCACCTGGTAGTCAGCGGTCACTGAATTCCTCGTGCCACGCCATCTGGATCTTTTCCAGGATGCCCTCGTTCGACGCCTTGGGGTCGTCGCTGAATCCCGGCAGGGCCACCACCCACTGATGGAGGTCCGTGAACCGCACGGAGAGGGGATCCACGTCGGGATGGGCTTCCATGAGGGCCAGGACGATATCCTCGGTGTCTTTCCAGATCATATAGGCCAGCTCATATGGGCCAGCTCATTTCGGTATCTCCACGACCACATTACCGCGCACGATGGCCTGGCAGCCGAGCCGGGAGTGAAGGGTGAGCCCCTCCGCCGTATCCAGACGATCTTCCTCGTCCTGCTCCATGGTCGAGAGGTTCTCTTCCCCCTCACGGACGATGACGTGGCACGTGGTACAGGCGCAGCTGCCGCCGCAGTTGTGCTCCAGGTGCACGTTGTTGGCGAGGGCGATATCGAGGAGCGAGCCGGGCCGACCGTGATCGGCCAGCGGATACTTCGCGTCGTCGACCTCGACGGTGACGTTGGAAGGAAGAAAGGTGACCTTGTGCGTGGCCATCACTTCTCCTTCAGGATCTCATCGGCTCGCCGGGAGCCGACCGCCCCCTTGAGAGCCGCGTCCATCATCGCCTCGGCAAGCCGCTCCGTCGCCTTGTTCAGCTCGATGGTCCGCTCGCGGATGGCGTCCCGGTCCGTACCGCTCTCCACGGCCCGCAGTGCGTCGATGGCCTGAGCGATCGAGCGCCGCTCGTCGGGCCGGATGATGTGGTCGGCCTGCTTGAGGGCGCGCAGGACGTGGTTCCGCACGGTCTCCGCCTCGGTCTTGGTCTCGATCAAGAGGCGCGCGTTCACGTCCTCCTCCGCATACGTGAAGGAGTCCTCGACCATCTGGGTCACCTGCGCCTCGTTCAAGCCATAGGTCGGTCTGACTTCGATGGAAGCGGCCTTGCCTGTCCGCAGCTCCTTGGCCTGAACCTGCAGGATGCCGTTGGCATCGATGAGGAAAGTCACCTCGATCTTGGGCATCCCGGCCGGCATGGGCTCGACCCCGGAGAGATCGAAGCGGGCGAGCGAACGGTTGTCCTTGGCGAGCTCCCGCTCTCCCTGGAGCACGTGCATGTCCACCGCGGTCTGTCCGTCCACCGATGTGGTGAAGTACTCTTTGGCCATGGTGGGAATCGTCGTATTCCGCGGAATCAACACGCTGACGATGCCGCCCAGGGTCTCGATACCCAGCGAGAGGGGGGTGACATCGAGGAGCAGCATGTCCGTGATCCCGCCCGCGAGGATGTGCGCCTGGACGGCGGCGCCCAAGGCCACCACCTCGTCTGGATTGATCTGGCTGTGCGGCGTCTTCCCAAACAGCTCTCGCACACGCCGTCTCACGAGCGGCATCCGGGTCGAGCCGCCCACCAGCACGATCTCGTCGATCTGTCCCGCCGGGAGTCCCGCATCCTGGAGGGCCATTCGGCAGGGACCAAGCGTGCCTTCCACGAGCGGCGCGACCAGGCCTTCGAGCTCGGCCCGGGTGATGTCGCGCCGGTAGGTGAAGCGATCGAAGGGAATGGTGAGGACCGTCCGCTCTTCCGCTGACAGCCGGCACTTGGCGGCCTCGGCTCCCAGCCGGAGCTCCTGCAGCGCCTCGGGGTCGGTCGAGAGATCGACGCCGTGGGACGCCTGGATATCGCCGAGCAGCCACTGCACCATGGCCCGGTCGAAGTCATCGCCCCCCAGATGCGTGTTGCCGTTGGTTGCCAGCACCTCGAACACCCCATCCTTGACCCGCAGTATCGAGATATCGAAGGTGCCGCCCCCGAGGTCATAGACGGCGATGAGGCCCTGGACGAGCTTCTGAAGGCCATAGGCGAGCGAGGCTGCCGTCGGCTCATTGACGATGCGAAGCACTTCGAGGCCGGCGATGCGTCCGGCATCCTTGGTGGCCTGGCGTTGGGCGTCATTGAAGTAGGCCGGCACCGTGATCACCGCCCGTTCGATCGGCTCGCCCAGATGCACCTCGGCCTGCCCCTTGAGCGCGCGCAGCACCTGGGCCGATATCTCCGGTGGCGTCAGTTCGCGGTCGCCCACGCGGATCCGTACCACCTCGGCGTTGGGCACGATCTCGAAGGGAACGTAGCGCGCCTCGTCTCGCACGTCGTCCCAGCCTCGTCCCATGAAGCGCTTGACCGAATACACGGTACGCGCGGGATGTCTGGCAAGCTGGCGTCGCGCCGCCTCGCCCACCACGACGCCGTTGGACGTGTAGGCGACGATAGACGCCAGGAGCGGGCGCCCCTCCGGGTCGGGGATGACTCGGGGAACGCCTGCCCCGTCGACGTACGCGACGAGGCTATTGGTTGTCCCGAGGTCAATGCCGACGATGCGCGACATGACGTCCCTCGTCCTCTCCGACCGCCTGGGTGAGATCATCGATCACCGTGCGGAGGTAGGCCCGGGCGGCCAGCCGCTGCTTGAGTCGCTCGAGCAGCGGTTTCCGCTCCCCCCCAGCGTCCAGAGCGGCATCCCATTCGGGGCCGACGGCGATCAGCGCATCCTCTTCAGCCTGGTATCGCTCCTGGAGGCGCCGCCTCTCGGCGCGCAGCCGTTCCGCCGCCTCGTCATTCAGCCCGGCAGACCTGGCGTCTTCGAGCGCTTCCTGCACTTCGAGCATCTCCGCGAGGAGATCCATCGGCACCTTGGCCTTCGCCGCCGTCTCCTCCCTCACCTCGCGTCCTTCTTCGAGGGCGATCAGGTACTCGACCCGCGCCACGGGGTCGCGAAGGGTCCGGTAGGCGCGGTTCACGAGCGCGGAGGCCTCGAGCGCCCGTGCCTGGTCTTCCGCTCCGGCCCCTTGGTGGAAGTCGGGGTGATAGCGGCGCGAGAGCTCGTAGAAGTCCCGCTGCAGCGCGCCCAGATCGATCTGGAGCTTGCGCGGCAACCCGAACACCTCGAAGTAGTTCGCCATCGATCTCGTCAAGCCAGAGTCTCCACAAAATGCGAACGGGCCCGCCCGGGCCCGTTCAGGATCTCGTCGCGTTCGTGTGCGCGCCCGGCTACGCCGCCGTCCCCGTTCTACGCGGTGAAGGACGTTCCACAGCCACAACTCGACTTGGCCTGGGGGTTGATGAACGTGAACCCCCCCTGCAGCCCCTCGGTCACATAGTCGAGAGTGGTGCCGTTGAGATAGAGGTAGCTCTTGGCATCGCACACCACCGTCACCCCGTCCAGGTCGAACTTCTTGTCGTGCTTCCCGAGCTCGGAGTCGAACTCGAGCGAGTACGACAGGCCCGAGCAGCCTCCACCCTTGACACCCATGCGCAGGAAGACATTCTCGAGCTTCTGATCCTCGAGGATCTTCTTGACCTGCACCTTTGCTTTGTCCGTCAGTGCCAGCGCCATGTCATTCGCTCCTCCTGACCTTAGGATGCGCCGCTCGAGGCCGGCGTCTCCTTCCACTTCTCTTTGTAGTCGTGAAGGGCGGCCTTGATGGCGTCCTCGGCGAGGACCGAGCAGTGGATCTTCACCGGGGGCAGCTTGAGCTCGCTGACGATGTCCGTGTTCTTGATCTTGGCCGCCTCGTCCACCGTCCGCCCCTTGAGCCACTCCGTGGCCAGGCTCGAGGAGGCGATGGCGCTCCCGCAGCCAAAGGTCTTGAACTTGGCGTCCTCGATGACCCCGGTCTCGAGGTTGACCTTGATCTGGAGCTTCATGACGTCGCCGCACTCCGGCGCCCCCACCAGCCCCGTCCCCACCCCCGGCGTGTCCTTGCCGAAGGACCCGACGTTGCGCGGGTTGTTGTAGTGATCCACCACCTTGTCGCTGTAGGCCATGTCTCGCTATGCCTCCCGGCGCCCGGAGGGCGTCTCTATTCACCCTTCCACTGGATGGTCTTGAGGTCCACGCCTTCTTTGGCGAGCTCGTACAGGGGCGACATCTCCCGCAGGCGCTGCACCACTTCCACCACCCGTCTCCCCACGAAGTCGACTTCTTCCTCGGTCGAGAATCGATGCAGGCCAAAGCGGATCGAGGAATGGGCCAGCTCTGAGTCCACGCCGAGAGCCGCGATGACGTACGACGGCTCCAGGGTCGAGGAGGTGCAGGCGGAGCCCGAGGAGAGGGCTGACTCCTTGTTGAGCCCCATGAGCACCGACTCGCCCTCGACATAGGCGAAGGAAATGTTCAGATTGTGCGGCAGCCTGCTCGACGGGTGCCCGTTGACATATGCCTCATCGACTTTGGAGAGGATGAGGTCCTGCAGCCGGTCGCGCAGAGCGGCCAGGCGCCTTCCCTCCGCGCCCATCACCTCGTGACAGATCTCCGCGGCCCTGCCGAATCCGACGACGAGCGGCACGGGCACGGTACCCGACCGCATGCCGCGCTCGTGGCCGCCGCCGTCCATCATGGCGGCCAGGCGTACCCGAGGATTCTTGCGCCGCACGTAGAGGCTTCCCACTCCCTTGGGCCCGTACATGAGGTGGGCGGTGGCCGACAGCAGGTCGATCCCCATGGCCTCGACGTTCACGGGAATCTTGCCCCCCGCCTGAGTCGCGTCCGTATGGAAGATGATGCCCCGCTCCTTGGCCAGCTTGCCGATCTCGGCGATGGGCTGAATCGTGCCGATCTCGTTATTCGCGAACATGACCGAGATCAGAATGGTCTTGTCGGTGATCGCCGCCTTGAGCGCCTCGACATCCACCAGGCCTTCGCGACCCACGGGCAAGTAGGTCACCTCGAAGCCCTGACGTTCGAGCCGCTTGCATACGTCCAGGCTGGCGCGCTGCTCGATGGCCGTGGTCAGGATGTGATTGCCCTTCTCGCGGTACATCTCGGCCACGCCCTTGAGGGCGAGATTGATGGACTCGGTCCCCCCCGAGGTGAAGATAATCTCCTTCGAGTCACGAGCTCCGATGAGGGTGGCGATCTGCTCACGGGCCTTGTCCACGCCCGCCTCCGCCTCCCACCCGAAGGGATGGTTGCGGCTCGCGGGATGGCCGAACTTCTCGGTGAAGTAGGGCAACATCGCCTCGAGGACTCGTGGATCCATGGGTGTCGTGGACTGACTGTCCATGAAGATGGGAAGCTTGGGAGGCATCGTCTCTCTCCTACGTCGTGGAGACCAGCTCGGTCACCGGCACGAAACCGTCCGAGGCGAGCTCGGCCAGCGTCATCGTGTCGAGGAGACGGCTGATGCTGGCCTGGATCTTTTGCACGGGACGCCGCAGATTGCATCGCGAATACTGCGGACAGTCGTCCCCATCGGTCATGCAGCTGACGATCTTGATCGGACCCTCCAGCGCACGCACCACCTGCCCCACCGTGATGTCGTTTGGCTGCCGGGTCAGCTCGTAGCCGCCCTTGGGTCCATTGTGGCTGGTGATGAGCCGATGCTTGGCGAGACGCTGGAGGATTTTCGCGAGGAGCTCGGCCGGGATATGGAACTCTTCGGCGATGCGCTTGGCGCTGACCGCGCCGTCATCCGCATGGCTCGCGATGTAGTGCATCGCCATGAGCCCATAGTCCGCGCGCTTTGTGAATCTCAGCATTGCCCTGAGCTCCTCATTGAGGACGACCCGTCATTGAGGACGAGCCGTCCATATCCGGGACGACCATGCATATCCGACCAAAGACATCTCCGACTCTTATGGTCGGAGTTTGCCATCCGAAGGCACCCCTGTCAAGCCCTAACCGATGATTTTAGCTAGGAATTGAGAGACGCAGCCGCGGCAGGGCTCAGGCATTCCAGGCGTCGCGCAGCCGTCTGACCGCTTCTTCGGGTGGCAGATCGTTGACGTGAATGCCACCTATCCGACTCAGTCGATCGGGGGATGGCGTGATCTCGAGATGCCAGTGGTAGTCGTCGGCGATGCTCGACCATTCCCCCGGGAGGAGTTTGGCCGCCTGGTTGGGCGCCGTGTAGAGCACCATTTCGAACGATGGATCGCCCGGCATCATGGCCAGAGTCTTGAAGTGGCCCCGTAGCAGGGTCGCTAGATCCGCCGCCGCGTCAGGGGTGAGCGCCTGCTCATAGGCGCAGGCATGCTGGCGCGGCAATATCCAGGCCTCGTATGGAGAGCGCGCAGCATACGGCGCCAACGCGACGAAATGGGGCGTGAGACGGATGACGCGTATCTCGTCCGCGATCTCCTGGCGGACGATGTCACAGAAGACGCAGCGGCGCTTGTATTCGAAGTATTCGCGGCACTGGATGAGCTGGCGCCGGACGTCATCGAAGATGACTGGCACGGCCACTACCCGCGAATAGGGGTGACTGATGCGAGAGCCGGGCTTCTTGTAGCGCCGCGTGATGAGAATATCCCGGATGGACTGATCTCTCTTGAGATCGCGTAGTCGATCGCGGTACATCCAAAGCACTTGTTCCCACTTCGACTCGTCCATCCCCGCCGGCGACGCGTCGTGGTCGGGACTCTCGATGATCAGCTCGGTAGCCCCGCGGGGGGCAACCTTGTCGTAGAGACCAACTCCCTCGCGCCCGACCTTGTGCTCGACCACGAAGTAGGGATCGATCTCCGGGACGACGCGTACGCTCCAGCCGGGACCGTCAGGCGACGAGCCGTCCTTGCGGTAGGCGGCGATCTCCGGAGGGGTGTGGGATTCGTTGCCGGGACAGAAGGGGCAATCGTCCGTGGCCGTCGGTACGGCGCCCGCTGGTCTTACAAGCACCCAATGGCCGCGGGTGGGATCTTTCCTCAATTCGCTCATGCCTGATTCCACGATAGGGAAGGGACTCCCGCAAGTCAAGGTTCACGGGGGCTTGCCGCGCATGTTAGCTTCTAGGCAGGAGGACTCCAATGAGCGAGCATCGGGTCACCGTCTATTCGAGCCCTACGTGAGGTCCCTGCAAAGCGGCGAAGGAGTTTCTTTCGTCTCAGGGGGTCGCATTCGAGGACATCAATGTCCTGGCGGATGCCGAGTCACGCGAGAAGCTGATCAAGCTCACGGGGCAAATGTCCATTCCGGTCATCGTCGTTGACGACCAAGTCGTCCAAGGCTTCAACAAGCCCAAGCTGAAGAGCCTGCTGGGAATCTAGGGCACGAGGCGGGGCGCGACTCAGCGCGCCCCCGCCCCCGCGGGCCTATTTGTCCTTCTCGAACTGATTCTTGAGCTTGCGCAGGTGCAGCTTGGCCACGTCCACCCAGTCTTTCTCCGTCGGCTGTGAGCCCGCCAGGTAGATGTAGCGCTCCCAGAGAGAGATCGACTCCTTCGGATCCACCTTTTCGTAGACGAGGGCGAGGTTGTAGAGCGCCCCCGTATTGCGGGAATCGAGCTCGACGACCTTCTTGTATTCCCCGATGGCTTCCGGATAGAGCCCCTTGTCCTCGTACACGCACCGACTCGTAGTAGAGGCTCTTCTCCGAGTAGTAGATCTTGCCGAGGCTCGCGTAGACCTTTCCGGACAGTGGGTTATGAATCAATGCCTTCTGATAGGCGCTGATGGCACCGTCCACGTCACCCTTGGCCGCCTTTGCGTCACCGAGCCCCACATACGCCTCGGCGTAGAAGGGGCGGAGGTCTATGGCTTTGCCATACGCTTCCTCCGCCTGGTCGAAGAGCCGCCGGGGTGCCGTCAGGAAGAGGTCGCCCAAGGCTTTGTAGGCGTCGGGAAAGGTCGGATCGAGCTGGCTCGAGGCGCGGAACTGGGCCGACGCCTTCCAGCGATTGCCCATGGCTTGGTGCACCGTGCCGAGAGCGTACTGGGCGAGGACGAACTGGGCGTCGGCTTCTATGGCGCGACTCAGGTGCTCGACCGCCGTCTCATTGCCGTCCTGGGTACCGCGGCTGGCGGCGATGGCCCCGCGGATGTAGGCTTCCCACGCCTTCGCCGAGGTGGTCGGCGAGGCCCACTTCTGCATGCGGGCCGCCTCGGGCTCCGTCACGAGGATCTTGAGAGCCTTCGTATAGGCCAGGGGGATGCCGCGCTGGCGATCCAGCAAGGTGCCGTCCGGCACCATGACCGCATCGATCTGCCCGCGCTCCACGCGCTCACCGCGAAGCTCCACCCAGCGCCCTTGGATCGTCACATCACCGCCCGTGCGCCGCACTTCACCGAAGATGACGAGGTCGGCATGCACGGCGCGAGCCGCAGCCACCGCCGACGACTCGTCCCACGTCTCGGGCTGAGTCAACGCCTTGAGCCGCGAGCGGTCGACCTGGATCAGTCCCGGCACTTGCCGGAAAGCCGTCATGATCGACTGCGCCATAGCCTCCCCTATCCATGCCTCGTCCCGCGAGAGATCGGGCGTCGTGAAGGGCAGGATGACCACGCTCTTCACTTTGGCCGCCGAGGACGTGGGAGCGGTCTGGGCCACGGCCGGCAAGGTCATCACCAAGCTGAGCCACAGCAAACCGACCACACTGATCGCTGCCTGAGCTCGTCCGGCTCGAGTCATGTGCCTGCCCCTCCTTGTCTACGCCTCGCCTTGAAGCGCGCCGCCGTCCGGTTGAAAACGCCGGGACCGATGCGCCGCAACCCGATCTCCGGCACCAGCAAAACCGCGGCCGCACCGATGAGCCACGGCCACAGGTCGAGCGAGAGACGGGACTTCCGGCGGTTCTGCAAAAAGACGTCGCGGGGCCGGGCGACCGGACCGCCGCCAGTCAACTCTGAAATCTCTCGCAAGAACGTCTCGTCGACGCCCAGGTCCCGGAACTCCTGAGAGTAAGGTACCACCAGCCCGGCCAGCTGCGAGCCCACGATCTGGTCGGCCTTGCGCTGGGCCATGCCGACGAGGTAGACGCCTTCCTGGGAGGCCGGAAAGCGCCCCCGATAGCGTCCGGGACCGATCTGCTCGAGCTCGACCATGTCGCGCTGCTTGTTGGGGGCCACCACGCCGACCTGGGAGTCGAGGAAGTTGATGAACTCGCCCCTGCTGTCGATGGCGTCCACCATGATCTCGCCCGTCTCGTCCGTGCGCGACACGGTGGCCACCGTGTCGCTGCGCGTGCCGGTGCGGAGGGTCCAGCGAGTCACTTGCGACCAGAACTTGTTGAAGCCTCCCCAACGCAGCCAGAGCACGCCCCACTTGCCCTTGGCATCCGACGTGAACGCGGCGGAGCGTCCGAGCCCGTAGCGCCAGGTCGCGAGGAGCGGATCCTCCTGATGCGTCATCAACACCATCTCGGCATTGCCCTTGAGCGTCGTCGCCACGTAGCCGCCCAGGGGAGGCGCTTCCTTCCAATCGATCTCCTGGATGGCTTCGTGGCCGGGGAGGCGACCGACGCCTTGAATGGCTGCTCCACCAGGGATGCCTTGGAGGCGAGCTGCGTCTCGAGGGTGAAGATGCGCGGCACCGTCGCGCCCTCGTCGGTGTAGTAGAAGCGTCCCCGCCCCCACTTCGCGATATCGATCATCAGCTGCACGTCGGCGTCCTTCCCGATGGCCACCGTGGACACCGTGATCTTGTCCTTGGCCATGCGACGGATCAGGCCGGCGAAATCGCCACGGGTCATCTGGCCGTCGGAAAGGAAGATGACGTGCTTGAGCAGCGCGGGCCTGTCGAAGAGGACCTGATAGGCCTCCTTGAGCGCGGGGTAGCCGTCCGTGCCACCACCCGCCTTGATGGTGGCGATGGCATGATGGATGGCCTGCTTGTCCCTCGCCGGGCGCATGGCCGAGTCCCAGACGAACTCCGTATCCCAACTCATGACCCCGACCTCGTTCCGGTCGTCGAGCAGGTCGACGACGAGGTGCGAGGCCTCCTTGGCGATGTCGAGCTTGGTCGCCTTGTCGTCGGTGGTCATGGCCATGGAGCCGGAGCGGTCGATGGAAAGCACCACGGCCAGACTGGGGATCTCGACCTTCTGCTTCACCTCCATCGTCACGGGCAGTGCCTCTTCGATCGGGGTGCGGTAGTACCCCCCCAGGCCGAAGCTGTCCTCGCCGCCGATCATGATCAGTCCGCCCCCCTGCTCGCGGACGTAGTCGCGGATCCCCTCCATCTGTTTCTTCGTCATCTTGAGCGACGAGACGTTGGAGAGAATCACCCCGTCGTACTTCTGGAGACCCGCCGTATCCTTGGGAATGCGGTCGGGTTCCACCAGGTCCACATCCACGTGCTGGGTGCGCAGAGCCGCCGTCAGGGCTTGGGCCTGGCTCCGGTCCTTCTCCACGAGCAGCACCTGCGGCCGGCCGCGCACGACCACCGTGCCCACGGCGCGATTGTTCTCTTCGATGATGTCGCCGTCCACGTCGAGGGCGGCCTGGTAAACGTGAATGCCGCTCTGCTCGAGCGACTGCTTGTAGGAGAAGACGTTCTTGCCCGCATTGAGCTTGACCACCTGCGAGCCGAGAAACTCTCCGTTGCGGAACATGGACAGCCGCCCCTGCGTCTCTGCCTGGCTCCACGCGACGACCTTGGCCTGGAACGGCTCGCCGAACTTGACCTCGCGGGGCAACAGGAGGGACTCCGCCACGACTTCCTGCTTGAACGTGAGGGGGGCCGGCACGTACCAGATGTCGGCGCCGGCATCTTTCGCCGCCTGGGCGACGGCGAGCGCATTGCCGATGTTCTGGCGCCCATCGGAGAGGAGGACGAAACGATTGGCGTGGCCGGGAGGCGCGGTGGCGAGCGCCAGCTGCAGCGCCTGCGCGAGATTGGTCCCCCGTCCGCCCACCTGCACCTGGAGTCGCTCGATCTTGCCGCCGGGCTTGAGCGGCTGATCCACCACCGCTTCCTCCCCGAAGACGATGACGCCCGACTGGTCCCCCGTTCTCGCCCCGCCTCCCGACTGCGCGGCGAAACGGAAGGCGCTCTCGCGCGCGGCCAGGCTGATGCTGTCCGAGACGTCGAGGAGGTAGATGACGTTCAAGCGGTCCACCCAGCGGGGCAGCGTCGGCCTGACGAGCGCGAACAACACCAGGACGACGAGGACACAGCGAAGACCAAGCGCCCACTGGTCGCCCGGATTGTGGGGCATGCCGAGCCGCCCTGCCGTCTGACGCCGCCAGTAGAGGAAGCCCTCGAGGAGCAGGAGGAAGGCGGCCAATGCCGCGAGGTACTGCCACAGCTCGCGCTGCACGGGAACCGGCGCCGCTTCGGGCCTCGCTCCCTCGACCAACGTCGGCAAGGCCTCCGGTTGCAGCTCCGATTCGTCGGGGTTGAAGAGATTGACAGCGACCTTGGTCTCCCCGCGCGAGGTCGCCACCGTATAGACGCCGACCTCGTCGGTCTCCGTGAAGCTGGTGACACCGCGAGTGACGGGGGCGCTCACGCGCCGGCCGGAGGGCGTGGTCACCGTGGCCGTGGTGACTCCGTGCTCGACGGGCAGGAGGATGGGCTGGCCGGTCTGGAGCGACAGGCTCGACTGGTCGAGACCGGCCGGGTGCAGCCACCGCAGCGCCTTGGACATCATGAGGGGGAAGGCCACGCGCAGCGGGAGGTCGGAACGGAAGAGATCGAAGCCGAAGAAGACCGCCTTGCGGTTGGGCTCCTCGAGGAGGTATACGATCGGTCCGCCCACCGCCTCGACCAGCGTCTTGCCCGCGGCGAGGGGGCGCACGCGCAAGGCATCCTCGATAGTGACCTTGGCGAAGTCCACCTGACGCATGATCGGGTGATTACGGTCCCAATCCATGATCACGGGAGACTCGAGCCTCCCCAGCACCTCCAGCGGAACGTCGGGGGGCGATGTATTGACGAGGACGAAGCGTCCGCTTCCGATGCGCGCCGGACTGAAGCTGTCCAGCACGACGACGTCGAAATTCTCCATTCCTCCCTGGTAGGCCTCGGGCTTCCGCACTTCGAGCTTCACCTGCGGGTCGGTCGATAGCTCCTTCTCCAGGAAGAGATTCCCCGGGCTCACGAGCAGCACCTGGATCATCCGCACCGGGGGAATGATGGCGTAGGCGGTGTCGTCGGCGGCAAGATCGTCGGAGACATTGAGCCGCGCGCGCAACACGCCACCGCCCACGTGAGAGAAGGGCAGCACGATGGCGCGACGGACCTTCGGCTCGAGGGTCAGCGACTTCTCGGCGACCACCTCGCCGTCCAGGGTCAGCGAAAAGGAGAAGCTCTCCGGTACGTCCGAGAAATTGACGAAGGAGACGAAGGCCTGGGAGTCGAAGGCGCCGATATAGTTGCGACGCACGGCCAAGCTGGTGATGGCGACATTGCGTCCGCGCTGCCCCACCCCCACCCATCGCACGCGCACGTCGTCCGCCTGGCCCCGCAACGCCGCGGGATGGGCCCCGTCCGTGAAGACGTGGATCTCCGCCCGCGAGTCCTGCCCGACGAGGGCCCGCGCGGTGCGAACGGCCTCGCCCAGCCGGTTCGGCGAATCGGTGGCGTGGGCGCCGCGGATGGCGGCAAGCGTCTGGTCTCGCTCGTGGCTGAAGGGCGCGAGGACCCGCGGCTGGACCGCGGCCTCGATGACCATCACCTCCGCGCCCGCCCCCAGCCGGCTCACCACGTCGAGAGCCTGGCGCTGGGCGCGAACGAAGCGCGAGGGCGAGACGTCGGTCGCCTTCATCGAAGCCGACGTATCGAGCACGACCACGATACGCTTCGCCCCGTGCCCCATGACCGTGACGGCGGGACGGGCGAGGGCCAGGGCCAAAGCGAGGAGGGCGAGGAGCTGCAAGATCAGGAGCGGGTCGCGCTGGAGGCGCTGGAAGAACGTCGATGCCTCGCGATCGCGCAGGGCCGGATCCCACAGGAGGAGGCTGGGCACCGTGGCCTCGCGCCGCCGCACCTTGAGGAAGTACAGGAGCACGAGGGGGATGGACAGCGCACCGACGAGGAGGGCGAGGGGCGAGAGCAGGCTCATGCGAGGAGAAGCCCCTTGAGCTCGCGCAGCACCATCTCTTCGACGGGAGCGTCGGTCACCACGCGGTGGTACACGATCTCGTTGGCGCGGCAGAAGCTCTCGGCGCGGCCGAGGAAATCGGTGAGGCGCTGGCGATAACCCCGGAGCGCCTCCGCGTCCATGGTCAGGTCCCGCGTCTCACCCGTCTCGACATCGGTGAGCCGGAGATCGCCCGCGATCACCGGATTCACCTCTTCGGGGGCCAGGATGTGGATCACGTGAAGATCGAAGCGGTGCTCGAGCAGGGCCTTGAGCCCCCGCTCGTATCCGGCGGGATCCAGCAGATCGGAGATGAGCACGGCCACCCCGGCCTCGCGTGAGCGCAGGGCATAGTTCGCCAGACCTTCGCCGAGTCCCGTGAGTCCGCCCGGCCTGAGCCGCGACGCGAACTCGAGGAGCGAGAGGAAATGCCCCCGCCCGCGCGCGGGACTCCAGCCTTCCGCCATCCGATCGCGTACCACGGCGACCCCTACCCGCTCGAGATTGGCGAGGCCGACGAAGCCCAGGGCCGCGGCCAGCCGCGCCGCGTAGCGAAGCTTGGACGGCTCGCCGAAGCCCATGGAGGCCGAGCCGTCGAGGAGGAGATGCAGGTACAAGTCCTCCTCGTCCACGAAGAGCTTGAGATAGAGCCGGTCGAGGCGACCGTAGATGTTCCAGTCGACGTAGCGGAGGTCGTCGCCCGCGCCGTATGCGCGGTAGTCGGCGAATTCGACGCTCATCCCTTTGCGCGGGCTCTTGCGTTCGCCGCGTGTGCGTCCCCGGAATGCCTTCCGTGAGACGAGGGCCAAGCGCTCGAGCTGCGTGAGGAACTCCGACGACAGAAGATCCTGGGCACGCGTGGTAGCGGGCATGGGCTATCTTTCGTCGAGCGCCTTGAAGTAGTCCTTCACCTGCCCGTGATAGTCGCGGGGGACCTGCTCCCGGGCCACGTCTTCCTCCATCTGCTTGCGGTACTGGCCGAGCACACCCATGTACTGCAGGCGCGAGGGCACGTTGCCCCCCCGCCCCACGAGATTCGTGTCCATTCCGTCCTTGCGTCCGGAGCGCGCTTCGCCTTCCACACCTACATCGAAGGGATTGGTGCGCAGCCGCTGAGACGGATCCCCCTTGGGGCTCCCGCTCTTCCCTTTGCCGGGCAGCGATCCCTCCCCTTCCGGCCAGTCTCCCTCGTCGCCCGGCGATCCTCCCTGCCCCCGCTCACCCCTGCGCCCGCCCCGCCGCTCGTCCTCGCGGCCGCCGCGGAGACCCTTGCCGTCGCGTCCCTTCTCTTCCATGGCGCGGAGCTTGTTGAGGGCGCGCTCCATGGCTTCCATGGCCCGGTCGCTCTGTCCCTGCTCGAGCGCCTCCATGCCTTCGTTCAGGTCCCCCGAATATCCCGGATCGCCCTTACGGCCGAGCCGCTCCATCTCCTTCAAGAGCTCCCGCAGCTTGTCCGGAGAGAACTGCTCTCCCTTGAGCCCGCCCCGCAGCGCCTTGGCCTTCTGGAACACCATGCGTTGCTGGCTCTGGGTGAAGTCGCGCTGAAGATCGGGCAGCCGATCGATCTGCTCCAGCATGCGAATTCGCTCGTCGCCCTTCTTGAGGAAGGCGTTGAAGTCCGGCGTCTGCCCCGCGATCGACGTGTCCTTGAAGATGGCCGAGAGATCACCCGGCTGGGTCGCCCCGCCCATTCCCGCCCGCGGTCCGACCGTCCGCTCCTGCACCTCGGCCCGGCGCATGTCCTCTCGCTTGGCGGCACGCGGCTGCTCCTGGCTCTCGAGATTGCCCGTACGCTCCTGCTGCTTGTCCTCGTCCTCCTGACGCGCGCCGGACAGGCTCGGAAGCGATCCCTGAGGTAGTGGGATGGCGGGGGCCAGCGCGAGCGCCACGCCGAGGGCCAGGGGCACCGGAACGAACCGTGCCTCGCGCGGAACGCGCCTGGGTATCACCCGGCGGCCCTCCAGCGACTGGGCGTGCGCCACCGCATCGGTCACCAGCGCGTCCACGAGCGGCGTGCGGTCGGGGCGGTCCGCCAAGCGCACCGGAGACCAGACACACCCCTGCCCACAGGAAGCTCTGCCACCCCAGGGAGTCGCGGAGAACGAGAGGCAACAGCGCGCACAAGGACCCGCCGAACAGGCCGCGGAGCCCATAGAACTCGGCACGACGTATCCGGATCTGCCGGGACACGTCGGCAACCGCGCGCTGCAAGATGGTCAGGTCGGGCATGACGCCCTCCTCGATACGCTAGCGGAGAAACACCTCTTTCTCCGTCGCGCTCATGTTCTCAGCCGCCTCGATGATCTGCGTGATGAGCCGGTCCACGTCGACGGCTTCGGCTTCACCCTCGAAGTTGAGGATGATGCGATGGCGCAGCGACGGCAACGCCATCGCCCGCAGGTCCTCCACGCTCACGTTGTATCGCCCCTCGCTGAGCGCGCGCACCTTGGCGCCCAGCACGAGGGCCTGCGCTCCGCGCGGGCTCGCCCCGTACCGGACGAAGCGCCGCGTCTGCTCGGGCGACCGCTCCCATTGGGGGTGGGTGGCGAGTACGATGTGGGCGGCCAGGTCGCGCACATGGGCGGCGATGGGCACTTCCCGCACCAACTCGCGGAAGGACAGGGCCCGCGGTCCCGTCATCACGCGCTGCACGCTGACCTCGCGCACCTGGGTCGTGCGGTTGATGATCTCGGTCAGGTCCTCGAGCGCGGGGTACTGGACCCTCAGCTTGAAAAGGAAACGATCGAGCTGGGCCTCGGGGAGAGGATAGGTCCCCTCCATCTCGATGGGATTCTGCGTGGCGAGGACGAAGAACGGCTGCGGCAGGGGGTTGGGGTGGCCGGACACGGTCACCGCGCCCTCCTGCATGCCTTCGAGGAGCGCCGACTGGGTCTTGGGGGTGGCGCGATTGACCTCGTCGGCGAGAAGAATGTGCGCGAAGATCGGTCCGCGATGGAACTGGAAGTGCTTCCGCTCCGATTCGTCCTCCACGATCATGTTCGTGCCCATGATGTCACCGGGCATGAGGTCGGGCGTGAACTGGATGCGAGAGAATGTCAGATCGAGGCTCTCGGCCAGCGTTTTGATGAGGAGGGTCTTGCCGAGCCCGGGAACGCCCTCCAGCAACACGTGTCCGCCGGCAAAGAGCCCGGTCAGCACGTGATTGATGACCTCGTCGTGTCCGACGATGACCTTGCGGATCTCGTTGCGGAGAGCGTTGAAGTCGGAGACGAACTCCTGCACGCGCTGTTCCTGTGTCTGAGGCGGGGTGGAAGACTGCGCCATGCGCAACTCCTTTCCCATCTTGATGGAACTGCGGCCGAGAGACTCGATCATCATAGGGGTGGATGTGGTGCGCGTCAACTGATCGCGGCCGGTCGCACCGATGATAGCGCCGCGCCTATTTCATGCGCATGCACATGATGCGCATCGGTGGCTCGATACGACGTGGGAAGGGCGCGGCCTCGGGCGGGACGCAGAGCTTGACGAGGCTCGGATGAGGCAATTGTGGTATCGTTCCGTTCAGGAGAACCTCATCGACGAGGAGGACCGGATGGCCGAAGGGCAGGGTGAGATGGAATGCCCGGAGTGCATGGACCTGCTTGCCGATTATGTGGACGGCTCCTTGCCTCGGCATCAATCCGAGCTTCTCGAGTGGCATCTGGAGGGATGCGGACCCTGCGTCGCCTTCGTCAGAACCTATAAGGGCACGGTAGACGCCGCCCGGCGGCTCCGCGAAACCACTCTCCCCCCCGAGCTCAAAGAGAAGCTGCGGGCGTTCCTGAAGCGCTCAGTCCAGCAGTAAGGGCACCAGCACCGCCTCTCCCTTGTCCGCCGGCGGGCCCTATCGAACCGAGAGGCCGACCTCCCTCGTCACCTCTCCGATCTCCCAGCATGGCTCGCCTCGTCGCTCGAATCCGTCCCGGACGAGGCGACGGTTCTCGGGCGCCACCGCGAAGAGGAGGCCTCCCGACGTCTCCGACTCGAAGAGCAACCCGGCCTGAGCGGTGCTCACGGACGAGCCGAGCGAGAGCCGCCCCTGCCCGCCGAGGGTTTCCTCGAGATGCTTCCGGTTCCGCGTCATCCCCCCGCTGAACGTCCCCTTCTCGGCGAGGGCGAGCGCGCCCGGGAGAATCGGCAGGTCAGCGATGCGAAGCGCTATCCCCACGCCCGAGGCCTCGAGCATCTCGGCGGCATGCCCGAGGAGACCGAAGCCCGTGATGTCCGTGGCCCCGCGCACGCCGATCTCCCTCGCCACCTCCGCCGCCGTACGGTTGAGGCGCAGCATGCTCTGCACCGCGCCCTCGAGCACGGCGGGCTCGCAGGCGTCGTTCTTGGCGGCCGTGGCCACCACCCCCGTGCCCAGCGGCTTCGAGAGGAAGAGCCGATGGCCGGGACGGAGACCCCCCTTGATGAAGATGCGCTGCGGATGAACCTTGCCCGTCACGGCGAGGCCGTACTTGGGCTCCGCGTCCACCACCGTGTGTCCGCCCGCCACCACGCCGCCGGCTTCGAGCACCTTGTCCGCGCCCCCCTTGAAGACAGCAGCAATGATGTCCTTGGGCATCTCGCGTGGGAAGCCGGCCACGTTGAGGGCGAAGAGGACCTCCCCCCCCATGGCGTAGACGTCGGACATGGAGTTGGCCGCGGCGATAGCACCGTAGAGATAGGGATCGTCGACGATCGGTGGAAAGAAGTCGACCGTGCTGACGATCGCCACCTCGTCGGTGATGCGGTAGACGGCGGCGTCGTCACTTCGCCCGAGCCCCACGAGCAGATCCGTGTGCTCGTGGTGCTTGAGGCCGCTCAACACGTCCTGGAGATCTCCAGGACCCATCTTGGAAGCTCAGCCGGCGCAGGCCGCGTAGCTGGTCAGGCGGATCTGCTTGCCCGTCTTCGGGTCGGTCAGCCGCGCATCTACATCCATGAGCTTTGGACGTCCAGAGCCTACGCGGCGATTCGGTGACTCAGGACGACTCCGCCTCGAGGAACGAGCGGAAGGCTTCCGCGAGCGGCGAGCGGCTCCGATCACGGTGCGTGGCGATGTGGAAGGCGCGCGTGATCTTGAGGTCGCGGATCTTCAGGCACCACACGAGGCCGCTCCGGCACTCTTCGTCGACGGCGCGCCTGGAGATCACGGAGACGCCCACCCCGGCCTTGACCGCCTGCTTGATGGCCTGGGTCGAGCCCATCTCGCCCACGATTCTGAAGGCCGAGAGGTCCTCGCCCGCCTGGGCGAGCGCCGACTCGAAGGCGGCACGGGTGCCGGAGCCCTGCTCCCGCAACAGCATCGCTTCGGCACGAAGCTCAGCGAGCCCGATTTCCTGCTTGCCATGCCAGGGGTGAGCAACCGGCACCACCACCACCAGCTCATCGGGCATCAGCTCGCGGTACTCGATACCTCGATGGGCCAGCTTCGCCCCGACCACGGCCACTTCAGCGCGACCGTCGATCACCCAATCGACCACGGCCCGGCTGTCGCCGATGAGCAGACTGATGACGATGTCGGGAAACTTCTCCTTGAAGCGACCGATGAGCGACGGCAACACGTATTCGCCAGGAATGGTACTGGCCGCCACGTGGAGATCGCCCGCGAGCCGCCCCTGGAAGCTGTCCATGGCCTGCAACGTCTCGCGCTGGAGCTGAAGCATCCGGGTGGCATGCGACAGGAGGAGCTGTCCCGCCCGCGTCGCCTCCGCTCCGCGCCCGAGGCGGTCGAGCAGCCGGACGCCCAGCTCCTGTTCGAGGGTGCGGATGTGCTCAGAGATCGTGGGCTGGGTGAGCCGGAGCGCCTGAGCGGCCTTCGAGAAGGACTTGAGCTCGGCGACCTTGACGAAAATCTCGAGCTGCCTCAGATCCATGGTGCGAAGTATAGGCGCGCGACCGCGCGGTGTCTACCGAGCGGACAACAAGGAGCGGCCAGACAACAAAGGGCCCCGGGGGGCCCGCGACACATCGCTTGAAGCGAAGGGAATCAATGACAGCCGCAACCGCCGCCACCGCAACATCCGCCACCCCCCGACAGGCCCGGCGCGGCCGCTACCGAGCCGCCCGTGCTCCTGATGCCGACCACGGACAGACGGCGCGTCACCCTCTCGCTCGTGCACGCAGGGCACACCACGGGCGCCTGAGCGCCCTGGACGTACTTCTCGAACTCCCGCTCGCACTGGTTGCAACGGTACTCGTAGATCGGCATCTCGTCTCCTTGAGAGATCCGGCGGCTACTGACCGCCCCGCTGGACGTAGCTCTTCACGAACTCCTCGGCGTTCTCCTCGAGGATGTCGTCGATCTCATCCAGAAGGTTGTCCAGGTCCTCCTTGATCTTCTTGCCCTTCTTGGCGACCTCGGGATTGGCGCCGCCTCCCTCGTCACCCTCGTTGGGTTTGGTGGGCCTCGTCTCCTTCTTCTTCTGTTCCGCCATGACCATTCACCTCCTGGCCCCGGGGTTCGGGGCCCGCGCCGGGGCCTAGACCGTCGGAAGGACGATCCCCTGCTGGCCCTGGTACTTCCCCTGCCTGTCCGCATAGGACGTCTGGCAGGCTTCGTCTGACTGGAAAAAGAGGACCTGGGCGATCCCCTCGTTGGCGTAGATCTTGGCGGGCAGCGGCGTGGTGTTGCTGATCTCGAGCGTCACGTAACCTTCCCATTCGGGCTCGAAGGGGGTGACGTTGGTGATAATGCCACAGCGGGCATAGGTGGACTTGCCGACGCAGATGGTCAACACGTTACGCGGAATCTTGAAGTATTCGAGCGAGCGCCCGAGCGCGAACGAGTTCGGCGGCACGATGCAGACGGGACCCTGATAGTCGACGAAGGAACGCGGGTCGAACGCCTTGGGATCGACGATGGTGTTGTTGATGTTCGTGAAGATCTTGAACTCGTCGGCGATCCTGAGATCGTAGCCGTACGAGGACAGCCCGTACGAGATGCCGCCGGCGCGAACCTGCCGTTCCTCGAAAGGCTTGATCATGCCTTGCTCGAGGGCCATCTGCCTGATCCACCGGTCACTCTTGATCAAAGGCCAGCCTTGCACGCATCGTATCCTTCACCCTCCGAGCGAGTCAAGTGTTGAAGCCCTCACTCGGTCAACGTGCGGTCAGCCGCGCAGGTTCCAGATCGCGCCCACGGTGTCCACGGGAAGCGCGGCGGCGCGCCCCGCCACGCCAGCCACCCCCAACGCCCCCTCCATCGCACGCGCCACCGGCTCGCCCGAGCCTCGCACGGCTGCCAGGAGCGAGGGTCCCGCCCCCGAGAGAACGCATCCAAGCGCCCCCGTGTCGAGGGCGGCTTGTCGTACCGACTCCATCCAGGGAAAGAGCGCCTGGCGCTGAGGCTGGTGCAACCGGTCCGCCATCGCGAGGCCGAGAAGATCGATGTCTCCCGAAGCGATCGAGGCGAGCAGAAGTCCCAGGCGCTGGAGATTGAACACAGCGTCCGACCGTGAAACGGTGGCGGGCAGGACGGCCCGCGCCTCCCG
>WNFV01006862.1_pt1 | contig 33806 bp, 21 predicted proteins | sample 5400101 | NCBI WGS metagenome assembly WNFV01 (sample SAMN13153361, study PRJNA577476) | soil metagenome | isolation source: 115 cm soil or saprolite under grassland replicate 1 | place: USA:California | collected 2016-06-15 | reverse complement strand
TCGACATCCTCGGCCCCGAGCCGCCTCTTCCACCGGGGTTGCAGGGCCTCGATGCTTCGTTGGCGAAAGCGCTTGATCGCGCGACTGACGACAGCAACATCAACGCGGCTGTGGTCTACCACAATGCGGTGACGGACGCCGATATTGCGACTCTGCGACAGATCGGGGTTCTTCTGGGACAGCGTTATCACGTTTTACCTGTGGTTACGGTGACGGCGACCAAGAGGCAGATATTGCAGATTTCGCAACTGCAGACTGTTCGCGCGATCTACAGCAATCGTACGGTGAAAATACTTGCCGAGCCTGGCAATGGATTGACGGGCACGGAGCGTGTAAAGGCGGACGCGGAACTGACTGCGGCCAACGGAGGGCAGACGGTCACTGGCCGCAACGTTACGGTGGCAGTGCTCGACACTGGGTTGGACAGTACGCACGGAGACGTGGCTGGTCGCGTAGTCAGGAATGTCTCGACCGTTGGCGCGGCCGGGCTCGGCGTCAACTTTACTTATCCAAACACTGTCGAAGGATTGCCCAACACAGATCCGGTCTCCGGACACGGCACGTTCGTCGGGGGAGTGATCGCCGGCAACGGCGCGCGCTCAAGCGGCATATACACCGGGGTCGCGCCCGGCGCCAAACTGGTGGGGGTGAGCGTGGGCACCCTGGATTTGCTCTCGGTTATCGAAGGCTTCGATTACATTCTCTGGAAACGGCAAGAACTAGGCATAAAAGTAGTCAATTGCAGCTTCTCCGCAGACACGCTCTACGACCCGAACGATCCCGTTAACGTCGCCACCAGGATGCTCGCCGACCGGGGCGTCAGTGTGGTCTTCTCGGCGGGCAACAACGGGCCGGGCATGGACACGCTCAATCCTTACGCGATGGCGCCGTGGGTGGTTAGTGTCGGCGCTACGGATGAACAAGGGCGGCTGGCCGACTTCTCATCGCGCGGCTCATTCACGAAATTGAGCGGGCCTTCGCTCGTCGCTCCGGGCGTCAACGTTGTCAGCTTGCGCGCCACGGGCGTCAACGTGAATGGTTTGCTCAATCTCGGCCTTGGCGGCGACCTCTCGCGCCTCTCGGCCCAGGATTTACTTAATTACACCGTCGGTAGCGGCACCAGCTTTTCAGCGCCGCAGGTGGCGGGAACAATAGCGTTGATGCTCGAAGTCAACCCGTCGCTCACGCCGTATCAGATAAAAGACATCTTGCAGCGCACGGCGACTCCGATGCCGCCTTATTACCGCTACGAGGTCGGCGCCGGGATGCTCAACGCGCACGCGGCTGTGTTGGAGGCGGCTTTCCCGCAGCGCCGTATGGGAATGTTCCGCGCCTCGCTCGACCGCCGGCAGGCTCGCTACGTCAACGACCCACTGCGTATGTTCTCCGGTACTGTGCCGCTGGGATTGCTCGGCCTTCTCGGCTCCTACACGGCCAATATCAATATCCCACAGAACACTTTAATGGCCTCGGTGCAGGTCGCGTGGGGGCCGGAGACGTCCATTAACGACCTGTCTATGCAATTGTTCAGTCCCGACGGCGCGGCGGGGCCCGTAGTGAACACGCTCAACCTGCCGGTCTTGACCGGACGCCGCGAGCGCGCCGTGATCAAGAATCCGGCGCCCGGAACGTGGCGCGTGAAGCTAACGCACACTATCATCGGCACGCCGCAGGACTTTATAGGCACGCTGGAGACCACACATGCCGAATACCCGCCGCTCGACGATATCAGTGGTTTGACCACAGCGGCGAAGGTCGATGTCTATCAGAATCTGCGGTCGTTCGTGACGGCGACGTCTGGCAACCACTTCCGCCCGCAATTCACCGTCTCACGATACGATCTGGCTTCGGCGCTGGTGGTCGGCGGGCGCGTGCCGCAATACATGGCGGGGCAGCCGCGCTTCACCGACGCGACTGACAGGGTGACGAGGAACATGGTCGAGAGCGTCCAATCGGCGCCGGGCGGTCCGTTGTTCACCGACGCGTCGCCTGGCGGGCCTTTCCGTCCCGACGACCGCGCCACGCGGCTCACGGCGGCGATCGCGCTGGTGCGCGCAGCCGGATTGCGCTCCATGGCCGAATCGCTGGCCGGAACATCGCTGCCGGTGATCGACGCCTATTCGATCCCGTCAAGCCTGCGCGGCTACGTCAAGGTCGCGCTCGATCGCGGGCTGATGACCGCCGACGGCTCAGTCTTCCGCCCCAACGACGCGATGAAGCGCGTCGAACTCGCGCGCGCGATGGCCGGAATGGCCAGACTGGCTACGCAGTGAAAATTGCGGATTGCGGATTGCGGATTGCGGATCGCAGATTGACCGGACCTGCTCGGCGCTTATCGTCAATTCTCTTCAATCCGCAATCCGCAATCCGCAATCCCTACTGGCGTATAAACAACTCCTCCGCGTTCCAGAGCGAGAAGGGGAAGATGGGGCTCGGGCTGTAATTGCCGACGCGCTGATTGGCCGCCGCGGACACATGGCGCGCGACAATAGGGATGATCGGTAATTGTTCAGCGAGGATTTGTTGAATCTCGTTGAAGGCGGCGCGGCGGTGATCGGGGTTGGTATCGCGCGCCTGCGTCGCGAGCAGATCGTCAATCCGGGCTTCCCAGGCGGTCGCGGGCTTCGGTTGCTTCGGGCGCCAGAGTCGCGTGGGACTGCCGCTGCTTAGGAAATTGACGTAGGAAGACGGATCGGGCTCGCTGAGGGACCATACGAGAAGGCAGGCGTCGTAATCGTAGCTTTCCGAAATACGACGCTGAAGATCACCGAAATCAATCGGCGCCACTTGCATCTTAATACCCAATTGAGCCAGGTCTCCCTGGATTACTACCGCCGTGTCTTTGAGCGGCTGGCTCGCCGAGGGCACACGATCCTGCTGGCCTCGTGTTGTAAAACCGGATTCGCGCAAAAGCGCCCGCGATCTTTCCAGGTCGCGCGCAATGCGCGGAAGGTTCGTGGCGATCCAGTTGCGATTGCCTGGCGAGACGAAGCCGTAAAGCGGTGTGGCAAGTCCTTGCAGAGTGATAGAAGCGATTGTTTGCCGGTCGAGCGCGATCGACACGGCCTGACGGAATCGCGTATCGTTGAACCAGGACCGCTTGATGGGATTGGGCGCCACTCCGCCCTTAATCCCTCCCTCATTGAGGTTGAAGAAGAGACGGTCGATTTGCAGCCCCGGACCGGGATCGGAAATCTTCGTTACCCCAGGTTGCGAACGCAACTCCGCATAGTCCGCCGGGCGAAGACGGTCGTAGATGTCCAGAGAGCCTTGTTGCAAACGCGCGAAAGCGTTGTTCGCGTCCTTCACGACCTCGATCACCAACTGATCCAGGTACGGCAGCGGCGCGCCCGCGCTGTCTTTTTTCCAGTAGTGCGGGTTGCGTTTTAGCGTGACGCGTTCGCCGGGAGTGGCCGATTCGGCGGCGAATGCGCCGGCGGTGACGACACGCGACAAGTCGGCGGTCAGACCGTAGGCGTCACGCAGCGCGCCACGGTCGAAATCGGCTTCGAGGACGTGGCGCGGCAACACGGCCAGATTCGCGAGATAATTTTCGGGCGACGCGACGACGTCGGGGAAGACAAAACGCAACCGCCGCCCGCCCTGACCGTCGGTCCCATCAGGCGTCCTAGGTTCAATCTGGGCTTCGATCTGGCGATTCCCGATCATCATCGCGTCGCGGAAAACGGGGGAGGCCGTGCGTTCGTCGTAGATCGCGCGGAGGGTGAAGATGACGTCCTCGGCGGTTATCGGATGGCCGTCCGAAAATTTGATTCCGTCGCGCAGAGTCATTTCGACCGTTCTCCCGTCGTCGAGCCGCCGCAATGATTCCGCCAGGCCGGGGACGTATTGCTGATTCTTGTGATCGAACTCGATCAACCGTCCGCCCATCAGGTAGAAAGCGACGATCAACGAATTCTCGTCGCTGGGTTGCAGGTAGTTGAACGTCGCCGGCGCCGACGACACCCGATAAATGATCTTGCCCCCACGCCGGCTTCCCGAGCGTTCACTGGTCGGGCCGCAGGATCGGCAGGCGGACGCGGCGCAGACCAGGGCGAGTAAAGCAGACAGGGCTAATAGCCGCAGGTTTGTGAATCTCATTGTTTGCGAAGTCTGTGGGCATCTCCGCGCGGGCACGTGTGGCCACCCCATCAAGCCGACCAAGCCGAGCGGGTACTATTATGATCGCCGCTGGCGCCTGTCCCGCGACATGAACCGTAGTCGCGTCTGGGTAGAAGACGCCGCAGCAAGTAGGGAGCGTTCGTTGGTCGAGCGATCTGCGGAGATGTGGGGTCCTTCAGATCTACGATTAACCTAGGTCAGTTTGCGATTGCGTGTGCGGAGGGCTCGCCGGATCAGCGCCGCGAGCGGTACTGATCCGTAAAAGCATTTCAGTGCGCCATACATTGATTACTCTGTAAATTAAGTTTTTTGGTATTGTTCAAGCCCGCGGAGCGGGCGGCAGAGTAAAGCCTGGGGTGGAGCCGAAGGCCGCAACCCCAGGTCAGGTTCGGAGCGCCATCAATCCCATGAAACGGGCGGCAGCCATTGGCTGTCGCCCACTTCGTGGGCTCTGATCGCTTTGCTGCCGCTCTCCTGGGGCTTACGCCCCAGGCTTTATGCTGCCGCCTGCTCCGCAGGCTCAAAGCAAATGTTTTAAAACACAAAATATCAAACATCTTAGTTTACAGAGTATTGATTTGCAATCCGATCTAATAACTTGACAATTAGTCGCGCCCTGGCTCGGGCGCCAGCGCAAGATTAACATCTTTGCTCGGTTATGATAAAGCTGATTCTCGCCATATCGTCGCAGGAGGCGCCCGCTCGCTACCGCTCGCGGTACTGATTGTTATGATAAAGCTGATTCTTTCCAGGCTGCTGCAGGGCGCCCTGGTTCTTCTAATCATTTCGGTCCTGATTTTTTGGCTGCTCACGCGCGCCGGGGGCGACGCAGTGAACATACTCGACAACCCTCGCGGCTCGGAAGAGACGATCAAGAAGATTCGCCGCATCCACGGTCTGGACCGCCCGTTGATGGAGCGTTATCGGAACTGGCTTGTCGATGCGGCGCGCGGCGATCTCGGCCACTCACTTGTTTTTCAGGCGCCGGTGTGGAGCCTCATCCGGCTCCCCTTGTTGCGCACCGGAATGTTGGCGACGGTCGCGTTGTTGATCGCCTGGTCGGTCTCGCTCATGCTGGGGATCGCCGCCGCCCGGCGCCCAGGCTCTTTAGTTGATCGCCTCTGCTCGGTGATCATCCTATTGGCGTCCTCCACGCCGGGACTCGCGCTGGCGCTGTTGGCTCTGGCTCTCATTTACTCCACGCCGCTGATGAGCGTCGTCGGCCCGGCGACGAATGCGGACGCCGAGGTTTTGTCTTTTCGGGTCATCCCGCCCGCGATCATCCTCTCAGTTCCTCTCATCGGGCTCTTTCTCGCGCAAACGCGCGTCGCCATCAGGGAGGCGCTCGATGAAGAGTTCGTTCGCGTCGCCCGCGCGCGCGGCGCGCCGGAATGGATGGTTTTGCTGCGCCACGCGCTGAGGCCGGCCGCCGGGCCGCTGATTACAGTTTTAGGACTCTCGCTAGGCGGCGTTATGAGCGGCTCGGTTGTTGTCGAGACGGTGATGGGCTGGCCGGGGTTGGGTCAACTGACCGTCTCTGCCGTCGAGACGCGTGACATTCCGCTGCTGCTATCCGCAATCCGCGATCCGCAATCAGTTGCGCGGCCGTGGGGCGCTTTTGACCGGGGCGGGCCTCGTTATGTTCTTTTGCCTGGTCGCCGTTTTCGCCGACCTGCTCGCGCCTTACGACTATAGCTCGTTATCGCGAAGAGAGCCGCTCGCGCCGCCCACCACAATCCGTTTCCGCGACGCGCAAGGCCGATGGCATGCTTGGCCCTTCATTTATGCGCGGCGATTGATTGATCCTATGACGCAGCGCTACGAGGAGATCACGGATCGCACCTACCCGCTCGAACTCTTCGCCCGCGGCTACACATACGAATTTCTCTGGCTTTTCCCGACCGACCTGCATCTGTTCGGAACGCGCGTTGAGGCCGGCGTCGAAGCCCCGCGCATTTATCTGCTCGGCGCGGACAGATTCGGGCGGGACCGTTTATCGCGCCTGCTCATGGCTAGCCGCTATTCTCTGCTTATAGGGCCGATCGGCGCTCTGCTCGCGAGCGCGCTCGGCGTTCTGATCGGTGGCGTGGCTGGTTATATAGAAGGGTGGACGGACGCGGTGTTGATGCGTGCGGCGGACGTGATGTTGGCGCTCCCGACCCTCGTGTTGATTCTGGCCGTGCGCGCCACCTTCCCGCCAGGACTCCCGCCCGCCGAAGCGATCAAGTTGCTGTTGATCATTTTTGTCATGCTGGGCTGGGCCGAGATGGCGCGACTCGCGCGCGGCTTAACCAGGGAGCTGCGCCGGCGCGAATACGTGGTGGCCGCCGTGAGTCTGGGTTGTTCGCCGGCCCGCGTCATCGTTCGCCACATACTGCCGGGCGCGGCCCTGCCTCTAGCCGCGCAAGCGCTTCTTATTCTCCCCGCCTTCCTGCTCGCCGAGACCGCGCTCTCGTTCCTGGGCGTCGGCTTGCAGGAGCCTGAGGCCAGTTGGGGCAGCCTGCTGGCCGCCGTGGACGGCAATCTTTTCAAGCGCGGCCACGCTCTGGCGGAGCTATCTCCGGCGCTGGCCATCATGCTCTTCGTTCTCGGCGCGCGGCTGCTCGGCGATGGATTGGGGAAGGAGGGAAGGGAGAGAGAGAAAATTCAAGGATCTGAGGACAATGAAGAAACGAAGGATGAGAAGAAGAAAGAAGCCTGATCATTGAAAAGAACGTTGTTGAAATCGCCGCCGTCTGAGTCTATACTTCCACTCCATCCTCCAAGAGGATAGCTGTTCTGAAGCATCTGCCTATACTCCTCTCCCCGTAGACGAACAAGCGAGCCGAATTATGCCAGATCAAATATGTGTCCCGTTTGGCACGGAGCGGCTCCAGCATGACATTTTGGTCGCTCCGTTAAAGGAAAGGCCGGCCCAGGTCATCGCCTTTGTCAATCAGAAAGGCGGCACCGGCAAGACCACCATTGCGCAAAATCTCGCTGTCTGTTTCGGGTTGCGCCACAGCAAACGTGTGCTGTGCATCGACCTCGACCCGCAGGGCAACCTGGGTCATGGGTTGGTCTACGACCAGATAAATAATCCGAAAACCGCCGACCGCCTGCTCGTCGTCCCCAAGGTTGAGATAGACGAGTACATCAACACGGTGCGGCCCAATATTGACCTCATTCACAATAAGTTTCAGAAAGACCTGCGTGAAGCGGTGGACCGGCTGCCGCTGGCGCCGAACTTATTGAGAAGGCAACTCGGCTCGGCGATAAGGCGTTATGACTACGTCGTCGTTGACACTCCGGCCGGGCTGTGCCGGTCGACTCAGGTCGGGGTCGACGCGGCCGATCAGGTCATTCTGGTCGTCTCCTGCGGGATGTACGGGCTGAAGGGAATGATCGCCGTGGTCGATTGGATGGCGGGGATTCAAAAGCGGCTCGTCAAGCCGATGCCGGCGATCAAGGTCGTGCTCAACAATTACGACGAGCGCCGGCGATTCGACCGGGAGTTCATACAGGAGATACGGCGCATTTTCGGCGGCGACCTCTTCAATACGCACATCCGAACCAGCACGAGGATTATCGAAGCTGCGGCCCGGGGAGTAGCCGTGATCGAGTATGATAACTCCTGCGGCGCGGCGCAGGACTTCGAGTGGCTGAGCCGGGAATTCCTCGGCGTGGCCGGCGCAAAAGAAGAATGTAAACACGCCGCCGAAGGCCGTTGGGGCTAATTGGTGGGACAGACTTTAGTCTGCCCGTAGCATAAAAGGGACGGGCAGACTAAAGTCTGTCCCACTATGCGTTGTCCCGATCATGCCAGTTTATCGCGAACCGCGGGCCATGTCCGCCCGGGCGCTAGCAAAAACTTCGGCGGGCTTGTCAGAGCTAACGGCCTTCTTACTACGACCTCTCTGTTTTCGAGGCGGTCTATGGCCGCCCGGACCTGATCGACCCCGCCTATTTCAACAGCGCCGGCCAACGAATCTTCGTTTATGCCTCGCGCTTCAAATTCGGCGCGGTTGTCAGCCAACCAGCTCACAACCCGATTCGCGTCTTGCTCTATCTTTGCTTTGTTACGATCTGGCATTATGAACCCCTTTCTTTGCCCACATAGTGGATTTTCAGCGCTTCGATCTACGCGCGAGCGCAGGCGATTTCGCTGGATCAGTACCGCGAGCGGTAGCGAGCGTGGCTTAACGTGAAGCACGCTCGCTACCGCTCGCGGTACTGATCCGTACACACATTTGATAAGCGATTTAGATGCCCAATAATTCTATCGATCTGCTCGCCAGTTCCAGCGCGTCGCTCACTTTCATCCTGTAGGCTCGATGAAAGACCTCCTGCATCTCTTCATATCTTATCGTTGACGGCCCCCCAAAGCGAAGAAAAGTTCCGGCCCGATTGTTCTCCAGCTCTGCGCTCCGCCGCCGCGCCTCCGCCGCCAGTTCCCCCGCAGTCAACTGAGCCTTTTCCGGATACAGCTTCTGCTCAGTTAAAGCCATCATTACTTCTGCCCGCTCTCTCAGCGTCAGTCGGACGCCATTTTCCTTCAACTTGTTGACAGCGGTCTTCACTTCCGCGCGCTCTTCAGTGGTCAACAGAGAGAACTCGCTCATCTCTTTCTGCATGATCAGAAAGCGCGTGACATAGACGGCTTCCAGCGGAGACATGAGTGGATCAACCGTATAAGGGAATCCCGCCGGCGATTCTTCTCCCGCGCCGAGTGGCCGGCGGGGGATGAAATTGGGCATCATCTGAGAGATGGACAGGCGCATGTCTCTCACTTCGTCCTCGTCTGTTCTCGCGTGTTTGGGAGCGCCGAGCTTCGCCGCAAGATGATCGATGACGCGAACGATGTTGGACTCCGGAATGCCCGCTTTACGTCCGCCCCGATAGTCGATTTCGGATTGCGCCACTCTTTCCAGCAAAGGTCTCACGATTGCGCTTGGCAGGCGGCCGTCGGTCATCAACTGCAAAACGGCGTCGGCCAAATCCCGGATCGCCCTTTCGTCCGCGCCAGTTACGGCGCCGGCCTTCTCATTCACTCGTTTGTAAGGCTCAGGTATGTAGAGGCCGATATCCATCCCATCCCGCGACTCGTTGATGACAGATACAGTTACAACACGCTGCGCCGGAGGCGGGGTGTTTGTTCTCTCTTGCGACTGGCCGTAGGCGAACCAGCCCCGGGTCGCGGTTTGCCAAACGGCCACAACGCCGACGATAAACAGCGCCAGGCTCGTGACTGTGATTATTACACGCTTGTTCATTGATACGCCTCCTGTTTAGATCAAGCCTGGGTACGCATCGCTTCCAGCGTGCAGTCTCCGGCGGGAGGCGCATTGATTGGAATCAAATGCGCAGGAATACGAATCGGCTCCAAGCGCTGCGGGTCCTCCCAATATACTACGACCCACGCCTGCACGCTGGAAGCGATGCGTACCCAGGCGTCTCCTGATTTATGCGCAGAATCCAAGTGGTTGATTGCATTCGACTTTAATTTGCACACCCTTCATTTAGATGGCAAAGTCAATAACAGGTCATCGACTCTGTCCAGATCTGATCCGCTCAGCCTTCTGTTCCAACTCTTCAGCTTCTTTTTTCAGCCTCTCCACTCTAACGACCGCCTCATTCCTTTTGATTGTGATGGCGTCGGCCGGCTCATTGTTCAGCAATAACTCCGCACGTTCTCGCAACGCTTCCAGAGCCTCAGCCCTTTTAATCTCCGTTTGCGCGATGAGGGAATAGTACTGCGGGTAATCGCCTCCCAGTTTCAATTTACTCAGCCGCTCGGCCTTCAGCGCGGCGTCGCGGAGCGCGGACGCGCCCACTTTAAGCGCCTCTATCTGCTCGCGCGCGATCGCGGCGACGGCGGCTTTCTCTTTGGCGTAATCTTTCCCGCTCAACTCCGCTTCTTTAGCGTAGAAGCGCAGCGTAGACTCGTTGGCCTTATCCCTAAGCGCATTGATCTCCCTCGCCGCCTCGTTGACGTCCCTGGCCTCGTTGACGCCCTTCGGCTCCAGAGAGTGATCGTAGGCTTCGTATCTCGGGTCTTCGCTCAATTCATACCGCCTGAGGAAGTCCCAGGCGTCGCGGTTGATTTGCGGCGCGAGGTCGTAATACCAGTGGTCATGCCCGTTCATGACCTTCACCTCGATGGCGAAGCCTCGTTCTTTCAACGCGCCCTCCGTCGCCTTGACCGACGGCAGGGGGAAGAACGTGTCCCTGTCTCCGACGATGATCGCCAACGGGGTTTTGCGTTTCGCGTAATCCCTGACGGAAAGTTCACTCTCAGTCCGCCACGAGCCGGCGTGAACCGCCGTCGCGGCGAAATACTCCGATTCCATCATCGAAAGGTTGAGGGCGAAAACAGCCCCCGCCGAGTGGCCGAAGAGATAAATGCGGCGCGGGTTGACCGGATACTTCGCCCTGAGCGCTTCGACCAAGTCGTGGATGAAGCCGGGGCCGTCTCCTGGTATTTGCCACCCCTGCGAGTCGCGCGAGTCCGGCCCGGCGATGATGATTCCTTCACGGCTGGCAATCTCTTTCCATTTATCCATCAGCGAGAGTCCGTTGCGCCCCGAACCGTGGAGCAGCACGATCAGCGGTACGGAAGCTGGCGATTTCGCCGAATCGGGAACCATCAGATAGTAAGTCCGTTTTTTACCTTGTGATTCTAACGCCTCCTTGGTAATCCTGTCGGCGGCGCGCGCTTGAAGGAATAACATCGGCAGCGCGAGTAGGACCCAACCCGGATTTTTGCCGGTCATCAGGCGCCTCCATTTTATCTAAATCCGCGAAAGAATACTCCATCCATAGCGTGAGCTTGGATGGAGATGAATTTCGCATCGTGGGCGTTTCGCCCGCGATTAACTTGTGCTATAACTAGCACAGTTCTTTGAAACTCAAATTTGCCGGTTCCGGCAGGAAGTCTGCTGGGTAAAAGTTTGAACACCGAAGAAATGAGTTGCAGTCGGTACAGCGAGAACCAAGCACGCCGACAATGCAAACAGATGTAACGGCGATGGCGCCGTGAAAAAACAGGGATTCATTTGAATCTCCTACCCGGTCGGGCGCCGGGAAAGTTACGCCTACGAGACATGAATCCGACACGGGTTCAGCGTAGGAATCTCCACCTACAGCCGTCAGGCTTAGGTGGAGAGGATGTCAATTAGTCATCCAGTAACCGTTTTTATACGAAAGCTTCAACTTGCCAAGTTGCTTTGGCGCTTTGATCTGCACATTTAACTTATGCCATGCGGTTCCGCTTGTTAAATTACTGGGGTAAAAACCTATGACATATTGCCGCCGGAGCATCAACGCCAGACGCGTGTAGACCACCTCCGCCGAGGCATAGTCGAACGGGAATAGCGCCTGGCCTCCGGTCGGTTCGGCTATGAATTTCAGCGTGCCGGCGCCGCTGGAGATCTCGCTCATGCCTATGGCGTAAATCTGGACGTCGTTCTCCTTGAGCAGGTTCTGCAACTCCCTCCCCGAATACCGGCTGCTGTTCTCCTCGCCGTCTGAGAAGATCAAGATCACCTTCTTGTGATGTCGTCCCTCGCGGACCTTCTCTACCGCCGCGTATGTGGCGTCGAACAGAGCGGTGCTCCCCTTCGCTTTGATAAAGGTCACGCGGTTCAAGAGCGCCTCCGGCAGCGACGTGAAATCCTGAACCAGTTGAACGCGGTTGTTGAACGCGTAGACGTAGAACTCGTCCTCCGTATGCGAATTATCGAAGAAGTATCTGAGCATCGCCAGAGAGCGTGAGCTGAAATTCCCCATCGAGCCTGACACATCGTAGACTATTCCCAACGAGATAGGAGCGTCGTCATCGGAGAAGAACGCGACGTCCTGCTTGATATTGTCGTCGAAAATCTCAAAGTCCTCTTTCGTCAGGCCGGCGACGAACCTCCCGAGTTTATCGTTTACCGAAACTGTTAAATTCACCAGCTTGGTATTTATAACAATTTTGTCCTGAGGGTTTTGGGGCGCCTGTTTTGAGTCAGGCCCTTGACGCGGAGTGAGCGCAGCTGAGAGAGTGTGGCGCGCCGACTTTGCCTGCAACGTCGCAATAGGGTGGGGTAAGACCACGGTCATTATGGTCACAATAACGTAGCCGACTTTCCATGACATGGGGCCTCCTTAGCTACAGCGACTTCGCTAAAGAAAGAGTCGCAACGACTCATCAAATCAAAAATGATAGGGATGGCGGGAAGTATATGACCGGCTCGAGGCGCATGCAAGGAATCATCATCTATGCGCCTTTGCGCACTCAATACGCCCACTGGTTCGCGCAAAGGCAAACGTTACGGTACGGGGAGCGTCAGCGACCTGGGCATCGATTATGTGACCACATAATCGATGCCCAGGTCGCTGACGCTCCCCGTACCGTACCGGAGATCGCGCCACTTTCCCGTACAAGCAATCGCAACCCGATCTATATGAGCGGCACACCGAGATTTGGAGCGCGGCAGGACCTAGCCACAGAGGTCACAGAGATCACAGAGGGTGGCCGCTTGGTTTTTTATGCTCGGCGCCCTCTGTGTGCTCTGTGGCTTAATCCAGTTCCTGGTGGCGCCGCACATATAGATCGATTCTGGGATTCCCAAATCCCAGAATCGCACACGGCGGCGCCGATCTCTCCTCATACGGCGCGAGTCGGTCGAAGCGAAATAAGGATTTATCCTCCCAATCCCGATGGCACGCCGTTTGGATATACGAGCGATAAGGCTAATTCTGGCCTTCTGCGGTCCGAAGGCTCCTCGCCTGCGGATCAGCGCCGTTTTCAAGCCGCTGCTTTCGAGGAGGGCTTCAATGAAAACTCTATGGCAAGACCTGCGTTACGGCGTTCGGATGCTGATGAAGAGGCCGGGATTGACGCTCATCGCCACGCTTTCGCTCGCGCTTGGCATCGGCGCTAATACTTCGATGTTCAGTGTCGTCAACGCCCTTTTTCTTCGGCAATTGCCCGTTCCTGAGCCGGGCGAGTTGATGTTCGTCTTCAGCGGCACGCGCAACAGCCCGTGGGGGACGGTTTCTTATCCGAACTACGTTGATTACCGCGACCGGAACGGAGTTTTCAGCGGGCTGGCGGCTTATGGCGCCATCACTGTCAGTCTGACCCGCGATGAGCGGCCCGACCAGGTCAACGGAACGATTGTAACGGGCAATTATTTTGATGTGCTGGGCGCACACGCGGCGCTCGGGCGCGCGATCTCGCCCGAAGATGACAAGACGCCGAACGCGCATCCTGTCGTCGTTCTCAGCCACCGTCTGTGGCAGAGCCGTTTCGGCGGCAGCAGCGCCGTCGTCGGGCAGGAGATCGCCGTGAATGGCAATAAGTTCACGGTCATCGGCGTGATGCCCGCGGGGTTCGAGGGCGCCGAGATTTTGGAGAAGAGCGATTTTTACACCCCGATGATGATGCAGGCCGTGGTGCGGCCTCCGCGCGGCGGTTTTTCGGGCGAGATGAACCCCGACCTGTTGCAGCGCCGCGGGCCTTCCTGGTTGCGGATGATCGGGCGGTTGAAGCCTGGCGTTTCGATGGAGCAGGCGCAGGCGGGAGTGACGGTGATCGGGTCGCAACTTGAACAGGCTTATCCGAATGAATATCGGGGGAGGATCGCGACGCTTTTTCCCGTCAGCAAGGTTGATCCGCGCGGTTATAAGCCGCTTGGCGCCGCCGCCGCGTTGCTGATGTCTGTGGTCGGGATAGTTTTGCTGATCGCCTGCGCGAACGTGGCGAACCTGCTTCTGGCGCGCGCCTCCACGCGGCGCAAGGAGATCGCCGTTCGATTGGCGATGGGCGCGAGCCGGTTGCGACTGATTCGCCAGTTGCTGACCGAGAGCGTTTTGCTCGCGCTGCTGGGGGGATTGGTCGGATTGCTGATAGCGTTCTGGACGGTTGATTTTTTGAAAACGACTCCGCCGCCGGTGGGCATCTTTTCGTTCAACCTCGATTTCAGCATTGACGGACGCGTGCTCGGCTTCACGCTGGCGCTGTCGTTATTTACCGGAATCGTTTTCGGCCTCGCCCCGGCGTTGCAATCATCGCGGCCCGACCTGCTGCCGTCGTTGAAAGACGAATCGTACTCGCCGGTCCAATCGCGCCGCCGGTTCACGATGCGCAATCTGCTGGTCGTGGCGCAGGTGGCGCTGTCACTCACGCTGCTGATCGGCGCCGGACTGTTTTTGCGGAGCCTGTGGCGGATTCAAAGCGTGCATCCCGGGTTCGACGCGGACAAGGTTTTGACCGCGACGCTCAATATCAACTTGCTTCGCTACACCACGCAACAGGGCCGCGATTTTTATCGGCAAGCCATCGAGCGCGTTGCGGGTTTGCCTGGAGTCGAATCGGTGAGCCTTGCGCGTGTCGTGCCGATCAGCGGTGGCATGCGAATGACCGATTTCGTCATCGAAGGGCAGGGTGAGCAGGAGATCAATAGACAGCGCAATGACGGAGACAACGCTTTGCAGTTCGTCGGCGCGAATGTCGTGGGCGCGAATTATCTTCAGACGATTGGCGTTCCACTGTCGCAGGGACGCGATTTCACAGCGGCGGATGGTGAGAGCGCGCCGCGCGTGGTTATCGTCAACGAATCTTTCGCGCGCCAGTATTTCGCAGGGCAATCCCCTTTAGGTAGACGCCTGCGCTTCGGCGGTCCGAGAAGTCCCTGGTCTGAAATCATCGGCGTCGCGCGCGACAGCAAATATCGCACTCTCGATGAAGCCCCCAGACCGTTCATTTATCTGCCTCTCACGCAGAACCACGAGACCGGAATGACGCTGCACGCGCGCACGGCGGGTGACCCGTTGAGCATCGCCGCAGCGGTGCGGCGCGAAATCAATTCGATCGAAAAGAATCTACCATTAACCGACCTGCAGCCGATGTCGGCTCTGATCGGCGCGTCGCTCTATCCTCCGCGGATGGGGGCAGTCTTGATCGGCGTGTTCGGATTGCTGGCGTTACTGCTCGCGGCGGTGGGACTGTACGGCGTAATCTCTTACGCCGTCTCGCAGCGCACGCGCGAGATCGGCGTGCGGATGGCGTTGGGGGCGCGTGCGCGCGACGTGATGCGAATGGTGTTGAGGGAGGCGATGACGCTGGTCGTCATCGGAATGGCGCTCGGCTGGGGGTTGGCCGCCGCGCTGTCGAGATTGATCGAGAGTTTCCTCTTCGGAGTCGGCGCGATGGACGCAGTGACGTTCGCCGCGATCCCGATCCTGTTGGCGGTGGTCGCGCTGGCTGCGAGCTATCTGCCCGCGCGGCGCGCGATGAAAGTAGATCCGATGGTCGCATTGAGATGTGACTGAAACCGTGGAAGGAGAATTCAAAATGAAGGTTCAATCTCGACGCCTTTTGCTAATCGCGTTGTCGCTTGTGGCGGTGTTCGCTGCGACGTTCGAAGCGCGGGCGCAGCAGTCGTCGCAACAAGCCGCGGCGAAACCGTCCGGCGCTTCCGAAGCTGATCTGGCCGCGATCAAACAGACCGCGCTCGATTACATCGAAGGTTGGTACGAGGGCGCCGCGGAACGGATGGAGCGCGCGCTGCATCCCGAACTGGCCAAACGCATTGTCATCACCGACCCGAAATCGGGGCGCAGCCGGCTGGACCAGATGGGCGCGATGACGCTGACGCTGGGAACTCGATCGCGCGCTTCGAACCCCACCCCGAAAGAGAAGCGGCAAAGTGACGTGACTGTGCTCGACGTGTTCGAAAACGCCGCGAGCGTGAAGGTCGTGGCGACGGATTGGGTTGATTATCTGCACGTCGCGAAATTCAACGGGCGTTGGGTGATCGTCAATGTGCTGTGGGAGTTGAAACCGCAGCAGAAGTGAAGGTTTGTGCTCCCGCCTTCAGGCCAATGAGGTTAAGTTAGCGATTAGTGGCGCGGACTTTAGTCCGCGCTGATGGCTGGCGCGCGGACTAAAGTCCGCGCCACTAATCGCGCCAGATGTCTAACTTAACCTCATTGGCCTGAAGGCGGAAGCTTTCGATGACGAAGCATTCCGCCTGAAGGCGGGACTACAAACCCCTTGTTCCAGGAGACAATTATGGAGACTCTGTGGCAAGACCTGCGCCAGGGCGCGCGTTCATTGTTCAAGCAGCCGACGTTCACGATTGTGGCCGTGATCACGCTGGCGCTCGGCGTCGGCGCTAACACGGCGATCTTCAGCGTAGTCCATGCCGTGTTATTGCAATCTCTGCCTTACCCCGACGCCGACCGGCTGGTGATGGTGTGGGAAACGAGGCGCTCGAACCCGAGCGGTCAGAACGTGATCAACATGGGGAACTTCTTCGACTGGAAGGAGCAGAACCGCGTCTTCGAGGATATGGCGGCTTTTGGGAATACCTCCGTCAACCTGACGGGCGGCGGCGAGCCGGAAAAAATTCCTTCGCAGATCGCCACCACCAACCTTTTCAACATCCTCGGCGTGACCCCGATCATGGGGCGAACCTTCGCGCCGGACGAAGGCAAGCCAGGGCAGCCAGGCGTGGTCGTGATCAGCTTCGGATTGTGGCAGCGGCGGTTCGGCGCCGACCCTGGGATCATCGGGCGCAAACTGAATTTGAACGGCGCCGAGACCACGGTGATCGGCGTGATGCCGGCTGGCTTCAACTGGCACGTTAACTTTGGCCCGATTACCACCGAGATGGCGGAGATATGGTCGCCCTGGCAGATTGACGAACAAAATCGCCCGCGGCGCGGACGTGGCGCCATGGCGGTGGCTCGGATTAAACCCGGCTTCAGTCTGGAGCAGGCGCAGTCCGAGATGAGCGTCGTTCACAACCGGATAGCGCAGCAGTACCCTGAATTCAACGCCAACTGGACTGTGAATTTGGTTCCGCTGCGCGCACAGTTCACGGGCAAGATTCGTCTTGCGTTGCTTACGCTGCTCGGAGCGGTCGGGATGGTGCTCTTGATCGCATGCGCTAACGTGGCCAACCTGCTGCTGGCGCGCGCCTCGGGGCGACAGCGTGAGGTGGCCGTGCGCGCGGCGTTGGGCGCGAATCGTGGTCGCATCATCAGGCAATTGCTGACCGAGAGTTTACTGCTCGCCGGGCTGGGCGGCCTGGTCGGATTGGCGCTGGCGTGGTGGGGGACTGACCTGCTCGTCTCGCTCGCCCCGCCCGATCTGCTCAATCTGCCGCAGGTCAATATCAATGCGGCTGTGCTCGGCTTCACGCTCGGGATTTCGCTGTTGACCGGCGTCATCTTCGGTCTCACGCCGGCGTTCGAGGCGACGCGGCTCAACCTGTGCGAATCGCTAAAAGAAGGCGGCAAGAGCGCCGGCGGCATGCGCGCCCAGCGGTTGCGCAACTCTCTGGTCGTTCTCGAGGTCGCGCTGGCGCTCGTGTTGCTCGTCGGCGCTGGTCTGCTCATTCGCAGCTTCGCGCGGCTGCAGGGGGTTGATCCCGGCTTCAACGCGCAAAACGTGTTGACGATGGGGGTGAGCCTGCCGGGGAGGAAATACGATACCGACCAGAAGCGGGTAAACTTCTTCCGGCAGGCCGTCGCGCAGATGCGGGCGCTGCCCGGCGTCGAATCCGTCGGCGCGGTCAACTCTCTGCCATTCGCGGCCTTCCACTCGGGAACGAGCGTGGACATCGAGGGACGGCCGTTATTGCCCGTGACGGATAAACTGAAAACCGGCGTGATGGTCACCGACGCGAACTACTTCCGCGCGATGCAGATTCCGCTCAAACGCGGGCGGCTATTTACAGATCAGGAAGCGGCGGAGATGCGCCACGTCGTCGTCATCAACGAGGCCTTCGTGCGACAACACTTCCCGAACGAAGACCCGCTCGGCAAGCGCGTGACGATCTATATGAAAGACGACAACCAGCCCTGCGAGATCATCGGCGTCGTCGGCGACTCGAAGCATATGAGCCTGGACGCCGAGGTCAGGCCGATGTCTTATTGGCCGCATCCCGAGCTGGCCTCTTCGGGAATGACGTTCGTGATTCGCACGCGGGGCGACGCCGCGTCTGTCACATCCGCCGCGCGCAATGTCATACGCGCGCTCGACCCGGAGCAATCCGTCGCCGACGTGCGCACGATGGAGAGCCTGATCGGGACTTCGGTCGCGCGAGCCCGCTTCAACACGCTGCTGTTGACAATCTTCGCGATAGTGGCTTTGCTACTCGCCAGCCTGGGCATTTACGGCGTGATGGCTTATTCGGTCGTGCGACGCACGCACGAGATCGGCGTGCGGATGGCGCTCGGCGCGAGCGGGAGGGACATGCTGCGGCTGATCGTCAGAAGGGGAATGACGTTGGCGCTAGCCGGGGTTGCGATAGGCGTGGCCGCGTCGTTCGCGTTGACGCGGCTGATGGAGACGCTGCTGTTCAACGTGAGCGCGACCGACCCGCTGACTTTCGCCGGCATCCCGTTATTGTTAGCTTTCGTCGCGATGCTGGCGTGTTTGATCCCAGCGCGACGGGCGGCGAAAGTGGATCCGATGGTGGCGCTTAGGTACGAATAGATGTCAGATGTCAGATGTCAGATGTCAGATGAAAGTTGAGTGATTCGAGAGACCTCTTCACTGGCATCTGACATCTGACATCTGACATCTGACATCTGACATCTTCCTCTTCATTGGGGGCTGACGGCGAGGGATCATCGGGTCGCTGTCGAGTCAGGGCTTGGCGCTTTGAATCCGGAACGCCTGCGCCGCGCGAGCGGGAACGCCCTGAGACTGGCGTTGGGAATTGAAAAGCTGGCGGGCGGCTTGGAGAGCCTCAAGGCCGATTTCAATTTGCTGTTGGGCGACCTCGTCTGGCGTTTGGAGATGCAGCAGGAGTCGCTCACGAGCATCCTCGAAGAAATCCGCCTGGCCGAGTTCGAACGCGAGGCCAGGGCTTATCGCACGCGCGCCGAACGGGCTTATCTGAACGGCTGGTATGAAGAGGCTCTCGGCGATTTTCTGGAGGCCGAAAAGCGCAACTACCCCGATTACACGGTCCATCGTTCGATCGCTCAGATTTACCTTTACCACGTCATCGATCTCCCGAAAGCCCTGGAGTATTTCCTCAAGGCCGCCAAATACGCGAGGCCCAGCGATCAAAAGCAGGCGGCTGAGGCCCATTACTTCGCCGGAATAGTTTACGTGGTCGAGCGTCAGTTGGAGCCGGCTATGGATCATTTACGGCAGGCCACTGAACTCAACCCCGAACTGGCCGAGGCTCATTACGAGCAATCGCGCGTCGCTTCGCTGCTCTCGCGCGGCGAACAGGCCGTCGCCAGTCTGGCCGTGGCCATCAAAGGCGACGCGCGGTATTACGAGCGCGCCAAGAGCGACGCGGCCTTTGACCCCATCCGCCCGCAGGTTCAGGCGCTGCTCGACCAACTGATGCGCCCCGTCAGGGAGAAGATCGTCGAGGTCAAACAGGACGCGGCGCAGTTGGAGGGCCGTCTAATCGCCAGCTCCGTGGAAGAGGAGCTTGCCAGGGCGTTTCATCAAGTCAAGCGCCAGGCCGTTGAATCGCCGACGTACCAGACCGGATTGCAGTTGCTCGACGCGCTTTCGCGTATTCAACAGGATCTGCGCGAACTGCGCGACCGCTACTGCAAACAATACCAGGTCGACCCGCGCGATTACGTGCGGTCGGTGGCCTTCAGCAACGACGGGCGATTGTTGGCTCTGGGGTTTTTGAACGGCGCCCTGCAGGTTTGGGAGGCCGGCTCAGGCGCGCAGCTCTATTCACACGCGGCGCACCTGGCGAGCGCCACCTCGGTAGCCTTCAGCCCGAACGACCTGTGGCTGGCTTCGGGCAGCCGCGACAACACGGTCAAATTGTGGGAAGCGGACACAGGGCAGGAGCTGCGGGTTCTGCAGGGCCATAAAGGCGAGGTCAGCGCCGTGGCGTTCAGCCCCGACGGGCAATGGCTGGCCACATCCAGTCACGACCGGCTGATCAAAATCTGGCGAGTGGTGACCGGACGTGAGGCTCAGACTCTTGAAGGCCACACGGCGCCGGTGACGGCCGCGATCTTTACTCCTGACGGGCAGACGATCGTCTCGGCGAGCTGGGATAAGACCATCAGGTTGTGGAGTTTCGCGACGGGGCTGACGACTCGGATCCTGACAGGCCATCCGAAAGGCGTCGCTTCGCTGGCGGTCAGTTTGAATGGGCGCTGGCTGGCTTCCGGCGGCGAAGACGCGACCGTTAAGCTCTGGGACCTGAAGACGGGGCGCGAGGCGCGAACCTTCAGCGGGCATCGCAACAGCGTGATGTCGGTCGCCTTCAGTCCCGACGGCGAGCTCTTGGCGGCCGGGTGTCTGGGGCGGGTCGTGATTGTCTGGAAGAGGGCCACCGGCGCGGTCGTCAAACGCCTGGGATACGAGAATATCAGCTACAACTCCGTGGCCTTCAGCCCGCGAGGAGAGTGGCTGGCCTTGGGCAGCCGCGACCTGCAACTATGGCTGAAAGCGATTCTGACTGAAGAGGAATACGCCGCCGTGAAGGCGAACGAAAACATTTTCCATTTTCCATATCAGATTTTTCATTTGCCGTTGGAGAAGATCATCTCAGGCAATGACAAATGACTATATCCAGGGGCCGGCCTTGAGATCAGAAAACGACCGGGACGACGGAATGTTTGTCCACGAATCGTAGAACGGGACCATGACCCGGAAGTTGAGAAAATTCCTCGGCGCCTCATGCGTGACCACCGCCGCCATGCCTGTGGTCAACTGCCCGGAGAGCATCAGGTCGTAGATCGGAAACTCGAGGTAATTTCTGACCACGCGCTTGAGCTGGCGCACCCTGTGCGTCGGGTCGTCCAGGCAATTTCTGAGCAGAAACGTCTTCGCAGCCTCCTCGATCTTGAAGCCGATGCCCGACGCGGCAAGCTTCTGATCAAAATCGGCCAGCGAGCGATCCAGCAGCGTGATGACGTTCTGCTCGTTGAGCCGGTCGAAGACCGCTATCTCGTCGATCCGGTTGACGAGGGCGGCGCCCAGCAGGTTATCGATCTCTTCCAGCACGACCAGATTTTGGCGCGGCGCCTCCTGATCGGTCTCCTCGTCGCTGATGAAGCCGATGTTCCTGCCGGCCAGTTGATCGGTCTGCTTCTTCGACAGGTCGCTGGTCAGGATGATGAAAGTGTCGCGTAGCGAGAACATGCAGCCGAGCGTGCAGAGGACGCCCCGGTCAATCGCCGCGGCCAAGTAATCGCGGAATGCCGGGGGCGCCAGCTCGATCTTCTCGAAGACCACTATGGACAAAGGCGAGTGATTGAACGGAGGCGTCATTTGAGACAATGCGCTTCCGGCCATCAACTGTTCGTATAAGCCCGACTGCGGGTGCGGATTCGGCTGTTGGCCGAGAATCTGGCAGTTAACGTAGATAGACTTGCACTCATTGCCGAGCAGGACGCGGGCGAGCGCCTGCGCGACATGCATCTTGCCCGACCCGGTCGGCCCCGCAAACAGGAGCGTCGCGAGCGGGCGGCTGGAATCGGAGTAGCGGCGGTTGGCCAGGGCCAGTGTGACCGACCGCACGAGCGCCGCGACGGCGTACTCACGCCCAACCACCTGTCCCTGAAGGGCCTGCATTAGGTAGCTAGAAAAGACCATTTCATATGCCATATTTCATATGCCATATTTCATATGCCATATGAAATGTTCGGTACAGCGCCGCGGCGTGGCGCGTGGAGGGTAAGCGACTTGAGCCTCGATAAAGCATCCTATTTATCGAGGCAGAGGTCGCTCACCCTCTGGAGACAGATAAATCGGCGGTCTCAAGGCCGATTGAACCGGGCTGACCGCCAGAGGCGACGTCAGACAGGCCTGGGCCATGGCCGAATAAGGATCGACCACCTGAGGAGCCATCACTCCGCACATCGCGGCCATCTGGACCGGATCAGGTTGGGCCGTGATCAGTGGCCTGATCGGGAGCATACTCTGCGCCGCCGCATAGGGCTGCGGGACGACCGCTCCCGTCACCGGGTCGATGCACGTGACCGGGCATGGGACCGGGCTGCCGAAGACCGACGGAGTCATTCCCGCGAGGGCCGGATGCATCGCCGGATGTATTGGCGTCGGCTGCGCTACCGCGTAGGGACTCCAACTGAGCGGGCTGAACCATGGGGCGATTCCGGCGCCGATCTGTCCCGGCGGACACGGGATCACACCCGGCGGACACGGGATCGCAGATTGATAGGCGTACGGGCTTGGCCCGATCACCGGATACGGGACCGGAAGCGGGCTGCTCATATATGGGCTCGCCATGTAAGAAACCGTCGGGTTGATTGCTCCAATACCTACCCCCGCGCCATATTGGGGGGGACAATATGCGAACGGCGTAAGAGGAGCGGTGATGTTCATTCTCGGGAACATAAAAAAAGCCTCCTAAGTTGCATGAGTGTCTCGAAGACCTCGGTTGACAAATGTCAGGAGGCGCTCTAGCGCTCTCGCGCGAGAAACACACCTCCCCTGCTCACTTCTCCAAGCTATTGTCGAAGCGAGATTCGACTCTGAAGAGGGACAGAATATCGCTATCCTGCCGGACTCTGGCGTCAATGCGTCGTTCGAGGGGTTTATGAGGAATTAGGTGTTCGTTTGTTCTTGCGGCGCCGCGCCGAAGGGGGTCGCTACCACCCCCGGCGCGGCGCCTGCCGCTTCAAAATCCTGGCATTCTCAAATATGGCGACATCCCCCATGAGTACTGGAACATTGAATGCGCGTAGGCCGTAGGCGGCATTGCGCGCATCATCCCAGGATTTAGGCCCGGAGTCAGGCTGGGAGTTATGCCTGGAGTCATGTAGGATGGAGCCGCGCCCTGCTGAACTCTGGATGTCATCTCCGCGAACAGCAGATTGATCAATTCATGTATCTCTTGAAGCTTCTCCAATTCTTCTTGTGAGATCTGCGAGCTGTTCATCTCGCCGGGATTATTGATTTGGTTTTGCGCCGGAGCAGCCCAAGCCATTGATTTGCCTCCTTTCGGACAAAGAAACTGGGCTATTCTTCCGATCTTCCTGACAAGTCAGCCTTGGTCTTCGGAATGGTGATCTGAAGAATCCCATTGGTAAATTTACTTTTGATTCTCTCCGCCAGGATGTTGCCCGGCAGCGGAAAGAGTCGCTCGAACGTTCCGTAGTTTCGCTCTGAACTGTGATAGACGGCTTCCTCGTTCGCCTTCTTAAAGCGGCGCGCGCCGCGGACCGTGAGGATGCTGTTGGTCTGAGTCACTTTGACGTCCTCCTGGCTCAACCCCGGCAGCTCCAGGCTGATCACATAAGCGTCCTGGGTCTCGTAAACTTCCGCAGGCGGCGCCCAGGCGGGCGACTTCGCCAACCGCCACGATACGCCGCTGTTGATCAGACACATGTTGAGCTGGTTGATTTCGCTCTGCACCAGGGCCACTGGGTTGATTCCTTTAGGCAGCGGGTAACGGGGCTTTTTTATGTCGATCTCCGGAGCGGGAAGCCCCGTGATCTGTTCATATACATCTCCGAGACTCCTGCGCAAGCTCCGAAACATCACCTCGTGGTCTCGAATGTTTCTTGAATGTCCGTCGTAGGCGCACTCGATTGGCGCCTTGCACGGGCGTAAATCCCAGCATTTCCTGTTCCTATATTCGGGAAAGGGCGAAGTTATTGCGCTAAACGTCGAGAAATATGTAATGGCAATGGTTTGAGGCCCCAAATCGAAAGAGATTGTGGGGGAAGAGATTGATGACTGTGATGGAAAGGGATACGGCGGCTTTTTAATGAGCGTTTTGCCGACATACAGCCACTGTATTGAAAGCTAAATTTCCGCCCCGCCGCTCAGTTCGGCTTTCGATCAGCGCGCTTGCCGAAAAACATAAGCGTGGCCGTATACGCCAGCGCCATGCTGATAACAACAACCCCGCCCCAGAACGAGACCGGGAGGAGATATGAAGCGTTGCTGCCGTCAGTGGCGATGAGGTAGACCCACTCGTCGAGCGCCATCCCCAGCCCGGCGCCGAAAATCCAGCGCGCCAGTTTTAGCCCCGGCGATGAAGCCTCCAGAATCGCCAGCGGAATTCCTCCCACGGCGATCAGCAGCAAGCCGGTAAAAAGATGGTGGATGTTGTAATGCCCGATGTTGAGGTCGGTGTCGGGCGAAAAATGCAGATAGGCGCGCAGGAGCGCGAAGGTCAGGCCCATTGAACAGAGCAGGACGCCCCCGTTCTTTATAACCGCGCGAGAAGATCGGCTCGAATTACTGTCCATGTGCTTTGCGCTCCTTCGATTCGAATAACGGCTAACTCGAACCACGCAAGATTGGTACAGTACCGCGCGCGACTGCCGCGCGGTACTGACCATTGTCCCAATGTCGCGTGGCTTGATTCAGGTTGACAAGGGCGAAGCAAGTGAATTTCAGGCTGCGGAGCAGAGTTTCTTTTTAGTCGTAGCGGTAGATCGAAAATTAAGGCGGAGCCTTTGGAGTGCGGCTGCTTGGAGCCGCTTTGGTAGTCCATTGCTTGACTCGCCACTTCCGAGACACGTGAACGCTTCCTCAATCCGGAGTGGTTGTAGGTAAGGCGCTGGGCGAGTTCCAGCAAAAGGCCCGAATCGATGAATGGACTACCAAAGCGGCTCCAAGCAGCCGCACTCCAAAGGCTGTCGCTGCAAGTATTTTTGCCCCCAGGCCCAGCCGCTACGCAGCGGTCCGTCGCTCGAGAACCATGCGACCGGATTGACTCCTTTCAAGGACGCCTCGGGCTTCAACCGGAACACCGGGCTGTTGTCGAAGAACACGTCGACCTGCTCCGGCATCCCGTAAGCCAGCGGGTTCGAGTTGTCGACGCTCATCTGCAAGAGCGAGCCGGGGATGTACAATTTATCGCGGCTAAGAGGGCGATCGTCTCCGCTCGCCGTCTTCTCCATCAGCGCGTTCGCCATCGGCAGGCCGAACAGGTAGCCGAGGTTTGTCGAACTACCGATGGTTAAGACGGTCCCGCCAGCTTCGATGAAGGCTTTCAGTTGCGGGACGGTCTTCGCCACGGTCACGCCGCCCAATCTGCCGCGAAACTCTTCGGGAATCTCTTCGGCCCTCGGCATTCGGGAGAACGGCGCCTCATCCGCCCCGGGCGCGGCTGCGCCGCCGCGTCCGCCGCCCGCGCGTCCGTCGCCCGCGCGTCCGTCGCCCGCGCGCCCGTCGCGCGCCGGGATGGCGCCGGTGACGAAGACGATCACGTCGAATTTATTGATCAGATCGCCCGCGTCGAGCGTCTGCGGATATACGACAGTGAACGGGAATTCGAACTGCTCGAACAACCAGCGCGTCCATCCCGATGGCATCGAGCCGCCGTAGCGGTCCCACAGCGCTATCCGCACGGGCCGCAGTTTGAGCGCTTCTCCGGAAGGCTTTGTCGAGACCGCTTCGAAATTCAAACCCAATTCGGCGGCGATCTTTTGCAGCTTCGCCTGAGTCGAGGGTTTCGCGGGAATGAAGATCGTCCCCGCCGGATGCGCCTTGCCGCCGGCGCCGCCGGCTCTGAAGGACTGCTTGATCCAATAAACCTCCTCGTTATCTTTGAGCAGCCGGTTCATGGCGATGAATGAATCATTGACCTGATGACTGGTCAGATAGCCGGCGGCGTTCGGGGCCGTCGTGACCTTGCCCGGCGAAGGTTTGATCACCCCGGCGACCTTCTCGAACGGCCCGTCGAATCCGTCCAGGATGCGGTCGAACTTCACGCCCATTTGAAAGGCGAGCGTCCAGCCGGCGTTGTCGTAGGGCGGAATCGGCGGCCCGCCGGGGTATTGAAAATCGTTCGGGTGATCCTGGGGTTCGAACATGTCGAGCGCGTGCGGGCGGAACGCCTGCGCCGCTTTCACGACGTATGACCCGGCCGGGTACGATTTGCCCGCGACCTGAAAGTCGCTCGTCGCGCGGTGGACTGTGACGCCGGTCTTGATTAGCGCATTGACGAATTTGGTCGCGGTCAGGAAGTCGGGTTGATCCGAAGGAATGATGAATCCGCGCGGGTCGCGCAGTTCCGGCTTGCGCAGCATCTCGTAATACTTCATCGGGACGCCGCCGCGCATTCTGCCGAAAGCGGGGGCGTCCGGCTGGGCTTCTTCCGACTGCGGTCTGCCCTCGCCGCCCTGCCTGCGGTCGCGGTCGATCGCGGCCTGGACTTCGGCCAGGCGGCCTGGATAGACCGTCCAATTGTCGCGGCCCCCACGTTCGATCGAATTCCTGCCCATCCGGTAGATGTTGAACAGAAAGTCCTCGCGGTTCTTCGACGCGACGTCGATCACGGCGCGGTTGGCCGTAAGCTCGTATTCGATCGATTGGCGGAAATGCCATTTCTGCGGCGCGATCGGGTATGGCAAGTTGCCTTGCCCCAGTTGGCGGTTGACGACAAACGGAATCTCCATCGGCGTCGGGTTGCCGATGGCCTCGGTCAACAGACCGATCATGTTGTGGAAATAGACAGTCGTGCGCAGCCCCCCGTTCCACCATGTCGAATAATTGGAGCCGCCGCGATTGGTTGCGCCTGGTTTGTCCTCAGCCGCGTACCGATGCTGCATCGCCGCGCCCACGAGATCGAGTCCGCTCACGATCATCGGGTCGAAGAGATAATTGAACGGGTCGCGGAACGGCGGGATGAAGATCACCGTACCGGGGGGCCCGGTCTGGTGGTGGTTGTAAACGATCTGAGGGAACCATTCGTGGTAGAAGACGCGGTTGATCGCCTCGCTCTCGGGTTGCGCCGACATGTAAAAATCACGGTTGTTGTCGTGGCCGATGTATTTTTGATAGAGCCGCGGGATGCTCGCGGTACTTCTCTTCGTCATGTCCGGCTCGCGCATATACCAGTTCGACACCAACTCCATCCCGTCAGGATTAACCAGACAACAGAGCACGATCACGTCGTTCAGAAAGCGCATCGTCTCTTCATCCGTGCGGCTGTTCAACTGCCAGATCGTCTCGATCAATTGCTGCGCGCCCAAAACCTCGGTCGCGTGCAAACCGCCGTCGATCCAGACGACGGCCTTACCCTCTCGGGCCAACGCTCGCGCCTGTTCATCGGTCAGCCCCTCGGCCAGCGCCAACCGCCGCGAGATTTCTTTATAGCGGTCGAGCTTCTTGTGGTTTTCGGGTGAGGTGATGATGGCCAGATACATTGTGCGGCCCTCGGCCGATTTGCCCATCTCGACCACCTTCAAACGATCCGACTCCTGGTCGAGCTTTTTAATGTAGGCCTCGTATTGCGTGTAGTTGGCGAGTTGGTAGTCGTCGCCGATGTTGTAGCCGAAATGGTCTTTCGGGCTGGTCAGCCTGTTCTGCGCTAACGCGGTCGCGGTCGTAAGCAAACATAGCGCCAACGCGAACAGCGAGCAGATGAACTGGTTCCTACGCATGGGAAGTTCCTCTCCGTGAAGTGAAGTTGAGTTTCGAATGTCGCGGCGCGGACTATAAAGTTAGCCGCCGGGATGCGGCAATGGCGAATACGGCGGGCAGGGATGGTTGGTTACGGCGTCGCGCCATAGCAGGAATCTCCCCTTCGCGGCCTTTGCGTCTTTGCGCCTTTGCGAGAACCGCCGCCTGAATGAGAAAGCCCATTTCTCGCCAAGACGCAGAGGCGCAAAGGCCGTGCCATAAGCCGAATTTTTCAGAAAGGCTCTAAATCGAAACAAGCAATATTGGGACACGCGGCGGTACGGTACCGGGAGCGGTAGCGACCGGGCGCCGACCGCCATGGGGCGCTTCCGATAGAACCCGGTCGCTACCGCTCCCGGTACCGTACCAGTGTCGCCTGGTCCGATTTAGGGATGATTCATCAACACCAGCGCCTCTGCCGCGGGAAGGCGGTGAATTTCGACATAGGCTGTTCCGTCCGCAGTTCTCTTGACGGGCAACCTCTCTCCGACTTGATGTGGGCTGCTGATTCCCGCCGCTTGCGCCGTGTTCAAAACAACGGTCATCGCGCTGCCCGGCTGGTTGAGGCCATCGTCGACCAGGACGCGCGCGCCGCGCTCTTCGCGCCCATTCGCGTTGACCACGCACAGCGCTTCTTCGTCATCCAGAATCCGCGACCAGGCCACGAGGTCTCCCGCGCCGGCGTCTCTGAAATTCTCGGCCCCTGACTCGGCGATCGGGCGCAGGTATTGCCGCCCGCATCGCAGGACGGGGAATCTCTTCCGCGCTTCGCAGGCCGCGGCGATGCGCAGATAAACCGGGTTCGCTTCGTCGAAGCAATGGCGCCCGGCGGTTCCGAATGGGCCGAAGCCGGGCAGGGAAGTGTCCAGCCCGTCAGGAAATGGGGCCAGACCATCTCTTCCGTGTTTTCGTGGATGCGCGGGGCCGAACATCGCCTCACGCAGGTAGCGATCCGACCGCCCCCAATCCGGCAGCCACATGCGCTCCGAGGCCTCCGGGCCGGCCAGCCCCTGCTCAGTGCCGTAATAAATACAGGGAATGCCCAGCGTGAAGAGTTGCAGGATCACCCCCGCCGCGACCTGATGAGCCGCGACCTGATGATCGGAGGCGGCCTCGGTCGAAAATCGAAGCTTGTCGCCGAAGACGTGGTCGTGGTCGTCCAGTATCGAAACGTGCCGCCGCCCCAGGCTCCGGTGCGATCCCATCACGGCGTGGCCCGGATCGAAGCCGTTGAAATACCGGCTGGGCGGGTCGAGACCTTTGGCGACGCCGTTCAAGCTCATTCGCATCTCGCCGATGTCGAGCGCCGCGTTCAGGTTCATCCCGATGACGTCCAGGTAACGGTCTTCGTTGTAATCGCCGCCCGCGACCTCGCCGACCAGGAAGAAATCGCTTTTACCCAGGTTCGCGGCGTACTCCTTGATCGAGCCGCAAAATTTGTGCGCCTCGTCGAAGCTTACGTGCTTGAGCGTGTCGATGCGGAAGCCGTCGCAATCGGTCAACGCGATCCAGTACTTGTAACAGCGCGCGAGATCGCCGAGCGCCCGCCCGCGATCCAACTGGAAGTTGCGCAGGTCGAAAAAGTCCGACCGCCTGTGCTCGGCCTGCGGATCGTCCAGGTCGCCCGCGCCGAGATCGCCCGCGCCAGCCCGCGTGTAATCCTCGATGTCGGTCAACTCCACCGGCCACACGCCTTCTTCACCGCTTTGAATCTGCGCCACGGGCTGCCCCCTGTCGCCGCGCCACGAGCCGAAAGGATAGTGTCCCGTAGTATAACGCGGCATATAAGGCCCGCCCGGCGTATCCGGCGGGTAGAGCCAGTTCGACCCCGAATGGTTGAAGATGATGTCGAGAATGATGCGCAACCCCGCCGCGTGTGCGTCGGCGACCAATTCGACCAGATCGCGCCGGTCGCCGAAATGCGGATCGACGTCGAGAAAGTCCTGAATGCCGTATCCGTGATAAGTGTCGAGATGGCCGCGCTGTTTGAAGACCGGCCCGATCCAGATCGCCGTCACGCCGAGATTTTTCAGGTAGCCGAGTTTTGAACGAACCCCGCGAAGCGTCCCGCCCTGCCACCGCTCGGCGCCCGATTGCGCCCACAGGTCCCATCGCCACGACTCGCCGTCGCGTTGCGCGGGACGGGCGGCGGCCAAATTGTTCCGATCAAGCAAAGACGGCGATTGTTCTTGCCCGTCGCTGAAGCGGTCAGGCAGCAGGAAATATAGCGTCTCGTCACGCCAATCGGCTGGCGAGGGGTGAAAACGTTCGCGGCGCGGCAGATCAATGCCGCGCACACTGGCCGGGCGATTCTGGCTGAGTTGGGTGTCGATGAATGACATCGGGCTCCCCCTTTTTGGTTAGGTCGGTTTTCAATTGAGTATACGGGTCAGCAATCGGTGTTTGCGGCAAAGAAAGCGGCAATAGAACGCGGATGACGCGGACAGGCGCGGATCATGGCGGATGAAACCAAAAAAGAACAGCGTCAATCCGCTCTATCCGCGTCATCCACGTTCTATTAACTCGTACACTGATCTGAAAAACCCCTCTAGGCTTTAAATGAACTCATGTCCGTGAGATCAGGCGACTCGACTCTGATTGTTCTCTGACACAATCTTGGCTGGCGTGTACGGTCAGCGGCGTCGCACGAAGATGAAATCTCCGCCTTCATCGCCCACCTCAAAAATCGTGCCATAGCGCGGCGTTGGCCGGAAGCCGTCTTTCTGCGTGGGACTGTTGTTGATGACCGGGAGGCGGAGTTTGCTGAAGAGTTCCAGCGCCGGCAGCCGTTCCTCCGTGTTATCTCTGAGGCGTTTGAGCAGATACTCCACAAATACGCTGCGGTCAGGGACGGTGGTCAGGGCCCCGCTCGTCATCGCCGCACGGCTCGGCAGGTTGTCCAATTCTGCGACGGCGCTCGACGCGGGGCCGAAGGCCTCACGCGCCAGGAAAATCCCGCCCGCGAAGCAGGCGTCCGAGATCAACAGAATGTGCCGCGCCTTGATCCCCCGAATGGCGTCCCGCAGATCGCTGTTGGAAATCCAGTCCGCCCGGCGGTCGCGCGTCGCGTCTCGCGGCAGCCAGTACCCCTGTTTCCGCTGTTCGTCCCACTGCCCGTGCCCGGCGTAAAAGATCAGGAGGTTGTCTTCGGGCTTCAACTTTTCCGTCATCTGATCGAGCGCGTCGAGGATCGTCCGGCGGTCGGGGTTCTTGAGAGTCGTCACGTTCTGCGGCTCGAAGGTGTAACGGCTCGTCAACTCCCGCTCGACCTGCTGCGCGTCGCCCACCGGATAATCCAGGCGGTTGACGCTCGGGTGGTCGTAGTCCTGAACCGCGATCAGCAGCGCGTGGTACCGCCTTCCCGGCGCCGAGGCGGCCGCCGTCACGGGGCCGGCTATCGGGTCACGGCGGACGACGAATGATTCGCTCGCCTGATTGCCGTAGATGTCGGTGGCCGTGACCGTGATCAGGTTGTCGCCGATCTCGAGCGGCACCTCGGCCGAAAAGTTCCCCCGAGCGTCGAGCCGCGCCGTCGCGCCTTGCGCCAGGACCTTCTTGACGCCGGAATCATCGATCGCCCGCCCCGTCAGGGTTATCTTGCCTGCGGTGGATTGGACGCTGACGCCCCTGGTCACGGAGGGCGAAGTGATGACGATCTTCGGCGCTGTCGTGTCTTTGATTGGAGGCTTGGCGGGTCCCGTGATGACCGAGTTGTCGCCCGTAGTGTTTGATTTGTCGCCTTCAGTCGTGACTGAAGGGACCAAATTTATAACTTCTTTACCGCTTAACCCGGCGGCGACTATGTCGGGCTGGTAGAAGCGCGACCTGAATTGAGACTCATCGTAATCTTTATTGCCGAAACGCCAGGAGATGTACTGCGCCGCTCCTTCCGAAGAGACATAATAGTTGCCGGGAATGAAAGCGATCCAATTACCGTCGTGGTAGTGCAGAAGTGATCCCAGCAGTCTCTTGGCGCCGATCGACCATACTTTTATCGTCGCGCTGCCCCCCGAAGCGAGCGTCTTCCCGTCGGGGCTGAAGGCCACACTGTGAACCTCATAGTTTTGTCCCTCAAAGGAATGGATGAGGTTTCCGGCGCTCACATCCCAGAGCTTGACTGTCCTATCATAGCTTCCCGCAGCCAGTGTCTTTCCGTCCGGGCTGAAGGCCACTGCATTGAAGTCCTGTCCGTCATAGGAGCGGATGAGTTTTCCGGTACTTACATCCCAGAGTTTGACCTTATGGTCACTGCTCCCCGAAGCGAGCGTCTTCCCGTCCGGGCTGAAGGCCACGGAGTGGATAGTGTTTCGATGGCCCATGAATGATCGGATGAGGTTTCCGGTCCCCACATCCCAAAGTTTGACGACCTGCTCATGGCTTCCCGAAGCTATCATCTTCCCATCCGGGCTGAAGGCGACAGACGGGACCCACTGGTTACGCTCCTCAAAGGAGCGGATGAGGCGTCCGGTGTTCACATCCCACAGCCTGAGCGCACTCTCATTGCCTTCCTCGCTCGACGAAGCCAGCGTCTTCCCGTCCGGGCTGAAAGCCACGGAGTAGACACTCCCGGTGTGCCCATTGAATAAACGGATATATTTTCCGGTACTAACCTGCCAGAGCTTGATCGTCTTATCTTCGCTCGCCGAAGCTATCATCTTCCCGTCGGGGCTGAAGGCGACGGAACGGACTGCTCCGCCGTGCCCCGCTAAAGATCGGATGAGGCGCCCGGCGCCGACGTCCCAAAGCCTGATCGTATTGTCTCCACTCCCTGAAGCGAGCGTCTTCCCGTCGGGGCTGAAGGCCACGGAGTAGACAATCCCGCTATTAAACGGCCCTTCGATCCGAATCTTCGGTTCCGCCGTCGCCTGCGCCCAGGCCGCGCCGGGCAGAAACAATACCGCCATAGTTATTACCGGCAGTATCTGCAGCCGCGCTCTCATCACCCGTTGATTCATTGATATCCTCTTTCAGATAAGTTGGTATGCGACCGAGCCTCAATATCGGGTACCTAGATTATCAACACTTATTTCTTATGCCGGGGCGCTCTGAGGTGGAGTCTACCTGATTTAGACTGCCCGGCGCATACCGCCAATTGCAGCAGTCCAATCAGATAAGTGGAGGTGGAAAATGATGTCAGGAGCAATGACTGAAAACGCCTATCAGTTGGATGAAGAAATACAGCGCGAACTGAACGCCTATTACGAGTATGTGACGCCGGAGAACGATCAACCCGTGGACAATCTTTTCTCGGCCAAGCAACAAACCCTTCTCAAGCGCTCGCTTTATGCCTCGTGGATTCCGCCTTCGGGCAAACGTCAAACGCCGGACCAGAAACGCCCTTTCCTGGCGGACGCCAAAGTCGGCCTCTTTTACGCGATGGCCGAGCCGCCGCTCGCGCCGGACTTCTTCCTGAGCCTCGACGTGCAGCCGCGCGCCGACTGGCACGAGAAGAAGAACCGGTCATACTTCCTCTGGGAATTCGGTAAAGTCCCGGAAGTGGTGGTCGAGATCGTCTCGAACCGCGAAGGCGGCGAACTGGGCCACAAGCTGGACGGGTACGCGCGAATGGGCGTGCTCTACTACGTCGTCTACGACCCGCAGCTGAAGCTGAAGGGCGCCACCCTGCGCGTCTTCGTCTTGCGTGACGGCGAGTATCAGGAACTGGACCGCCCTTACATGTCACGCGTCGGGTTGGGGTTGAAGCTCTGGGACGGCGTCTTCGAGGCCAGGGAAGACACCTGGCTGCGCTGGTGCGACGAGCAGGGCAACGTCATCCTGACCGGCGAAGAACGCGCCCGGATGGAAGCCGAACGCGCCGACTACGAGGCCACAGCGCGGATGGAGGCCGAAAATCGAGCCGCCCAACTCGCCGCCAAACTTCGTGAGTTGGGCGTCGATCCTGATCAGCTTTGAGGCGCCTGAATGAAGTACGGATGTTACGCGCTGTGCATTTGAGCTTTTCCCTTGACACCGAAACAGCTAATGATCAGGTTCAGTACGTCACTTTGGCGCGGAGCGTATGGAGTGCGGCGAGCCCTCGCCGCTTTGCGTTATGAGAAAGCAAAGCGGCGAGGGCTGATACTGCTGGCGAACTCCTACAGCGCCGGAGGCGCGAGGGATATTAGCCGGTGGCGGAGCGAAGCGTAGGCGCCGGAAACGCTACGACAGGACCACGCGCCCTGAAAGGGCGCCGGACCGGGATTGGTCCTGTTGCGAATTCTGGTCCGGCGTCCCTGCCGGGACGCGAACAATCTTCTTTGACCTGTCCCGGTGGTTGCGCTTCGCTCCACCACCGGCTAATTTCCGTCGCCCCTACCGGGGCGGAAAA
>WNFV01001582.1_pt1 | contig 33843 bp, 29 predicted proteins | sample 5400101 | NCBI WGS metagenome assembly WNFV01 (sample SAMN13153361, study PRJNA577476) | soil metagenome | isolation source: 115 cm soil or saprolite under grassland replicate 1 | place: USA:California | collected 2016-06-15 | reverse complement strand
GGCGAGCGTGGCGTGCGGATCCTGCGAGCGCCGACCCGGGAGCCGTGGGGGCTGCTGGAGATGTGGGTTGCCGACCCGGACGGCGTGCGCATCTGCATCGTGGAGGTGCCGGAGGAGCATCCGCTGCGCCGCCGCGACTGACGCGGCCCGCGACCGGTTCGTGGACCGCTCGGCTCGAGGTAAACCTCCCTGTCGTTCGTCGCCCCGGCAGAGGATGCAGCTCCCGGCTAGCTAGCCGGCCGCGGCGCTGCCGGAGGCGAGCTCCAATAGCGTCTCAATGCCGCCGGCCAGGGCGGCTATCTCCTGCTCGACGTCGGCGTTGAGCTGCCATAGGTCGGCGCGGCCAGCGTCGAGACCAGCTGCGGCGGCCCGCCGGATGGAGCGGGCGACCCTGGCGAGGTCGGCGACGCGCGCCCGCGCGGAGGGCAGCATGCGGGCCAGCTCTCGCGGATCCGGCTCGCCGCCGAGCAGCTCCAGCTCAGCGTCGAGGGTGGCGGCGACGCGCTGCAGCCTGCGGGTGAGCTGGGGCAGGTCGCCGACCAGGCCCGAGGCTCGCTGCACCACCGTGACCGCGTGCGAGGCGGCGCTGACCGCCTCGGCCAGCTCCTGGCGCAGCGCGGCAACCTCGCGGCGCGCCCCCGGCGGCGTGACCCAGACCTTGACGGCGCGCAGGCGCTGCTCGACCCGCAGGCGCCGCCGCAGCAGCCTCCAGATCCGCCAGGCCGCCAGCACGCCGAGCATGATGGTCAGCGCGAGCAGCGCCGACACGATCAGGAGCAGCTTCAGCCACATCGCGGCCTCCGTCACCGGGCGGTCACGCGGATCCCGGCGCCGGCCGCCGGTCGCACCTGCCTGCCGGCAGTGTAGCCAGGCGCGGCCGCCTTCACGAGAGGGACCCAGCAGGCGGACCGTTCCTGGGCGCCAGTGGCGGCATGGCCCCGTTCGGCATGCTTCCTTCTATCGTTGGCTGGATACGTCCCGACTGGTCGGACCCTCGCAGCCGAGATCACGGCCGACCCGTCGGCGCCGCCGGTTACCTGATCCGCGTCGAGAACGTATCGGAGCCGAGGGCACCGTTCGCCTGCAGCAGCAGGTTCGCGGCAAAGAACGGCTGGAACGACAGGCCGGCGGTGTCGAGCGCCTGGTAGTCGCCGAGGAAGTACCCGCCGGCTTGCGCCGCCGCGGCGTGGTCGAACGTCGGCGTGACGCGCCGGCTCGCCGCCCAGGTGCGGCCGCCGTCCGTCGAGGTGGTGAGCCACTCGGCGGTCATGTACGCCCCGTCCTTCGTCGAGGTGTCGTCGCGCAGGTCGTAGTAGAGGACCCCGACGCGGCCCTTCGAATCGACGGCGATCGCGGGCGTGAACGCGTCTTGCGCGCCCTCGGGCGTGTCGTTCGCCTTCAGCGGCGTCGTCCACGTCCGCCCCTCATCCCTCGACGACGTCACGAGCACGTCAGTCCGCTTCCCCTTCGAGAAGCGGACGTCCTGCCACGTCGCGTACAGCGTCCCGTCGGGCGCGACCGCGAACATCGGCACGGTGTCGCCCGTGCGAAGGCCCGGCACGGGCAGCGACTGCATCTCCATCACGAGCCGCGGCGCCGAGAACGTCTGCCCGCCGTCCTTCGAGAGCGTCATCCAGAGCTGCTGACTGTTCTTGCCGAGGCTGGCGTTGTCGAAGTAGGTGCCGAGGACGGCGACGTCGCCGTTGGGGAACACCACGGGGACGTTGCCGATCGTCTGCTTGTTCGTTCCGGTCGCGAACACGACCTGCGGCGTCGAGAAGCTCGCGCCGCCGTCGGTCGAGCGGGAGAACATCGCCGGGCCGGTGTACGTGCCGACGAACGGCTGGCCGAGCGGGTCCTCGATCAGCCGGTCCCAAGCGACGTAGACGTTGCCGCGGTTCGGGCTCGAGCTCCAATCGTCGGCAACCAGCGCGTTCTTGTCATTGAAGAACTTGAACTCCCGGTCGATGATCACCGGAACCGGCGCGCCCCACGTAAGCCCGCCGTCCGTCGAGGTGCTCACGAACAGGCCGTTGTCGGGGCCGGTGTCGTCGAAGCCGAGGCTGAACGCGTACACGCGGTTCGACGGCCCGAAGTCGACCCACGGATCGGTGACGCGCTGGAACTCGCCGCCCGCAAGGATCGAGACACCCTGCAGCGGCATGTTCGCCCATGTGCGTCCACCGTCGAAACTCGTAGCCAGCACAAGGTTGCGCGCGCCGCCACTCGTCCAGCGGTCCTCCTGCCACATACCGACGACGTTACCCCGGTTCGACTGGTTGACCGAGACCATCGGCTCGGTCTGCGAGTCGAACGTGACCCGTCCGCTCGTCGTCAGTTCCTCCGCCGTCAACGGTCCCACGACACCGTGGTCGGTGGAAGCGCGGACGAGCGAGTCGGGCAACGTCGGGGCGGCCGTGATCACAGGACCGGCCGCGGCGTCGGGATCGCCAGAGACGCCGGCGGAGAAGGCGGCACCGTGGAACGTGCGGCCGGCAGGGCCGCGTGCGATGACCTGCTCGGCTGCGACGGCCGTCTGCGCAAAGGCGGTGGCGGCCATGACGAGCGCGGCCGCGCCAGCAACAAGTCCCCTCACGAGTACCCCTCCCACCCATCGTTCTGCGGTGACCCGGCCGGGATGCGAAGATCGCACGCCTACGCCCGATTATCGCCCATAGGCATAGGCGATGGACGAGAAATCAGGCCACCACCCACCGTCGGCAAGAAGCGCGGTGACCGACCGGTGAGGCCTAGAGCTTCAGGCTCGCAGCACCGCGACGTGGGGGCGCCGTCCAAAACGTGACCCGCCTCAGCTCCCCGACCGATAGGCGACCGTCGTAGATGATTCGCCCATGAACTTCTACGCCGACCTCCACATCCACTCGAAATGGTCACGGGCCTGCAGCCAGGACTGCGACCTCGAACACCTCGCCCTCTGGGCACAGCAAAAAGGAATCACCGTCGTCGGCACCGGTGACTTCACTCATCCGCGGTGGTTCGAGGAGTTGCGGGAGCGGCTGGTGCCGGCGGAGCCGGGGGTGTTCCGGCTCGAGGAGGAGCTGGAGCGGGCGGTCGCCGGTCGGGTGCCGGTGTCGTGCCGGCGGCCGGTGCGGTTTCTGTTGTCGGTGGAGATCTCGACGATCTACAAGTACGGGGAGCGGACCAGGAAGGTGCATCACCTGGTCTACATGCCGGACCTGGAGGCCGCCGAGCGTTTCAACCAGCGGCTGGGCAAGATCGGCAACATCACCGCCGACGGGCGGCCGATCCTGGGGCTGGACTCGCGCGACCTGCTGGAGATCACGCTGGAGAGCGGGCCGGGGGCGTATCTGGTGCCGGCGCATGCGTGGACGCCGTGGTTCGCGGTGCTGGGGTCCAAGTCCGGGTTCGACACGGTGGAGGAGTGCTACCGGGACCTGGCGGGGCACGTCTTCGCGTTGGAGACCGGGTTGTCGTCGGATCCGCTGATGAACTGGCGGGTGTCGGCGCTTGACCGCTTCACGCTGGTGTCGAACTCGGATGCGCATTCGCCGCCGATCCTGGGGCGTGAGGCGAGCCGGTTCGACACCGAGGCGGACTATTTCGCGATCCGGCGGGCGCTGGAGACGGGGGACGGCTACCTGGGGACGGTGGAGTTCTTTCCTGAGGAGGGGAAGTACCACTTGGACGGGCACCGCAAGTGTGGGGTGCGTCTGGAGCCGGCGGAGACGCGGGCGCGGGACGGGCGGTGTCCGGTGTGCGGCAAGCCGCTGACGGTCGGGGTGCTGCACCGGGTGGAGGCGCTGGCGGACCGGCCTGAGGGTGTCAGGCCGGAGGGTGCGGCCGGCTATCGCAGCCTGGTGCCGTTGCCCGAGGTGGTCGGGGAGATTCTCGGTTGCGGGCCGAAGAGCAAGTCGGTGCGTCGCGAGGTCGCCGCGCTGGTGGAGCGGCTCGGTCCGGAGCTGGGGATTCTGGACGAGGTGCCGCTCGAGGAGTTGCGTCGGGCCGGTTCGGGGGTGCTGGCCGAGGCGATCGACCGTCTGCGCCGTGGTGAGGTGGTGCGGGAGGCGGGCTACGACGGGGAGTACGGGGTGATCCGCGTCCTGGATCCGGCCGGGCGCGCGGGGGCTGCGACGACGGCGACCTTGTTCGAGTCGGCTCCGGTGGTGGCCGCGCCCGTGCTGCGCGAGGAGCCGGTCGCGTCCGTTCCGCCGCTGCGTGTCCCGGTGCCCGCTTCGCCGCGGCTGGAGCCGGTGGGGGCGGGGTCGGGGTTGCTCGACGGGCTCGATCCGGATCAGCGGGTGGCTGCCGGGGCGGGGGAGGGGCCGCTGCTGGTGGTGGCGGGGCCGGGGACGGGCAAGACGCGCACGTTGAGCTACCGGCTCGCGGTGCTGGTGCGGGAGCGTGGTGTGGCGCCGGAGCGGTGTCTGGCGATCACGTTCACCCGGCGGGCGTGCGAGGAGCTGCAGCAGCGGCTGCGGGGGCTGGTCCCGGAGCTGGCGCGGCGCATGCTGGTGACCACCTTCCACGCGCTGGGGCTGCGTATCTTGCGGGAGCAGCACGATGCGGCCGGTCTCGGTGAGCAGGTGCGGGTGGTCGACGAGGCGGAGCGGCTGGCGTTGCTGCGGGAGCTGGGCGGCGGGTCGGAGCGGGATGCGCGCCGGCTGCTGGTGGGGCTGTCGCGGGCGAAGCGGGCAAGGGCGGCGGCGCGGCCGGGGCCGGACCCGGTGGAGCCGCCCGAGCTGGTCGCGGCGCTGGACCGGTACGACAAGGCGTTGCGTGCGCGTGACCTGGTGGACCTCGACGATCTGCTGGCGCTGCCGGTGGCCCTGCTCGCGGGCGATCCGGCGCTGGCCGCGCGGTACCGGGAGCGCTGGCCGTGGCTCGCGGTCGACGAGTACCAGGATGTCGACGAGCTGCAGTACCGGCTGCTGGGGCTGCTCGGCCGGCGGGACGGCAACCTGTGCGCGATCGGTGACCCGGACCAGGCCATCTATGGCTTCCGTGGCGCGGACGTGGGTTTCTTCCTGCGCTTCCAGGCCGACCATCCGGCGGCGCGGACGGTCCAGCTCACCCGCAACTACCGCTCCAGCGGGGCGATCGTGGACGGTGCGTTGCAGGTGATCGCGCCGGCGAGCCTGGTGCGGGACAGGGTGCTGGACCCGGTGCGGCGGGCGGAGGCGCTGCCGGAGCGGATCGTGGTGCACCGGGCGGCCAGCGAGCGGGCCGAGGCGGAGTTCGTGGTCCGCACCGTCGACCAGCTCCTCGGCGGCGCCTCGTTCTTCTCGCTCGACAGCGGCCGGGCCTCGTCGAGCGCCTCCGACCACGGCCTGTCCTTCGCCGGCATGGCGGTGCTGTACCGCACCGACGCCCAGGCCGCCCCGCTGGCCGAGGCGCTCGGGCGGGCGGGCATGCCGTTCCAGAAGCGCTCCCACGACCGGCTTGCCGACCATCCGGGCGTGCGGGCGATCGTGCGGGTGCTGCGCGACCCGAACGCGGCCGTCGGCACGCGCCCCGCCGAGCTCACGGTGCGCGTCCGCCGCGCCGCCGAGCTGGCCGCCGAGCGGCCGGCGCAGGCAGGCCCCGCCGCGGAGGGCGGCGCGGACACGGTGGCGGCGGTCGAGGCCGCGGTGGAGCTGCTGGTGCCGCTGGCGGAGCGTTGCGGGGACGATCTGGAGCGGTTCCTGGCCGAGCTGGCGTTGGGGGCGGAGGTGGACACGCTCGATCCGCGGGCGGACAGGATCTCGCTGCTGACCCTGCATGCCGCCAAGGGTCTGGAGTTCCCGGTGGTGTTCGTGGTGGGCTGCGAGGACGGCCTGCTGCCGCTGCGCTGGGGCGGTGCCCGGGCCGAGGACGAGGGCGAGGAGCGGCGGCTGTTCTTCGTCGGCATGACCCGGGCGCGGTCGCACCTGTTCCTCAGCCACGCGGCCAGGCGCACGCGTCACGGCGTGGTGCGCGAGACGGCGCCGTCTCCCTACCTGGCGGCCATCGACGAGCTGCTGCTGGAGCGCGCCGGTGCGGGGGCCGGGCGCCGTCCCGCCGTTCCCCAGGGCGACCAGCTCGGGCTGTTCTGACCGTCCATGATGGATCGGTGATCGGACGAGGAGACAGGGGGCCGATGCTCGTCGAGCAGTCGCCAGCAGCGCTCGCGTCCGTGACCGAGGACTTCGGTCACGTGCTCCGGGGCTCGCCTCTCGGTGTGGTCCACCCGCGGTCCTCGTCGGAGGTCGCCGAGGCCGTGTCGGAGGCGGTCTCGTCCGGTTCCAGCCTCACGCTGCGCGGCGTCGGCCACAGCGCCGGCGGGCAGGCGCTTGCGTCGCAGTCGGTGGTCCTCGACCTGTCGCGGCTGAACGCGGTCGGGCCGGTGGACCGGGAGCGCCGCACGATCCGTTGCGACGGCGGCGCGCTCCTGCGTGATGTCGTCGCGGCGACGCTCGAGCACGGGCTGCTGCCGCCGGCGCTGACCAACCTGCTCGACCTGACCGTGGGAGGCCTGCTGTCGGTCGGTGGGATGGGCCCGGGCAGCCACCGGCACGGCCCGGTGGTCGCCAACGTCGCGGAGCTGGAAGTGGTGACGGGCGACGGCTCGCTGCGCCGCTGCTCACCCGCCGAGGCCGTTGACCTGTACGAAGCGGTCCTCGCCGGCCTCGGCCGCTGCGGCGCGATCGTCTCCGCGGAGCTGCGGCTGCGCCCGGTTCGCCCCCGCGTGCGGACCTTCTACCTCCTCTACGACGACGCCCGCCGGTGGATGGCCGACCAGCGGGCGCTGGCGCACGCCGAGGAGACGAGCTCCATGGAGGGCTTCTGCTCGGCGAGCATGCAGGGCCTGCGCGGCACCGGCGGCCGGCGCGCCAGCTTCGCCGAGTGGTTCTTCCCCCTGCAGGTCTCCTTCGAGTTCGACGACCAGGCGCCGGAGCTGCCCCGGCACCTGTCGCCCTACCGCGTGCTCCACGTGGAGGACGACGAGATCGCCCACTTCCCGACGCGCCACGACACGCGCTTCGAGGCGGTCAGGCGGCTGGGCGCCTGGGAGCGTGCCCATCCCTACATCGGCGCCCTGATCGGCGCCGACGCGCTCGTCGAGGTGCTGCCGGCGGTGCTGGACGCCCTGCCGCTGTTCCTGGGGCACGGCCACTGCGGGAGCTTCTTCGTGGCGACCAAGGACGTGCCGCCGCTGATGGCGCTGCCAGCGGCCGACGACGTCGTCTTCGTGAGCGTGCTCTACCCGCAGGTCCCGCCGCAGTTCCTCGACGCCACGCTGGACGCGTTCGGCCGCGTGGGCGAGCTCCTGACGGCGGCCAATGGCAAGCGCTACGTCGCCGACTGGCTGGGGGACATGGACGGCGAGGACTGGCGCCGCCACCTGGGCCCGCGCCACCAGCAGTGGCTCGAGTGCAAGCGGACCTTCGACCCGCACGACGTCTTCTGCTCGCTCCTGCTCCCTTGACGCTCCCGGAGCCCGCCGCGCCGTCCAGGGCGCGCGACGCGCGACGGCTACTCGCCGGTGGCGCCGTCGGTCAGCTCGCGGAGGATGTCGGCGTGGCCGGCGTGGCGGGCGGTCTCCTCGATCATGTGGAGCATGATCCAGCGCAGCGAGAAGTTGGAGGCGGGGCCGTCGCGCCGGACGACGTTGCCGCGTCCCCGGTCGTCGGGTGCGGCGTCGGCGATCAGCTCGCGGTTCCGCGCGGTCTGCTCGCGGTAGCCGGCGACCACCTGCTCGACCGTCTCGTGCGGCCCGACCCGCCATTCGGCGTCCGGGTCCTCGTCGAACCGGGGCAGCGGCAGGTCCAGGCCGGCGAAGAAGACCCCGAACCAGTAGCGCTCCACGTAGGTCAGGTGCTTCACCAGTCCCAGCAGGTTGGTGCCGCTGGGCACGTGCGGGCGCAGCAGCTCGTCCTTGGACAGGCCCTCGACCTTCCAGAGCAGGGTGGCCCGGTGGAAGTCGAGGAAGGCGCGCAGGCTGTCCATCTCGCCGACGGCGATCGGCGTCTTGGTCCTGCCGGGCACGTCCATGGCGCGCTCCCTGGGGTCGGGGATGTCGCTCGCCGGTCCGAGCCGGCGGACGGGCCGATCCTACGGCCGGCGGTCAACCGGGTGCCCGGTATCGGCCGATCCTTCCGGAGTGTCGCGGATAGGACGAGATGCTTGACTTCCATGAGCGACGCGAGCACGCTTCGGTGTCAACCCGCTCATATCGCCCTGCACCGACCGCAGGGTGTGCCGAGGTCGGCCGCGTCGGCGGCCAGCCGGTGCGAAGGGGTTCGAGTCCCCTCACCCTGGCCCAGGCGCCCGCCGCGATCCCGCGACGGGCGCGGTCCCCGGCCGACGGCCCCACACCTGGGTCTCGGCCACCCAGGAAGGTCGCGTGGCGCTCGACGCCGAGGTGGCCGCCCTGCGCCAGCTCGTCGCCCGGCTGAACGGCTGCCGCGCCACCCCGGGCCAGCCGAGCCACCACTCGCCGCGTTCCTCAGACCGGCCGGCGTCCTGCCGATCAGGTGCGCGCGGCCCTCCGGGCCGGGAGGGAGGGGCGGTGCTCACCTGGGTCTCGTTCGGGCTGCTGGTGTCGGTGAGCGCGGTGCTGGTCCGCTGGCTGGCCACCCGGGTGGACGCGATCGGCCGGCAGCGGGCCTTCCCGTGGGTGAGCGTGGTCCTGCTGGCCGCGCTGGCCGTCGCGGCGGCCACGCCCGGGGTGCTCGGCGGGCTGCGCGAGCGGCGCCTCGCCCGGGTCGCCAGCGCCGTCGTCGGCGCCAAGGTCGGCCTCCACTGCCAGAGCTTCGGCGAGGCGTTCGTCGACACCGGGATCGAGCTCGGCTACGTGCGCTGGGGTCCCGACGGCGTCCCGGAGCGCTCCACCCTGATCAAGCGCGACCAGTGCCGCGACCTGGCCGCCTACCAGCGCTCGGGCAAGCACGACCCGAGCCGGGCGCAGGTGGTGGCGGTGCACGTGCTCACCCACGAGGCGATGCACATGGCCGGCATCGTCGACGAGGCCCGCGCCGAGTGCGCCGCGGTGCAGCGCGACGCCCGCGTCCTGGCCGGACGCTACTGGCGCACGCTGTATCCGCTGATGCCCGACGGCTACCGGACCGAGGACTGCGGCCCCGGCGGGTCGCTCGACGAGGGCGGCGCGGACGCGCCCTGGGCGGCGCCCGCCCTGTAGCCCCGCCGGCGTGGCGAGCCGCGCCCGAGTCGGGAGGCTGACCGACCACGCGCTGGATGGCGCCGTTGGAGCCCGTGGGCAGACCGGCGATAATGCGCGGATGGGGGTCCGCTTATCCGGTCCGCTGGTCGGGCGCGGCAAGGAGCTCGAGCGCCTCGCCGCGGCGCTGAGCCGGACGGCCGCGGGCGAGCCGGCCGTCGTCCTGGTCGCCGGCGAGGCTGGCGTGGGCAAGAGCCGCCTGGTCGCCGAGCTCGCCGCGGCCGAGCGGGCCGGGGCGGCGCTGCTCGGCCGCCTCCGGGAGTTGGCCGAGCGGGCCGCCGGGGCGGGCGGGCCGCAGCCGGAGACCGCCGCCCATGCCGCTCTCGGCGAGGCCGAGGCGACCCGTCTCGACGGGCGCTCCGACCCGGAGGGCTGGGCGGCCGCCGCCGGCTGGGAACGGCTCGGCCAGCTCTACCGCGCCGCCTACGCCCGCTGGCGCGAGGCCGAGGCGTTGCTGGCCGCGCGCGGGCCCCGGCCGCGGGCCACCGCGGCGCTGCTCCAGGCCCACCAGGTCGCCGGCGAGCTCGGGGCGGCGCCGCTGCGGCGCGAGATCGAGGGCCTCGCCCGCCGGGCGCGGATCGACCTGGCCGCCGCGGCCGCGCCGCCGGCCGCCCGGGCGGCCGAGCCCACCCCGGCCGAGCGGCTCGGCCTGACCCCGCGCGAGCGCGAAGTGCTCGCCCTGGTCGCCGGCGGCCGCACCAACCAGCAGATCGCCGAGGAGCTGTTCATCAGCGTCAAGACCGCCGGCATCCACGTCTCCAACATCCTCGCCAAGCTCGGCGTGGGGAACCGCGTCGAGGCGGCGGCGGCCGCCCACCGCGGCGGTCTGCTGGACGATCCGGCTTCGTAGCCCCAGGCCGCTCCTCCGTCCCGGCGGGCTCGGTATGGTGAACGCCGCATGGCGGTCGGGAGGAGGCTGTCGGTGGCGCACGAGGTCAAGGGAGTCGTCGCTGGTTCCAAGGGCGCGACCGTCGAGGTCGAGACCGTGGTGGTGCCCGACCCGGGACCCGGCGAGGTGCTGGTGCGGGTGCGGGCGTGCGGCGTCTGCCACACCGACCTGCTCTACCGCGACGGGGTCATGTACGGGGAGTTCCCCTTCCTGCTCGGCCACGAGGTCGCTGGCGGCGTCGAGGCGGTCGGCGACGGCGTCGCGGGCCTCGAGCCGGGCGACCTCGTGGTGCTCGCCTGGCGGGCGCCGTGCGGACGGTGCCGGCGCTGCCGGCGCGGCCACCCGTGGCAGTGCACCGCCAGCCAGGAGGCGGGCCAGCGGATGCAGCTGGCCGACGGCACCCCGCTCACGGCGGCGCTGGGGATCGGCGGGTTCGCCGAGCTGACCCTGGTCGCCGCCGCGCAGGCGATCAAGGTCGACCCGAGCATCAGCCCGGAGGCGGCCTGCCTGGTCGGCTGCGGTGTGACGACCGGCTACGGCGCCGCCCTGCGCGCCGCCGGCGTGCAGGCGGGCGACCGCGTGGCCGTGTTCGGCTGCGGTGGGGTCGGCGACGCGGCGATCGCCGCCTGCGCCATGGCCGGCGCCGAGCGGGTCATCGCGGTCGACCTCGACGAGCGCAAGCTCCGCTGGGCGCGCGAGTTCGGCGCCACCGACACGGTCAACGCGGCGGAGGCCGACCCCGTGGCGGCGATCCGCGAGCTGACCGGCGGCCGCGGTGCCGAGGTGGTCCTCGAGGTGGTCGGGCACGAGGAGGTCGCCGGCCAGGCGTTCGCCGCGCTGGACTCCTTCGGCGTCATGGTCCAGGTCGGCGTGCCGGAACGCTCGATGCGGATGGACCTGCCGCTGCAGCGGTTCTTCAATCGCGGCCTGACGATCAAGGCCTCGCAGTACGGCGACTGCCTGCCGAGCCGCGACTTCCCGGTCATGGTCGACCTGCACCTGCGCGGCCGCTACGACCTGGACCGGTTCGTCTCCCAGACGGTCGGGCTCGGCGAGATCGAGGAGGCGTTCGCCACGATGCGCCGGGGCGAGGTGCTGCGCTCGGTGGTGGTGCTGTGAGCCGCGCTCCGGCGCGGGTCCCTCACGCGGCGGTGCTGCGGCTCAGCGCGTGCTCCACGAGCGCGATCAGGGTGTCGAGGCAGGAGCGGGAGTCGCGGGCGTCCATCCGGACCAGCGGGCAGTCGGGCGGGAGGGCCAGCGCCTCGCGCACGGTCTCGTTGGTGTACGGGGGCGTGCCGGGGAACCCGTTGACGCCCACCACGAACGGGAGCCGGCGGCTCTCGAAGTAGTCGACCGCGGAGAAGCACTCGTCGATCCGGCGCAGGTCCACCAGGACCACCGCGCCGACCGCGCCGCGGGCCAGCTCGTCCCACATGAACCAGAAGCGGGACTGACCGGGCGTGCCGAACAGGTAGAGGATGAGCTGCTGGTCGACGGTGATGCGGCCGAAGTCCATGGCCACCGTGGTGGTCGTCTTGCCCGGCACGGCGGTGATGTCGTCCACGCCCACGGAGACGTCGGTCATCGCCTCCTCGGTGGTCAGCGGCGTGATCTCCGACACCGACCCGACGAAGGTGGTCTTGCCGACGCCGAACCCGCCCGCCACCAGGATCTTGAGGGGGATGATCTCCGGCTCGGCCGCGGGCCGTCGACGGTACAGGTCAGCGTGTGCGGAGCCCATCCAGCAACCTCCCCAGGACCGCCTGGCTCGGACGGCCGTCTTGCGATGTGTGCTGTGGCAGGTGCGCCACCAGGTAGCCGGCGTTGACCAGGTCGCCGACCAGTACCCGCGCCACTCCGACGGGCACCTTCAGGGCCGCGCCGACCTCGGCCAGCGACTGCGGCTGGGCGCACAGCTTGACGATCGTCAGCGACTCGGACTGCAGCAGCGCCCCGTGCCGGGCGCCGGTCTGCGCGACGGTCACGACCGCCTCCAGCGGCAGGTCCTGACCGGTGGGGCGGGTCCGCCCCCTGGTGAAGGCATAGACCGGGACGACCCGGTCGGCGCCCTGAGGACCGTCCAGGGTCATCGTGAGGCCCACCCCGCTGTGCCGCGGGTCGCTGGGGTGAGCGCGTGGCCGACCCGCTCGGCCAGCATCGTCATCTCGTAGCCGACCAGGCCGATGTCGCACTGCCGGTCGGTGAACACGGCCAGCGCCGAGGCGCCGCTGATCGGTGTCACGAACAGGTAGCCGCCACGCATCTCGATGATCGTCTGCTCCATCGGCCCGGCACCGAACGCCTGCGCCACCGTCTGCGCGAGGCTGACCAGCCCGGAGGTGACCGCGGAGAGGCGGTCGGCGAGCCCGGTGTCCATCCGCTCCGAGGCGGCCAGGCGCAGGCCGTCGCCGGTGACGACCAGACCGTGCCGCACGCCGGGCGTCCCGCGCACGAAGTCCACCAGCAGCCAGTCGAGCTGCTCGTGGCTGGTGGCAGGACTGCTCATGGCTACTCCCCCCCTTCGTCGACCCGCTCCTCGACCACCGCCCGGGCCGCCTCGCGGCTGGCCTGGTAGCGGGCCAGCGCCGCCCTTGCCTTCGCCGCGTTGGGCAGCCGCTGGGACGGTGGGGTCACCGGGCTCTGCGCCGGAGCGGCCTCGCCGTCGCGCAGCTCGGGTGCCAGGTGCGACTGCGGCACCCGCCTGGTCAGCGGTGGCGGCGCAGCCGCGGCGCGCGCCGCCGGCATGGCGGCCTCGGCCCCGTCGCCGGCGGGGGCAGCGACCGACGGCGGTGCCGCGGGTCGCAGCGGCCGGCGCGGCGCGGGCTGGTCGGGTGGTGGCGTGTCGACCGGCGGCAGGTTCGCGGGTGGCCAGTCCGGGGCGTGCCGCCGCGCGGCGCCGTCAGCCGGCGGCCAGCTCGGGGCGTTCCGGTCCGCCAGCGGGGAGTCCGCCGGCGGCCACCCGGGGCTGAGCCGGTCCGCCAGCGGGGAGTCCGTCGGGGGCAGGTCCGGCGCGGTCTGCCAGCCCATGGGAGGGACCCGGTCCTGTTGGTGCGGTGCCGCGGCCTGGTGCTGCCCACTGGTCGACGGCTGCCACCATCCCTCCCAGGCGGGTCCCTGGCCGCCGCCGTTCGGCGACGCCATCCCGCCCGCGCCGAGCGACACCAGGCTGGGGACGGCCACCGCCGGCGCCTCGACCGGGGCACCGTCGCCCCCGGAGAACAGGTCGGGTGGGAGCACGATGACCGCGGTGATGCCGCCGCCGGGCGTGGGGCTCAGCGAGACCTGCACGCCGTGGCGCTGGGCGAGCCGGGCGACCACGTGCAGCCCGAGCCGCTGGGACACCGACAGGTCGACGTCCCCGGGGGCGGCGAGCAGCTCGTTGGCGGCGGCCAGGTCGTCGGCCGGCAGGCCGACCCCCCAGTCCTCGACGGTGAGCACCCAGCCGCCACCGCTGTGCTGCAGGTGCGGCCGGGTGCGGACGCTCACGGTGGTCTGCGGCGGCGAGAAGTGCACCGCGTTCTCCACCAGCTCGGCGAGCAGGTGGGTGAGGTCGGCGACGGCGTTGCCGGAGACGTTCACCCTCTCGTCGACATTGAAGGTGACCCGGTCCAGGTCGTCGGTCTCCGCGATCGCCGCGCGCACCACGTCGAGCAGGGGAACCGAGTTGCTCCAGATGCGGGGTGGCTGCTCGCCGGAGAGCACCAGCAGGCTCTCGGCGTTGCGCCGGATGCGGGTCGCCAGGTGGTCGAGGTGGAACAGGTCGGCGAGCGCGTCCGGGTCCTTCTCCTGCTCCTCGAGCTGGTTGATCACGCGCAGCTGCCGGTACAGCAGGCTCTGGTTGCGCCTGGCGAGGTTGACCAGCAGCTCGGAGGTGAAGCGGCGGTGGGTGACCTCGGCGTCCGCCAGCTCGGTCGCGAGCTTGAGCGTCTTCTGCTGCTCCTGCTCGCTGGACTTCCAGAAGATCACCACGCCACCGCAGGCGAACAGCACCGCCAGGCCGTGGATGACCGACCACAGCCAGGGATTCCCCTGCCCGGCGGGGTGGTTGAAGATCAGGTTCTTCTCGAACACCGAGCCGATGCCGTGGCTGAGCACGGTGAACGCGATGTTCCACAGGAACGGGACCCAGTCCTGGTACAGCGCGATGAAGCCGATAATGATGAAGAAGTGGAAATGCGCCTCGATCGAGCCCCGCGACAGCCCGACGAGGGCGGCCGAGCAATAGACCAGGCCGACGGTCACGAAAAACGACGCGACCCTGCGATTGCGTGCCAGGCGCCCGGCGACGAGGCAGCCGAGGGGTGGCCCGAACGCCCAGGCCGTGTCGGTGAGCGGGCGGTGGACGGCGAGCCCGAACACGAACAGCCCTGGTACGTGGAGCAGCAGCAGCCACGAAAGCAAGTCGTGCCGCTTTTGCCATGCAGTACGGTCGAGCGTATTGCCATGCGGGATGTAATCGAGGAGCTGCTTTATCATTTCCCACCCCGAGTTGCTTCCGGTCACGGGCGTCAGAGCATCATGATGATCCGCCCCCGCCGATGCAACTATTCGTGCGAGAGGTCCGGAATAGCTGTGACAGATGTGTACGAGCCCCTAAGTGCGCCCGGATCAGAAAATTCAAAGACTACTGACGAGCGGCGGTAGTCGGTCGAATGTCCGGAGCTTCCGCGCCCGGACCGGGCCGGCAAGGCGGCGACCCGGGTGTGGCGCGCACACCCGGGTCGCCGGTGATCCCGTGCTCAGGCCGTGAGCAGCCGCTGGAAGAACGACCGGTAGCGCTGGAAGGCGCCGCGCAGGTCGTCGGTGGAGACGTCGTCGCCCCGGTCCCACTGGTGCTCCAGCCTGCCTCGCTCGTCGGCGAAGGTCTTGGCCAGGTGCTGCATCAGCTCGGCCGTCAGGCCGTCGGCCGCCTCGACCGCCCGCCGCGGCTCGTCGACGAAGCCGTTCTGGACGTCGGTCCAGCGGGCGCGGAACGCCTCGGCGTCGTCGGCGCCGAGCAGCGGGCCGACCGAGGTGGCGCTGGACGTGTCCACGTCAGGCGCGTGGGCGTCAGGTTCCGTCCGGGCGCGCGGCGCGTCCAAGTCGGGCGTGTCCACGTCGGGCCGGTCCTGCTCGCGCCCGCGGTCCTCGCTCCACCGGGTCCCTTCCGGCGTCTCCGGCGAGAGGTCGGCGGTGCGCAGCTCGTCACGCTCGTTCATTCTTGACCTCCTTCGCGCGAGCGTCCCCTTCGACCCCCAGCAGCTCCACGAACAGCGACCGGTAGTGCATGAACGCCTGCCTGAGGTCGTCGGTGGTCGCCAGTCCCTCCTCGTTGGCTCGGGAGACCGCGTGCGCCTCGCGGTAATTCTCGGCGACATTCGGGTGGTCCACCGAGATGTCGTCCACCCGCCGGTCGAAGTCGTCGACCGGGTAGCCACGGTCGCGCATCACCTGGGCGACGAGCGTGTCGGCTTCGCGGGTGGCGGTCTCGGGATCGTCCACGAACTTGCCCTGCGTCGTCCGCCATGCCTCCTGGTAGCGGGCTCGGGCGTCAGGCGCGAGCTCGACGACCTCGACCTCGCTGCGCCGCTGCTCCCGCTCGGAGAGCTGCGACTCGGCGGCGCGCCGGTCGCCCTCTCTGGCGACGGTGCGCTCGTACTCGGGCCCGAACCGCTCCGCCAGCTGCTGGCTACGGCGCCGCTGCGCGACGAGCACGGCGACGACCATGAGAATGACGACGACAATAATGATCGCAATGAGTAGGCCGGTGTTCATGGCCGCTCCTTTCGTTAGAACGCAATTTCCACGACGGCCATGCTTCGCCGGCTACCCCTGGACGGGTCCGGCAAACGCCACGCCGCTCCGCGCCGCCGCCTCCTCGGATGGGCCAGCGGCCCCTGCCGGCGGGCTGTAACAGGGACGGCGGCGGCGTCGCTCTTGCTGCTGTGAGCTCGCAGCCGACCCGCTCGACGCCGGCGTGACCGTGGCCCCGTGGCCGGTGGCGCCGGTCGTGTCGTGACCGGGGTCCGGCAACGCATCGACGACCGCTACGAGGTCGTCCGGTCGATCGGTGCCGGCGGCATGACCGAGGTGTTCGAGGCGTGGGACCGGCACGAGCGCCGCCGCGTCGCCGTCAAGCTGCCGATCCGGCGGTACGCGGACGACCGCGGCTTCGCCACCCGGCTCGAACGCGAGGTCACCGCCGTCGCGGGCCTCGCCCATCCGAACGTGGCCATGGTGCACGGGGTCGGGTGGGACGGCCGGGCCGGGTTCGTGGTCGCCGAGCTGGTCGACGGGTCCAGCCTCTGGGACATGCTCGGCGCCCGCGGCTCGCTGCCGCCGGCGGGGGCGGCCATGGTCGCCGCCCAGGTCTGCGTCGCCCTGGCGGCCGCGCACGCCCGCGGCGTCGCGCACGGTCACCTCACCCCGGCCAACGTCCTGCTCTGCATCGACGGCCGCGTGAAGCTGACCGACTTCCGGCTGGCCCAGGCCGCCCAGCCGCTGGCGCCGGCCCCTGGGCCAGAGGACGACCTGCGCGCGCTCGGCCGCTGCCTGGTGGTGATGCTGACCGGCCGGGAGCCCGGCCCCCGGGAGCCGGCCCGGCTCGGCCCAGAGGTGCCCGCCGAGCTGGCCACGATCGTGACCCGCGCGGCCACCGGCCCCGGGGGCGGCTACCGCTCGGCGGGCGACCTCGGCCGCGACCTCGTCCGCTTCCTCGCCATTGTCCGCCCCGGCCTGGCCGTTCCCGGCCAGCCGGCCGCGGCGCTGGAACCCGTCCCCGGGGACGTGGCCGCCGTGGCCCTCTCCCGCGCCCTCGAGCTGATGTGGTCGCTTCCCGACGCCTCGGCGGTCTGGCGGCCGCGCGGCGCCGCCGGCCCGCCGCCGCGCAGGCCGGCCGCGGCTGGCGGCGGCCCGTCGCGAGCCCCCGGCCCGGGAGTCCCATCGCCACGGGAGCCGTCCGGCGGCCCGCCGTGGGAGCCGCCGGCTGGCGGCCGCCGGCCGAGAGAGCCACTCGGCCCTGGCGGCCCGCCGCCGGGCGGGGCGGGCGGCGCGCCACCGCCAACCGAGCGGGGCCCGGCGGGCGGCGCGCCACCACCTTCCGGGCCGGGCGGCGCGGGCGGCGCGCTGCCGCCCAGCTGGCGCCGGCGGCTGCCGCTGGTCGCCGGACTGGTCGGAGCATGGCTGGCGGTCGTGGCGGTCGTTGCCGTCGGGCTGCCTCGTGGCGGGCCGGAACGTCCGGCCGCCGGCCAGAATCCCGCCTCGCCCCCGGCCACGTTCGTGGCGCCGACGACCGGCCTGCCGTACACCAGCATGGTGCCGGCCCCGGCCCCGACGACGGCGCCACCGACGACCGCGGCGCGGGCCGGGGCACCGCCGAGCGCCCCTCCCGCCACCCCGCCCGACGGCGCTGGAACCGGCGCGCCCGAACGGCGCGTCGTCCCGCGCGTGCTCGGGCTGCATCCCAGGCAGGCGGTGGCTGCGCTGGGCAGGGCCGAGCTGCGGGTCCGCCTCGTCGACGTCCCGACCCGCGGCCCGGGGCAGGTGCAGCGCGTGATCGCCCAGGACCCGTCGGCCGGCGACGTCGTGCCGGTCGGGTCCGTCGTGACCGTGGCGGTCGGCACCAGGGGGTCGAACGGCTGACCCCGGTGACCAGCGGCGGTGCCGGCCCGCCGGCCGGACCGCCACCGGACCCTGGCGTCCCCCCGTGGCGCCGAGCGTGCGGATCGGTGTGACTGGCGCGCCTCAGCCGACGTGCCTGCGGTCGATCCTGGCGAGGAACGGGATCAGGTTGTCGAGGAACTCGTTGTCGGGGCTCGCGGCTGCCGGGTCGTTGTGCGCGTAGGTGGCCGCGCGGTTCACCAGCGTGAGCCTGCTGTCCGGGATGCCGGACTGGCGGGCGAGGATCGTCGCGGCGTCCAGGACGCGCTGGCCGCCCAGCGCCGCGCCGAAGGCGTAGATGGGCAGGCGCCGGCTCAGGTCGTCGCCGTGGATCGACTTCACGCCCAGGACGCTCTGCGCCGGGTTGGCGTTGCCGTTGCCCACCGCGCCCGCGTCGATGGTCAGGCGCATCGGGTGGTACCAGGCGCTGCCGTCCAGGCCGGTGAGCCCCTTGCCGGAGAGCATGCCCGCGTACCGCTGGATCGGGGTGATCTCGCCGGCCCGGTCCCAGCCGCGCGGGTCGCCGCCGGCGGCGAGGCGGCCGGCGTGGACCTGCGCGGCGATCAGCGACGGCGGCGAGGTCTCGGTGTCCACGCCGAAGCCGAACACCGCCTCGTTGGTCGCCGGCACCGGCGGCTTCAGGTTGGCCGGCAGCAGCGGGAAGACCTGCGCGAGGGAGCGGCTGTCGGGGTCGGTCACCGTGGCGGTCGACCCGGTCGCGGAGAACAGGCCGAGGAACGGGGCCGGGATGCCGCCGAACGCCAGCCACGGCGTGCCGTTCTGGAGGTTCTGCAGCGCCTGGGCCGCCTGCTCCGGGGAGATCGCCACCGGGTTGCTGCCGCCGTCGATGTAGACCAGGCCGGAGAGGTCCCTCGCCCCGGGCCTGCCGTGGAAGTCCCAGGTGGCGTACGCGGTGGTGATCGAGCCGCCGAGCGAGTGGCCGCCGAGCACGACCCTGCGGCCGTGCGCGCCCGCGGCCTTCACCACCCGGTGCAGGTCCTCGATCTCGACGTTCATGCCCCACCCGCGCGCGAACGGGACCGCCGAGTCCGGCACCGGCTGGAAGTGGGTGGTGATGCCGGGGTTGACCAGCCAGCCGAGGTAGTAGTCGAAGAGCTGCTGCGACGTCGCCCTGCCCTGCTTCGCCTGGTCGATCACCGACTGGTCCTCGAGCAGGTTCTCCCTGCGCTCCACCGACCAGACCTGCCAGCGGCCGTGGGTCCGCCTGACGATGCCCTCCGCGAGCGGCTTGAAGTACCCGGAGCCCGCCGAGGTCCCCGGGCTCAGCACGAGCACGTTCCTGGCCCAGGCTGGCCCGACCTCGAGCACGCCGACCCTGTCGAGGTTGTCGGGCGTGGCCGGGTCGTCGAACCCCTTCAGCTGCACGAACCTGACGTCCGAGCGGTGCGGGTCGGCGGCGGCGTGCTGCGGAGCGAACACCGCCACCACCAGGCCGAGCACGATGGTCGAGGCGAGCCGGCGAAACCTTCCGCTCCTGCGCATGCGCTCCTCCGTTCCACGGCGTGAAACCGGCGAGCCGACGGACGGCCTGGCACGCGACGCTATTGCCCGCGCCTGTGCCGTTCAATGACGGTTCGACGAACTTGGTGCGAGTTGTCTGTGCACCTGCACAAGGGCTCAGGACTCGGCCGTGCCCCCGCCGCCGGCGCCAACGGCGAGGTACACGCACGCCAGGTCCCTGGCGCTGGTGAGGTCGAGCCCGGTGAGCTCCTCGATGCGCCGCAGGCGGTAGGCGAGCGTGTTGCGGTGCACGTGGAGCGCCTCGCTGGTGGCCCCACGGTCGTAGTCGTGGGCGACGAAGGCGCGGAGGGTGCGCAGCAGCTCCTCGTGGTCGGGATCGGCCAGAGGTCCGAGGACCCGCGCGCGCAGCCGCGCCGCCGGCCCGGGCAGGCGGCCCATGAGGATCTCCATCAGGTGGTCCTCGGCCCGGACCCGGCCGCGAAGGCCGGCCTGGTGCCCGTGCTCCGCCAGCAGCACCACGTCCTCGCGGGCGCCGCCCAGCTCGCCGAGCGGCGTCAGCTCCGCGACCACCAGCAGGACGTCCGGGCCCTCGCCGAGGTCGGCCACGTCGAGCGGCACGCGCGCCAGCCCGACCAGGCGGGACCCGTCGGTCACGGTCAGCTTCCAGCCCCGCCGGCGCAGGCGCGCGGCCAGTGCGGCGTGCCCCCGCGGGGGTCGGCCGGGCAGCACCACCGCGAACGGCGCGTAGGCGGGCTCGACCGTCACGCCGAGCCGCTCGGCGAGCTCGAGCTCGCCCGGGTCGAGGGGCGTGCCGCCGCCGAGGCGCTCCAGCAGGTCCCGCGTGCGCCGCTCCTCCTCCGACACCAGCACGTCGCGCTCGGCGAGATAGGTGTCGGCGACCACCGCCGAGACCCGGTCCACGTACCGCATCAGCAGCCCCGCCGCGTCCAGCAGCGCGTCGGTCTCGTCGCTGCGGGCGTGCCGCCGGATCAGGTCCCATCCCACCTGGCCGCCGACCGCGAACGCCCGCAGGAGGTCCTCGAGCCGCACGCCCTCGCCCGCCCGGGTGCGGGCCCACTCGCGCAGCGGGTCGAAGTCCTCGTCGGCGGGCGCCACGCTGGTCGTCAGCCAGCGGGTCCAGCGGCGCAGGCTGCGCTGCACGCCCTCGAGGACGTCGTCCTGCGAGGCGCCGGACAGCCGGCTGAGTGCCCTGATCTCCGACCGGAACGCCCTGGCCATCTCCCGGCTCGCCAGGTCCAGGCCGATCCGGGCCACGATCGCCGCGACCCTGGCGTAGGGATTGCCCACCGGCGGTCCAGCAGCCATCTCGCTACCGCGTGGTGGACAGCCCGTCGACGCGGCGCAGCTCCTCGTCGCTCAGGGAGAAGCCGAACAGGTCGAAGTTCGACCTGATCCGCTCGCGGTTGGCCGACTTCGGGATGACCACCACGCCGTGGTCGACGTGCCAGCGCAGGACCACCTGGGCGGGAGTCACCCCGTGGTCGGCGGCGATCTCGGCCAGGGTGGCGTCACGCAGGTTGCTGGCCTTGAAGGGGCTGTAGCCCTCGAGGACGACCCCGCGCTCACGGTGCTCGGCAGCCTGCGCGGCGTCGTAGAGCGGCGGCGCCCACCTGATCTGGTTCACCTCCGGCGCCTCGCCGGTCGCGGCGATCAGCTCGTCGAGCTGGCTGGTGCGGTAGTTGCTCACGCCTACCGCGCGGGCCAGGCCGTCGTCGCGGACGGCCAGGAGCTCCTTCCAGGTCGCCACGCGCGCCGCCGCGCGAGGCGGCCAGTGGATCAGCCACAGGTCGACGTGGTCCATGCCCAGCGCCCGCAGGCTCGCGGCGATCACGGCCCGCTCCCGCCCGGCGTCGCGGGGCGGCAGCTTGGTGGTCACGAACAGCTCCTCGCGCGCGACCCCGCTGTCGCGGACCGCGCGGCCGACCTCGCGCTCGTTGCCGTAGATGGTGGCGGTGTCGATCAGGCGGTAGCCCACCTCGAGCGCGCGGCGGACGGCGTCGTAGCAGCGCGCCCCCGAGATCTGCCAGGTGCCGAAGCCGACCAGGGGCATCTCGCCGCCCCGCGCCAGCTTCACGGTGGGCTGGGAGTCGTATTCGGTCATGCTCACCTTTCGCGCTCGTGGCCCGGCGGGCTTGTGGGGCGTCCAGCCTATGCTCGCTCGGCCGGCCATGACGTGCTCGCGGCAGACCCGCCGCCTGGCGAGGTGGTCGTCGGCCACCTGACGTCGTCGTTGTCCCGTTAGGGCAGGGGACGATTCCCGAAGGGACACACGTTCTCTCGTTGATGGGCGACGGTCCACCGGTCACCCTGGCCCCGGGTCGGACATGGGCCGGTCCCTGGCTCGGCCTGATCAATGCCGCGAGGAGCCATTCCTCGCGTCCATCGACGGGGAGAGCCGATGCGTAGCCACGACAGCGAGACGTCAGACAGACCGCACACCGCCCCTCGCGTCGTTGAGCAAGACCGGGAGAACGACCGCCAGGTCCAGCGGCTACTCTCTGATCGGGGGTCGGGCGGGGACTCCAGGCGCCGGCCGCGCGACGTCCGTGCGGTCATCCACCTGCAGAGGATGGCCGGCAACACCGCCGTGACGCGGTTCGTAGCCCTCCAGCGCGCTCCACAGGCGACGGTGGACGAGAGCGCGTTCGACCAGACCTATCTGCTCCCCGACCTCCAATTCCCCAACTTCGTGTTGCAAGGCCCCGCGGTGCGGTCGGACATGCGGGCGATGCCGCGGCTCGGGAGGGTCGCCACGGCGAAGCGGAGGCCGCTCGACGGTCTGGTCGAGATGCTTCGCATGGCGGCCGAGGCCAACGGTCCTCAGGCCGCGAAAACCGTCGCTGGCATCGGATCGGCGGCCAAGCGCCTGCCCGGAGGTCGGAGACGGTCGCTCAAGGGGGCAATCGACCGGTATCGGGCGACGAAACCGAGGTTGCGGAGCCTGATGAGCGAGATCGAAGGGGCTCGGGCGGGCGTCATCGAGAGCATGAAGGTCCTCGAGTCGAAGAGCATCGCGCAGGATCGACTGAAGACCGGTCGAGAAAAGGACAAGGCAGTCGAGGACCTCAAGAACTGGGAGCAGAAACGCAAGGACGCCATCCACGTCCTCGAGGGTTTCGTGGACTTCGCCACGACGGTCATCGACCCTGAGAAAGGGGTTACAGCGGCCCTCGACAAGGCGAAGGGGCTCGTCGGTAACTACATCAAGGACCTCGCGTTCGGAGGGACCTACGCCGAGCAGATCAAGAGAGCTCGCGACAAAGTGCAGGAACTTGCCACGAAGATTCAAGGGCTCGAGGACCAGCAGGCCGTCATCGACATCGAAGCCGCCGCCGCTGGGCTCCAACGGGCGCAAGGTACCCTCCAATCTCGGTTCGACCTGCTGCCAGCCCTGGTGTACGAGGCCGAAACAGCCCAGTTGGACCTGCAGAAGGAGCTGGGCGAGATGGGGAAGAGCGGCCAAGCCGCGTCGGCAGCCCTCGACGAAGGCGCCGCGGTGATGGAGGCCGCCGAAGAGGCCGCGCTGAAAAGCAAGTCGCTGCGAGACTCACTCCTCTACGTACGCGCAGGCGCCAAGAAATTGGTTGACGACTCGAACAGGTACCGAGAGCTGCTCGAGACGGGTCGGGGAACGCTGTCCAACACCGTCGGTGAGGGGACTCCAGCCGAGCAGCGTGCCTGGGCACGAGATGTTCTCGTCCAGAACGTCAGGCGGGCGGGCGAATGGTCGACCTGGCTGCAGAGGGAGGAGACCGATCTCGACAAGATCGATGCGTTCATCCGCAAGGGGTCGTACCGCACGGGATACGAGGGAGGGATCGAGACATCCCTGGGGCAGGTAAGGAAATCCATTTGACCAGTTCCGTGGGTTCAGTTGGCATGCGCGACCCTCGCACACCAAGCCACCCGATCCCGTCGACCCAGCCCACGGAACTCGGTTAGCCTGCTCGGGCGCAGCGGAGGATGGCCGCGACGGAGCGGTCGACGTCGGCCTCGTCGGTCGTCCAGTTGGACACCGAGATGCGCATGGCCGCCTGGCCGCGCCAGGTGGTGCCGCTCATCCAGCAGGTGCCGTCGTCCTGCACCCGCTCGACCACGCGGCGGGTGTGAGCGTCGTGGCCGCCGTCGGCGGCGTGGAAGCGCACAAGCACCTGGTTGAGGACCACCTCGTTGAGGACCACGACGCCGTCGGCGGCCGCCAGTCCCTCGGCGAAGCGGCTGGCCAGCGCGCAGCAGCGCTCCACCAGCGCGGCGACGCCGGAGCGGCCCAGCGCGCGGATGGCCGCGTAGACCGGGAGACTGCGAGCACGCCGGGAGAACTCCGGGGTGTAGTCGACCTCGTCTCGCTCGGCGCCGCTGGCGTGGATCAGGTAGACCGCCCGCACGCCCATGGCGGCCCGGTGCGCCTCGGGGTGGGCGCAGAGGACCACGCCGGAGTCGTAGGGCACGTTGAGCCACTTGTGGGCGTCGGTCGCCCACGAGTCGGCCAGCTCCACCCCGGCCACCAGCGGCCGCAGCCGCGGGCTCGCCGCCGCCCACAGGCCGAAGGCGCCGTCGACGTGGACCCACGCGCCGGCCTCGTGCGCCACCTCGCAGATCTCGGTCAGCGGGTCGACCGCGCCGGAGTTGACGTTGCCGGCCTGTGCGCAGACGATCGCCGGCCCGCGCCCGCCGGCCAGGGCCCGCCGTAGCGCGTCCGGGTGCATGCGGCCCTGGTCGTCCATCTCCACCGGGACGATCGCGCCCGTGCCGAGCCCGAGGAACCGCAGCGCCCGGTCGATGGTGTCGTGGCGTCCCGCGCCGGCGAGTACCCGCAGCGGCGGCGCGCCCGGCAGCCCGGCCGTCTCCACGTCCCAGCCGGCACGGCGGAGCATCTCGTGCCTGGCGGCGGCGAGCGCGGTGAAGTTGGCCATCTGCCCGCCGGTGACGAACCCGACCGACACGCCGGCGGGGAGCCCGAACAACTCGGCGAGCCAGCGGCCGGCCTGCTCCTCGGCGACGCTCACGGCCGGACCGAGGATGTGCAGCCCGGCGTTCTGGTCCCAGGTGGAGGTCAGCCAGTCGGCCGCCAGCGCCGCCGGCGTCGCCCCGCCGATGACGAAGCCGAAGAAGCGACCGCTCCCGGAGGCCATCAGCCCTGGCTCGGCGGCCGTGGCCAGTGCCGCGACCACCTCGCGCGGGTCCTGCGGCTCCTCGGGCAGCGGCCCGCCCAGCGCGGCGCGCAGCTCGTCGAGGTCCGCTCGGCTGCCCACCGGCCGCTCGGGCAGGCTCTCCAGGTACGCCACAGCCTGCTCGAACGCCTCGCCCAGCGGTCCCTTCCAGTCCGGCTCGTGCACGACGTTTCCCCCTTCGATCCCGGCGGCGTGCGGTCTCCCAGCGTGCTCCCCCGACGGCCGCAGCGCCACCGCCTTCACTGCCCAGTCGCTGCCGCACGCAGGTTCCCCGGATGGGCGGTGCGCCGGCGTGTGACGCTCGCGCGACAGGCGCACACGGAGGCACGCGTCGGCCGCGGGCGAGCGCTGCCGACGGTTGATCCCGGGCCGCGCCTGTTGCACGATCGCCTACGTGGAGCTGCAGCGGCGCTGATGGCTTGGTGGCGATCGCGACGAAGGGAGTGAAGCCGTGACCGCATTCGGCTCGCGCCCTGAGGACGTCTTCGCCGAGGCCGCCATCGGCACCGAGCGGCTGCTGCTGACCCCGCTGGTCCAGGGACACGCTGACGAGATGGTCGAGGTGCTGGCCGATGCGCGGCTGCACCAGTTCATCGGCGGCCGCCCCGCGACCCTCGCCGAGCTGCGCACCCGCTATGCCGCGTTGGCGGCGGGCTCCCCGCGACCGGACGAGCTGTGGCGCAACTGGGTCGTCCGTCGCCGCGCCGACGCGCAGCCGGTCGGCACTGTGCAGGCCACCCTCATCCGCGGCCACGACGGCTGGGCCGCGCAGGTCGCCTGGGTCGTCGGCGCGGCCTGGCAGCGACAGGGTTTCGCCGCCGAGGCGGCGCGCGCACTGGTCGGCTGGCTCGACCGCGGCGGCGCCCGCGAGATCGTCGCCCACATCCACCCCGACCACGCGGCCTCGGAGCGGGTCGCCGCGCGCGCCGGGCTCCGGCCCACCGACGACCTGGTCGACGGTGAGCGGGTCTGGCGGCGCATCGCGGGCGACGGTTGACCCGGCCTACCGGGCGACCGGGAGTATCCGAACTGGCCCGCGAGGCAGCCGCCTACCGGCGCGACCTCGAACCCGTTGCCTGGGAACGCGCGAGGGTCGCGGCGGGCGTGACCCGTGGGAGCTTGGTCAGGGCTTGCGCCCGACCGCGCAGAACTCGGAGACCTCGGCGGGCTCAGGGTCGGCGGGCTCAGGCCGCCAGCGCGAACACGACACCACGCCGGGTTCCAGCAGCTCGATGCGGTCGAAGAACCGAGCCAGCTCCTTGCGGTTGCGGGCGACGATCGGGGTCCCGCCCTGCTCGTTCCACAGCCGCATGGCCTCGGTCATCGCCTCGCCGTGGACCTCGGTGGTGGGGTGGCCGATCACCAGGTAGCTGCCGGAAGGGACCGCGTCCAGGAGCCGGTTGACGATCCCATATGCCTCGTCGTCGTCGATGACATGGTTCAAGATCCCGAGCAGCATGAGCGCGACCGGCTGGCTGAAGTCCAGCGTCTTGGCGGCAGCTCGCACGATGCCGTCGGTGTCGCGAGCGTCGGCTTCGATGTAGTCGGTCTTGCCCTCCGGGGTGCTGGTCAGTAGGGCGCGGGCGTGCACCAGGACGATGGGGTCGTTGTCGACGTAGACGATCCGGGTAGCCGGCGCGACCGCCTGGGCGACTTCGTGGGTGTTGTTGGCCGTGGGAATGCCGGTGCCGACGTCGAGGAATTGGCGGATCCCTTCCTCGCCAGCCAGGTACCGGACCACGCGGCCCAGGAACGCCCGGTCGGCGCGGGCGGAGTCGACGATCCCGGGGATCAGCCGCTCGACCTGGTCACCGGCCTCGCGGTCGGCGGGGAAATTGTCCTTGCCGCCCAGCCAGTAGTTCCAGACCCGAGCCGTGTGCGGAAACCCGGTGTTGAGCTCGGGCTGCCCCTCGAGATCGGGGGAAGACGAACTGTCGGTCACGGTGCGTCCTTCCTCACTGTGCTGACATCTTACGATTCCGCGCAGCCTAGCCGTGAGCGCCGGGAAAGACCAGGCCCGTGGGCGCCTTGCGCCTGGTTATTCCTCGTCCTCCAGAATCTTGCGGAGTATCTCTGCGGTCTTGTCGGGCACCGCGCTGCGCACGCAGATGCTCTCCATGACGTGCAGGTACTGGTCGACGTCCTCACGCTTGTTCAGGTACAGCGCGCTGGTCAGGTGCTCGACGTAGACGACGTCAGGGAGCTCCTGGTCGGCGAACCGCAGGATGCTGAACGCGCCGACCAGGGCCGGATGCGCGCCGGCGCCCAGCGACAGCACCTGCAGGATGAGATTCGGTAGCTCCGTTGCCTCGAGCAGCCGCTCGAGCTGCGCGCGCATCACCTTGCGGCCCCCCACCGGCCGTCGCAGCGCCGCCTCGTCCAGGACCGCCCAGAGCTGCGGAGCATGCGGCCGGCTCAGCAGCGTCTGCCGCGCCACGCGCAGCTCGATCCGCCGCTCGGTGTCCTCGGGTGGCTCGGGCAGGCGCGCGCGCATCACCGCGCGCATGTAGTCCTCGGTCTGCAGCAGCCCGGGCACGAGCTGGCCCTGGTAGGTCCGAATCCGCGTCGCCGCCGACTCCAGGTCCACGAACGCGCGGAACCACTGCGGTAGCACGTCGCCGTACTGCTGCCACCAGCCGGGCGTGTTGGCCTCGCGTGCCATGGCGAGCAGGGTTTCGACCTCGCCGGGGTCGGTGACCCCGTACAGGGTCAGCAGGTCCGCCACGTCGCGGTCCTTGAAGCCGACCTGCCCGTTCTCCAGGCGGTGGATCTTCCATTCGGACGCCCGGATCGCCTCGCCGGCTTGCTCGCGAGTGATGCCCCGCTCGCTGCGCAGCCGGCGCAGATGGGCGCCGACCAGCATCCGGCGGACCGTCGGGCCACCTCCCGGCGGTACCTCAGCCACGTCCGCCTCCCCGATCGCCAGCGTACGGTACGCCATGTCGCCCGGAGCCGAGGTGGTCAACTGTATAGCTGCCCTCGCCGGCCCGCCGCGCCAACCGTACGACCGGGGTGTGCCCGATCGCCTCGATGCCCCCCATGCCGCCTCCGATGCTGATCCCGGCGTCGCGCCGACCGGGCGACGGCCGCCCGCCGGACGCTCCACCGGACAGGCCGGTCACTGCATTATCTGCCATGCGTCCAGGCGGGCGGCGACGTGCTCGGGCCTTGCTACGGCCCGGAGCGCGCGGCGTGGCAGGGGGCGCGGCAGCAGCCTGCGAGCTGCCGTCGCCTGGTGACGTGGCTGCCGTGACCCAAGCGGAGGGGACCACCAGCCAGGGCGACCGACCCGGCGATCCAGCAGATCGCGCCGAACTCACAGGTCCGGCGGCGCCCGTTCGGGTCGCGCTACGGCTGTGGCCGCGACTGGGGCAGCTTGGCCGAGCCCGGCTTGGCGGCGGCCGCCGACGGTGGCGGCACGACCGGTCCGATGTCGCCGTCGGGCGCCTGGTCCAGGTCGACGATCACGGGGGCGTGGTCGCTGGGCCCGGTGCCCTTGCGTGCCTGCCGGTCGACCCATGCCGCCTGCACGCGGCCGGCCACCGGGGCGGAGGCCAGCACCAGGTCGATCCGCATCCCGAGGTCGCGGTGGAACATGCCGGCCCGGTAGTCCCAGTAGGTGAAGACCCGCTCGGCCGGCCAGTGATCCCGCACGACGTCGCGCAGGCCGAGCGCCTGCAGCCCGGCCAGTGCCGCCCGCTCCGGCGGCGTGACGTGGGTCTGGCCGACGTAGGCGTCCGGGTCGAACACGTCGGCGTCGGTCGGCGCGATGTTCATGTCCCCACAGACGATCGCGGCGTCCGGACCGGCACCGACGTAGTCCCGCAACGCGGCCAGCCAGGCCAGCTTGTAGCGGTAATGGTCGGAGTCCGGCACCCGCCCGTTGGGGACGTACACCGAGTAGACCCGGATCCCGGCGCAGGTCGCGGCGACCGCACGGGCCTCTGGGCGCGGAAAGCCGGGCGCGCCGGCGACGCCGGCCACGACGTCGTCCAGCCCCACCTTGGACAGGATCGCCACGCCGTTCCACTGCGCCTCGCCGTGAAGCGCGACCGCATAGCCGCGGCCGGCGAGCTCCTCGCCGAGGAGCTCGGTGAACACGGCGTCGGCGAGCTTGGTCTCCTGCAGGCAGACCACGTCGGGCTGCCGCTGGTCCAGCCACGGCAGCAGCCGGGGCAGCCGCTGCTTGACCGAGTTCACGTTCCAGGTCGCGATTCGCACCGGGACACAGTAACCGCAGAGCGGCAACCCTGCCGGCACGGCCCCTGGTAGACGGCTGCGTGCAGCCGGGTGAGAGCGACTTGCTCCTGTGGCCCGCCGCTTGGCCCGATAAGCTCCTGGGAGGAGCGACGCGGCGACCCACGCTGACGACCGCGGCCACAGCCACGGCAGCCCGCAACGATGCCCGCATGCCGGTCACTGCTACTCAGCTCGGCCCTGCCTGCTGGACCATCCGCCGAGGCACATGTGGCTGGATCGTGCGCGGTGACGGACGTTTCGGACACGGGCCTTCAGGAGCGGTGCCACGGGTCGATAGAGGAACGATCCGGCAACGCTCCAACCGTGGGAGCTCGAGTGCACCGATCCGTTCACCGCCGCAGCGAGCGGTCGCCCGAGGCTGGCCTGTCGATCCTCGAGGTCATGGTCGCCTCGGCGATCCTGCTCGTGGTGGTCAGCGGGGTGCTCAACACGACCTTCACGGGGTTGCGGCTGCAAGCCACCTCCAGGCAGCGGGCCAACGCGACGTACTGGGCCGAGCACCTGATGGAGCTGGCCCGCAACCAGCCCTACGACTCCATCGGGCTGACGGCCACGAGCGCCGAGATGGCCGCCGCCATGGGCGGCGTGCCGGCAGGTGACACCGACGACCCCGACCTGCGGCTGCGGAGGAGCCCGGCCAACAACTGCCTGGAGTTCAACACCAGCACGTCGGCCAGTCCCGCATGGGAGCGGCTGATCCTGGCCGACTGGCACAGCTCGCCCGCGTCGGCGTCGAGCTGTTCGCTGGAAGCCGAGGACGACGACTTCCACCTCGACCACGCCGGCGGCGCCAACGACTACGTCGCGGCCGGCACGCCGGTGGTGACCTACCGCGGCTGGGTGTTCGTGACCTGGGCGGCGGTGCACGGCGTCAGCGCCTGGTACAAACGCGTCACCGTGGTGGTGCGCTACCCGTCGCCGACCGCCGGCATCTCGCGGCTGGTGCAGACCTCCTCGACGTTCAGCATCGGCTACGTGCCCCCGGCGTCGGCCCCCACCACCACGACGACGCCGAGCCCGACCAGCACCGTGGTGCCGCCGTCGACCAGCACCTCGACGACCCTGCCGACGTGCCCGCCCGTGGCGGGGGACACCGGAGCGCCCACCGGGAGCATCGACCTCACCAGCTTCACCAGCCAGCTCACCGTCGACGTCAGCAACTTCGTGGCCGACCCGGCCGGCGGGTCGGGACTGGCCACCATGGCGTACTCCAACACGAGCGCGAGCGGGCCGTTCCTGCCGAGTCCGCCGGCCGCCTACGGCGCGGTGTACAGCGGCTGGCCGATCCCGGCCGGCGACGGGCCGAAGACGGTCTGGGGCCGCATCGCCGACTGCAACGGCAACGCCACCGTGTTCAGCGACACCGTCACCCTCGACCGGACGCTGCCGCCCTCGCCGACGCTCAGCGGTTCGGTGGGCAGGAAGAAGGTGACGCTGTCCTGGACGCCCGTGATCGACCCTGGGCTGAGCGCCTCCGGACTGCTCAACTACCGCGTCTACCGCGCCGACAAGGGCGCGGCCACCCCGGTGAAAACGGTCTCAGCCACCGTCACCAGCTACAGCGACACCAACCTGACCCCGGGGACGCCGTACACCTACTGGGTGACCGCGGTGGACCAGGCGGGCAACCAGAGCCAGCCGGAGTCCAATCACTACACGGGGACGCCCACGTGAGCGCGCCCACGGGCGGCGAGTCCGGCTTCAGCATCACCGAGGTGCTGATCACCTCGGCACTGCTGCTGCTGATCGTCACCGCGGCGCTGTCGGTGCTCGTCTCGGTCCAGCGGACCAGCGACTTCTCCACCAGGCGGGGCCAGACCCAGGACGACGTGCGCGCCGCCACGGACCAGCTCACCAAGGACCTGCGCCAGGTCACCCGCTTCCACACGTCGTTCCTGGCCAGCTCCGGCTGCAACCAGGTCGACACCTCGGGCGGCGGGCCCTCCTTCAATGGCTGCGACCTCGACTTCGACGCCTTCACCCCCGCCAACCGCGACAAGGCGGTGCGGGTCCACTGGTGGACGTCGAGCGGCACGCTGTGGCGTGAGGAGTACCGCACGGACGGCTCGAGCGCCGGCCGCACCGCGGTGCTCGACGCGATGACCACGCCAGGCGGGACCGTCCCGCCGGTCTTCCAGTGCGACGTCCTGCAGGGCTCGGGCGCGACCACGGGCACGGCGACGCCCTCGGAGGTGACCGTCACCCTCACCGTGGACCTCGCCAGGCCTGGCGGCACCTACTCCGTCCAGGGCCAGGCACAGCTGCGCAACCTCAACGTCCCCCGGCCGACGCCATGACCCGGGAGCTGCAATGACCAGGTGCCGACGACCAGCCTTCGGCGAGGACGGCTACGTGATGATCGTGACGGTCACCGTGGTGATGATCCTCACCATGCTGCTGGTGGTCGTCCTCGGCCAGGCGCTGCACAACAACGCGGCCACCGTCCACGGCGTCCGCCGGGCCGCGGCCCTCGCGGTCGCCGAGGGCGGGACCAACTGGGCGATCGCCGCGCTGCAAGCGGACCCGATCACGGCCGCCGCGACCACCAATCGCGCCGTGCCCGTTGCCGACGGCAGCGGCGCGACCGGCACGGCCATGGTGACAGTGCAGAAGGGAACCCCGTCCAGCCCCGGGAAGCTCGGCTGGTACACGGTCTACTCGACCGGGACGCTGGGCACGGCCGGCGCGCCCACCCGCACCGTCCGGGTGGTGCTCGGGCCCAGCTCGAGCTTCCCGTTCGCCCTCTACGCCGACACGAGCCTCACCCTCGAGCAGAACGCCTGCATCGTCGGGACCGTGTTCTCCCAGGGCGACATCTCCTTCATGAACAACGCCACCGTCGCGGGCACCGACACCATCCGCGGCTCGCTGATCTCCGGGACCGGGGACATCACGCAGTTCAGGGGCGACAACAAGTCCCAGTGCCCCAGCACGGTCGGCGTCGAGGCGGTCGACACCACCTACGACGTCCACGATGACGTCCTCGCCGGTGGCGGGACACTCGCCTGCAGGACGGCGCCGGCGGGCTCGGTCGACGCGCCCTCGGACGGCTTCAACCTGAACGGCGCCGCGGTCGGCGGCCGCGCCTGCAACGACCCGCAGCCCTACACGATGCCGGAGTACACCTTCCAGCCGGGCAACTACGCCACCGTCCAGTACTACGGCGAGCCACCCGGTTACGGCAGCGCGTCGGCGACCGCGGTCGCCGACTTCAACGACGCCCTGAGCGCGGGCACCCTACCGAGTGACGCCGGTGCCCTCGACCGCGCCTACGTCATCTGGCAGGACCTCACCACGTACCAGGCCTTGGGCACCACTCCGCCCGCGCTCAAGGTCGATGCCTCCACGATCCGGATCGCCGCCGACACGGTGATCTACACCAACGTCCCCGTCGACTTCGGCAACACCTCGACGGTCACCGCGGCGGGCTCCTGCTCCACCACCGGCACGCCGGCCTGCCCGACCTTCGTGGTGATCAGCACCTACCCAGGCAGCCCGTGCAGCGGCGGGGTGGGGAACTGTCCCTCGATCTCCGGCGGCAACGGGATCGAGTTCCGGCCCGAGGTCGCCGTCGTGCTGTACTCCCACGACGGCGCCATCGAGCTGAAGAACGACTGCAACAGCGCAAGCTGCAACCAGAGCAACCAGGGTGCCTTCTACGGCAGGAGCGTCGACGCCAAGAACAACTTCAACGTCAGCTACTCATCGCGCATCGCCGAAACCCTCGGCTTCGGCGCGGCCAGCCTGCTGCAGCGCTCCTACCAGGAACTGCCGCCCTGCCCGGCCGGCCAGGCCACCTGCTGACGACCGGTGAGGACCGAGGTGGGACACGCGGCCTGCCCGAAGGGGCAGAGTGTCAGACGTTGGCCTTGACCAGAGTGCGGCATGCGGCTATCCAGGGGAGATGGACGTCATACGGCGCTCTCGCGAGCCAGCGGCCCCTGGTCGAGGCGCAAGCGATCGGTGCAGCCGGCCAAGTCCGCCACGCCCGCGGCACGGCTGCTGTGGCTCCAGGCCAGCGCGGGCAACCGAGCCGTCACGGGGCTCCTCAGGGTCCAGCGAGACCCCGACCCGGTGCAGGTGACCGAGCCGACCATCGCCGAGCGGATCACCGAGGCCCGGGGGCAGGTGACCAAGGACGAGATCGACGCGCCCGCCTTCGAGCACTACCGCACCTCGACCGCCGGTACGGTCGCCGAGGTCGTCGGGCTGCTCTGGCAGAACGAGCTGTATCTCGTGGACGTCGACCCCAGCGGGGCGGGGATCGACAAGAAGGCCGACAGGAAGCTGGTGACGGACTTCAAGGCCTTCCTGCAGGCCGGGTCGCCAAGGCGCTGACCGCCAAGCTCCGCGACCTGATCAAGCAGGTCGGTATGTCGGGCACGAAGATCGGGGATCAGGTCGAAGCGATCCTGAAGGAATCACCCAGGTGGGCGGAGGGCACGGTCGCCGACCGACTGTTCGTCGAGTGGGTCGGCCCCGCACCGCTCAGCGGTCGCTCGCCGGAGGGCGCGTCGGATCTCTGGGCGGCCCTACGGAGGGCAAGCGAGGCCAGCGTCGCGAGCAAGCGCGCGGACCACCTGTCCAAGACCGCGGTAACGGCATTGGACGCGGCCGAGGTCAGCGCCGTGAAGAGGTTGCTGGATCCAAGCACCACCTGGGTCGTGACGCCGGAGGACACCGCGGACCTGACCGACAAGGCCGGGGCCGCCCTGGGTCGCCCCGGCAACCGCGCCGACAAGGCGTGGAAGGAACTGCGGGACAGGATGAGCACCCTGATCCTCGCGGCCGAGTCGGACATCATCAACGCGACCATCCCCCAGTCGAAGAGGCTTCCTCTGGTGCCGGCGTCATGGGCGACCTTCCGGAACCGGTACGTCGCGACGCTCACCAAGCCGATGTGGACCTACTACCGGGACAACATCGTCGACGCCGAGATCCTCGGCGAGAAGGTGAAGGCGTCGACGGACTCCAGCGGGGTGCACAAGGATGTCGCGGCGGTGCTGCCGCTGCTGGAGCAGTCCGCGATGCGCCTCGGCGGCTTTTCCAGCAGGCGGATCTGATCAAGGCAAACCAGCGGCCGGGCAGCGAGTTCCGGTTCGAGGCGATGAGCCACCCCGGCTGGATGGGGAGGGCCCGGCACCTGAGCTTCCACGGAACCGGGCGGGCCATGGACTTCCGGGCCAGGACCAACCCGGACTTCG
>WNFV01001327.1_pt1 | contig 33850 bp, 29 predicted proteins | sample 5400101 | NCBI WGS metagenome assembly WNFV01 (sample SAMN13153361, study PRJNA577476) | soil metagenome | isolation source: 115 cm soil or saprolite under grassland replicate 1 | place: USA:California | collected 2016-06-15 | reverse complement strand
GGCGACCTGCGCGCAGCCCATCCCTCGGCGGCCATCACGCTCAGTGTCTACGAGTGGCGCGCCCTGCTGGAGCGAGCGACCGTCGCCGGGTGTATGACCCGCGACCCGATCACGATCCCGCCCGATGCGACCGTGCTCGCGGCCGCGCGGCTGATGCTCGATCGCAAGATTGGCGGGCTGCCGGTCGTGGCCGCTGGACGTGTCGTCGGAATGATCACCGAGAGCGACCTGTTTCGCCTGCTGATTGCCGATGCGAGCGGGGCAGCGCAGGCAGAAACCCACCGAGCGGCGCTAGTATGCTGGCACTGCGGCACGCTCTTGCGCCGGCGCTCGTTTGAGCTGATCGGGCCGGACGATATGTGCTGGAAGTGTCACTATCACCTGCACCGCTGTGAGAACTGTCGCTACTTCGATGGCATCGCATGTATGCTCGACCGGCTGGATCGGCAGAGCGCCGTGCCCGGTCAGCACTGCCAGTCCTTCGCGCTGCTCACCGAGCGCGCGGCCAATCTTGAGGGTGAGGTTCAGCAGAAATGATCGAGGATTGCTTGGGCCATGGCAGAGACATCTCCAGGATACCGCCATCGCGCACACAAGCACGAGAAAGGAGACCACGATGACATGCAACCAGAAGCTGGAGGCATACCTGCGCGAGCAGGGTGTGCCATTCAAGCGGCAGCAGCACAGCGCTGCGTTCACCGCCCATGATGTTGCCGCGAGTGAGCATCTCCCCGACGACATGGTCGCCAAGGTGGTGATGGTCTTCGCCGACGCGGACATGGTCATGCTCGTGCTGCCGGCTTCGCAGCACGCCGATCTGACGAAGGTGGCAGCCGCGCTTGGTGTGAAGCATGCCTGGCTGGCCGATGAGCACGAGTTTGCCACAGTCTTTCCCGACTGCGATATTGGTGCGATGCCACCATTCGGGAACCTGTACGATGTTCCGGTCTATGTGGATCGGACGCTGACCAGGGACGAAACGATTGTCTTCCAGGCTGGTACGCATACCGATACCATTCGCATGGGCTACGCCAATTACGCGCGCCTGGTCAACCCCACGATCGTGAATGTCGTGCAGGAAACACGCACGTTGGCCAGCCACATCTAAGCGTATAGGTGCATGATGGCATATATCATTACGCGGCTGTGCATCCGCGCAGGCGATTGCGTCGAGGTGTGCCCGGTCGAGTGCATCGTCCCTGGCCCAACCGGTTATCTGGACTGGCCACTCTTTTATATCGACCCAGATGCCTGTATTGATTGCGGCGCTTGTGTGACTGCGTGCCCACCCGACGCGATCTTCGCCGAGTCCGAGGTGCCAGCCGAGTATGCGGCCGACATCGACGCCAACCGGCGGTTCTTCGACACCGGCCCAGGCTACTGGGCGTTCGACCTGACGAAGGAGCGCATCCCTGTCACGGCCAAGCAATAGGCAATTGCATCTCAAGCGAGCGACGCAATGATTCTGTTGCGAGCCGTGACAGGAGCCAGTAGACGTATGTCTAGAGGAGGAAGTATGGAAATGATAACCGTACCGATCATCAAGCCGGATTCAGTCAATGTCATTCTCGGCCAGGCCCACTTCATCAAGTCGGTCGAGGATCTCCACGAGGCGCTCTTCAACGCCGTGCCGGGCATTCGCTTCGGCCTGGCATTCTGTGAGGGATCGGGCGAGCGCCTGGTGCGCTGGAGCGGCACCGATGAAGGATTGATTGCGCTCGCCCAGCAGAACGCGGTAGCGATTGGAGCCGGCCACAGCTTCATCATCCTGCTCGGTGAAGGCTACTACCCGATCAATGTGCTCACGGCGCTCAAGCTGGTGCCTGAAGTTTGTCGAATCTTCTGTGCTACGGCCAACCCAACCGAGGTGATTGTTGCTGAGACCGCTCAGGGGCGCGGCATCCTGGGCGTGATCGACGGCAGTTCGCCGATCGGCGTTGAGGATGAACAGGGCATCGCCTGGCGCAAGGGAATCCTGCGGCAGATCGGCTACAAATGCTAGCCGGCACATGTCGGGTAAGCTGGCTGCCATAGGTGCTATCGCCACAGGTGCGCAGATCGTCAGAGGTGGTGAAGAAAGCGTTACACATATGTCGCGCGCTTGGTGCTACTGTATGCTCAAACGGCTGGTGCTGGTTTCTTGGATGTGCTGATCTGCAGCGAGACACAATCCCGCTGCTCCGTGCCCCACATTCCCAACGACATCTCCACACCTCCATCACATCAGCCCACTGCTGGGAGCGTTGCGGAAGTCGTCTACGCTCACGCGATGATCTGGCCAGCAGCCGCACCCGGCGCCCTGGTCGATCGGTGCTCCGTTACTGAAAGGAGACATGTTTATGGAAGCAACACCGCTACACCAGCGGGATATCTTCTCTCGCGACGAGCTGCGCATGCTGATCGAGCAGCCCGCAAGCCCTTGCGTCTCGCTCTTCCTTCCGATTGAGCGGGCCGAGCCGGCGCGCCAACAGACCTCGATCCAACTTGAGAACTTACTCCGGCAAGCCGAGCAGCGCTTGATCGCGCGTGGCCTAAATACGGCAGTGGCACACGACATCTTGGCCCCCGCCTACGAGCTGATCGAGAGCCAAGCGTCCTGGACACAGCAGGCCGAAGGGCTGGCGATCTTCGCGGCCGCTGATCTGTTCCGCGTCTACCGGCTGCCGCTGGCATTTGAGGAGCTGGTCGTCGTCGATGCGCACCCCCATATCACTCCGCTGCTGCCATTGCTGAGCGGCGATGGCCAGTTCTATGTGCTTGCGCTTGGTCTTGGCGGCGTGCATCTGTTCCAAGGCACGCAGTATGGTCTGAGTCCGGTCACACTCCACAGCGCGCCCACAAGCCTACGGGATGCCCTCAAGTACGATGAGTTCGCAAAACAGCCTCAGTTCCATCCCGGCGTGCCTGGCCGCGGCGGCGAACGCGGCGCGATCTTCCATGGCCAAGGCGCATGGGATGGTACGGTTGCAAAGCAGGAGGCCCTGCGCTATTTCCAGCAGGTCGATCACGCTGTGCGCCAGGCGTTACGCAACGATTCTGCGCCGCTGCTGCTGGCTGGCATCGCCTACCTGCTGCCAATCTACCGAGCGGCCAACACCTACCCACAGCTAATCGAGGAGGACATCGCCGTCAACCCCGACGACCTGCGGCCGGACGACCTGCACGCTCAGGCATGGGCGATCATTGCGCCGCGCTTCGACCATGCGCGCGCCGCAGCAGTCGAGCGCTACCGGATGTTGCGCGGAACTACGCCGGCATTGGCGACCAGTTACCTGCGAACAATCATTCCCGCCGCCTATGATGGGCGCGTCGACACTCTCTTTCTAGCCACTGGCCAGCGGCAGTGGGGCAACTTTGATCCCATCAGCGGCGAGCTTGCAGTCCATGAGGATGCCGGCCCGCGCGACGCCGAGCTGTTCGACCTAGCCGCGATCCAGACGATCCAGCACGGCGGCACGGTCTACACAATCGCGCAGGAGCACATGCCCGAGCTGGCGCGGCTCGCCGCGATCTTGCGCTATTGATGCCGTAAAGAGCACACCACATCTGTGCTCGTGGGTAGCACACATTTGAGAGCATTGATCCGTGAGAAACCTTTTTGGCGCGTTTGGACGGCAGAACCAACCAAACGCGCCAAAGATTGTATGTATGGCGACAGTATACAGCCAACGGCTAGATAACGAGCGCGTGCTCGGCGTCCTTTGGCTCTGTGATCGCGATCATACACGCGGCGAACTCGCGCAGGCGCTGATCGACGCGCCTGTTCACGGTGCCATCCGGGAAGTGCCCATCGAATTGGCGTGCTCCCGCCGGGACGCCCATCAGCAGTTCGATCCCCTCGTCGATCGTCGTGACCGCCCAGATATGGAACTGGCCGGCGCGCACCGCCTCGACAACCTCGGCGCGCAACATCAGGTGCTGCACATTGCTGCGCGGGATCAGCACGCCCTGCTCGCCAGTCAGGCCGCGCGCCTGACAGATCTCAAAGAATCCCTCGATCTTCTGATGGTGAAGCGACCTTCTCCCACAGTAATCGTCTCTTTTCGCCATTGACCGCGCTGTTGCGCTAGACTCATGCGTGTGGGGCAGCATCCCGCTGTTGCCATCCATTCCTCACCCCGCTCCCAGGCTGCCCCCGCTGTAGTGATGATCGCTGCTCCGGCATCACCAGTATGCGCTTATGTGGCTGCCCGCAGCGTCATCGCTCGTCGAATACAAATGAGGAGGTGAACTGTGAACCCTATGAATCAAGATGATCTCCAGCAGCACGTGACCATCCTGGGCTGGCTTTACGTGATAAGCCACGCGCTCTTCCTGGCCATCGGCGCCTTCGTCTTTGTGCTGCTCATAGGCATCGCGCCGGTCACCGGCGATCCGGAGCCGATGTGGATTCTCAGCCTCGTCGGGACATCTGTGGGCCTGCTGATGGCGGCGCTGGGCCTGCCAGGGCTGTTCGCCGGCTATGGCTTGCTCAAGCGGAAACCATGGGCGCGCGTACTGGCGATCGTCGTCGGCATCCTCAGCCTGCTCAACTTCCCGCTCGGCACCGCGATCGGCATCTACACGCTGTGGGTGCTCACGCAGCCGGTCGCGAGCGAGTACTTCGCGGCGCCGACGCCGGCGTGATGAGACTCAGACAAGGTACGACTTCCACGAATCGTAAACGCGTTCCAGCTTTTGACGATAGACGATAGACGATGGACGATAGGTCGTCGTCTATCGTCTATCGTCCGCTGCGGCGCCCTGCCCAAGCTGGAGCAGCCTGCGGCCAAGCAGGATGTACCATAGTTCCAAAAATACCACCGAAAACAGCGCCAGGAAGATCCCGATCGCCGGCAGGTATAGCCCGAGTCCAATGGCATTGGCCAAAATGCCCAAAACAGCGGTTGCCTTGCCGAAGATTGTGCCCCGCAGCATCACCACTGGGATCACGATACCGGCAATCGACGACAGGAGGTAACCAACCTGGAAGGCGGTACCCTGCCAGCCGGCCAGCAGGGCCTGCCCGGCGGCCAGGTAGATCGTGCGCTGGGCATCCGTTGTCGCAGCCGCGTAGCGGTCGCTGAGCGACAGCATCTCGATGGCCGGATTCGATGTGATGAAGAGGACGATGCCGACGATCCCAAGCGCGGTCGCGATCACCATGAGCGATTCACTGGTGCGGCGGAGCGCCACATAGAGCGCGAGCAAAACTGGGATCAGTAGCACGTTGTCGACGACTAACAAAAGATCAAGATCGATCAGGCCGATCAGCCGATTGGTTTGAAAGAGCCTGAACCAATCGCTGACAGTGCCAAGCAGCGGTGGCGGCCAGGCGATGAAGACGATCATCTGGAGCGGAATACACACGGCTGAAAGCAAAGCTGCCACTCCACCGACTTCGTAGAGCCTCTTCCAGCCCGCACCGGCGACTTCGGCCTGCGGCTTGGTTATGCGCTGCCGGCGTGTGGATAGGGTGTCTATATGGGATGTGTTCATCGCATGCTCCTTCAATGATACTTGTCTTCTTTTGTAGGTCATGTTTCTCCCTGCGAGGCGAAACATGACCTACGAAGAGCAAGAAATCCATAATTGGCGTACGTCCCGACCCGATCTTTAAATACGCCGCTCAAAGGCCGTTACGCCGTGCGCCGATCCCGGCCGCGCCGCGCACGAAAAACGTGAGAGTCGCAAAGCAGACCGCGCTGAAGATCAGCAGCCCAACGATCGCGCCTACGTCGATCGGTGAGCCGGTCAAGACGGGCTGAAGCGCACTGATCGCCGCCATTCCAGTGGGCATCAATCCAAACTGGAACAGCAGCCCTGCGCCGACCACGTACCCCAGCGTCGCTCGCCGCCATAGCAGCACGCCGCCGATCAGCATCGCCGGCACCTCCAGCGCCAGGTCGACGATCCACACATGCTGCGCCAGCGGGTTGCTCGGCGCGCCGCCCGCGAGCGCGGTGACCAGCGCGCCACCGGCATCCTGCGCCAGCGTCAGGCCGGCCAGGCCCACCAGGATACCGCCGACGACCCGCGCCGGCACGGCATCCGTGAGCCGCTGCCGCACCTGCGCGCCGTCGATGCTCGCGACGAGGCCGATCATCGTGTACGCGCTTAGCGCCATGAGGGCGACATAGGGCAGAAACAGCGCGCTAAACGGCGCGCCGATGGCGTAGAGCGCATAGGTATACAGCTCGGAGAAGAGCGCCCCCGGCCACAGCAGCAGACCGATCAGCGCGCCGCGCCGGGCCAGCCAGAGCGACCCGAGCAGGATGGGCAGCCCGAGCATGAGGTTAATGATATCCTGGGCGAGAAATCCTGGCACAATCAGGCCGGCGCTGGCGAGCGTAAGCCCGGCAGCAGCCTGCCGGTCGTTCGCATAGAGTCCAGCCGATCCCAGCACGATGCCGGCGACGGAAACGCCGGCGAGCATGACGGCGATAACGAGCGAGAGCGCATATATGAGCCTGAGATCGCGCTTGACGGGCAGGCTGGCGGGTGGCGATCCTACCAGCGGCATATGCCAGTTCACAGCAGATGGGTGTCTCATCATGTTGCTCCTATGATAACAGGACGTACGCGGTGCCCAGATCTGGTCATGCACAGAAGTGCCATAACAGATCAAAACACTTACATCACCTTTCCTCAGCCCAAACATACCAGCGGATCTCATGCAGCAGCCGAAAGTCGGCTGCGGCGAAGAGGTGCTGTGCCGCGCTATTCCAGCTCGCCGTCACCAGCAGCGCCCGCTAGGCTCCGAAGGCCTGGAGCTGCTGGAGTCCGGCCAGGAGGAGCGCCCAGCCAAGCCCGCGCCGCCGGTATTCGTGCCGCGTACCAATAAGATCGATCCAGCCACCGTATGTGCTGGATGGCGCGTGTCGAGCAGGCCAGCTGTACAGAGGCAGAAGGCCGCCAAGCTGCCATCGGGTCTTGCGTGCTGGATGCGATTCACCGCTAAGCGTCGATTGGTCGACACGCAGCTCGGCCTCGCGCACCAGCCGGCCATCGGCGGAGATATGGTCGCCTTCGGCCAGGAGCATCACATCACCCGGAACCAATTCCTCGGCCAGGATGCGCTGTTCGCGGCCATCGCGCCGCACGCGCGCGTAGTGCGGCAGCAGCCGCCTCAGCGCCGCAATCGCCTGCTCAGCTCGGTACTTCTGCCAAAACCCAAATGCGCCATTGATCAGATTGACCATCCAGATCGCACTGCCGAGCTGCGGCATCTGGGCGAAAAACGCAACCAGCCCGCCGACCCACAGCAAAATCGCCATCAGATGCGTGAAGTTGGCCAGAAATTTGAGGATCAGCAGCCTACCCTTGATCGCTTGGATCAGGTTCGGCCCGCAGCGTTGCAGCCGCTCGGTAGCCTCGGCCTGGGTCAGACCCAGCGGTCGGGTTTCCAGCGTGGCATACACAACCAGCGGCGGCAGCGCATGAATCGGCTCGCGCGCCAGAGGACGCCTCCTCGACCGAGGCGTCGCGGCCGCTGCACGCCGTTGTGATCTGCGAGCGGCGGGCGAATGCATGGATTCATCCCTACGAAGCGTAGCAGTGCTCAATCAGATATGTTCAGACTCGCCTGAAGCGAGTGTACCCTATCAGCGCGCCGTTGTAAGGAACAACTTGGACTCGTGGGCGGAAGAAATGTTCACCAGACATGCTGCCTGTTTCACCCGATCGTGGTGGCATGATCTTCTTCTGAAATGGCTAACTCTTTACGATCTGCACGCCACGGCTGGCATAGAATGGAGTGAGAGTATTCGTGCAGGTTGAGATCGGCAACCGTGATGATCTTCAAAAACCTCTGGCGGCGCAAAACGCGTACGCTCCTGACAATGATCGGCATCGCGCTCGGCGTGGCGGCGGTGGTCGTGCTTTCGGCGTTTGGCGCAGGGATGGCCAGCGGCTTCGGCAACATCTCCACCTCCGCCTCCGCCGACCTGACCGTGGCACAAAAAGAAGCGCTGCTAATCATGATGGGCACGATCGACGAGGAGTTGCGCGATCAGCTCACGCAGATCGCGGGCGTGAAAGAGGTGATCGGCACGGTCGTTGGCATCGTGCAGATGCCCGAAACGCCGTATTTTCTGGTAATGGGCGAGGAGCCGCGCGGCTTCACGCTGGCGCACTACAAGCTGATCGCAGGCCAGCCACTGGGCACACGACGGCAGATACTGCTCGGCAAGCTCACCGCCAAGAACTTCAAGAAAGCGATCGGCGATACATTTCGCATTAACGAGATTGGCTATCGGGTGGTTGGCATCTACGAGACCGGTGCCAGCTTTGAGGATACCGGCGCGGTGATTGCACTCGCCGATGCGCAGCGGGCGTTCGACAAGCGCCGCCAGGTAACCTACTTCCAAATCAAGCTTGACGATCCGCGCCGCGCCGACGAGGTTCGCCAGGCGATCGAGCAGCGCTGGGACGATCTGGCAGTCGTGCGCTCGGGCGAGCCGACCAAGCAGGACGATATGCTGGCGGTCTATAACTCGCTCGGCTGGTTCCTGGGTATCTTCGCCATCCTGGTGGGCGGCCTGGGGATGATGAACGCGATGCTGATGAGCGTGTTCGAACGCACACGCGAGATCGGCGTGCTGCGCGCGCTGGGCTGGCGACGGCGGCGGATTATTGCACTGATCCTGGGCGAGGCGCTGGCTGTGTCGATCAGCGGCGGCCTGCTGGGGATCGGGCTGGGAATCGGCATGATCAAGCTGGCAAGTCTCTCGCCCGCAGTTGGCGGGTTTCTCAGCGGCACGCTCGATCCAAACAGTTTTGTGCAGGCGATCGTGACGGCGGTAGCACTGGGTGCGGTCGGCGGAGCCTACCCGGCCTGGCGTGCCGCGCGGCTTGCGCCGGTGGAGGCGATGCGCGCCGAGGCTGGCGCTGCCGCGCGTTCGGGCCGGCTGACGCGCTGGCTGGCCGGCGTGTTCCGTGGCAATGCGCTGCGTAATCTGTGGCGCAGGCCAACCCGCACCCTGCTGACCATGCTCGGCATCGGCATCGGCGTCGGCTTCATTGTGATGTTGATCGGTATCACCGAAGGCTCGCGCGAAGTGTTCACCAAGCTGCTCACCGCTGGCCAGGCCGATCTGGTGGCCGAGCAAGCCGAGGCGTCCGACGCATCGTTCTCGCAGATCGACGAGCGGATCGCCGACCAGATTCGGCTCCAGCCCGAGGTGCGCGCAGTTTCGAAGCTGGTGTTTGGAACCACGACTGGCGAAGGGCTTGCGTTCTTCTTTGTCTTTGGTCTCGATCCCAACGAGGAGTACATCCAGCACTATCGCGTGCGCGCGGGCCGGCCGATCGCGCGGCCACGCGAGATCATGATTGGGCGATTGGCCGCCGAGAGCCAGAAGAAACAGATTGGCGATACCCTGCACATCGCCGGATCAAGCTACCGAATCGTTGGCATCTACGAGAATGGCGTCGCGTACGAAGATGTTGGCGGGGTGATCGATCTGCACGACGCACAGCGGCTGTTCCGCAAGCCACGCCAGGTTTCGTTCATCGGCATCCGCCTGCGCGACCCAGCGCGCGCGGCGAGTGTCGCCGCCGACCTGGAGCGCCAGTTCCCAGCGGTTATGGTGATGCAGGCGGCGACAATGACCGAGCGCATGCAGGATTTCGTTTCCATGAATGCGGTGTTCACTGCCCTGGTGGCGCTCATGGTTGTGGTTGGCGGGATCGTCATGATGAATGTCATGGTGATGAGCGTGTTCGAGCGCACACAGGAGATCGGAGTGCTGCGCGCGCTGGGCTGGCACCGCTGGCGCTTGCTGCGGATGGTGCTGGTCGAGTCGTTGGCGTTGAGCGGGCTGAGCGGCCTGGCCGGGATCGCGATCGGCCTGGGGCTGAATACGTTGTTCAGCCTTGAACCAACCTATGGCCGGCTGCTGCCCACCACCTACAGCCCCACCAATTTCGCCGAAATCATCGCGCTGGTGCTGGGGCTCGGCGCACTAGGCGGGCTGTACCCGGCCTGGCGCGCGGCGAATCTGCGGCCAGTCGAGGCGCTCCGGTATGAATGACGCAATGACACGATGACGGCATCGATCGAGCGCTTACCGTGTCATTGTGTCAGTGAGAGGCGATAATGTCATGAACGAACAAACCGTCGTCGAGACGCGCAATCTGACCAAAATCTACGGTGACGGTTCCGAGGTTCGCGCACTTGATGGAGTTAATCTCAAGATCGGCACGGGTGAGTTCGTCGCGCTGGTCGGGCCATCGGGTTCAGGTAAATCGACGCTGCTGAATATGATCGGAGCGCTCGATCAGCCAACCTGCGGCGAGGTGATCGTCAATGGCACAGCGCTTGCGCAGGTGCGCGATCTTGATCGCTTCCGTGGGCATACGATCGGATTTGTGTTCCAAACCCACAATCTCATCCCGACTCTCACCGCGCGTGAGAACGTCGAGGTGCCGATGTACGAGTCCAACCTGAGTCGCACCGCGCGTCATGCGCGCAGCGAGGAGCTGCTGGCGCTGGTGGGCCTGCGCACGCGCATGGACTTTCTGCCGAACCAGCTCTCCGGCGGCGAGCGCCAGCGTGTGGCGATCGCACGCGCGCTGGCGAATCGCCCGGCGATTATCCTGGCCGATGAGCCGACCGGCAACCTCGACACGAAGAATACTGCCGATATCATGCGCCTGCTGGCCGATCTCAACCGTACGCAGGGCGCCACGTTGATCGTCGTCACGCACAATCACGAGGTGGCATGCCTGGCCCAGCGCGTGATTACACTGCGCGACGGCAAGATCCAGCATGATGTTGCCCTGGCAACCGAGTTCGAGCGCAGTCTGCTCGATTTCAAAAGCTCGGCGCTAGGCCAGGCGGTGCTGCACGATGAGGGCATGCCGGCAGAGCTACAAGCGATTGCGCCACAGCTGCGATTGCTGCTGGAACGCGTTTGATTATGTCACAGATGTGCGGCCGAAAAAAGGCTGACTGCTATGCTGCTGAGATCTGAACACAAGCACGACCCTAGCACCCTGAGCGCCTATTGGAGCCAACCAATCGATTGCCTCCTGGCCGGCTTGCAAAGCACCCCCAGCGGCCTGAGCGCAGCCGATGCACGCCAGCGCCTGCTACAATCTGGCCCAAATGCGCTGGATACCAGGCGACACATATCCGCAATCAGGCTGTTCCTGAACCAGATTCGTACGCCACTGGTATTGATTTTGATAGTCGCGGCGGTTATTTCGGCAATTGTCCAGGAATGGGTGGATGCCTCCATTATCCTGATCATCGTATTCGGCAGTGCGTTGCTGAGCTTTGCGCAGGAGTATCGCGCGAGCACTGCGGTCGAAAAGCTCCGTGCTCGTGTGAACGTGAAAGCCACTGCCCTGCGTGATCGACAGCCGCAGGCGATCCATGCCGAGGCCGTGGTGCCTGGCGATGTGATTTTGCTGGTGGCTGGCAGTTTGATCCCGGCCGATGGCGTCCTCCTGGAAGCTAACGATTGCTTTGTCAATCAGGCCGTGCTCACGGGCGAATCCTTCCCGGTCGAGAAGCAGCCGGGCCTGACTGCCGTGGATGCCCCCTGGCCGCGCGCACCAACTGCGTCTTCATGGGCACCTCCGTCCGGAGCGGCACCGCGCGTGTCCTCGTGGTACACACGGGGCACGCCACCGTCTTCGGTCAGGTCGCCGCGCGCCTGACCCTGCGCCCACCCGAAACGGAATTCGAACGTGGCATCCGTCATTTTGGCGCGCTGCTTACCCAAATCATGCTGGCGCTCGTGCTGGTGGTGTTTGCGATCAACGTGTTTCTCCAGAAGCCACCAGTCGACTCGCTGCTGTTTGCAATTGCCCTGGCAGTCGGGATCTCCCCCGAGCTCCTGCCGGCGATCATCAGTATCACGCTCGCCAAAGGTGCGCAGGACATGGCCGCACATGGCGTGATAGTCCGGCGGCTGAACGCGATCGAGAACCTGGGCAGCATGGGCGACGGCATCAACGATGCGCCCGCGCTGTATGCCGCCGATGTCGGGATTTCGGTCGATCAAGCGGTCGACGTGGCCAAAGAAGCCGCCGATTTCGTTCTACTGGAGCACGACCTGGATGTGCTGCGGATGGGCATCCAAGAGGGGCGAACCACCTTCGCGAACACCCTCAAATATATCTATACCACCACCAGTGCCAACTTCGGGAACATGTTCAGCATGGCCGGCGCATCGTTATTTTTGCCGTTCCTGCCGTTGCTGGCGAAGCAGATCCTGCTGAACAACTTCCTGTCCGACTTCCCAGCGATGACTATCGCCAGCGACAATGTGGATCAGGATCTGGTGGAGACGCCACACCGCTGGAATATGACTTTCATTCGCAATTTCATGATTATCTTTGGCCTGATCAGCTCGGTGTTCGACTACCTGACGTTTGGCACGCTGTTATTGGTCATCCGATCCACGCCGGAGCAGTTCCGCACCGCCTGGTTCGTGGAGTCGTTACTGACCGAGCTCGTGATCGCGCTGGTCGTGCGTACGCGCCAGCCGTGCTTTCGGAGCAAGCCCGGTCGGCTTTTGTGGCTTTCAACACTGAGCGTGGCAATCGTAACGCTGGCGATCCCGTACTTGCCGTTTAGCGCTCTGTTCGGCTTCACGCCCCTGCCAATCGCTATCATCGTGCTGTTATGCAGTATCACCGCGCTATACGTCGTTGCAGCGGAAGTCGTAAAAAAGCGCTTCTACACATGGATGGAGATCCCTAGGAGATCTGAAATCGTGAGGAGCGTGTAGCGACATTCGCCGTGGGAGCCGGCTGGCTGGGGCAAGCGTCTATGTCGCTGGGCGATCAAGCTGACATCGTTCCTCTGCCAATTCCTTACTCGTCCAGCTGGGTTCGTCTCATCAGCTTTACGATGGAGCCCGTATCAACAGTTATTGGGGCGGGCTGTCAGGGTTGGTGCTGGCCCGTTCCGCGAGGCTTGCCGCAACGTGCGCCAGAACGTCCGCAGGACTCGCGGTTTTTATCATGTACTCGAACGCACCTTGCTGCAGCATGTTTGGTGTATCATCCAAGGCAGCATGGCCAGTGAGGAGCAGAATAGCGACCGTTGGCTGCAACGTGCGAGCGTGCCGGGCCACCTCCAGACCACTGATTCCCGGCAGTTTGAGATCGAGGAGCAGTAGATCAAAGGTGTGCTGTTCGAGCAGTGGCAGCGCCTCCTCACCGCGACCGGCGACCATAACGGTGTAGCCACGGCGCTGCAACAAGCGTTCCAGCGTCATCCGAATAGGCGCCTCATCGTCAACGACCAGGATGCGTGCTGCTGGTTGTTCCATCGATAGTCTCCCGATCGGCGTACCTCACACCGCTTACCGATCAAGCTGGATGGGGAGCACGACGCGGAAGGTGCTTCCGTGACCTACGCGGCTCTCAACTTCCAACTGGCCGCCGTGCTGCGCCACAATATGCGCGCTAATCGACAGCCCTAGGCCGGTGCCGGTTGGTTTTGTCGTAAAAAAGGCATCAAACAGGTGCGTACGGATGTCATCGGGGATGCCGACCCCGGAATCTTGCACCTCCACTACCGCCACGGTCGGGCCAGCCATCGTCCGAACCGTGAGCGTCCCGCCGTCCGGCATCGCATCGATCGCATTGAGGATGAGGTTGAGGAAGACCTGGCGGAGTTGATCGCCATTCCCCATGACATCGGGCAAGTCGTTGGCGGGGGTGAAGATGACCTGGATCGCGACGTGCCGCGTCTGAAGACCGGCGAGCGTCAGGGTGTTCTCCAGCAGCCCGTTGAGGTCATGCGGCTCCATGTCGCCGCGCGATGGGCGATAGAAGTCGCGCATCCGCTCGATGATGCCGGCGATACGCGCCAGCTGATCGCGGGCAAGCGTCAAAAATTCCGAGTCGCGCAGCGTGGCGGGCAAGTCTTCCTCCAGCAGGTAGAGACAGTTGCGGACAGCATACAGAGGATTGTTGATCTCGTGCGCGATCGAGGCCGCGAGCTGGCCGACCGCCGCCAACCGCGCGCCTTGCAGCATGGCCGCCTCGGCCGCCGTCAGCCGTTCCGCCATGGCGCGTTGCTGCTGCTCGAGCTGCGCCACCTGGCTGGTGAGGGTGCTGGCCGTGCGCACGCTGCGGGACTCCAGAATCGCTACCGCCGCCAGGTTGGCCAACCCTTCCAGCGTGGCACGCGCCTCGGTGGCGAACGCTCCTTCACCGGTGGTTCGAAGCAGAAGCAACACGCCGATTACTACGTCGAGCGTCAGAAGTGGGATCGCGATGGCGCCAGTGGGTGGGCGCTCTAGCCGGAGCGCCGAGAGTAGTCGTTCGGGCGCGTCGGGCGTCGTCTCCCAGACCAACGTCGTCCACTGCGCCAGCGACTCGATCTGCTGTACCTGATGGCTCTGGAAGGCCCGCCCAATCAGTCCCAGATCGACCGGCCGGCTAAAATCGGGCAACTCGCTGAAGCCGGCGCTGGCCCGCAGCGCCAGATGGTTGCCGGCGGGCTCGTAGAGATAGATCGCGCCGCGCTGCGCTGCAGGAAGGAGCGCCATCGCGTGGTACATGGCCCGTTCCAGCACCGCATCCAGGCTGCGCGCCGCAAGGAGATCCTGGCTGAACTGAAGCAGTGTGTTCAGATGGGCAGTGCGTTGCAGGACTTGGCGCTCAAGCTCGTCGGCCGCATGCTTGCGTTCTGTCATATCAGTGTTGATTTCGAGCACGGCGATCGGCTGACCCACTTCATTACACTGCACCACCTGCCGGCTCGCCACGACCACGAGCGTGCCATCGCGCCGCGTGTGAATCAGCTCGCCCTCCCAGCGTCGCTGGTGCCGCAACGCCGCATCCTGCGCTTCACGCGATACCGGAAAGCGGGTCTGGAGCAAGTGATGCGTGACCTGGCCGAGGGCCTCTGCACGTGCCCAGCCATACAACTCCTCCGCGCCGTGATTCCAGAACGTGATGGTTCCATCCGAGCCACGTACGAGAATGGTATCGTGAGTGAGCTCCAGAAGATCCGCCTGTTCTTTGAGCCGTGCCGCCTGTTGGGCTAGTGCCTGTTCGACCCGCTTACGCTCACTAATGTCGCGGATGGAGCTACTGACGAGCACGCCCGCGTCCGTCTGCAAGGGACTCAGGCTGATCTCGATCGGGAACTCGCGACCATCCTTGCGTAGCCCATACAGCTCCAGCCTGGCGCCCATCGGCCGCACGCGCGGGCGGCTGAAATAGGCCGTCCGGTGGTGCGGGTGACTATCGCGAAAACGCTCCGGTAGCAGAAGCTCAACCGACTTGCCGATCAGCTCCGCGCGCGTGTAGCCGAACAGCTGCTCCGTCTGCGCGTTGATCAGCATGATCGCGCCAGCGCTGTTGACGATCACCATGGCGTCAGGAGCCGCTTCCAGCAGGTCACGGAATTGCTCTTCCGCGCGCTTCCGATCGGTGATATCGCGAATGGCACTCGTGACCAGGAGTCTGGTGCTGGTTTCGAGAGCACTCAGGCTGATCTCGACCGGGAACGTGCTTCCATCCTTGCGCTGGGCGGCAAGATCAAGGCCGCTGCCCATCGATCGGGTATGTGGAGCGGCGACATAGGCGGCACGGTGCTGCGTATGTACCGCGCGCAGGTGCTTGGGCAGCAACAGTTCGACCGGCCGGCCGATCAACTCGCCGCGTTGGTAGCCAAACAGACGCTCCACCTGGCTGTTGACGACCACAATGTGGCCGTCGGTATCGACGATGACGATCGCATCGGGGGCAGCGTCGAGAAGCGCCTGAAACGGTATCTCGGCCGAAAGCTGCTGGGGAAGAGCAGGTGTTTGGTGTGGCGCACCCATGATCTTAACTTTACCCTCCACTGCACACCTCCTCAATGGCACAGCACACTGGCAGGCACAGGCACTATGGCGTGGGGGGGATGAACGCGAATCACGCAGCGGCCCATCACTGTGATAGCGTTATCAGCTATTGCTACATGGTAACAGCGCGCGACCGGCGCGGCAGTGATCCGGTTCCGTTGCAGAAGGAGCCAGGTGAGTCATGATACCACATATTCTGGCTTCATTTTCTGACCATGTGACGGGCGACTGGAGTATGACTATACCGTCGCGTTCCCTCGCTAACCGGTACTTCGGTTGGTGCGCACACAGCCTACAGCCCTTGCACTTGTGGTGTAACTGCGATCATGTGTTCAGCCAAGCGGCACAGTTGCGAGGTCTTCTCGCGTAGCGGCGGTTCCTTCCCGCACAAATCCATCCGGTTGTGCTATGCTCAGAGGGCAAACGACGACCAAACAAACTCATCATGCGCTGTGGGCAATGGTCGATTCGTTGCCGTAATGGTGTACCGATGCCGAAGCTTGCCCTGATCGCGATTGGCGGCAATGCGCTGCTTCGCGCCGGTCAGGCCGGTACGATCGCTGAGCAGCGCGCGAATGCGGCCATGACTGCGCGACATCTCGTGCAGCTTGTTCGGCATGGCTATTTCCTGGTGTTGACCCATGGCAATGGGCCGCAGGTCGGCGCGCAGTTGCTGTGATCGGAGCTCGCCTCTGCGCAGGTGAGCCCCGAGCCGCTGGATGTATGTGTCGCCGACACCGAAGGATCGATCGGATACATGCTCGAGCGCGCGCTGCAGGATGCGCTTGCCGACGCGCACCTGACGATCCCGGTGGTGACGGTGATTGCCCAGGTGGTGGTCGACGACCTTGACCCCGCTTTTCAGCATCCAACCAAACCTATCGGCCCATTTTATTCAGCAGACGAGGCCCAGCAGCGCACCCGCGACCTTGGTTGGCAGATCGTCGCGGATGCTGCACGCGGCTATCGGCGCGTGGTCGCCTCGCCCACGCCGATTGAGATTGTCGAGATCGAGGTGATTCGCCGGCTGGTACGCGATGGCTTCCTGGTCATTACGGCGGGCGGCGGCGGCATCACAGTGGCGCGCCACAATGATCACCTCGCCGGCGTCGAGGCGGTGATCGATAAAGACAGCGCATCGGCGCTGCTGGCCAGCCAGCTGCAGGTTGAGACCTTCATTATCTCAACCGATGCGGAGTACGTCTACCTCGACTATAAACGGCCCAATCAGCACGCCCTTGATCACCTCTGCGTATCGGCCGCCCAGCGCTACCTGGAAGCCGGCCAGTTTCCGCCTGGCAATATGGGCCCCAAGATCGCTGCCGCCATCCAGTTCCTGCGCGCCGGCGGGAAAGAAGTGATCATCACGTCGCCTGAGCGCCTCCCGGACGCTGTGCTGGGAAAAACCGGCACCCATATCGTCCCGGATGCGTGATTATCAGCGATACGTTGTATCTACGGTGGCTCGATTTCGCATGTAGCACGGAAATTGAGCCACCGCATCAGCCACATCTAAGACTTGTCACCACGATCTTGAAGTTTATACCGCTGGTCGTGATTGGCATCGTGGGGTTGTTCTCGTTCAACTCGGCAAACTTCACGCCGTTCGCGCCCAACGGCGCCTGGAGCGGCATCAACGCCGGAGCGGCGCTGACCCTGTGGGCCTTCATCGGGCTTGAGTCGGCGACCATCCCGGCCGAGGAAGTACATGATCCCGAGCGGACGATCCCGCGCGCCACGATCATTGGCACCGTGGCGGCGACGCTGATCTATCTGCTGACCACGCTGGCGATCATGGGGATCATCCCGACCGCGGCGCTGGCACAATCGACCAGCCCGTTCGCCGATGCCGCCGGCATCATCTTTGGCAATGTCTGGGCTACGCGCGCGATCGCGCTGATTGCGATGATCTCGGCCTTCGGCTGTCTGAACGGCTGGATCCTGCTTCAGGGCCGCGTGCCGTTCGCCGCCGCCCAGATGGGCTATTCCCGCGCCAGTTCGCCCAGCTCCACCCGCGCTGGCAGACTCCGGTCTTTGGCCTGGTGGTGTCGTCGGTGCTGATCAGCATCCTGATGTTGATGAACTACTCGCAGACACTGGTCGAGCAGTTCAACTTTGTGATTCTGCTGGCAACCCTGACGACGCTGGTGCCCTACGCCTACGCTGCTGCCGCCGAGATGTACCTGTTTGTGAGTGAGCGCGAACGCTTCTCGGGCCGCAACCTGACGCGCGATCTGGTGATCGCGGTGCTGGCATTTGCCTACGCGATCTATGCAATCGTGGGCGCCGGCACCGATGTGATCGCCAAGGGCTTTATCCTGCTCATGCTGGGCGTGCCGGTGTATGTCTACCTGAAGTGGCGCTGTCGCTCTCGCGGCCAGGTTGCCGCCAGCGCCACCACTGGCCCACGACCGGCCGATCGAGCGCTGCCAATGTGCCGGTGATCGCCGTCGTGGCGGTGCGCACCGGCTGTGGCAAGAGCCAGACCGCGCGCAAAGTCTGCCAGCTGCTGCGCGAACAGGATCTGCGCGTGGTGGCGATCCGCCACCCGATGCCCTATGGCGATCTGCTCCGCCAGCGCGTGCAGCGCTTCGCCACGCTCGACGACCTGCGCCGCGCCGAGTGTACGATCGAGGAGATGGAAGAGTATGAGCCGCACATCGTGAGCGGCACGGTGGTGTATGCCGGAGACGACTACGCGGCGATTCTGCGCGCCGCCGAGCAAGAGGCCGACGTGATTTTGTGGGATGGCGGCAACAACGACCTGCCCTTCTATCGGCCGACCCTGACCATCACGGTGACCGATCCGCACCGGCCGGGCGATGAGCTGAGCTACTATCCTGGCGCGACCAACCTGCAGATGGCCGACGTGGTGATAATCAATAAGGTTGACTCCGCGCGACCAGAGGATGTCCGCACCGTTCGGGCCAACATTCGCCACGTCAATCCCACCGCCACAATCATCGAAGCCGCCTCCCCGCCGCATGTCGAGAACCCCGCCCTGATCCGTGGGAAGCACGTGCTCTTGATCGAGGACGGCCCAACCGTCACGCACGGCGGAATGCCGTACGGCATTGGCACCATCGCGGCCTGGGAGTACAGCGCGGCCGAGATCATCGACCCACGGCCATACGCGGTCGGGTCGATCGCCGACACATTCCGCGCGTACCCGAACACTGGCGCACTGCTGCCGGCGATGGGCTATGGCGCCGATCAGGTGCGCGACCTGGAGGCAACCATCCGCAACATCCCTTGCGATACCGTCGTGATCGGCACACCGATCGATCTACGCCGCGTGGTCACGATAGATCAGCCGACCGTGCGCGTCAGCTACGATCTGGTCGAGCAGACCAAGCCTGGCCTGCGCGAGATCCTGGCGGGCGTGATTGAGAGCGCGCTGATCTAACAGTTCACTGTAGTGATTGCACGGGGAAGGTTCGGAGGGCTTCGCCCACTAAACCTTCCCCGTGCCCTATCCAGCGGAGGAGCATCATGACAACGCTTACTGAGATTGCCGCCCCAACCGATCTGTTGCGAATTGCCGATCTGACACCCGCGCAGATCGAGCACCTGCTCGATCTGGCAGCACAGATGAAGGCCAATCCGTATATGTGGATCGAGACGCTGCGCGGCCAGAGCCTGGCGTGTTTCTTCGAAAAGCCCTCGACGCGAACGCGCGTCTCGTTTGCCGCCGCCGCCTACCGGCTGGGCATGCAGCCGATCATGCTGCGCCCGGACGAGCTTCAGCTCGGGCGTGGCGAGCCGATCGGCGACACAGCGCGCGTCCTTTCGAGCTATGCCTCGGCGGAGGACTGCCTTGGGGCAGTGCGAGGCGTGACTTCCGGCGAGCGCGTTGCCTGCTCACCCGCACATAGTATAGCACGGTGCGCGCCCGACTACGTGAAGAATGCGCACTGGTGGGCGCAGAAAGCTTCTCTATAGCAAGACCAGGTTCATTCGCAGTGTGCAACTGGTGGGAGGATAGCTGCCGCCGAGATGCGCTGCACGAGCAGATCTCAGATTCTTGGGTTCACTATTATAGTGAGGCGGTGTACGCTCCCTTGTAGGAACATACTCGACAGTTTTGTAGCGTTGGCTCTACCAGCACTGCTTCGTGCAACGCAAAATCGGCACCTCCTGTGGGAGATGCCGCTCTTCCAGGCTCCAGCCGAATGTTTACCACGCCAATCAGCCATCCACCTGAGTGAGCTTCCCCGAATGCGCCAGCGATACTGTTCGATGGTCTTCGGAGCGACGCCCAGCGCCTGCCCAAGCATCGGAACCGAAATGCCAGGTTGATCGATCGCGAGCAACTCCCGCTCACGAGGCGTCAGATGCGCAGCATACAGTTCGGAGATCAGGCGCCAGGGCTGACGGCCGCGCCGCATACTGACCGCCTGCGGCCGTCACTTGCACAGCCTTTGTCAGCGTGGTTGGCTCGCCAGCGATGACCACGCTGGCGATGTCTTCTTTTCCTGAATACCGCATACACCTCACACACCATATTTTCGATAGAACCACGTTTTCATCAACTGGGTCAGCACGACGTAGCACACCAACATACCCGCCAGCAGCAGCCAGTAGCGGTACGGTAGGGCGACAAATCCGAGCGTCTCGGCCAGTGGCGACACGGTCAGCCAGGCGCCCACCGACACAATGATGATCGACGTGAGTATCAACGGCCAACTGGCGCGGCTTTGAATGAACGGGATTTTGTTCGTGCGGATGATATGAATGATCAGGGTCTGGCTGAAGAGTGACTCCACAAACCAGCCGGTGTGGAACAGCGCAGGATTGTTCCAGGCGTTGAACACCACGATCATGATCACGAAGGTGGCGTAATCGAAGATCGAACTGATTGGGCCGATGAGCAGAATAAACCGCTGAATCTCACCAATATCCCACTTGCGCGGCTTGGTCAACCAGTCGGCATCCACCTGGTCGGTGGGGATGGTTGTCTGTGAGAAGTCGTAGAGCAGGTTGTTGGTCAGCACTTGGATCGGGAGCATGGGCAGGAACGGCAGGAACGCGCTGGCTCCGACCACGCTGAACATGTTGCCGAAGTTGGAACTGGCCGCCATTTTGATGTACTTGATGATGTTGCCAAACACGCGGCGGCCTTCCAACACGCCCTGCTCCAGCACCAACAGGCTGTTTTCCAGTAGGATGATATCGGATGACTCCTTGGCGATGTCGACGGCGCTGTCAACCGAGATGCCCACATCGGCTGCTTTCAGGGCCGGAGCGTCGTTGATGCCGTCGCCCATGAACGCCACCACATGCGCCTTGCTCTGCAACGCGTGGATGATGCGTGCCTTTTGGGCTGGGGCCAGCTTGGCAAAAATGCGGGTCAGGCTGGCGGCTTCGGCCAGCTCTGGGTCACTCATCGTCTCGATTTGCGACCCGAGCAGCATGGTATCCACCGGCATGCCGACCTGCCTGCAAATGTACGTGGTGATAATCTCATTATCGCCGGTCAGGATTTTGACATCCACGTTCAGCGTTTTCAGCCGCTGCAAGGCTTCGATCGCCGAATCTTTGGGCGGGTCAAGAAACGCCAGGTAGCCAAGCAGCGTCAGATCAGCTTCATCCTGCATTTCATAGTGCGGCTCGTCGTTATCGCCCGGTATGATCTTGTACGCCACCGCAACGACGCGGAAGCCCTGCGCATTCAACTCCTGTACGAGCAGCTTGCGGTGGGCATCGTGCTCCGGCGTCACATCGAGTACCTGGCCATCGACTTCCACGCGCGGCGAAAGCCGCATGATCTCCTCCACCGCGCCTTTGCAGATCAACAGATGCTGGTTCTGGCTATCCTCCACGATCACCGACATGCGCCGCCGCTGAAAGTCGAACGGGATCTCATCGATTTTGTGATACTCGGTTTTCACCTTGAGATCCTCTTCCAGGTGCCCATGCTCGAGGATGGCTGCATCCATCAGGTTTTTCAGGCCGGTCTGGTAGTAGCTATTCATATAGCCGTACTGCAAGACGCGCTCGCTCTCGTGGCCATGCACATCCAGATGCTTTTCCAGCACGATCTTGCCCTGGGTAAGCGTACCGGTCTTGTCGGTACACAGCACATCGGCCGCGCCAAAGTTCTGGATGGCGTTGAGACGCTTGACAATCACTTTCTTGCGCGCCATTGCCAGCGCACCATTCGATAGGTTCACGGTCACAATCATGGGCAGCATCTCAGGCGTCAACCCCACCGCCACCGCCATGGCGAACAAGAACGCTTCCAGCCAGTTGCCCCGACTTAATCCGTTGATCAGAAACACCGCCGGCACCATCACCGCGATGAAGCGGATCATCAGCCAGGTGAACTGGTTGACACCTTTATCGAAGCTGGTCAGTTCACGCTTCCCGACGATGCTGGCGGCCAATGACCCGAAGAACGTTTGGTCGGCGGTGCAGACGACCACGGCGGTTGCGGTGCCGCTCTCCACATCCGAGCCGAGAAAGCAGAGATTCGGAAGATCAAGCGGATTCTGAATCTCCGCAGACGCTGGAGCGGATGTCTTCTCGACGGGCAGGGATTCGCCCGTCAGGGTGGCCTGATTCAGGAACAGGTCTTTGGCCGAAAGAAGCCGTACATCGGCGGGAACCATATCCCCAGCGGCCAGGCGGATGATGTCACCCGGTACCAGGAATTTGAGTGCGACTTCGGATTCCTGGTCATCCCGCACCACCGTGGCAGTGGTGTTCACCATGGCTTTGAGTTTTGCTGCAGCGTTATCGGCACGCATCTCTTGATAGAAGCGCAATACGATGCCTAGCAGAACCATGATAAAAATGACCACCGTTGCGCGCACATCGCCGGTGATGTAGGAAAGCACGCCCAGCGCGGTCAGCAAGATGACCAGGGGATTCTTGATGTTGTCCAGCAGGCGCATCAGCGGCGATTGGCGCTTTTCGCGCGCGATCTCATTCAAGCCGTAGTGTTTAACGCGCGCGTCGGCTTCCACCACGCTCAAGCCGCATTCGGCCGACTCAAGCTCCTGCAAAACGGCGTCGGATTCGTTGCGCGCCTTTTCCCGTAATTGATTGGCAATGCGGGGACTGTGTGCGCGTGTGACGTTCCCCGCGTGAGTCCCTGTGGTATTCGGTAAGCCCATGCATGTCTCCACACATAGCAGTAGGTGGTGCCGACAATCCTTCGCAGAAGCGGCATACCATCAGAGTACTACCCATTCAGGTGCGCACGCAAAATTCAAGATGTCAGATGCCTTGTCTCACTATGACCTAGGGTATGCGCTCACCAAGCGACGCCGAAATCCTCGAGCATCCGACGAGCGGTCAGGCGGGCAGATATCAGGGCAGTGGGGATGCCAGTACCAGGATGCGTGCTGGCGCCAACGAAATACAGGTTGTGGTAGCGCTGATGGCGGTTAGCAGGCCGAAAGTAGCCCAACTGCATCACGTTGTGACACAGCCCATGGGTAGCGCCTCTGACCAAGTTGTACCGCTTGCGCCACGAAAGCGGCGTGAAACACGTCTCAAATTTGATGTGCGCTTCCAAGTCGGTGATTCCCAGCAATGCCAGGCGGCGGAACACCGTTTTCCGGGCCTGTGTGATAAGTGCTTTCCAACTGTAGTCTTTGTGCTCGTTCATGTGGCCCACCGGAACAATAGCGATCAGGGTATCCTCGCCCGCTGGCGCCATGGCTGGATCAAGCCGCGCCGGGGCGTGGATATACAGGCTGGGGTTGGGCGGGATCGTCAGATCATGGCTGATCTGGTCGAAGTTAGCACGGTAATCATCAGCCAAAAACAGCGTATGCGGCCCAAGCGGCTCGTATAGACGATCGATTCCCCAGTAGAAGCTGATCACCGAGCACGAGTAGCGCTTGCGCGCCAGTCGTTCCGCCTGCACATCTCCAGGCAGCAAGTCGCGGTAGACATACGGCAGGTCAGCGTTGGCGAGGACGGCGTCGGCTTCCAAGTGCTGCCCATCCTCCAGGATGACCCCTTTGACGCGGTTGCCTTTCAGCTCAATCTGTTTCACTGCAGTCTTGAAGGCGAATGCTACCCCAGCTTGCCGGGCGATCTCCATCAACGCCTCCACCACCCGGTACATGCCACCTTTGGGGTACCATACACCGTGGGCCAGTTCGGTGTAGGGCATCATTGAGAAGGTCGATGGAGCCTCGAATGGACTCAGCCCCATATAGACATCCTGAAACGTGAAGGCGGACTTGAGGCGCGGTTCGTCGAAGTAGGCCGCCATATGATGGTAATGCCGGGAAAAGGGGTGCAGGGTGAAGAGCAACGGCACGTTGCGCAGGTTGAAGAACTCGCCCGGGGTACGAAAATCGCGGTTGACCAGGTGTTGCATGGCCTGCTGGTAGTGGCGGTGGCCCTCGCCTATGTATCGCAAAAACCCCTGGAAACTGTCTGGCTCAATCGCTTCTAGCTGCTCTTGCATCGCCCTCAGCTCTGATGTGAGTGCAAGCTGGCTGCCGTCATCGAAGACGAGGCGGTACGTTGGATCCACCCGCTGGAGGTCAAGTAGCTCGTGCAGCGAGGCTCCTAGGGCAGCAAACTCATTTTCGTACACATGCGGCATGATCAAGAGCGTCGGGCCTGTGTCAAAGTGATGTCCGCCGCGGCTAAAACGGTCGCAGCGTCCGCCGGGACGGGGGTTCTTTTCGAGCACAGTGACGTGCATGCCGTGTTGCGCCAGGTGGGCCGCAGCGGCGATTCCGCCCACGCCGGCGCCGATAATAAGAATGGAGGTCTGGCTCATAGATGTACCTGATCGTTGCGAGTAGATGCGACATGGGTGCGCCTGCGGTTTGTGAGCGCCATCCACAGCGCCCAACAAACCATCCCCACGCCCCTGCCGGTGCGCGCAGGGTAGCGGGCTTGCAGCTTGTAATCCGCGCGTTCAATTTCATCGAGAACGGCTTCGAAGCGGTGAATGTAGGCATACCCAGCAATACGGCAGCGCAGGTTTTCGACATGGGCCAGGTAATCGCGGCCAATGCTAAAGCAGGCGCGCGCCGCGCATACACGCTCGTTCACCCAATCCCGGTAGGCGGCGCTCTCGACATCCCAGGGATCAATACCGTCGGCGGCGAACACCTCGCTAGGAATGTTGTAATAGCCCAGGTTGGCATCTTCCAACGCATCGCGCAGCATATGGGTAATGTGCGCCCCGGTAACCGCCATGTAACGCATCGCCCCATGTGGGGAGGCGCAATGGTGACCGATGAAGTAATGTAAGGCTTCGGTCACTGCCACCGCCAGCCAGTGGGTGTAGTCGTTCAGTTCACGCTGCGTAATGAGTTGCCCACGGCGGTCAGCGTCGAAGGCCATCACGGCCATCATGTTGCGGATGTAGGCGTGCAGCCCGCTGTTCTGCTGTGTATCTCGCTGGATCAGGTCGGCCAACAGGCACTCTTCTGGGGTCAGATCGGCCAGCCGATCACGGTGAGCGCAGCTATCGATCAAGGCTTGCTGGCGCTTCACAAACGCCATGCGCTCTGTCCGAGGGCGCGGCTCCCCATCCAGCCAATCATCCACCCAGCGGAAGTAGGCGTACGCCCGGTAGGCATCTTCCACCAGGCCCGTATCAACCAGGAAGCGAATAGTGTAATAGGTCTGCTTGCTAGCGGTTCTAGTCATGGTCGCCGCCAAGGAGCAGTCAGAATTGAGCTGGGATTGCATAGCTGTCTCAATAATATCGAGTTGTGCATTTCACCATAAAACGGTTTCTTCTTTGATTGTAATTGTTTCTCTGCCGTGGAGAATAGAAGTATCACCACGTAGACCAACAAGTTTGCAACTAGGGTAAATGCAAGGCCAATGCTTCTAAAGGCGAAATAGTAACAACATATTATCGATGGTGATGGCAGAGAGGTTGCAAAAAAGACGTAAACTCTTGGGATTCTGCTATCGCAGCCAGGACATCCTGCTCTCTGTAATCACCTAGATCTTATTCACGCACAGTCATGTGCGTTACTTTCCATCGAGACGGCGAACGATCGGATGGTGACGAAATCTTCTCCTCAAGGGTCTCAATTCTTTCCGCTCCACACCCCGCGATGCGCGTATGCTCATTCTGGCAGGGTCTCTATCGCCACTCAAACTGAGCTCGGCGGTAGAACGTTCCGTCACACAGCGCCGACCAATCGCCATCAACCGAACCTATCGCGACTGGCGCAATCGGCTCATCCTCTTTGATGCGGTGGACGTCAACACGATGGTCGAGGTTGAGCTGCATGGGCGAAAGGTGGCGCTCCCCCTGTGTATCCGTGCCGCCAACAAGCGCACCGTTGGTGATATGCATGCTGAGATTCGGGCGGCCCAAGCGAATCTACTGCATAGGCGTGCCTTTGGAATGCGGTGGTTCGCGCGTTTGCCACGGTTCGCTCGCGACGTGTTCTATTGGGCCATTTTCAAACATCCGCAGTGGTTAAAGCTGCATTTCATCATCGTCTTCCGGCTCAGAGGGTGGGGATTAGGACGAAAACCGCACGCGCTGAGAAGATGGCGAAAAGAAACGGATCGGGAACTACCCCGATCCGTTCATTCGTGACACAGTGTGGCCGCAGTGCGTTTACCGGCGCAGCGCCGCGCGTGGCGCCAGTTGCTGGTGTCATGCCGCTTTGAACGGCTGACCCGCTGGCCAACCTGCTGGATCGGCGGCCGCTCCTAGAGGAAGCGCGCCTGCACGTCCTTCATCCACTGCCCAGCGTCTTTCTGGGCGCGCTCGCCACGCTCAACGAGCTTGTGCATGAAGAGCTTATTCACGAATACCTTGGTCTCGCCGCCGAAGCACAGTATCAGCAGCTCGGGCAGTTCTTCTTCGAAGAGATGTATGGAGCGCGCGACTTCAGCACGCGTGACGAGCAGGCCCACCGCGCCCACTGGTTCGTCCACCGCGTGCCCGGCGTGACCGCCCATGATGTCGAGTCGGTGCTCGATTTGCTTGCGCTGACCAACCAGCTGGATGACGAAGTCGCCGACTTGTTGATTGCGCTTGGCGCGTCGCTGGACTTCGATGAGGCGATCTATGAGCACGCCTATCGCCTGGCCGATCGCTATACCGAGCGGGTGCGACAGATCGAACTAGTGATTGTCGCGCTCAGTAACGTCCACCGGCTGGGGCGGAAGAAGCTGCTAGGCCTGGCGTTGCAGAGCACCCACGGCCTGGCCCACGCCGTCGGCATGGGCGACATCCATCACTTCCTGCGGCTGGGTTACCAGGCGATCCAGCCGGTGCGCGACATCACCCGCTTTTTGGACACGATTGTCACGCGCGAGAAGGCGCGGCTGGATCGGATCTATGCTCAAGCGTAATATCAGCTGTGCAAGCACAGGAACAGGCGGATAGCGTGCCTAAAAGGAGGTAGTGTTCGATCGTGGGATCGTTCCATGTCACCGTTGACATGGTTTGAGCGAAGGAGCTCGCTGTGCTTCAGTGAGGAGGCAGGTATGGAAAACCCATGGGCAGTTGCCCAGCACCAGTTCGACATCGCGGCCGATGCGCTTGACCTCGGCTCGGGCGTGCGCGCGGTTTTGCGAGTCCCCAAGCGTGAACTGATCGTGAACTTCCCGGTCACACTCGACGATGGCTCGGTCAAAGTCTTCACTGGCTACCGGGTTCACCACAACACGGCGCGCGGGCCGACCAAGGGCGGCATCCGCTACCATCCCGATACCAATCTCGACGAAGTGCGCGCCCTGGCCATGTGGATGACCTGGAAGTGCGCGGTGGTCAATATCCCCTACGGCGGCGCCAAGGGTGGCGTGATCTGCGACCCCAAACAGCTGTCGCCAGCGGAGCTGGAGCGGCTGACCCGCCGCTACACTACCGAGATCTCGATCCTGCTCGGCCTGCGAAAGACATTCCCGCACCGGACGTGAACACGACCCCGCAGGTGATGGCCTGGATTATGGACACGTTCTCGATGCACCACGGCTACACTATTCCTGCGGTGGTCACTGGCAAGCCGATCAACATTGGCGGGTCGCGCGGGCGCAACGAGGCGACTGCGCGCGGGACGACGATTGTGATCGGTGAGGCGGCTCGACAGATCGGCCTCAACCTGACAGGCGCGAAGGTAGCCATCCAAGGCTATGGCAACGCCGGCTCGATCGCGGCCCAACTGCTCCACGATCTGGGCGCAGTGGTCGTCGCAGTGAGCGATAGCCGCGGCGGTATCTACAATGCCAGCGGCCTCGACCCCACGGCGGTTCTGCGCTTTAAGCGGGCTACCGGCTCGGTCATCGGCTTCCCCGAGGCCGATCGGCTGAGCAACGCGGAACTGCTGGAGCTACCACGCGATATCCTGGTGCCAGCGGCGCTGGAAAACCAGATCACATCTGCCAATGCCAGCCGCATCAAGGCGCGGATGATCGCCGAGGCCGCCAACGGCCCGACGACGCCCGAGGCCGATATGATCCTCGCCGACAGAGGTGTTCTCGTGCTGCCCGACATTCTGGCCAACGCTGGGGGCGTAACCGTCTCATACTTCGAGTGGGTACAGGATCTGCAAGACTTCTTCTGGACAGAGCGTGAGGTCAACGAGAAGCTCGAGCGAGTGATGGTAGCGAGCTATGAGAATGTGCGCGCAATTGCGGAGCAGCGCAAGGTACATCTGCGCACCGCCGCCTATCTCCTGGCGGTGCAGCGGGTGGCCGAAGCGACGCTGACGCGGGGGATCTACCCTTAGCAGGACATCGTGCGATTGCATAGGAATGGACAAAAGCTGCTGCACTCTTCATATACGAAGGGCGCAGCAGCTTGCCTTCTTCCTGAACGCGCTCACGCTGATCAAGCTGGTGGTTAGCCGGTCAATCAGACCAGCGCCAATACGTCGCACGCCAACTCGGCACCACGTCGTAGTGCTTGCCAATTCAGGTTCAGCAGTGACCGGTGGTGCGCCGAGAGGTGTGCCTCCAGCGCGCGCTCCACTGCTTCGAGCGGCAGTACCTGTGTCCGCTCGATCAGCGCGCCGAGCATGACCATATTCAGCAGCTTCCCATTCCCTAGCTCGGCGGCGACCTCGCTCGCCGGGATCGGGATGACGCAAATGTCGCGTCGCGTGACTGCTTTGATCGCCAGGGAGGAGTTGTAGATCAGATTTCCGTCGGGAGCCAGCAGCGGCTCATACTTCTCGACCGATGGGTTGTTGAGCGCCACGACGTTGCTGGGATGCCGTACCAACGGCGAACCTATCTCCTCGTCTGAGACAATCACCGTGCAGTGGGCCGTACCACCACGCATCTCCGGCCCGTAGGACGGAATCCATGTGACATAGCGGCCCTGATCCATGGCGGCATAGGCCAGCAACTGGCCAGCGAAAAGCGCGCCCTGGCCTCCGAAGCCGCTGAAGATGATGTCGTACTGCATACCTGCCTCCACGGGGTAAAGGTAAAAGGCAAAAGGTAAAAGCACACCGCTTTCTACCGTTTACCGTATCGCGTTCTTGAACTCTCCCAGCGGATACACCGGCAGCATCTCCTCCTCGATCCACCTGAGTGCCTCGACCGGGGGCATGTCCCAGTTGGTCGGGCAGCTCGACAGCAGCTCGACCAGCGAGAAGCCGACGCCGTCGACCTGGTTCACGAACACCTGGCGGATCGCCTTCTTCGCCCTGCGGATTTCGGTCGGGTTGTGCAGGCTCCGGCGGGCCACGTAGGCCGCACCGTCGATCTGGGCGAGCAACTCGCAGACCTTGATCGGATACCCCGCCAGATGGACGTCGCGACCAGTTGGAGACGAGGTCGTCTTCATGTCCGCCAGCGAGGTCGGCGCCATCTGGCCGCCAGTCATGCCGTAGATCGCATTGTTGATGAAGATCACGCTAATGTGCTCGCTGCGCGCAGCAGCGTGCAGGATCTCGGCCAGGCCGATCGCGGCCAAGTCGCCGTCGCCCTGGTAGGTGAAGACAATCTTGTCCGGCAGCACGCGCTTCAGGCCAGTCGCCATCGCGGGCGCGCGGCCGTGTGCCGCTACGGCGAAATCGCAGTCAAAGTAGTTGTAGGCAAACACCGCACAGCCGACTGGCGCGATGCCGATCGTCCGCTCGCGGATGCCCAGCTCGTCCAGCACCTCGGCGATCAGCCGGTGCGCAATGCCGTGGGTGCAGCCGGGGCAGTAGTGCGTGGAGACATCGGACAGCGACCGAGGGCGCTGGTACACCAGTTGTTCAGGCAGTTGGGTGATCATTGTCGATCGCCTTTCATCGAATCGATGTGTACGAGCTCGCGATCGAGCCTGACAATCGCCTCCAGGATCTCATCGGGCAGTGGCACCATGCCGCCCGTGCGCCCATAGAAACGCACCGGCATGTGCCCTGCCACCGCCAGCCGCACGTCGTCGAACATCTGGCCGGCGTTCATCTCGACCACTAGGAAGGCACGCGCCTGTCCGGCGAGCTGCGAGATTCTCCACTCTGGGAATGGGAAGAGCGTGAGTGGTCGCAGCAGACCGGCGCTGATCCCCTGTTGGCGTGCGGTCTTGACCGCGCTCTGCGCGATTCGTCCCGCCGAGCCGAACCCGATGACGACCAGATCCGCATCATCCAGCATGTAGTCGCTGGCCCGCACCTCACGGGCAGCGATGGTCGCGATCTTCGCTTGAATGTGCTGATTGGCTGTCTCGAGCGCCTCAGGCTGGAGCTGGAGCGACGAGATCAGCCGTTTCGGACGATCGCCGGCGCCGCTCAGCGCCCATTCTGGTGAGTAGCGCCGAGGGGATCGCATCGGCGGCAGCTCCGCCGGCTCCATCAACTGGCCGAGATTGCCGTCGAGCAGCAGTGTGACGATCGTACGGTACTGCTCGGCCAGGTCGAAGGCCAGCACCGTCAGATCGATCGCCTCCTGAACGGTGGCGGGCGCCAGCACGATCGGCCGGAAGTCGCCATGGCCAGCCATCTTGACCATCTGGAAATAATCGCTCTGGCTGGGCGCGATATTGCCCAGACCCGGCCCGCCGCGCATCACATCCACGATCACTGCTGGCACTTCCGAGCCGGCGATGTAGCTCAACCCCTCCTGCATCAGGCTGATGCCGGGGCTCGATGACGAGGTCATCGCCCGCTTGCCGGCACAGGCCGCACCGTAGACCATATTGATCGCCGCGACCTCACTCTCAGCCTGGACGAAGACGCGCCCCAGCTCGGGCATGCGTCGGGCCATATATTCGAGTAGCTCAGTCTGCGGCGTGATCGGGTAGCCAAAGTAGGCGTCCAGCCCGACACGGATGGCCGCCTCGGCGATCGCCTCGTTTCCCTTTAGTAACTGTCTGGCCATGATGCGCTCCTACACCGCATGCAGCCCGGCCGTGCGCGGCCTGACCTGACGATAGACCGTGATTGCGGTGTCTGGGCAGATGATCGCGCACACCGCGCAGCCAGTGCAAGCGCCCAACGGGTCGACAAGCTCGGCCGGCTGGTAGCCTTTGCTGTTGAAAGCGCTGGATATACGGATGACGTTCTGTGGGCAGATGGAGGTGCAGAGCTCGCACCCCTTGCAGCGCTCGGAGTCGATAACGATACGTCCTTGTACCATTTCAACCTCTGGCATCTAGAAGGCTGTTTATTCCTGATTGCGATGCGCGTCAGCTTCGCGCCGCACCGTGCAAATAATCGATCATGGGCTGGGTGACCAGCGGCACCACATCGCCAATCATATGCGGCATCAGCCGATCCATCACCCTGGGCATCAGATTGGGCATCTGCTCGGCCATATAGTCCGGCATCGGGATCAGCGCGCCGACGCGCTGGAGCATTGTCGGCATCAGCTTGGGCATCATCATCGGCAGCAGGCGCGGGAACAGCAGCGGGAACATCGGCCGCATGGCCTCGAGCGCGCCCGGCAGCTTGCCCATCGCGCGCATCAGCGTGCCCATGCCCAGCGGCATCGCGCCGATCAATTCGGGCCACATCGTGCTCATGAGCTGGGCGAACCCCTCCGGCGTCATCAGCTTGATCATCGCCTCAAACACGGCCCACTGCGCGCGCACCTCCGGGTGCGGATCGGGCAGCGTGTAGCCCAGCGCCTCGGCGGCGAAGCGCGACAGATCGACGACCTCGATTGGCACCTGCTTCTTTTCGGCGCTGACCCGCAGCTGGAACTCGCAGCATGGGCAGAGCGCCAGTACCTTCTCGGCACCAACCTCGATCGCCTCGTCCAGGCGTGTCTTGCCGATGTCGTGCGCGATCAGCGGCTCCTTGATCAGCGTCAGCACCGATCCGCAGCAGTGCGCGCACTCGCGGTTGTAGGGCATCTCGACCAAGGTGATGTTCGGGATCGCCTTGATCACGTCGCGCGGTGGCTCGTAGACACCCGAAACCCGGCCGATATGACAGGAGTCGTGCCAGGTTACCGTGGCCGGCACCATGCTGTTAGCGGGGAATGCAAACTCGCCCGACGCGATCTTTTCAGCTACGATCTCGCTGTAGTGCCGAGCCGTGATCGGGTAGTCGATGCCGAGCTTCTTGGCCCAGGCGGGGTAGGCCTGCCGCCACATCATATCGCAGGCCGGGCACGAGCTGATCACCGTATCGGCGCCGGCATCCTTGACGGCCTGAATATTCTTTTTCATCGTCTCGGCGAACAGATCCCAGCGGCCGGCCACCAGCATCGGCGTGGCGCAGCAGCTCTCGCGCTCGCCCAGGTAGGTGAAGTCGACCCCAGCGGCGTCGAGCAGGCGCACGGTGCCAATCGCGATATCGTTTTCGACATAGCTGGCGGTGCAGCCGGCGAAGTAGACCGCCTTGGCTTTGTGCTCCGGGCCGTGCTTGGCCTTCAGCTCGTCCGGAAACCAGGCGCTGCGGTTCTTGCGGTAGCCGGCCCAGATGTTGCCCTGATCCACTAGCGCAGCCGACATCATCTCGAACGGCGGGAAGGTCATGCGCTGCTGCTCCTGGATGAGCTGGCCACGCAGCTTCATCCAGGCTGGCTCGATTGGCAGAGCGGCCGAGCAGCGCAGGTTGCACAGCTCGCACGTGGTGCAGGACAGGAAGGTGTCGACCATGCGCTGATTCCACTCGGCGCGGCGCTCCATGTGCTCGCGCAGCCAAAACCATTTGCCGCGCGGACTCTGGCTCTCCCAGCCGCGGCCGTAGAACTGGTCGCACTCGTCGATACAGTAGCCGCACTGTGAGCAGGCGTAGGCGTACCATGCGATATCGGCCGGGATGTCGCGCACCGGCGCGGCTACCCGCTCGCCGATCTCAGTCGTGACGGCGTTGCCAAAGTGGCGGATGAGCGGCTCGAACCAATCGGCCACGCGCAGCGCCGCGCCGATCAGTCCGCCGCTGAGCACCTTGCCGGGGTTCAAGATGCCGGCCGGATCCACGGCGGCCTTGAAGGCGCGCAGCCGCCCGACGCGATCCCGGCCAAGCACCTGCCCAACCTTGCCGGTGAAGTAGATGCCGGTCGCGTAGGGGCGGCCGCCGTGGCGCTCGGCGATCTTCAGAATCGTCAGCGCCAGCCCGAAGACGAAGTTATAGCTGAACGTGCGCTGGTCGGCCGGAATGAAGCCCAGGATGACCACCTCGGGTGCGCCGCCGGCGCCCTGGCGCAGCAGCACGCCTTCTTTCACCAGTGGCTGGCCGACCTTGTGGGTAACCTCATCGACCATGTCGGCCAAGCGCGCCAGGGGCACAATCACCTCGGCCGGCACCAGCGACGGCCCCAGGCGCTTGATCGTCATCAGCTTGAAGCGCTGGCTCCATTCGTAGCGGGCGATCGTGTCGCTCAGGATCTGGGCTCCGTGGGTGGCCGCCAGATGCGGCAGCGCGCTCTGTACAGCAAGCGCGTCGGCGGCGCGGAAGGCCAGCGTCACAATATAGGCGTGCGGCAGCTGCACATGCTCCTCGGCCGGGTGACCATTGTGTTCGCGTACGGGGGCCTGGTTCTTCAGCTCAGCCATCTTCGGGCTGATGAAGACCACCGACCAGAGCGGCAGTCGCGCGTCGATCAGGCCCTGGAGCAGCGCCTGGAACTTGTGCGCGTCCAGAACCGACAATGCGGCCACCTGGAGCGTGGTCATCGGTTGCACGCTGAGCGTGACTTGACTGATCAGGCCG